>WBZS01000657.1_pt1 | contig 38024 bp, 36 predicted proteins | sample 5204201 | NCBI WGS metagenome assembly WBZS01 (sample SAMN12344357, study PRJNA552823) | activated sludge metagenome | biome: Activated sludge suspended growth; feature: Nitrification reactor; material: Wastewater; isolation source: activated sludge from nitrification reactor of wastewater...
CATCCGCGCCCACGTCGACCTGTGCTGGCTCGCCCTGCTCCTCATCCGAGTCGCCGAGAACACCACCCAGAAGACCTGGCAAGACCTCCGCCGTACCGTCGACCGGATCCACGCCGTCACCTACACCAGCGCCGAGGGCACCATCCGCACCCACACCAAACCCACCACCGAGGCCGCCACCCTCTTCCGCACCCTCAACCTGCCCACCCCCACCCAAGTCATCGACGCCACCCCCACCCCCGCCAAGACCGCCTGACACCCCCCACACCACCAACCAGGGACCGCCTAGTAACACGACGGCCACCAGCCTTTCGACGCATCCACCCAAGTCACACCCCACACCCGCGTACCTAGCCCCACCCAATTTCGCGGAACCCGGGCGCGAGCACCAGCCCAAGCGAAACCAGCGCGCCCGCGGTGAGCGCCAACTGCGCGCCCGTCATGACCTCACCCCCGCTTCCAGAGCGCGGTCGCTGTCGGCGTCGGTGGGCCGGTCCTGTGTGAGGAACCGCGGCAGGGGTTCGCCCACCGACATGCGCCGGAGCCACAGCAGAGTGCCGGCGTAGCCGGCGAGCAGCACCGCGAGGATGGCTTGGCCGAGCGGGGTGCGGTAGGGGGCCATCAACTGGCCGTTGAACGCCAGGAACCCCAGCACCCCCAGGGTGATGAGGGTGACGTTGCGGGCGGTGGCGCGGGGTTTGGCGCGGTCGGCCTCGATCGTGCGGCGGGCGGTGACGTCCTCGGCCACCGATTCAGCCAGGCCCTGCAGCACGCTGGCCAGGCCGGCGCCGCGCCGCCGCGCCCCGAGGATCAGGTAGGCGGCGACCAGGTCCCCGGTGGCGTCATCCAGTTCGTCGGCGAATCGCAGCAGGGCGTCCTCGGTGGACCAGCGGGCCCGCAGCCGGGCCACCAGGCTGGACACCTCCGGTTTGATCGGTTCGGGGGTGGAACGCAGGGTGGCGACCAGCGCTTGCTCCAACCCGACACCGACCGTGAGGACCCCGGCCAGGTTCCGGGTCCACTCCGCCAACGCCTCGAGGCGGGCGATCTGGGCGGTCTCGGCCGGGGCCCGCAACAGGGCGGGCAACCCGACCACCGCGAGCGGGACCGCCACGATCGCCACCAGCCAGCCCGACAGCACGGCCACCAGGATCCCGGCCGCCACGCCGGCCAAGGCCAGCAGGCGGGTCCGCAGCGGGACCGCGCGGACGCGAAGGAGCAGCGCCGGCGTCCGGCGGGGCCCGGTGGCCGGTTCGACCGGTTGTGGGCGGAGCGCGAACACCAGGCCCAGGAGGCCGGCGGCGACCAGCGCGCCGGCGAGGGCAGCGAGCAGGCCGGTCACGGGAGCCTCCCGTGGGTGCGGGCTTCGGTGAGGAAGCCGGTCAGGTCGAAGCCGTGGCGTTCCAGGCGCCGCAGCTCATCCGGCAGGGTGTGGGCGAGGGCGAGCCGGCCGTCACGGGCTTCGAACACGGTGGTGGCGGCGTAGCCGCGTTCCTTCTCGCCGGGGCTGATCGCCACGATCTCGGACACCCACCGGTGCCGCCGTTCCGTCCCATCGGGGAGTTCCTCGACCTCCATATCCACCTGGACGATCAGGTCGATGGTCTCGGCGAGCTTGCGGGTGGCCAGTTCGTGGGTGACCGTCGGGCCGAACTCCATGGCGCAGGTGACCAGCTTCCGCATCGCGCCGCGGGCGTCCACGCTGTGCGTCGTCGAGATCGACCCCGATCCCGACTCCATCGCCTTGACCATCAGCCACGCTTCGGGGCCGCGGACCTCGCCGACGATGGTGCGGCTCGCCGTGAACCGGAACGAGTCGTACAACGCCTCGTTCAGGGTGAACTCCCCGGATTGCCGGCCGTCCGGGCCGCGTTCACCGGAACCGGGCCGTGACTCCCACGCGTACACGATCTTGTGCCGGTCCGGCATGTCATGCAGGCCGAGTTCGTATTCGGTTTCCAGGGTGGCGATTGACTCCTTCGGGTGGAACGCGCCACACAACGCCCGGGCCATCGTCGTCTTCCCGAAGCCTTGCGCCCCGGCGACCACGATCGACAACCGGGCCTTGACGGCGGCGGTCAGGAACGAGGCCGCCAACCCTGACAGGGCGCCGCGTTTCACCAGGGTCGGCCAGGCTGACCTGGGTGAGCCGGTGCCGGCGGATCAACACCAAGGGCCTCGGCGACACCCACGCGGTGGCCGCCAACCTGGATCCGCCATCCAGCCGCAGGTGCAGGCGGGGTTGGGCCGAGCTGAACGGGCGCGCGGACACCTCCGAGCGGGACGCCAGGAAGGCCAGGAAGTCGGTCAGCTCCTCATCCGAATCCGCGACCGGGGGTCCCGGGATCCGGGTGCCGTCGGCCAGGTCGAGCCACACCCGGTCGAACCCGGCGATCGAAATGTTCTCGATCCGGTCATCCTCGATCAACGGCTGCAACCGGCCCATCCGGAACAACGCGTTGAACACCGCCTGCGCCAAGGCGTCCTGCTCGGCGGGGGTCCAGGGCGGCCGGCCGGCGGTCACCGCGTCCGCCGCCGCACTCTCCAGCAACTCCACGATGATGGAGCGGCCCAACGCCTCCTGGGCCGCCTTGTCCAGATGCAGCCGATCCCCACCCAGCTGCTTGGTCAACAACTCCGACGCCTGCGACCGGAACGCGGCCACCAACCCCCAATCCATCTCTGAGGCCGTCACGGGAGGCGCCGCCGGCAGCACGGTGGCGGGCACGTCGTGGACGGCGTGCAGGCCGGACGCCGCCCGGGGCCGGGTCGGACGCCGCGGCGTCCCCTCAACGGGGTCGGGGCGGCGGTGGCGGGACGCGAACAGTGGCAGCGACCGCGGATCAGGTCGGTCCTCATCGAGGGGCAGAGTCATCGGGAACCTCCCAGGGATTGCGGAACGGAACGGGCCAACCACGCCAACGGCGAGGCCGGACGCCCCACCCCGGCCGAGGCGTGGGTGCGGAGCGCCTCCCCCAACGCCGCCAACCCCGAGCGCAGCGGCGCCCGCCGGCCGAACGAGCCCCGGGCCCGCGACAAGACCGCGGCCGAGCGGCGGTCCCACGGCAGGGTGCCCACCAGGGGCAGGGCGAGCGCGTCGGCGACCTCGCGGGCGCTGTACGGGTGGCCCTCACCCACCACCACCACCCCCACCCGAGTGGCGGTGGCCTCGGTCTGGTCGCGCAACGTTTCGGCCCACGACGTGGCGGCCATCACCGCCGGCAGGGTGGAGCGGGTCACCAGCACGGTCAGGTCCGCGCCGTACAACAGCGGGGTCGGGGACCCGACCAGGCCGAGGCGGCCGGCGTCCACCAACACGTCCTGCCCGGTCGCCTCCAGATCCCGCAACGCGTCCACCAGCACCGGCCACAACGCGGTGAGGCTGCCGGCCTGGGCGTGGGAGCGGCTGCCCGGCAACAGCCGGGCCTGTGAGCCGGGCAGGTCGAGGAGTTGGTGCGGCAGTTCGGCGGCCACCAGGTCCTCGCGTTGGGCCATCGCCAACTCGATCAGGCCACCGTCGTGAGCGACCTGCCCTTGGAAGTAGCCAGCCAGGATCCCGGAGCCGCCCGTCGGGTCGGCCTCCACCAACACCACCGGCCGCGGCCAGCCCAACCCCAACCCCACCGTGATGGTGGACACCCCCGGGGACCCGCCCGCGGCGGTGAACGCGATGAGAGCCATGGGTCACTTCTCCCGGGAGTCGAGCACGAGGGCGACCCTGCCCGTGGCCGCGCGAGCCGCCAGGTCCGCGGCGACCTCCGCCGGGACCAGCACGTCGACGATCGTCTGGTCGCCCGAGGCGGCCGGGTGGACACCCACCACGGTCGCGCTGATCGTCACCGGGGTGCCGGCCAGCTCACCCTGCGGGCCGGGGGTCTGCACCACCCGCACGGCATCGCCCGGGGCGAGGGGTTCGGCCGGCAACATGCCCGGCGCCAGCCCGATGCCCACCACCGACGTGCCCTTCGCGGGCACCACCAGGGCGGCCAGGGCGTCCGCGGTGAGCAGGCCGCCCGGTGCCAGATCCAGGGCGGCGCGCTGGCCGGCGACCGTGTTCGCCTGCGCGGCGGGGACGGTCTTGACGGCCGGGTCGAGGCTGACCCGGACCACCATCAGGTCGTCGCGGTCGATCACCTCACCGCGATGCACCAGGGTGCGGACCGCCAGCACCTCGGTGGTGTGCCCGGCGGCGGTCCACAACCACAAGCCGACCAGCGAGCCCAGCACGACGGTCGCGACCGACACCAGCAAGGCCACCGGCCGCCGGCGCAACTTCGGGGGCGTGGCCAGGGGCGGCTCGGCGGCGGGGGCCGCGGTGGGCTTGGTCGTGGACGGACGGGTGGTCACTGACATGGGTTGACTCGCTCTCGTGGGGGGTGCTGCACGGAAAAAGGGGGGGACGCGGCTGGTCAGCCCGTCGTGATGACCTGCAACTCGCCGATCGTGATCGTCGTGGACCGCGTCAACGTGACCGGGATCGTTCCCGACTGGCCCATGCCCGACCAGGACACCTGCCACAGGGATTCGGCACGGACCGTGTAGGTGCCCTGCTTGCGGTACGTGTAGCCGCAGGTCGGTGAGTCGGCGCGGCCGAACCGGTCCTCGTACACCGTGCCCGGACCGGTGCACACCACGACCTGGCCGTCGCCCATCAGCCACCGGACCCGAGACACCTTCGCCGTCGCGGTCACCGTCACCCCGGACGCCGACGCGCTCCGCGTGATCGGCCCCCACGACTGCGCATCCGGGGCGGACGCCCACAACCACACCGGCATCCCCACCAGACCCACCGAACCCGGCTTGTCCTCCGGCACGATCCCGATCGCGATCGGCCGCAAGTTCATGCTCGCCACCGCCTGCTGCGCCAACACCCGCGGATCCGGGCCCGCCGGCGCCGTCGCCGACCAGAACATGTACTGCAGCCCGCCGAAACTTCCCGAGCGGGGCAGCGCACAGTCGTAGATCGAACCGTCGGTGTGGCCAGCCCAGGCGGGCGCCGTGGCCGGGGGCTGCGGATTGGACAGCTGGATGTAGCAGCCCTTGGCATCCGACCACCAGCCGAGTTGGGCATCTTGGCAAGGCATCGGGATGGAACCGAACGCGCACGTGCGGGGTGCCGATTGCCCGCTGCTGCCGCCGCCGCTCAGGGGCTTCGCGCCGGCCCGACCGGGGTTGGTGACCGTGATCTTGCACTGGCGGCCGTCCCACTGGGCGTCTGGGCCGCAGTCGACCGGCGGATTGGCAGCCACCGCGGGGACGGCTCCGAGCAGCAGCGACCCGACGGCCAGGCCCACCGCCGTGAGCGCGCGAGTCAGCATGTGCCCAGCACTTCGTCTTGATCGACGTGCAGCGCCGCCGCTCGTTCCACCACAACGGAGCGGTGCTGGAAGCGGTACGGAGGCGCGGTCACGTTCTTGCCGGAGGTGTCCACCAGCTTCGTGTTGCTCGCGTCGACGCAAGCGATGACGGTCCACGTCGGGAGGCCCTGGGTGTTGTTCCCGGACGCCTGGGCAGACTGGAGTTCCACTACTGAACTGCCCGATCCGGTGAGCTTCTCGAGTCGGTAGCCGGTGAGGTTCTTCCGGAAGAAGTCCAGCGCAGCACCGGACGCCACCGTGTCGAGGTCCTGCAGGGTCGACTGGGGGTCGTTGGTGAGCCGGTCGACGACGGCCCAGAGCTTGACCACGGCCTGCTTGGCGTTGGCGAGGTCTTGGTCGGCCGGCTACAGCGTGGTCGCGGTCGGGGTGGGTGCCGGTGTGGGGGACGCGGACGGGCTCGGTGTGGGGGTGGCGGTGCACGCGGCCAGCAGCGGCGGCAGCGCGAGGGCGAGCGCGGCCCGTCGGAGGGCTTTTCTGGTCAGCTTCATCGGCTTTCTCCTTCACCTACCAGAAGTGAGGAAAAGGGCTGTTGGTGGACACCCCGCCCGAAATTCCTTGCACGAAGTTCGTTCGAGGGAGTCGGGGTGACTCGTCCAGAGGAGCCCTGGTCCTGTTCTGTTGAGTGCGTTCCTGGGGGACAGCGGGGGTGTCAGATGGTCTGTGTGGGAGGGGTTCTGACTCAAGGGAGTAGAGACTGTGACGATGACGACGAACGACGAGATGGTGTCGGGGCCGTTCGGGCCGCTGGAGGGTGCTCGCCCGTCGGCGCGTGAGGCGATCCAGGACATGGTGGACGCTGGCCTGCTGGATGACTTGATGGGCCGGATCGATGAGGGTGGCCTGCAGTTGACTGGGGATGGCGGTTTTATCCCGGAAATGATCAAGGCCGTCCTGGAGCGTGGATTGAGCGCCGAGTTGACCTCGCATCTGGGATACGCCAAGGGCGACCCGGCCGGTCGGGTGTTGCCGAATTCCCGGAATGGGACGACCCCGAAAACGGTGCATTCCGAGGTCGGATCGATTCCGTTGGACATTCCGCGGGACCGGCACTCGACGTTTGAGCCCCGGCTGGTGCCCAAGGGCGAGCGGCGCATCGGCGGGCTGGCGGACATGATCATCAGCCTGTACGCGGGCGGGATGACGATCCGTGACATCCAGGCTCACCTCGCCCGGACGATCGGCACCGAGCTGTCGCACGACACGATCAGCAAGATCACCGACGCCGTCCTCGACGAGGTCAAGGAGTGGCAGTCCAGGCCGTTGGATCCGGTCTACCCGGTCATCTACCTCGACGCGCTGGTGGTGAAGGTCCGCGACAGCCACCAGGTGCGGAACAAGGCCGCCCACATCGCCGTCGGAATCGACCTGGACGGGGTGAAACACGTACTCGGGATCTGGGTCCAGACCAGCGAAGGCGCCAAATTCTGGGCCGGGGTGCTCGCTGAGCTCCGCAACCGTGGCATCACCGACACCCTCATCGTGTGCTGCGACGGCCTGACCGGGTTCCCCGAGGCCATCGAGGCCACCTGGCCGCGGGCGATCGTGCAGACGTGCACGGTGCACCTGATCCGCGCGTCGATGCGGTTCGTGTCCTACACCGACCGCAAGCGGGTCGCCGCGGCCCTGCGACCGGTCTACACCGCCCCGACCGTGGAGGCCGCCGAGACGGCCCTGCTCGAGTTCGCCGGCAGTGACCTGGGTCGTAAATACCCCGCCACCGTCGCCACCTGGGAGAACGCGTGGGAACGGTTCATCCCGTTCCTGGAATTCCCGCCCGAGGTCCGCAAGATCATCTACACCACGAACGCGATCGAATCGCTGAACTACCAGTTGCGAAAGATCATCAAGAACCGCGGGCATTTCCCCAACGACGACTCGGTCGTGAAACTGCTGTGGCTCGCGATCCGCGACATCGAGGACAAACGAGCCCGAGCCCGCGCCAAAGAAGCAGGCCGACCCAAGGGCGAGACCCGCAACGCACCGGGCTACCTCGTCGAGGGCGCCACCACCCAAGGCTGGAAGGCCGCCCTCGGCGCCCTCCTCCTCGCCTTCCCCGACCGACTCAACAACCACATCAACTGAAAGTGAACGCCCTACCTACACAGACAACTTGACAAGCTCTGGGACAGCACCGCGAATGTAAGTGAAGGAAAGCTGTACTTACCTGCGTCCCACCGAATGAAACGACCTCCCCAGATCCAACCCGTGGATGCGCGAGCGCCCGCCGCGCGGCGGCGAAGTCGGCCCGACCGTCGCGCCGGCGCGGGTGCGGCCAGCGCGAAACCCCTTGTCGGGACCGTATAGGTCGCGGTCGGCGCCGGGCCAGGCGCACGGCGTCGAGTTCGGCGCACCACCACGCCCACAGGGCACGTTCCAGGGCGTACCGGTCGGCACGCCGTTGTCCCACGCCGTCGCTGCCGAGTTCAGCAGCGACCTCCTCGAGGTGCTCGGGCGCGGTTCGTTGCCACCATCCCCCGCCCGCCTCAACGAGACCCGCGGCGTTCAGACGGTCGAGGACGCCGCTCGTCTGCTCGATCGACCAACCCTGCAGCTGCGCGCACCGCAGCAGGTCCAGGGGCTCGCCGAGGCGTCCGTACAGGCTGCCGGACGCCAAGCCCAGACCACCCTGGTGGGCGAACGCGTCGTGGGCGCTCGCGCGGAGCCGGTCGGTGAGTTCGGTCAGGAGCGCGGTGCGCAGGGCGGGGCCGGTGCGGGCGGGGCGCGGGTCCGCTTGTGACAGCGTCACGCTCACGCGGGTGTGGACGGCGCCTGCGGGGTCGATGGTCCAGCGGGCGCCGCGGCGTCCGGCAGCCTGTCGGGTGCGGGCGATCCACCCGTCCGCCGCGAGGGCGTGCAGGGAGCGGCGGGCGGACTCACGGTCAAGGCCGCAGGTGAGGGCCAGGCGGCGGATATCGGCCTCGACCTCGTCGGCGCGCACCCCCTGGAGGTGGAACAGGCACACGGCGTCCAGGACCCGTCGCTGCGCCAGGCCTGCTCGTGAGCGTCCCCAGCGGCCCGGGGTGGCGTCCGCTCGTCGCTGCACGGTACGGACCATCCCCGCCACGATCTCGGCGCGAGCCTCGAAGGTGACGTCCGCCCCCTGCTGGTCGGGGGCCAGGTCGGCGACGGCGTGGACCGCGCGGATCCACTGCCGCCGCAACACCGCCGCACTGGACGCCGGCCCCCGGCGGGGGCGCGGCACCCGGGTGGCTCCGGTGCGGAGGGTGCGGACGTGTTCGAAGGCGGGGGCGTCGGCGAGCGCCGCCAGGTCGGCGTACCGCCAGCGGGCGGCCGCCGCGCCGCACAACACCCGCCATAGGACCGCCGACAGGTCGCCTGTCGGGGTGGCGTCCAGCAGGGCGCGGCACGCTGCCGACAGCGCGCGCTTCGGCCCGGGCAGGAACGGCAGACCGTCCACCTCCGCCACCGGACGCCGCCGCGCGGCCTGCGCCGCCGGTGTTGAACTCTGCACGAACTCGGCCAGTCGGGTCATCAGGGCGTGGACCTGGCCGGTGGTGACGGTCGGGTCTGTGAGCACCGACGCCGAGCCGGCGATCACGCGCGAGCTGCTCCCGAGCCGGTGCGGCGCGCCGGGCGGCCGCACACAGCCCGACGTGGGGTTGGTCAGCGGCGCGAGGTCCAGGGTCGGCAGCCAGGCCCTCAACAGGTGGGCCAGGGCGCGGACCACCTCGGCGTCGAGCGACTCGCGCAGACCGAGCCACACATGTCGGCCCCCCGTGGGGCCGGAGGCGCACACCAGATGCTCGATCCCCAGCTCAGCCAACAGGCTGGCCAGGCGGTCGGCGTCCGCGGCGGCCGCCTCCGCCGAGGCCTTGGCGTCCAGGTCTGCGCAGAGCAGGCGGTAGCGGCCGGCGGCGTCGGCGAGGTGCACCGCCCACGGCGTCCATGGTGGGGCGCCGGTCACCGGGTGGATGAGCGGGTAGCTGTTGAGTGGTTGGCCGTCGGCGTCCACCGCGGCGGCCCGCACCACCCGGCGCGGGCTGATCAGGCCCGTCAACCCCCAGGCGTCGACCGGGCCCGGCGACGCGGCCGGCGACGCGGCCGGCGACGCGGCCGGCGACGCGGCCGGGGTCGCGTCGCGGGTCACCGGCGCGGGCCCCGGCCGGGGCGACGATCCAGCGGGACCGGCCGGCGCTGCTCCGCGGTCACCCCAGCCAACCCCGAGGTGCGGACCGTCTCGAACAAGGCCGGCTGGTCGGGGGACGCGTAGGCGACGATCCGGCCCCGCTCCCACCGCAACGCCCCCACCGACGGGCCCGGCGCCGGGGGCGTCGCGGCCGCCGTGCCGTCCAGAGCGCCGACCGCCGCCGTCGTCGCAGCGAGGGCCCGGCGGGCATCGGCCAGCAGTGCCAGCCCCGTGGGCTCCATCGGGGGCATCGGCACCCACCCGTGCCGGACAGCGGCCACGATCGTCGCGTACCCGCGATACGCGGGCTGGCTCACCGCGTTGGCGGCGATCCACAACCGGCCCGGCCCCCGCACCAGCGTGTCCACCGCCTGGAAGTGCGCCAACGCCACATTGCCCACACCGTGCAAGCCGCGACGCATCGTGCCCAGCAGCGCTCCGACGTCGAACCGATCCGCCAGCGCGTCCGGCGTCAACCAGCCCTTGCCCTCCCGCAGTTGGTCGGTGACCCGCTGCCGCAGCTGCCGCGACGCGCGGACCTGGTCGAGGTCCCGGACGCCGTCCAGCCGCACCGACGAGGGCCAGCCGGTCGGCGTCCGCCACGCCGCGTGCGCCGCAGCCAACGCTGCTCCCGCCACCGCGGCCCGCGTCGCGTCCACCACCCCGAGCTGGGCGGCCGACGCACACACGGTCCCGGCCGCCGCCGTCATGATCAGCGCGTCACCCGCGGCGACCTGCAACGCCGTCTGCGTCACCCGCTGCCGCGAGGTCAACACGTCGACCGTCGCCCGCACCCAGCCGGAGATCGCGGCGTCCAACGAACCCTCCGGGCCCGTCGCGGCCACGTCCTCGTAGCGGCCGCTGCGCTGCTGAGGGGGCAGCACCGCGAACCGTTCCGTGCGGACCAGGACGCCCTGCAACAGCCACCGCGACGACTGGACATCACGCTGGCCGTCCAACACCGCCAGCGTCGCCACCGCCAGCGCGTGGACCACCGCCACCACGTTGGCCTGCAAGCCCACCAGCGCGGCCCGATCCACCGTCGAGCGCGCCGGCGGCTGGCCCGCGAGCAGGTCGGCGACCATCCCCAACCGGGTCGCCACCGCCAACACCGCGCGCTCCGGGACCACCACGCCCGTCACCGAGTCGTCGAACGGCGGCAGCGGCGGGCGGCGGACCACCTCGGCCAACACGTCCCGCACCGACCCCGCGTCATCCAGCCACGCCGGCTCCACCGCGACGGCGTCCAGAACCCGGAGCGCCGCGGTCGCCAACCGCGGCCACGCCGCCAACAACCCGACGACACGATCGGCGCCGGCCTCGTCGGCAGCGTGGTCGCCCAGCTGCGAGCAGAGATCCCAGGTACGGGCGTGCGCATCGTCCAACAGCGTCCCGACCGTGGCAGTCATCGCCCGGCCCTCGCCCGCACCGACTGCAACCCCGCCCACACCGCCAGCGGCACCACCGGCCGCGCCGTCGCCAGCGCCTCGGACGCCGCGTCCAACGACGCGACCGCCGACGCCCCCGGGTCGACCGGCTCGGGCTCAACCCCCAGGTCGGCGAACAGCCCCTCAAGGTCGAGGCAGTCCGCCGCGAGGAACAACGATTCCCCCGAGGAGTCCTCCTCCGCCACGAACGCGACCACCGCGCACCGCACATGACCTAGCGCCACCCGCAGCGCCCACGAACCCTCCATGGCGTCCCGCCCTTCCAGATGCCTTCACCACCCAGAAGTGAGAACAGGCCCCGTTGGCGGACACCGCGGCTGACACGAGTTTGCGGGGGGAACCCGAGGGGGCGTCTCAAAGTTCCCCACAAGTTCCCCGCCCGGGCATGAGAAAACCCCCAGCCCTAGTGGGAGGGGGTTTCGGTTGGTGGGCCTAACTGGACTTGAACTAGCGCCGCGTGGAGACGGGGTACCGACCACCTGCAAGGCCTAGTACCCTTCTGGCAACGGATGATGGAGCGCAGCTCGCTTCCCAAGTGCGGACAGCCGGGGCCAACTCGGACCTCCGATTGGGCACATATCGGGCACGCATTGGGCACGTGTTGGGCACGGGATTCGAGGTGAAAATGTGACTCGTAAGGCTGCGAAGCGATCGTTCGGGTCCGTGCGTCAGCTGCGGTCGGGCAACTACCAGGCACGCTACACGGGACCAGACACGGTCCGTCACACCTCTTCGGTGACCTACACCAGCAAGATGGACGCCGAGGCGTGGCTCGTTGACGAACGACGCAAGATCAGCTCGGGCACCTGGACTCCCCCCGCTCGCATCCAACCAGTAGAGGTCGAGGAGCCGGCCGTCCTGACCCTGAGCGCCTACGCCCAGGAGTGGCTCGCAGGGCGACTCACCAAGGGGCAGCCACTGAAGCCACGGACCCGCCACCATTACGAGCGGATCATCGCGACCCGACTCGAGCCCGAACTGGGGGCGCTCCCCCTCGCAAAGATCACGCCGGCCGTCGTCCACGCCTGGTACGGCCGCCAGGACTCAAAAGCACCGACCATGCGCGCCCACGCCTACGCGTTGCTGCGCACGATCATGGGCAGCGCGGTGGAGGGGTCGCTCATCGCGGGCAACCCTTGCGCCATCAAAGGCGGACAGCACGCAGACGCCGAGCACAAGGCACGCCCAGCCTCCCTCCCAGAGTTGGAGGAGATCGTCAACGCCTTGCCCGAGAAGTACCGACTGCTCGTGCTGCTGGCCGCCTGGTGCGCGTTCAGGTATGGGGAGCTTGCCGAGCTCCGCCGGTCGGACATCGACCTGGGGATGGCGGTGATCCATATACGCCGCGGGGTGGTGCGGATGCCCGGCAAGGTCGTCGTCGGGACGCCGAAATCTCACGCTGGCATCCGTGACGTGGCGATCCCGCCCCACCTCTTGCCCGCAATCGAACGCCACCTGCAGGTCCACGCTCAATCCGGCCGCGACGGACTGCTCTTCCCTTCGCAAACCGGCGAGAACCTCTCCCCCCACACGTTCTACCGTCACTTCGAACGCGCCAGCGCCGCCGCCGGTCGGCCGGACCTGCGCGTCCACGACCTCAGGCATACGGGCGCCGTCCTCGCCGCCCAGACCGGGGCCACTCTGGCTGACCTCATGGGCCGGTTGGGCCACTCCACACCTCAGGCTGCGATGAGATACCAGCATGCGGCCGCCGAGCGCGACAGGCTGATCGCTTCCCGCTTGTCCGACATCGCGAGCCGTACGGATCGCGGCGGAGCCTACTGAGCCCGACTCGCCGCAGGTCAACGGGATCCCCTGCCCGCGTCACTCGGCGCTGGCATCCCGACCGGCGGAGCCGCGTCACACCAACTTTGCCGGAGTCCTGCTCTGAGTGCTCTTCCTGTTCACGCCCATCGGCGGTTGTTCGCCCAGTACCTACCAACAGTGCCTCGACCGGCTGGCCTCGGCGACATGTCAGGGTCGCGCGCCCTCAGACGGGCTTGACATCCCTCAACTAGCCCATGTGCGCGACTGTCACGGTGATGCCGATTTGCGTGACATCGTTGTCCATGTGGGGACGTCCGCGTCGCCGGCCACAACCCCACCCACATATCGATGAAGGGCGGGTCCTCGGTCGCCTCGTCGATGATGAAGGGCCGCGAGAGATGTGCGCACTGATTGATTCTTCGGCGCCGGACCTAGACTGACGTTCGCGTTGTTCGATCGAGGAGACAAAGATGCCCAGTTATACGTACGGGGACGGAAACGTGGTCGCGGTTCCCGACACCGTTATCACCGAGTCATGCGAGTTGCGGGAAGTCGTGAACAATACCTTGATCATCCGTCCGGGGGCGCACGTCACCGCCCTGGCAACGATCAACGGGATGGTGCTGGTCGAGAAGGACGCGGTGCTAGAAGCGCACGGCCCAGTCGGCGGGACCGTCCATGTCCACAGCGGAGGCAGTGCGGTACTTCACGATCGACTGGGCGGGACCATCCATGTAGCCCGGGGTGGGGCCGCTACATTGGCTGCGTCGGCAGTGGCGCTCGGCACGATGGACATCGATGGTCTGTTGACCAACGAGGGTGTGCGTGGAGTGCAGATCAGTGGCGCCGGTAATGTGATTGATTCTCCCGGCGCCACAGTTCGCCAACCTGATGAGACGTGGGCCGACGGCACAGTGGTCTACCGCAACTGAGGACAATCGGCGTCGGCGAGGGCGGCCCAGGCTCCATCGACACATCATTGCGTGATGAACTTGCCGCTCCAGATGAACGCTTGCAGCGCGCTGTCGTGTCGCACGCCCAGAGCCTTGCCCGCAGCCGCTCCGCTACCCCCCGAGCACGGTTTGGCTCGAACGCCTCAAGGCCTCCGCACGTTTCATGTCATGCGTGCGTAGCATTGATCTTCCGGGCCAGGGCCTCAAAGTTCTTGAGTGTCGTGGCGGAGAGCCTCTGCACCCTCGACGGGCCCCGGAGCAGGACCTCCGCCGGGCGCCAGTGATCGAACTTGCCGCCGTCCAGCGCCTCCAGGCGCAGGACGATCCTGTCGGGCTGCTCCGCCATATCCCCGACCTTGTGCTTCTTGCCGAATGCCTCGTTATAGAGGTCTAGGTAATCGCCTGGGGTGAACAGGTCCTCGATGTCGCTGTGCTTCTGCTCGAGCACGGATCCTACGAACACGACGCGCCTGCCGTCGATCTTGTTCGCCCTGAGGGCGGCCTCTACCTTCCCGCCGCCCTCGGTACCGGAGTCCAGGAGCACCGAGACCGAAACCTTCCGGCCGAGCAGGGAAACGAAGGCGGGCACGTTGGACGAGCCACCAGCCGGCAGGATCCGCCAGCGCTCGTCGAGATGTTCACGGCCCTGCTCCCGGAGGTGTCGGCTGACCATGTCGAGGTAGACCAGATCTGACGGCCCCTCAACGAGCAGATTCCGTTCGCCGATGAACAGGTTCTGCGCGAGGTCATAGCCCAGCGCTGCCTGCAACGGGAACGCACTATCCTCCCCCACCTCCAGCGCGTCCGAGGAGGTGACCGAGCCAACGTCTTCGCCGAGATCCTCCACCACGCGCACGCGCTCGATCTCCTCGATCATGAAGGGTGAGTGCGTCGTGTACAGCACCTGCCCAGCAGGGGCCAGGCGCTTGTTGATGAACCGAAGAAAGTCTCGCTGCGCCTTGGCGTGAAGGGTCAGCGCTGGCTCGTCGAGCAGTATCACGACCTCGCCCTCGTGATCCTCGAACTCACTGAACGCCGCAAGGAACGAGAAGAACCACTGATAGCCGGAGGAGCGGAGGGAGAAGTTATTGGTGAAGTCGTGCTTACGATCCTCGACGCGGAAGTTTAGGTACCGCACGACGCTCGTTTGTCCCCGGCCATCCGCAACGTTCTCGGCTTCAATCTCCACCTTGATTCGCAGTTCAGGATTTGTGCTCCAGTACTCGGCCATCTCGCGCGAGAGGTCGCTGGAGACGGCCTCGAGTTCGGCGGTGCGCGACTCGAACTCGTCATCGGTCACGGAGTCGATGTCGGTGTCCGCCAAGCGCAGGAGGGCGCGGGCCGTCTGTTTGGACGACGCCCCGGGGCGCTCGTCCGTCTGTGTGCGGAGGGTCGCGACGTCGACGCGCCCCTCGAGGTTTTGATAGGCCGTGAACCGGAAAAACTGCGGCATCCGCGCTCGGACAATCCTTCTGGCAATTGCGCCCAGATCTTCCTCGCTGCCGATGAGGGACGTGATTCGCTCCAGCGTAGCGGCGTTGGGAACACGCCTATCGCCCTCGTCCTCATCTGGCTCGGCCTTGTCGTCGATGGCGACGTCGACGACCACGGGTGCGAGAAATTCCTTCAGCGAAGCGACAGTCTCATGAGCCGCCAGAAGAGCGTCGGCATCCGGGTGGCCGTCCAGTACGTTCCGGAGGAACCTGTGCCCATCCACCTCGACCCGCAGCCAGAGCCCGTCGTTGTATCGGCGGCCGATCGTCACAGTCTTCTTGGCAGCGACACCCTCGCCCAGGGCCTCGCGGAGCGCGTTTAGGTCACCGTCGTCGAGCTGGAATGTCGCCTCGATCGGCGAGACTTTCGAGAGGTCCTCCTTCCGGCCGTCACGCTTCCATCGCCATCTCGGGTAGTCGTCGCGCTCGACGAACTTGTCGCCGTAGACAGGGTTCAGCTTGTAGAGAGCGTCGAGCATGGTCGACTTGCCCGACTCGTTCACGCCGACCAGGGTCGTCACACCTCGCTCGACCTCCACCTCCGTCGAGTCCAGCACATTCCTGAACCGCCGCACCCGGAACGATGTGAGCTTCACTGATTGCTCCTCCCAGACGTGTACCTCTGCCGGTCTCAGCCTATCGAGCAGCACCGACAGCGCTAATGACGCAACGCGTGGGGGTGAGCTTCCTGGTGGACGCGGCACGGCCGAACGCAAGAGGAGCGACCGCCGCAGTTCGGGGGGAGGCCGCGTCCCGAGGGAAGAAATCATCGGAAGGGGACGAAAGATGCATCGACGGGCCAGGATGAGGAGGGCAAGCTGAACTAACCCATTGCCCCACGTTTCCGGCCCAGCCCAACCTGGCCTCCCCGCAGTATCTGCTCCAGGCTCGCCTGGCGCCAGATGCTCTGGCTAAGGATGGTGCAGCCGGTTACAAACGCGCGGGGCCAGATGGCAGGACGCAGCCGTCCCCTTCCCAGGTGGTTCACATACCCCAACACCCCTCATGCCGCGCTATCTGCGAGCGGGGGCATGGATCCGCGAGGTCCACGTACAAGGCCGTCCGATGGCCGGCGTACCAAGCTAGGAATCCATGAATGCCAGCGCAACCGCCCCCGCGGCCGCACCCGCGAGAAGCGCCCATCCGATGACGTGCAGCCAGACATGGATGTACGTCGACCTCAACTCTTGGGTATATCCGTCGCGATGACGCTCGGGTGAATTGAGCATCTGCCAGACGTCGCGCTGCCTCGAGAGCCAGCGGCGCGGGTGCTTGACCATCGAGAACTCCGACCTGAGCTCTTCAACGGCAACAGCATCCCGCACCTGGGAACCGAACCGGGCAAGGTCCTTGCTGCTCAGAACCATCTGGATTAACGTGCCGGCCAACGCAGCAAGAGCGACCATGACCTTCGTGAACAGCACTCCGTCATAATATCTAAGCGTCACACCTCCTTGGGCGCCGCGCGCATCCTGACTTAGCCGCGATGTCAACGCGGGAGGATCACCTCGTCCGCGGTCTTGTCGATTGAAGTGAACAGTTCAACGCGTGACCACCGGATCGGCGCTTTCTCCAAGATGGGCTCGAGGACTCCCCACATGCGGTGGCGATCGCTTCCTGCGAAGAAGAGTTGGTACGAATGATCGCCGATCTCGTTGCCGTCGATCATGCCCAGGCCAGCCTCGGACAAGGCCTCGTCGGCCTCCAGCTCAGTCTCCTCCAGCGCATCCATCGAGTGCGTGGAGAACTTCGCCTCGGTGTCGGCATAGGTCACCACCACCCACTCGTCGGCGTTCCCCTGCCCAGGAACTGCCTCCTCGGTGCGAGTCATCGCGCAGCTCGCGAGCAGGAGGCCGACGACTGTGAGGCCGGCCACGACGATGGGGCGTTTGAGCACAACCCAAGGTTGCCAGACTCCACGACATCGAGCAGCGCCCATTCACAGGCAGCCAGAGTTGATGCACTCTCCAGACGGCATGACCCGGTTGGCTTCTGAGGAGCACGATTCGCGACGGCGGGCCGCGCTCGACCAGAGCGCGTCGAAGGTCGGCACCACGACATCAGGGCCAAGAAGGGGACCGCGTGGCGGCCCAAATCAGCCCCTAACCCGACGATGTGCAAGAACGCACTGTTCTGCCGCATCCTGCTCGGACTCGATGGGCGATTCGTGCAGGCGGATGCGGCTTCTCGGGGCCCACCGCGCAGTCCCCTCACGACTCGCGTTCGAGGCCACCCTTGGGCATCGGCAAGGTGACTGCCCAGAGCGCGTCCACCTCTCTCGGGTCCACCCGGATGATCCGGGATCCGCATCGGTAGACCTTGAGGCGTCCAGTGGCAATGAATCGCCGCAGGTCCTGGACGCTTAGCCCGGTCCGCGCGGACGCCCGGCTTAGCGGCTCATACGTGAGTTGCACCACTTCTCGTTGGCCACCAAGCCTCACGAGGAGCGCAGCGTACGGATCGGCGTCATGAGGAGGTCGACGTCCTTGGGGTCGACACGGATGGCCTGGGGCCCGTAGCGGTAGGCGCGCAGTTTCCCAGCCGCGATCCGGCGGCGCAGGGTCTTGACGCTGACTGACGTGCGCTCGGCGGCCTGGGCGAGGGATTCGTAGGTCTTAGGGGTCATGGTGTCTCCTTCCTCGCCCTCCAGAAGTGCGACGCATGGCCCTCCGCGGACACGTCGCGGCGCGATTCTCGTGGGGAACTCCCCCGCGCCCCGCCGACGGCTCTGTTGACTCCTTCTGTTCACAACGCCGGGACTCATCGTGGTCGAGGTGTCCGCCAACCGGCCCTTTCCGCGCTTCTGGAATGCGAGAGCAACTGGAAGGGCGGGACGCCATGGATGGGTCGTGGGCGCTGGAGTTGGCGCTGGGGCATCTGCGGAGCGCGGTGGGCGCTTTCGTGACGGCGGAGGACCCGTCGGGGGAGTCGCTGTTCCTGGCGGCGGAGTGCCTCGAGTTGGAGGGGCACTTCGCCGACCTGGGGGTCGAGCCTGAGCTGGTCGATCCCTCGACGGACGGGTTCACGTCGTTGGACGCGGCGTCCGAGGCGTTGGCGACGGCGCGCTCGACGGTGCCTCTGGCGTTGTGGGCCGGGTTACAGGCGGTGCGGGCGAGGGCGTCGCGATGATCACCACGATCGGGACGTTGCTGGACGATGTCCATGCCCGTGCGTGGGACCTGTGCTCGCAGTTGGGTGACCACGACGGGGATGCCTCCCGGGATGATCGGGCCGCGGGACTGCTGGCGGCGTGGCCGCGATTGGCCGCCGCGGCCGGCCGCGTCCTGGACGCCGTCGCCCTGGAGCCCACGTGGCTGGACGACACGCGGGCGGTCCGTGACGTGCTGGCCGAGGTCACCCGCCCGCCGCTGTCCACCCTCGATGACTCGGTCACGCGTGCCGCGGTCCCGGACCGGGACCTGGTGGCCGTGGCGGTCCGGTTGGGGATGATCGCGGACCTACTTGCGGGTGAGCCGGCCGCCAACACCGCGGTGGATCGTGCCGCCTTGGTGGGGTTGCAGGCCAACGTGGTGGCCGTAGTCCACGCGGTAGCGGTGGCCACGCTGGCGGCCTTGGACGGCCAGCATGACGTCCAGTTGTCGCGATGGTTACTGCGGGGGGTCCTGGCCCGCACCGAACGATTCGCCGTGATGCCCACGGAGCAGCGGACCGGCCGCTACGAGGACGTGGCTGCGGTGACGCCGGATGGTTCCTTGGACGCCACGATCGCCGACTGGGTTCAGGCGACGGTGGCGGTGTTGGCCTCGCCGCAGCGGGTCACGCAGACGGCGCTCCAGTCGGCCGCGGGCGACGCTTTGATCCTGACGGCAGCGGCAGCCACCGTGTGTGCGTCGGCGGCCCAGCTGGGGTGCGTCGACACGGAGCCAACTGCTTCAGCGGGGTCGACGCTGGCGGCGGCGCACGCTGCGTGGCGGACGCCGACATCGTGGCCGTCGACGGTGCGGCTGGACGGCGTCCGGGACATGGAGCAAGTGCGGGCATCAAAACGGCTTCGACATCTGATCACCGATCAGTTGCGGGAGGGGCACGGCTGGTTGTCCACGGAGGCGCTGGGGGCGCGGTTCGACGTGGCTGCCTTGCTGGGCACCATGCGCCGTGGAATGCATGCGGTGGGCAATGTGGCCCTGGCGCACTTCCAGGCGGTCGACACGCTGGTGCGTGGTCCGGGCCGACTGTGGATCGCCGCCACGGCGGTCACCCAGCCCGCCTATCGCGGGTACGCGACCATCGAGGCCGCCTGCCGGCATAGGTGGGTGCCGATGCCGCCTAGAGAGCCGGCGGGGTTGGCGATGCTCGCGGACGCCAAGCGCACGCTTACCACCACGACGCTCGCGGTCGCCGCCCTGGACGGCACCGCCTGCACCACGACGCCCTCCACCGGGGAGGCGGCGGGGTCGTTGCGGTGGAACGGCGGCCGGATCGTCGCCTATGGAGCCCTGGACCAGCCGCCCCTCTTCGAGACGATCCGCTCCACGGGCCTGACCGGGGCAAAGTCAGAGGAGCGGACGCCGATCCCGATCGACCACCGGCCTGGCTGGGGGCCGCGTCGGTGACGGCCGGTTCACCCACGTCTCGCAGCAAGAAGGCGTCCGTGGAGGTCGACGGCTGGGCGTTGACCACCCGCATCAGTCCTCGGCGTGTAGTCCGGGCCTCGGCGGTGGACACCGACGGCCAGCCACTCAACAGCTATCCGTTGGTCCACCCGATCACCGGGGCACGGCCCTGGATGCCGTGGGCGGTGCACCTGGCGGATCCGACCGGGCGCTTCCGGCTGCTGTGCGCAGACTTGGACGCCAAGACCTCGGCGGAAGCGGCCGCCGCGGATGCCAACCGCCTCACTGGCCTGTTGACCGAACTCGGGATCGAGCACCTGGTGTGTGCGTCCGGCCCCACCGGTGGCCAACACGTGTGGCTCGGCCTGCAGGCCCCGCTGGACGCCGAGACGGTCAGCGCGTTGGCGCACCTACTCAAGGCCTTGCTGCCCACCCTCGACATCGCCCCCCTCGTGAATCCGACGTCGGGCTGCGTGCGCCCTCCCGGCGCTCCCCACCGGCTCGGGGGCAGCTCACGGGTCACTGCCGGCTCGGTGACGGCTCTCACCGAACCGGCCGTCACCACCGACCAGATTCGCGCTCTGATGGTCCGGCTCGCCGGGCACGTCCAGACCTCCACGCGCATCGCCCAGCTCCCGAGGCGGCGTCGGGTAGCCGAAGTGGACGGCCAGCCGTTCCTGCCCGGCCCGAAGCGCGCGCTGTCGGAGTCCTGTTGCGCACTGCTGGAGGCCACCCCGACCGGCGATCTGTCGGCGGTGCTGTGGCGAATCCTGTGCGGGGCGGCCGCCGCTCGTTGGCGGTACTCCGACGTTGCAGCGTTCGCGGACGCGCCCGGCCTCGAGCACGCCCGCACCCTCCGTGACGGTGTCACGCGGAGGCCGCGACCAGCGCGAGGTCCGGCGTCCCCTGTCGCGGTGTTGCACCGGCAGTGGTCCCGCGCCGTCCAGGCGATGGCCGATCTCGCCCCCGGCGAGCCCCATCAGGGCACCGACGCCACCTTCGACTCCCGCGCCGAGATCGTCACCGCGCTCGTCCGCACCGTACAGCTCTGGGCGGACGCCACCCCCGCCCGGTGGGGCCGATCGCGGGCGGGCCTGGCGCAGCGCCGGATCCTGGACGCGCTGTGCCTGTTCCACCTGCAGGCCGTCCGCGCCGACGAGGTTGAGGCCGACATTCGACGGCTCGCTCTCACCTGCGGCCTCGACCGCGAAACTGCCCGCCGCAGCCTGCTCGCCTTGGCCGCTGATGGCTGGATCGCCCGCACCCATCCTTCTGCCGGACGCCGTGGCGCCCGCTGGACCATTGATGCCGGCGGCGGGATCCACACCCGGGTGAGCAAGACGCTGTCACAAGCGGACCCGCGCCCGGCGGGCACCGGCGCGGCCCTGCGTCTGCTCCTCCTCGGCGAGCTCGGGCGCCGGCTGAGCGACGCGGCCCATGATGCGTTCGCTCCTCGGGGAGGGCTTGGCAGCGAGGCTGGCAGCCTGTTCGCCCGGCTACGGCACCCAACCACTACGGTGCTCGTCAGCCGGGTGATGGGCTGGACCCTCGACCACACCACGCACATGCTGGCCGGCTTGGCCGCCTCCGGACTCGTGCATCGGGAGCAGGAGTGCTGGCATCAGACGACGCCGGCCGACCTCGAGCAGATCGCGGAGGAGCTTGGAACGGCAGGCCGCGGCCACACCCGTGCCGTCGGCTACGCGCTCGAGCGGTCGGCTTGGGCTTGGTGGCATGCCGAGATGACAAGGAAGTCCGCCGCGCGGGGCCGAAGGCGTAAAGGCCGATACGCGGCTAGGGGAGGCGTCAGAGGTCGATCCTGGCCCGCTCACCCCCGCCGAAGGGACGGGCGCGCTGACTTCGCCGCCGCGCGCCAGGCGCTGCTCAATCTCGGCCCACTCGGGTCGCACATCTCCATGGGCCACTCGTCCCAAAGTGCCGGTTCGCCCGTCACAGGCCGGTACGAAGGTACCGATCTTCAGCTTTGGGATTCCCCCGTCCGAGTTCCGGCGTTTACCGTGACGCCCTGAACGGCGAACACCACCGAACCGGGACATCCCGTCACGGTGCAACCACTCCGGCACCCGACTTCCCTAAGAAGCGCACAAACTTTCGCTCCTTGGTGACCGCGAAGCCCGCTCCGCCGCACTTCTGGTAGGTGAAGGAGGACGAATGACGACCACGACGCGCACCGGCTGCGCCCTGCTGGCCCTAGCAATCACGGCCGGCGTCACCGCCTGCACGCCGGCAGGAGGCCCAACGGCCACCTCAGCAACCACACCAGCGGCGTCCACATCCACATCGTCAACGACGACGGCCACCACCGCCACGCCGTCTCTCGAGCAGCAGGACGTCACCGCTGCCAAGAACGCCGTCGTGAAGCTGTGGGCAGTGGTAGACAGGCTCACCAACGACCCTCGGGCGCCGATCCAGGACCTGGACCCTGTCGCATCGGGGCAGGTGTTGACGATGTTCCAGGTGAACCTGACGACCTATCGAGCCCAGGGGTGGACTGGGTCGGGTAGCGCAATCGTGGAGGATCTCACTGCGATCGTCGCGCAGTCCAACGCCCAAGACCGCATGGCGTGGACCGTGACGGCTTGCATCGACCGCAGCAACACCACGCTCGTCGACCAGTCGGGCAAGTCGGTTCAGATGCCGCCCTACCGCATCACCCATCGCTCGACGGTGGTCAAGATCGCAGATCGTTACGAGGTGGACCGAGATGAGGCGGTTGGGACATGCTGACCGGTCGCATCCTCCTCGGCGCTTTGGCCTCAATCCTTCTTCTGGTGAACGGGGCAGCGGACGCAACGGCGGTCAGCCCGGTGGACTGTGGTGCTGATGGACAGTGGGACGGCTCCACCTGCCGGATCAAGGTCTCGACCCCAGGTCATGCTGCCAGCGACACGAGCCTGAGCACGAGCACCGGAGACGCAACTCGAGCGTGCTCGTATGGCACCACCCCGATGCCCTGCCAAGATCCCGAGCTCGGTTACTGGTCTGACTCACGGAGTTGCTACGTCAAGCTCACCGCGGTCCAGCCACCGGTCTCAGCCACTGTGTGGGATGGCCACACCGAGGGTGCGATCTACGACTGCTCCCTGCCCAAGCGGGGAGTGTTCGGCGGTCTGGTCATGATGTTCTGGTCCCCTACGACACCGGCGGGCCCGGACCCACGGGCCCTGGCGCAGACGGCGATCGCGAGCATGAACTTGCGGCCGATCTCGATCGGGATCGTGCCCGAGGACCGGCCCGGCTCGGTGGGGCTTGTGGGGATGCCGGTGTGGTTGTGGGCTGCGAACCCGTCCCAGCAAACGTGGGGACCGATCACCCGCACCGCGTCAGCGGGCGGCGTCACGGTGAGGGCGACGGCGCACGTGTCTCGGGTTCGCTGGCAGATGGGCGACGGCAACGTGGTCGTCTGCGCCGGGCCGGGCACCGTGTATGAGGACAGGTTCGGCCGTTCGGATTCGCCGACGTGCGGCTACGCGTACCGCAAGCAGGGCACGTTCACGGTCCGTGCCGAGTCGCAGTGGTCGGTGGCCTGGTCGGGCATGGGCGTCTCCGGGACGATCCCGGTCACCTTGACCCGGGCCACCACGATCACGGTCGGTGAGTTGCAGGTCATCACGACGGGCTGAACCACGCCCTTCCCGTTTCTTCCTTGCAGACCCTCCACGAGAGCGAGTCCTCCAATGTCGGTGATCACCCGTCCGTTCACGACACGGCAGGCGGCTGCGCGTGTCCCGGAACCGCCGGCGTTGGCCACGCCGCCGAAGTTGCGCCGGCGTCCGGTGGCGCTGCTGGTGTCGGTGGCAACCATCGTGCTGGGCTCTCTGGCTGGCTTGTGGTTGTGGACGGCCACCGGTCACACCACGGAGGTCCTCGCGGTCCGCACGCTGGTGCACCGCGGCGAGGTGATAGACCGCGATGACCTGATGGTGGTGCGGGTCAGCCTGGACCCGGCCGTCAAGACGGTGCCGGCCGCGCAAGCAAACGCGATCGCTGGCCAGCGCGCGGCCCTCGACCTGGCGCCGGGCGGGCTGCTCACCGGGGACGCCCTCACTGCGCTGGTGGTGCCCGCGAAGGGAACCTCTGTGGTGGGCATCGGGCTGGCGCCGGGCATGTTGCCGGCCGAGCCGATCGCGCCGGGGGACGCGGTGCGGGTGGTGCAGACCCCCGGCCCCCAAGGCGAGGTCGCCGGCACACCGGTCACAATCCCGGCCACCGTGGTGGGCGTCCACCCGGCCGAGGCAGGCGACCAGACCATCGTCGACGTGCTGGTCCCGGCGGAGGCCGCCGCGGATCTGGCAGCACGGGCGGCCACGGGCAAGGTCGCCCTGGTGCTGGACTCCCGGGAGCGGTGAACCGCATGTCGATCATCGCGCTCACCGCGGCGGGCGGTTCACCGGGGGTTTCGACCACGACTGTGGGCCTGGGGCTGAGCTGGCCGCGTCCGGTGGTGCTGGTGGAGGCCGACCCGACGGGCGGCTCGGGGATCCTGGCGGGATACTTCCAGGGCCAGGTCGCCCACGAGGGCGGTCTGATCGAGTTGGCGATGGCCCAGCGCGGGGACCTGGTGGCCGCCGAACTGCCGCACCAACTCCTCGACCTGCCCGGCTCGCAGGCGCGGCTGTTACCGGGTAGCCGTTCCCATGCCCAGGCCGGCAGCCTGACCGCGTTGTGGCCGACGTTGCTGGACGCGTTACGGGACCTGGAGGCGACCGGGCAGGACGTGTTGGTCGACGCCGGCCGCCTCGGGCTGGTCGGGTCCCCCACCCCCTTGTTGTTCGGCGCAGACCTCACCCTGTTGCTGACGCGCAGCACGCTGCCGGCGGTGATCGCGGCGACGTCGTGGGCCGAGACCCTCCACCACCAGACCGAGGCCACCGCCACCCGCATGGGGGTGGTGGTGGTGGGGGAGGGTCACCCCTACTCGGGCCGGGAGGTGTCCGGCGCCCTCGGCCTGCCGCAGGTGGGCGCCCTGCCGTGGGACCGCCGCTCGGCCGCCGTGCTGTCCCGGGCCCGCGGCACTTTCCGACGCCGCGCGCCGCTGCGCGCCGGCCTGTCGGCGTTGGGGGAGGCGAATCCGCATCCACGCGTCCGCGGGGGTGGGGCGTCCTGCGTCCCCGTTGGCGTGGTTGGCCCGTTCGGTTCCGCAGAGCGTGGGAGGTGCCGGATGACGCGCATGACGTTGCCCATTGATGACGGCCGACCCGATCCGCGGTTGTTGCCGTTGTTCGAGTCCCGCGCCCGCCACTCGAACCCGATCGAGGGGACGCCGCCGCGTCCGGTCCGGCCGCGGTCGGCGTCCGGCCTGCACGCCGTCGACAGCGTCGGCGCACGCGCGAACAAGCCCAGCGCTTCCCATGCGATCAAGACGGATGTGAACTGGGCCCTGGTGGCGGCGTTCCGGTCGCAGGCGTCGGAGTTGCTGACCAAGCAGTTGGGTGACGATCGGCTGCGCCTCGACAAGGCAGCGCAGGAGGCGTTCGGCCGCTCGATCATCGTCGAGTTGCTGGAGGCGGCCGCAGGTGAGGCGGTGTCCGCGGGCCGGCCGTCGTGGACCTTGACCGAGCAGGACGCGTTGGCGCAGGCGGTCTTCAACGCGTTGTTCCGGATGGGTCGGCTGCAGCCGTTGATCGAGGACGAACGAATCGAGAACATCGTCATCACCGGTTTCGACCGGGTCTGGCTCGAGTTCCAGGACGGCACCCTTGTGCAAGGCCCGGCGGTCGCGGATTCGAACCAGGAGCTGATCGACTTCCTGGCGTTCCTGGCGTCCCGGTCGGAGGTCAACGCCCGCCCGTTCAGCGAGGCCCAACCCCGACTGCATCTGCGGCTCGATGACGGCTCCCGGTTGGCGGCCACCGCGTGGGTGAACCCGCGGCCGTCGGTCGTGATCCGCCGGCACCGCCTCACCCAGGTCGGATTGGAGGATCTCGTGGCCCGCGGGTCGCTGTCACCGCTGGTGGCCTCCTTCCTGACCGCCGCGATCCGGGCGCGGTTGTCGGTGGTGGTGTCCGGGGCGCAGGGCTACGGAAAGACGACGATGGCCCGTGCGCTGTGTGGGGCGTTCGACCCACTGGAGGCGATCGCGACCTTCGAAACCGAGTACGAACTTGGTCTGCACGAGATGCCAGAGCGGCACGCGATTGTGCATGCCTGGGAGGCCAGGACCGGATCGGGTGAACGCGGCCCGGACGGCAAGTCGGCCGGCGAGTTCACGATTGCCGAAGCGCTCTACGACAGCTTTCGGTTCAACGTGGGTCGGCAGATCGTCGGAGAGATCCGCGGGGCTGAGGTGTGGCCGATGATCAAGGCGATGGAGTCCGGATCGGGGTCCATCTCGACGACGCACAGCGCGGACGCCGAAGGGGCGATGCGGAAGCTGGTCACCTGTGCGATGGAGTCCGGGCCGCAGGTGACGCACGAGTTGGCGACCCGAAAACTGTCGGAGACGATCGACTTGATCGTGCAGTTGGACATGGACGCCGAACCCCAGCCGGACGGGTCGGTACGCCGCCGCCGGTGGGTGTCCGAGATCGTGGCGATCAGCCCCGGGGAGAAGGAACGCGGTTATGCCGCCACCACCGTGTTCGCCGCTGGTGACGGCCGCGTCGCCCTCGCCCGCACCCTGCCCGACGAGCTGCGGCGCCTGCAACGGCACGGGTTCGACCTGTCCAGCTTCCTCACCGAAGCCGGCGAGCACGGGGCGATCGCATGACCGGCCTGCTCGCCGCCCTGGCCGGTGCCCTGGTAGCCGCCGGTCTTCTCGGCGTGATCTCCGCGCTCCGCCGGCGGCCGGTCGAGTCACCCGCCAGCCCCCACCGGACGCCTGTCGTGCTGCTTCGTGTCCGAGGCATCCCGCTGCGGACGCGAGTGTTGGCGCTGGTCGGTGTGGCGGCTGGCGTGCTGGTCGCCGTCATGTCGGGCTGGCTCGTGGCGATCGTGGCAGTCCCGCTGGCGGTGGTCGGGCTGCCCTGCCTGCTGAACCCTGCGACCGAGACGGCGCAGATCGAACGGCTGGAGGCGCTGGCGGAGTGGACGCGGAACCTGGCTGGCGTCCTGACGGTCGGGGTCGGGTTGGAGCAGGCGGTGGTCGCCACGCTGCGCTCCACCCCGGAGCCGATCAAGCCGGAGGTGTCCAGGTTGGTGGCCCGGCTCCGGGCTCGCTGGTCGACCGAGGATGCGCTGCAGGCGTTGGCGGACGAGCTGGATGATGCCACCGGTGACGTGGTGGCCGCCTACCTGATCCTCGGTGCCCGGCGTCGCGGCGCCGGGTTGGCCAGCGTCCTTCAAGGCCTGGCCGAGTCGGTGGCCGAAGACGTGACCGCGCGCCGCATGATCGAGGCCGACCGGGCAAAGCCGCGCGCCACCGCCCGCAACGTCACCCTGATCACGCTGGGGGTGCTCGGGTTCCTGGGGTTCAACGGCCAATTCATGGCCCCCTACGGCACGCCGCTGGGCCAAGTGGTGTTGGCGGTGTTGCTGGCCGCCTATGCCGGGACGCTGGCGTGGCTCAGGCGGATGTCGGTGGGTGAACCCCTGCCACGCTTCCTCGTACAGGACCGCCCGGAGGTCTCCTCCGATGCCGCTGCCGCAGGGGTGGTGTCATGACCGGCGCGCAGCTCGCGCTGGCGTCGGGCGCTCTGATCACCCTCGGGCTGGTGCTCGCGGTGTGGCGGCTGGTGCCCGCCGCCCCCGACCTGGGCGATGTGGTCGAGCGGCTGTCGCCCAGCTACGGACGCCGCCAGGGCCGCGCCGACGAGATATCGGTCACCGGCCAGAAGGAACGGCTCGGGCTGTGGGCGCTCCGGCACCTGCCTGCCGGGGTGTGGGGGCGGGTCCCCGCCTCCGAACTCGTGCTGCTGCGGATGAGCCTGCCCCGCTTCTACGGGGAGAAGCTCACCTTCGCGCTGCTCGGTTTGATCTTCCCCAGCCTGCTGGTGTTGGTGGTGGGCATGTTCGGCTTCCAGCTCCCGGTGGTCGTGCCGGTGGCCGCAAGCCTCGCGTTGGCTGGGTTGTTGTGGTTCGTGCCGAATCTGAACGTCCGCGACGACGCCAAGCGGGGACGATTGGAGTTCCACCGGGCCCTGGGGGCCTACGTCGACCTGGTCGCGCTGGAACGCAACGCCGGCGCGGGGCCGCGGCAGGCGATGGAGGTCGCCGCCGGCATCGGCCACAGCTGGGTGTTCCGCCGCATCGGTGAGGAACTCGCGCGGTCCCGCTGGTCGGGCCAAGCCCCTTGGGATGCCCTCAACGCGCTGGCCGACGACGTGGGCGTCCCCGAACTGGCGGATCTGGCCGACATCATGCGCCTGTCCGGCGAGGAAGGTGCGCAGGTGTACGCCACCCTGCGGGCCCGCTCTACCGCGCTACGCACCGCCCTGCTCACCAATTCCCAAGGCAAGGCCAACGAGTTGTCCGAACGCATGGTGGTGCCCGGCAGCCTGCTCGGGGTCGTGTTCATCGCACTGCTCGTCACCCCGCCGTTGCTGCGGCTGCTTACCTCCTGACCTCCTACAACCGCCAATTCCAACCCGAGAGGAAACACCGATGATGAACACCGCTCTGACCCGCGCTGTGGTGCTGCTCCAGACGTGGCTCGACCCGAAGCTCCGTAACGAGCGCGGCAGCGTCAGCACCGAACAGGCCGTGATCACCGCCGCCGTCGTGCTGCTTGCCATCGCCATCGGCGCCGCCATCGCTGCCTACGCCCAGGGCAAGATCGCCCTCCTCGGCTGAGAAGGTCCGCCTCGTGAAGGGTCCCCTGTCCACCCGTCGCAATGAGCATGGGTCGGCGTCGGTCGAACTGGTCGTGCTGATGCCGCTGCTGCTGCTGATCCTGTTCAGCGGTATCCAAGGCGCGGTCTACTACCACGCCAGCACGCTCGCGTTGGCAGCGGCCGAGGAAGGTGCCCGGGCGGCCGCCCGAGAGGACGGCACCCTCGCCGCGGGAACCTCCGCGGCCAGGGGGTTCGTCACCGAGGTCGCCGGGGACTCCCTGACCGCCGTCACGATCGTCGGATCACGCACGCCGGTCACCGCCACCATCACCGTCCGCGGGTCCAGCCTGAGCCTCGTGCCGGGCTGGACCCCCTCGGTGGAACAGTCCGCCAGCCGGCCCGTCGAACGGATCACCCGCTGATGCCACGAGTTCAAGAGTCCCGAAGAATCACCAGATGGAAGAGGAACGATCGCGGCTCCGCGGCCGTGGAAGCCGTCATCGGGGTGCCGGCGTTTCTGCTCCTGATCGGGCTGCTCATCCTCGGCGGACGCACCGCCATCGCCCACCAAGCGGTCCAAGCCGCTGCCGCGGACGCCGCCCGCGCCGCCTCGATCGCCCGCACCGTGACGGCCGCCCGCAGCGATGCCAGCAGGGCTGCTCACACCAGCCTGACCAATCAGCACCTCCACTGCGCCGCCACCACCGTCACGGTCGACACTTCCGCCTTCGGTACCCCGGTCGGCACCCCGGGCCAGGTATCCGCGACCGTGACCTGCGCGCTGCGGCTGGACGACCTCGGCCTGCCCGGCCTCACCGGCACCAAACCCATCGCCGCCACCATGTTCAGCCCCCTGGACACCTACCGCGGAAGGTGATCACCATGACCGTTCGCCTACTCCCAAGCCGCCGCCGTCATGAGCGCGGCTCGGTAAGCGTCTGGCTCGCGCTCACCGCCCTCGCCATGGTGTTGTGCGTCGGCATCGCCGTCGACCTCGGCGGCCACGTCCACGCCCAGCAACGAGCCCGCGACATCGCCGCCCAAGCCGCCCGCACCGCCGGCGAAGAAGTCGCCGCCGCCCAAGCTGTCCGCGGTCAGACCCCAGCCATCGATGTCGCCGCCGCGAAGCGAGCGGCGTCGGCCTACCTCGCCCAGGCCGGCGTGACCGGCAGCGTGAGCGTCAGGGCCGGCAACGTTCTCGACGTCACCGTCACCGACCACTACACGCCGATGTTCCTCACCTCGATTGGTGTCGGCACCCTCACCGTGCAGGCACACTCCAGCGCACGGCTGGTCCGCGCCGTCCAAGGCGCCGAACGATGATCCGCCGTCGGCTCGTCGGGCTGGCCGCCACCCTCGGCATCGGCGTCCTGCTCATCGGCCTACCGCTCGTCCTGCTCCAGGTCGGGTTCGGCACCCTCCCGGCCATCACCAGTTGGGGCGACGTGGTCGCCGTGCTGCTCAGCCGCGACGACGGCACCCTCGTCCTGGTGGTCATCAAAGCCCTGGGCTGGATCACCTGGGCGCTGCTGGCCGGTCTGATCGTCCTCGAAGCCTTAGCCCGGTTGCGCGGCGTCCAACCCCGTGACCTGCCCGGCCTCCGGTTGCCGCAGGTCGCCGCCCGCCAGCTCGTCGCCGCGGCAGCCGCGCTGTTCGTCGCCCTGCCGGGCCCCAGCCTGGTCGCACACGCAGAGCCCGTCCCGACGCCGAGCGTCACTCCCACCCAGACCATGACCGTCGGTGTCGAGGCGACCACCGCCGCCCTCGTGGTGACACCGGCCGGCGAGGACCCGCCAGCGTCGTTGCAGACACGGCAGCACACTGTGAAGCGGGGCGAGTCCTTGTGGTCGGTCGCCGCCGCCGAACTCGGCAGTGGACGCCGCTACACCGAGATCGCCGCCCTCAACACCCGCCTCCTCGACGGCAAGGGCGACGACTTCCTCCGCCCCGGCTGGATCCTCACCCTCCCCGTCGACAAAGCACCCTCTGGCGGCGCCGCCACGCAGAGCTACACAGTGCGCAAGGGCGACACCCTCAGCGAGATCGCCCTTGAGCACCTCGGCGACGCCTACGCCTACCCCGAGATCTTCGAGGCCTCCCGCACCCTCACCCAACCCGGCGGCCGGCACCTCACCGACCCCGACGTCATCGGCATCGGCTGGACCCTCGCCATCCCGCAGGCCGGCCCCGAGGGAGCGAAGGATCGGGCCCCGACTACGGCTTCCACGCCACCCGTCGACGTCCCTGTCGTGCCAAGCACCCCAGCCGACGAGGTCACGGCCCCGGCCGCGCGGACCAAGCCCGCGGTGATGCCGGCGGCCACCCCCGCCCAGCCGGCGCCCGAGCCGGCACCGGCGCAAGTGACCCGGGCACCCGAGGCTCCCGCCAGCCCCCCGACCGTCGTGGACGAGGCCGCGGCGTCGCCCGGTTGGCTGGTGGCCGGAGTGGTCGGAGCCGGCGGCCTGCTCGCCGGCTCGCTATCGGTGGCGCTGGGTCGCCGCCGGGCCGCGCAACTGCGCTCGCGGCGTCCGGGTCGCATGGTCGCCACCCCGCCCCATGAACTCGACCCAATCGACAAGACGCTGCGCACCGAAGGCGCCGCCGCGGCCCTCGACGTCGCCTTCCTCGACGAGGCCCTCCGCCGCCTCGCCGCCCGCCAGGGCCGCGCCCGGAAGCCGATGCCACACCTGGCCGCCGTTGAACAAGCCGAGACCGTGCTGCGATTGCACCTCGCCGACCCCGCCGACCTGCCCGAACCGTGGCGGCAGGCGCCTGACCGACTCCGCTGGGAGCTCCCCGGCAACACCGAACTCACCCAGGTGGGGCCACTCGATGCGGCGCTGCCCGCCGCTTACCCGCAACTGGTCACCCTCGGCCTCGACCAGTCGGGCCACCGCTGGCTGTACAACCTCGAAGAGGCCGGCGTCCTCCGGGTCACCGGCGACCCCGACCGGGCCCGCGACTTCGCCCGCCATACCGCCGCTGAACTGGCCGTCCACCCGTGGACCAGGGACGTGCACGTCGACTGCGTCGGCATCGCCGCTGAAGCGGTCGCGCTCAACCCCCGCCGCGTCCGGCACCACGACACCGGCCAGGTGACCGCCCAGGTCATCGCCGACGCGGTCGCCCTGATCGACCTCACCCGCGAAGCCGGCCTGGACGTCCACACCGGACGCGCCACCCTCCTCGACGACCCACTCTGGGAAAGTCGCCTGCTCCTCCTTGATGCCGATCGCAGCGAGCGCACCGACCTCACTGAGCAGCTGGCCCGACTCCTCCATGACCAGCCCCGTCAGACCGGCACCGCACTCGTGCTGATCGACACGGCTGGCATCCATGAGGATGTCGGTGCCGAAGTGCTCCAGTTCACCGGCGACGGCCGACTTCACCTGCCGGGGGTCGGGCTCACCCTGTACGGCGCCGGGCTTACCGCCCAGGAAGCAGCCGGCTGCGCCGCCATCTTCGCTCAGGCCGACGAGCCGGACGTTGAGTACCCCGGGCACCCCGAACCCGCCGAAGGTTGGCGGGCACACACCAATCAGGCCGGCCAACTGCTGCCCGACGTGACGCTCCCGCGCATGGACACCCCTCACGAACCCGTTACCACCGTGCTGCCCGAGGACGACGAGGTCTACCTCGAGGCCGCGGCCGTCACCAGCGAAGATCTGGCCGCCCTGGCCCCGCAGGTGCCGGTGTACGTGCGCGCCGAGGTGGAGCGGGACGACTCCACCCTGGACGACGACCTCCGCACCTGGTTCGATCCCCACTGCGACCTGCCCAAGCTGATGCTGCTCGGGCCGCTGACCGTTCGGGTCGCCGCCACCGGGACGCCCACCGCTGCCGCGGGCCGCAGGACCTACTTCGGTGAACTGCTCGCCTACCTCGCGACCCGCCCGCACGGCGCCACCACTGACGAGGTTGCCGACGCCATGAGGATCCCCGCCGGCCGGGTGCGCAAAGACGTACTGGTGCTGCGAACGTGGCTGGGGGTCAACCCCCGCACCGGACGGCCACACCTGCCCGACAGCCGCCAAACAACCGCAGCCAGGCAGCGTGGCCAAGCCGCCTACCAGGTCGAGGACGTCCTCGTCGACGCCGACCTGTTCCGCCGCCTCCGCGCTCGCGGCGAGGCCCGAGGCCCCGCCGGCCTGGACGACCTCAAGCACGCACTCACCCTGGTCAAGGGCGCACCGTTTGGACAACTCCGCAAAGACGGCGGCGCCTGGCTCAGCGAGGGACAGCGCCTCGACCAGATCCTCCAGTGCTCGATCGTCGACGTCGCCCACCTCGTCGCCACCGCCAGCCTCGCCCTTGGCGACCACACCGCCGCCCAACAGGCAGCCGCACTCGCCGCCAGCATCGCCCCAGCCGAGGAGACCGCCCAACTGGACCTCGCCGCCGCCCTCGCCGCCCAGGGCCACCACCGCGCCGCCCAAGAACTCCTCCGCGAGCACGTCTTCAACCGCGGCGACGACGAAGACCAGATCCCCGCCGAGCTTCCCGCCCGCACCGAGCGAATCACCGACAACCCGCAGTGGCTCGCTCGACGCGCTACTAAGGCATCCGCCTGATTGCGCTAGCACCGTGGGCTCGTGCCGGCTGGCGGCCGCCTCGCTCAGTACACGTCGCAGTATCGCGCCGCAGAACGCGACTCGGTCGGACACGCCGTGCATCACATGGCTGTGACTCACCCCGATTGGCATGAACCGGTTCGACGTATCCGCGCAGCAGCTGGACAGGCCACGACCCAGCAGAGGGAGATCGCAGACGCCGGCAGATGCCCGTACACCAACGAGCCAGGTGCGGTGCTCACCGCAGTAATCGATCACCTGCCGCTTGGTCAGCCGGGCAGCAGTGTCGGGGTCGGGGCCAGGCCAGACGACCGGTGATGTCACGGTCCATCCAAGTGCTCACCCATCCATGCCGGGGGCACGTCATCCCAGCAGCGGTCACCGTCCCTCACGACCAGCGGGCGCACACTCTGCCGCCAGACCTACCTCGCGGGGTCAGAAAAGTAACGAGAGTTGGCCCGCCCGCCGCTACCGGAACCGAGCCTCACCGACGCCCCGAGAGAAAGCATCGAACGACTGCGTAGAACCCATGAGGTGAGTGTGTTCGTCGCTAGAGCGAGCCGGTCCCCGTTGGTCTCACAGTACGTTGCAGGCGAGGCTCCGGCCAACGGAACTTGCGCAACTGCCGACTCCGGCTCTACATAATCAAGGCGCCGGCTCCGCCGGCGCGCGCGGCTCGGGTCCGCTCCTCGCTCCGCTCGGTGTGGCCTCGCGCGCTCGCGATCCGACCCGCCGTGAACCGGCTTGTGCTTGAGAGAGCGGCGAGCATCCCTACACTACGAAGCCCCATCCGGGAAGAGCTTCTCAACCGCGTTGGCTAGGGCATCCTGAGACGATGCAATCTCTCGGACCTCCACCCGCTCACCACCTTCAGCAACGATCACGACTGTGCCGGGAGGAAGTGCTGCGGCTTCAGTGACCACCCAGTCAAGAGAGCTTCCGTCTCGCGAGAGAATCTGAGCCGCACTGGTAGCGCGATTTATGTGAAGAATGAGATCCACCACAGCGCGGATTGCTTTCGCCGCCGATATGACTGCGATAGATAATGCTATCACTGCGCCAGCAGCCACCTCTACAGCCAGCGAGTCCGATCCACCGTCATCTGAGGCCTCGCCCAGCACGTCGCTCGATCCCACCAGCTGCATGATCGACGCCCGATCGAGTAAGCCGCTCCTCTCGCCCCGAATTTCCACTTGTAGGAGACCTTCATTCATCGTGAAACCCTTCTAGTACGAGCGACTCAGGGTCTTCCTGGATTGCACTAAACTTGGGTCGCCAATCTTGGTCGAGATACTTACCGGTGTATGGCTGCATGGCACCCCGGGCTTTGAGCGGTACGATTTGTGCAATACGTTGGCCTGGAGTCAAGCACAACGGCACCGAGGCCAAGTTGACCAGCTCCAGAGTCAGGCATCCTTTGAATCCAGGTTGCACATGGACAGCAGTCGCGGATAGCAAGCCTAACCGGCCAAGTGAAGACCTCGAGAGGACTTGTGCGATGCAGTCCCCCTCCATGAGAACGGACTCAAGTGTCACACCCAAAACCATCTCGCCGGGATGAAGAACAAAGTCATCGCCCCAACCAACCTCAACAAGGTCCTGCACCCGGCGTGAATCGTCGCTACCGCGAAGCGCGTGCAGATATGGCACCTGGTTGCGTCGAAACACGATAAAGTGACGGCCCAAACGCATATCGTAGGCGGAAGCCATCTGGCCAGCTGCGTCAGGACTCACGCCTTTCGAACTCAGATGCAACACGTTCGTTAGTTTCGGCGGTCCGACTTGAACGTCTTCTCGTGCCGCGACTTGCTTGAAACGGTAGCTGAATTGCAGGAAGTTTACGGCATGGTCAACCCGGTTCTCAAGTCGACGCAGGGGAAGTTGGTTCTCTGCGTATAGGGCAGTACCTTCATCCAAGATCCTGCGCCATTCCGCACTAACCAACCCGGTCTCGATAGTGGAGGGACTTTCACGAACTAAGTCCTCATCCCAATCCTCGCTTCGCGGTGGCAGTCCGTTCGATAGGCACGCGATTGCGGAATCTCTCACCGAAGTCCGCACGTCGGCGATTGGTGCCACGGCAGACTCTCCGAGATTTTTCCAAATCTCGTCCCGCAACTCGACTGCTAGATCGCAGTACGCATTGCGCTGCAACTTCTCCAGTTGCTGCATGGAGTCCTTCGACCTGTGTCCATTGAGACGCGAGCCGCCTTCCGCGCGCAGCACAGCTAGTCGCAGCTCCGGGGAGGGATGCGAGGCCGAATCCCCAACATCAGAGTGAGCACCCAAGTAGAACTCAAGCGCCTCGATACCCTCCTCTCCGTAGTAGAAGGCCAAGACCGAGTCGCACGCCGTTTCGGCTAGCCAGGACTTTAGGTTGCCGAACCACTTGAGGTTAGATTTGGCATACACCTCCGCCACGGAACGATCGCCCTTCGCAACTCCCTTTGCTTCCGTGGCAGCGCTTGTCCTGGTCTTCGCTTTGCTTAGCCAATTGTGCACCACATCCTTGGTGTACACGATATGTGCAAGCTCGTGACCGAGGGAAATCGGATGCCACCGTGGAGATGCGCCGTCTTGATGTGGAACGGTTAGCAGCCTCAATCGGCCAAACCTGTCAAGCGCCTCTTCGGACAATTCGAACTGATGGACTGTCTCGAGCTCCTGTAGGCGAATGGCTAAGGTGGGCTCCGGTTCAATCCTGAAGTCCCGTGAACTGCCTGGTCGCGGAATCACAAGGTACTGGCCACACCCGAGTTCTTCTTGCCTGTGGCGCAGCCACCAGTTAAAGCCGGAGTGCTTTCCAGCCCACGCAATCCCCTCATCAAGGCGCAGCAGTGCGTCTTCTAGGGACGTCATCGACATGGCACTGCTGTTCAAGCCTGTCAGCAGATCAGGATCATCACTCCACTCCCGCATGTCCGCAATGTAATCTGCGACCGCAGCAGCGCTCGAAGGCAATTCGAAGAGACCCTTTATCTCCGCGGCTCTGGGCAGAAGCGATCCCGTCAGTTTCTGGCGGATTTCGCTCAAAACGCGGTCCACTGCAACGGCAGTTCGAAACAACGCAGAGCTACGTAAAGCGAATGCGCGCCGCACCTCTGCGTTCACGTCAGGCAATCGAACTCTCGCTTGTGCGATTCAGGTCGGCTCTTGTGGCAGACTGCACCAAGTGGCGCGCGACTTCATTCAACCACCCGGCAAAGCGTCGAGCAGAATCCTCCTGTGTAACCTCCAGCACCTGGCCCACCAGTCGGACAGCGTCCCTCTCCTCAATCAGACGATCGAGGGCGCGATCCCAAGGATCCCCTCCAGTCGAACCTTCTCGCTGGATTGCGGCAGCAGCGATCATCTGGGTTGATGTGCTCCCATCGCTCTGGTCCTCATCGAGTAGCATCCAAGTGGTGCCGGCGTCCCGCATTTGTCTGATGTAGTCAACGCGCTCCAAGACGCTCGCAACGGCCTTGTAATGCCTACGCGTTAACGCGCGCGATCCGCTGTCCGCCGCTGACTTCAGGACGAGGCCAGCCATGGAAAAGTCGGTGGCGGCAGACGCGTTAGCCGCCACAAAGTCGGCTCTTAGTAAATCCTGATCTGCGCTATGAGCCATGGCTTCCTCCTGGTGCATCGCTTATTGTAGAAATCCCCTCTGTCTACGCCATTTCCAATGTGCAGAAATAGGGGTCCGGCTTTTTGGTGCTCGGTCTTAAGGAGCAGTATGACAAGCTCTCGACACGAATGCAAGGCTCCACGCTGGCACAGCAAAGATCCGAGGCGGCCTACCTCGGTTACTGCTACATACTGTGTTGCAGTTGGGCCGAAACCACAAGATGAGCCCGTGTACGGCAGCATCATTGCAGAACTGCGCTCGCAACAGGCGGACTGACGGCGTGTCGCCGCTCCCTCCCGCGCCAGCGAGGAGCTAAGGCGATGCGAGGCCGGTGACGACCTACAGACGCCGCTGCGGCGCGCCACGCAGCGTTACTTACTCTGGGCAGCACTCCTGAGCACCTTGGGTCCCCAAGCCGCGTCAGCCACCGCCGCGTGTCCCACCAAACTGACGCGTATGGCGCATACGTCGAGTAGGCAGCTCGCATGGCGGCTCGGTGCCCCCTTCGCGCGCAGGAGTCCGGCAGCGCAAATACAGCAACACTCCTGCTTCACGGTGCGTGGACCAGGGTTCAGGTGCACATGTGAGTCGCGTCCTGCCCTGGACCACGGCCAGCTGAGGCGCTTTTCAGCAGGGGCGGGAGTTGATCAGGCTCGGTGTGCCCGACACCCCCTCACAGGGGGCACTCCCTTCTGAGGGCCAAGGCCCCAGCGGTCTCAGCTCTGGTCTCAGTTGTCCCCGGACGCCGGCGTCTCTCACGGTCCAAACCACGCCCGGTTCCGGTGCTTGCCCCTACTGCCGCCTCGTTGGAGCCTCCTCGCGACGAACTGCTAAGCGGGCTCAACGGGACACCTGCGACGTCCGCCCATGGCAGATGAGTGGTGTCACGACTCTCGGCATGAGGGAGGTAGGGAGCGCTTCGACGTCGACGACCGCTCATGGGGCAGTTGAGTGAGGTCACTCTCAGACTGCTGCTCGCACTCACCCTGCTTGGGGGTGCCCTCTCGGCGAACTCGCCTGGCTGGATCCTTCGCTGCGATGTGCAGCCTCGTCCTCTGCGGACGCCGGTCAAATCCCCCGATGAGCATGCCGACGTTCCGCCTGGCCTGCGGTGTGTCGTGCGCATCGCGTGTCAGCGAGGACGGACCTCGCTGAACAGGTAGATGCCGCCGGCGATCTGCTCGATCGTTCTCCGTCCAGATCTTCTAGAACGGGCCCCCGTTCAGCCCTGATCCACCGACGTTGATTCCAGGGCGGTGATTTCGCATTTCGGGTGGGGTTTCGTGGGTGGGGGCGCGGCGTTTCTGCCGGTCTGTCCGGCTTTTCCACATTCGGGTCCTGGGTCGCGCCT
>WBZS01000659.1_pt1 | contig 37934 bp, 38 predicted proteins | sample 5204201 | NCBI WGS metagenome assembly WBZS01 (sample SAMN12344357, study PRJNA552823) | activated sludge metagenome | biome: Activated sludge suspended growth; feature: Nitrification reactor; material: Wastewater; isolation source: activated sludge from nitrification reactor of wastewater...
CGACCCGGTGCGCTTCGCGGTGGCGATCGGCACCGGGATGGGCGGCCTGCACACCCTCCTCGGGCAGTGGGACACATTGCGGGAGAAGGGAGTTCGTCGGGTCTTCCCACTCGCGGTGCCGATGCTGATGCCCAACTCCCCCTCGGGCACGGTGTCCCTCAACTTCGGCGCCCGCGCCGGAGCCCACACCACCGTCTCGGCCTGCGCCTCCGGCGCGGAATCGATGGGGACGGCATACGAAATGATCCGCCAGGGCCGCGCCGACATCGCAATCGCCGGGGGCACCGAGGCGGCCATCCACCCGATCTGCTTCGCCGGGTTCTGCCAGATGCAGGCCCTCTCGACCCGCAACGACGACCCGACCGCGGCCTCCCGCCCCTACGACACCGGTCGGGACGGCTTCGTCATGGGCGAGGGCGCCGGGGTCCTGGTCCTGGAGTCCGAGGAGCACGCGAAGGCGCGCGGGGCGCGCATCTACGCCGAGTTCGCCGGCATCGGGATGAGCAGCGACGCCCACCACATCACGGCCCCCGAGCCCGAGGGAGCCGGGGCCTCCCGGGCCATGACCGAGGCCCTCGAACGGGCCGGGATCACGGCAGACGACCTCGTCCACATCAACGCCCACGCGACCTCGACGCCGGTCGGTGATGTCGCCGAGGCCAACGCGATCCGCCGGGCGTTCGGGGCGGCCGCGGACCACATGGCGGTGTCCGGCACGAAGTCGATGACCGGCCACCTGCTCGGGGCGGCCGGCGCCCTCGAGGGGGTCCTGACCGTCAAGTCGATCGCCGAGCGGATCGCTCCGGCGACGATCAACATCGAGGACTTCGACCCCGCGATCAACCTCGACGTCGTGCGCGGCGAGCACCGCAGCCTCCCGGGCGGCGACATTGCGGCACTCAACAACAGTTTCGGGTTCGGGGGCCACAACGTGGCCCTCGTGATCAAGAGCTACTGAGTCGCGAACACCCGCGCCGTCGGCTCAGCCGACCTTGTGCAGCCAGCGCACGTTGTGGCCCTCGCCGGCGTATCGGAAGGCCTCGAGTTCGGCGTCCCAGTCGCGCCCGAGGAGTTCGTCGACCATGTCCTTGAACGCCTCCGGTGAGCCCTGGGCGAGGGTGAGGACCTCGCGCAGCTGGTTCTCCCCCACCATGACGTCGCCGCTGGCCGAGATCGTCGCGTGGTGAATGCCCAGGCTCGGCGTGTGCGACCAGCGCGACCCGTCGGTGCCCGGGCTCGGGTCCTCGGTCACCTCGTAGCGCAGGTTGTCCCACCCCTTGAACGCCGAGGTGATCCGGGCGCCGGTCCCCGCGGACCCATGCCAGGTGAGTTCCGTCCGCATGAGTCCGGGTGCGGCGGGCTGCTTGATCCATTGGATCTGCACGGGCGCGCCGAGGGCCGCCTCGAGCGCCCACTGGATGTGCGGGCACAGGGCGACGGGGGCGCTGTGAATGAACACGACACCCTGGGTCTGGCCATGCGAGACAGCCATCGACATCCTGGCCTCCTTCACGTGCAAGGGACGTCTTCCCCAACGCCAGTGCGCGTGAATGTGGCGGACTCGTGGACCGCGCCCCGCGGCATCCAGATCAATCGGGTATGCCGTGGGGTTGACTCATGTGGGCACCATCGGTGCCGTTGTGGTCGGGTTGGTGCGGAGTCGTCTCACGAGGCTCATCCATCCCGCAAGCGCCATTGTGCCCCAGCCTTCCCACCGTGACCAGCCCCGCCACGCCCAACGGCGGCACGGAAGGCGGCCGTGGCGGGTCGATCAGCGGGCGACGGGCAACAGCCGCTTGACGGCCTCCAGGGCGACTGCTTTGGCCTTGGCCTCATCCGAGCCGGTGGACACGACCGCCACCGTCGACTGACCCTTGGCGACCTCGATCCGCACCATCGTCTTGGGTCCGACCGCCACGGTGAAGCCCACGGAGTCGTCACCGAGACCGACGTCGAACGGGGTGACCGGCTCATTGGCCATCTGGGCCTTCGCGGCCGCGATGAACTCCTGCACCGGCACGAGGTTCTCGAAGAGGTTCACGTCGTAGCCCAGACTGGGGTCGGTGCCGGTGTAGCTGCAGCCGTCGAGCTTGGTGATCTTGACGCCGTCACCCGCGTCCGGGCCCGGATCGGGCGCCGCGAGCTGTTTGGGGGTGCCGCCGAGCAGCGCAGTGGCCGCGGCCAAGTCGATGGTGGCGCAGCTGTTGCCGCCTGCCGGGGCGGATGTCGTCGCCGCCGGTGGCGTGGGCGAGGCGGGCGCTGACGAGGCGGCCGCGCCGGAACTGCTTCCGGCACTCGGGGAGGCCGCCGAGCCACCCGACGACGACGAACCACACCCGGCCAGAAGTCCCGTCAGCGCGAGGGCCGCACCCAGGTGTGCCCGTCCGGCCGGTGATTTCACGATCGCTCCCCTCATCAATGGCTCCCAGGCGGCAGCATCCCTTCAAACCCTTCCGGCGCCGCACTGATCGCGCATCCGTGGAATTACTGGACTTAGGCTCGGCCCATGTCGAATGGAGCCGGGCAGGGCGATGCGGCACTGCCCGCGGGGACCGCCGAGCTGCACGAGTTCCTCGGGCGCTTCCAGTTGGCCTGGCGCACGTCACTGACCGCCCTGGAGGAGATCGACGCACAGCGCACGAGCCTCGCCGGCCGATCGGACCTGCCGCCCGAGGGACCAGCGGTGCTGGCCACGGTGGCGGCCATGATCGACATGCGACGCCGCGGACCTGAGGCCTTGAGCGCCACTCGACGGGCTCTTGACGAGCTGAGTCAGTCCCCGGCTTTGGCCGATCCCGTGGTGGCTCTACTGGCCGCACTGGCCGCCGCCTCGGTGGTGGAGCCCGAGCGGATCCGGGGCCTGCTGCGCCCGGTCCTGTCCAACCCGGCCGTACCGTCGCTGTTGCGGGGTCGGCTCTTCCATGCCGTGGGCATCTCCGATGCCTGGGCCGGAGACCTGGTGCGTGGGCACGTGGGCATCCGGGAAGCGCGCGAACTCGCCCGGCAGGCCGGCGAACTGCCCATGGAGGCCGAGGCGACCTGTCTGTTGGCCAAGATCGAGGCACTGCGCGGCGAACTCGACGCAGCCCGCCGGCATCTGGCTCAAGGCCGGGAGATCGGGACCCGGATCGGCTCGGAATGGGTGGCCGGCGGCTACCTCGAGTGCGCCCTGCCCGTGCACCTGCTCTCCGGTGACCAGGACAGCTACCGGGCCGTGCTCGAGGTGGTGGTGGCCGGGCGCCATGGACTCGACTCGGGCCTGTTCTGGGAGTATGCCGCGGAGTTGGCCACCGTGATGACCTTCGCCGGGGACGGCGTGGCCGCCCAGGCCCTGCTCGCCGAGCTGCCCGACCCGCCCGACGGCTTGCCCGGCGAGCGCACCCTTGGCCCCTGGGCCGCCTGGCTCGACTCGCCGGACGATCCGCCTCGCCTCGAGGCCCTCGAACGCGCAGCGGACGCCCTCTCCCGCCCGGTCGAGCGCCTCCTGGCGGCCCGGTTGGCCTGGCTGCTTGGGGCCCGCGCCCTCGAGAGCGGGCGCCGCGCCGAAGCGCTCAGACTCTTGGAGACGGCCGCGACGCGGTATGCCGCCACCGGCGCCCTCGGCCCGCTGAGGGCGGTCCAGGCCGACCAGGCCCGGGTGCCGCCAGCGGCGCAGACGCGCGGCGATCGGGAGCCGAGCCCCGGCGACCCGGAGCCGGCATACGCCCAGCCCCACAGCATGAGCGAGGTCGGCCTGCTCACCGAGGCCGAACGACGGGTCGCGATCGGCGTCAGCGCCGGGCTGTCCAACCGGGAGGTCGCCGAGACACTGTTCCTGTCGGTGCGCACCGTCGAGTCCCATCTCGGGTCGGTCTTTCGCAAGCTCGGCGTGCGCAACCGGACCGAGTTGGCCCTCCGCCGCTGACCAGGGCGCAGCCGATCGGCCGGGCGACGGCTCGACGAGGTGGTCGGGGCCGGGTGGGCTAGGCTCCCGGCTCGTTGGAGGCGCGGATCCCGCCCGGCGTGCGCTGTGGCTCACGGCGCGAGTCCGCACCTCCCACGGAACGTGCTTCGATGCTCCCGGAGCCCGTTGGGGCGTTAGCTCAGTCGGTCAGAGCAGCGGACTCATAATCCGTCGGTCGTCGGTTCAAGCCCGACACGCCCCACCAAGTGCGTTTCCACAGGTCAGAGCATGTTTCTTGCCGTTCCCGATCTGACCCGGAGGCCACCTTGTCAACCATCAGGGCGTTATGCGAGGGCGTTGAAGGCAACGCTCTGATCCGACAGCCCCAATCCTGGGAGTCGAACCCCAGCCCGTTCTCAGGGCGCAGCGCCGTCCCGGAGAACGGCGGATTGCTGCTACACATGACCCCTGTTTCAGGCGTGTCACGGGTCCCCGCCCGTAAGCGACACATGGAACAGATTTCTTCGCACTCCCCGATCCGTGCCGCGCTCGAGAACCTGCGTCTCGCCCTCAACGAGACCCTCGATGCGGTCAACCAACTCGATGCGGCGATCGCCGCTGGCGAGGACTCCCCTCGGCAGGAGGCGTACACGCTCGTCGAGGCGGCGCGAATCCTGGGCATCTCTCGATCGACGCTCTACCGGCTCGGAGAGGAACTCCCGCGCATCCAGGGCTTCGGAAGCACCAGTCGGGTGCCTCGCTGGTGGGTCGAGGACCAGTTGTCGAGGCAACAGCGAATGGGTGAGCTCGCGTGAGCCGCCCTGTCGGAAGCAGGCGCTCCGTTACTCCTCGGCTCGGCAAGGACGGTCTCTGGCATGCCCACGTGACCATCGGACATGACCCACTCTCACCGCGCCGGAAGCAAGTTCAGCGCCACATCAAGCGCAAGACCGAAGAGGAGTGCTGGCAGGCGATCTATGACGTCCGGGCCCAGGTGAAGGTCGGCAAGAAGCCAGTGAAGCGTGGCGGCCCAACCGTCGCTGAATGGGCCAACGAGTGGCTTGATCTGAAGAAGGGCATCGTCAAACTCCGGACGTACGGGTCGTACGAATCCCATGTTCGGGTGCACATTGTTCCGCATCTGGGTAAGACGCGCTTGGCCAGCCTTGACCCGGCTCAGGTCGACACCATGTTGCGCGCCGTCATCCTGAGGTCCTCTCATGCCAACGCGGACAATGTCCGAACGACGATGGCGATCATGTTGCGGGCTGCGATGAACCGTCGACTGATCGCGTTCAACCCTCTCGACGGCATCGTCTGGACTCGCGCGAGACCCAGGGTCCTCGAGCTCCCTTCAGAGAACGATCTGATTGCCCTCTACGACGCTTCCGAGAACTCCGGCTATCTCGCACGGCTCGTCGTCTCGATCGTCCTCGGCCTACGGCAGGGAGAAGCTCTCGGACTCACCTGGCGTGACATCGACTTCCGCAACAACGTGCTCTATGTACGTCGTGCCGTCCAACGAATTCCGTGCGTACACGGGTGTGCCCCTCGCCGTCCATGCGGCAAGGAGAAGGCCCGGTTTTGCCCTGAACGCACCGGAGGCCTCGTCATCGAGTCAACGAAGTCGGTAACGGGCGACCGGGTCGTGCCGATCCCGGACTGGGTCTGCGAGATCCTGTTGAAGCAGCAAGCGTCTGTCCATGCACACTTCCTGTCGTTCGAGGAAACGATGCCCGTCTTCCCATCCGCAAAAGGTCTATGGATGGATCCGCGCGTGGACTGGGGTCAGTGGAAGAACTGCGTGAAGCTGGCCGGCCTTCGGCGCAGCTACCGCCTGCACGACGGACGCCACGTCGCTGCGACCAGCCTCCTGGAGGCTGGTGTTGACCCCGTCACCACGATGGCCATTCTTGGATGGAGCAGTCGAGTGCTGCTTGACCGATACCAGCACAGTGGGAACAAGTTGCTGCATGACGCAGCGAGCAAACTTCGTCGTCCAGGTCGATGAGCGGGCACCTTCACGGAGCCACAGGTACGTTGGCTTGATTGCCCCGCCCTGGTCGGGGCAATCAACTGAGCAGCCCGTGCGGTACGCCCAGCGGATCTGGACGGTTAGCTGACCGGCACGAACGTCGCGATGACGTTGTCCGTGTAGTGCCAGCCGACGACCGCTCCCCCGCACGTGACGACGGTCAGCCGGCGCGGGCCGTCCACGTCGAAGATGTCCTGCGGCAGGGCCGCCTTCTTGTACGCCTTCAACGACGATGCGACCCACTGCCGCAGATGGCCGTCCCGGTCCTTCGTCCACGCCTGCATGCCGGGCGACGTCTCGTAGAGGCGATACAGGGCGCCGTTCACACCGTTGCCGTTCACATGCCCGGCCAGGACCGTCGAGCCTGCTGGCGAGGCCAGAGGGGCCGTTCCCGCGTGGATTCCGACCTGCGCGAGGTCACCCGGGAGAGTCATCCAGCCGTTGACGGACTTCTCGTCGGTCAGGGGTGCGTAGATGCCCAGTGCCGGGATCATGATCGTGCCGGAATCCATGCCGTCAGGGTGGACAGGTCCGGCGGCCGGAACTGGCGTAGGGGCGTCGACAGTGAACTCGGCCTTCGGCATCGGGGCCGGCTCGAACGTGGGGTTCTTGAACCCGTCGTAGATGAGCCAGCCACCGACGGCGAGCATCACGACGATCAGTGCGCCGAGGAGGCGGTCAAGAAGTTTGCGCTTCGAGCGCGCCGAGGTGGTCACGTATACCTATGGCCGTTCGTCCGGAAAGACGGAACAGGGCCCCGGAGAGACATGCTCTCCGGGGCCCTGTCCTGCCTGGAAGCTGGTCAGCTGACCCAAGCCGAGTAGCCAACGGCGCAGGTGCCTGCACCCGACAGCGTGTAGGTGTACGGGATGGTGCCGGCCGCGTTGGACTGGGCGAACGTCTTCGTCCGGCCGCCGATCTGGATGCTCGCGGTGAAGCTCGCACCGTCCGGGTTGTTCACCGAGAACGACACCTGGACGTTGGTGCCGTTGTCCACACACGAGGCAGCGTTCGCCGTGGCTGGGCTGACCGGCTTCGACCCGCACGAGCCGTCCGTGTTCGAGCCGGTGTAGTCGCCGTTCGGGCAGTTGTCGTACACGACCGGAGGGGCACCGCACGAGCCGTCCGTGGTGGAGCCGGTGTAGTCGCCGTTCGGGCAGTTGTCATACACGGGTGCCGGAGGGGGCGGAGGCGGAGGAACCGCATTCCCGCCGGTGTTGCCGGTGCTGCCGGTCGAGCCCCCCGTGTTGCCGTTGGAACCGGTCGAGCCGCTGGTCGTCTCAGCCGGAGCAGCCTCGGTCGATGCCGCGGTCTCGGTGGGCGAAGCGGTCTGGGAGGCACTGGGGCTGGCCGAGGCGGTCTGACTGGCCGAAGGGCTCGGCTTCGCGCTGGTCGACTTCGAGATGGACGGCTTCGGGCTGGAGACCTGGCTGCCGGCGCTCTGGTTGGACAGCGCCCAGGCGGCCGCGGTCACTCCCGCGACGAGCAGGAGTGCCGCGACCGACGCCACGATGGCGACGCGCGTCTTGCGCTCACCGGCTGTTGCACGCAAGGAAGCGAAACGCTCCTTGAGCTGGGTCTTGAGCTGGTTCATCGAGAACTCCTTGACTTGCAGTTACGTCGGGGGAACTTGGTTTCAGTCGTCAACAGATGGAGGCCGCGCCAACGGTCTCTGCCCACAAGGTGCGACGGCTCCGACGCCGATCCAACGCTTTTCCGAACTTCTTCGAAAAAGTTTCTCCCGAGTTCGGCCGGTGAGCGAGCCGGAATGCTGAGAGGAACGACAGACGGGCCGAGAATTGCTCCTCGGCCCGTCTGGTCGTTCACTGGTTCGCTCAGCTCTCGTCAGCGCGACGGTTGCGGCGACGCAGCACGTACAGCCCGCCACCGAGCGCGACGAGGATGAGCCCGCCGACCGGGAGGGCCGCGTTCGGCATACCGGCCTGGATGCCGTCCCCGCCCTTCCCGTCGCCGGCCTTCGCCTTGAAGTACAGCGTCTCCAGCGTCTCGCCCGGCTTGGTGTTCGCGAACTGCTCGCCGGTCGAGTCGATGGTGAGCTCCTCGACGTACGTGTAGCAGCCGACGGCCGGGATCTTGAACTCGTTCGAGGTCACGGTCCCATCTGCGGAGATCTTGATCGGGGCGATCTCGCCGGCGATCGGGGCCTTCGACCAGTCGATCCCGTCACAGGTCTCACCGGTGCGCAACATCGGGCCGTAGATGCGCCCGGTGATGGTGGCCGCCTGGTTGTGCAGGCCCTTGACCGTGATGTCGTCCGTGATGAGCGCGTCCACCGTTGCGATGTTCGCCTTCGCGACGGTCGTGATCTCCGGCTGCATCACGAGGGTGGTCTCCTCGACGACGCCGGGCGGGGTCTCCGAGACGACCTTGTCACCGTTCTTGTCGACCACGTCGTCGAGGGTCATCTTCTCGGTCCACGTGTAGCAGCCGAGCTCGGGGACCTCGATCTCCTTGGTCGTGTACGTGCCGTCCCTGGTGACGTCGATGGTCTCCGGGTCGGCGACCGGCTTCACGGTGCCGTCCTTGATGGCCTTCTCCCAGTCGGCCTTCGTGATGCTCGAGCAGTCCTTCATGGCGTCGACCTTGACGGGGCCCCACAGAGTGGCCTCCATCTTCGCGGTCTCGTCGACGATGCCAGTCACCTTGATGGTGTCGAGCACGGTCTTGCCCGGGAGAGCGACCATGCGAGAGGTCTGGGTGACCATCGCGGGCTTCACGACGAGCGTGTTCTCGTTGACGTCGCCCGGCTTCGTCGTCGACTCTTTCGTCTTCGTCGAGTCGTTGACGAGGCTCTCACCCCACGTGTAGCAGCCGGCCTCGCCGGTGACGACCGCTTCGGTGTCGACGGTGAGCTCGCCGTTGACGGCCTTGTCTCCGTCAACGGCAATGGTCGCCGGCGTCGCGAACTTGAGAGCCGGGGTGGCAGCGATCGCCTTCGCCCACTCGGCGGTCCCGATCTCGTCGCAGGTCTGGCCGACCTTCGGAGCGATCGGGCCGTACAGGTCCGCCGTGATGGTGCCCTTGAAGCCCGGGTAGATGCCGGTCACGTCGATCTTGTCCGAGATGGCTCCCGGGGAGGCGATCTTCAGGTGCGACGTCTGCGTCCTGGCCAGGACGGCCTGGTGCGAGTTGGTGGCCTCGGTCTCCTCGCCGAACTTGCCGGTGAATGGGTTCCACTTGGTTCCGTCCGGAAGGGATCCTCCGGCGAGTGACTCCTGCCAGACGTACCAGCCGGCCTCCGGCACGGTGAGCGGACCCATCGTGAAGGTCGCAGTTCCGTTCGCGTCGAGCGTGACGTCCTGCGTGAGCGTCCCGACCTTGCCGGTCCCGGACGGTGCGGCATCCGCCAGGGTGGGCGGAGCAGCGAGCGGACCGTACAGGGTGTTCGTGACGGTGACGGTCGAGTTCGGGGCACCGCCTGAGATCGTCACCGTGTCCGAGATCGGCGAGCCGGCATTCGCGTCCTGTTGCGATGTGTTCGTCGCGATCTTCGGGCTGTAGTCGAAGATCGCGTCGAAGCCCACCGGGTCGAAGGCGGTCGGATACACGTATCCACCACCTGGGGCCGCCGTCCGCTGGTATCCAGCGCCCTGCGGCGGGCGCATCGTCCAGTTGCCGTCCGGTAGTCCCGAGTTCGACGTGAGCGTGATCGAGATGTCGCCGTTGCCGGTCGCCCGCCACGGGGTCACTCCCGGGGCGTTGCTCGTCGTGTACGTGAACGTGTTCGTTCCGGTCGCGTCGAACACGGCAGGCCCGCTGATGGTCGCGGTGACGGAGACGCCACCGACGTAGTTGCTCTGACGGTTCAGGATCCCCATGGACACGGTGCCGATGCGCGGGTTGTTCAAGTCCTGCGTCATGCTGACGGTTCCCGTGAACGGGCCAGCGTTCGCGTAGGCATCGTTCACCATGGCCGTAGCGATCGCCTCGATTTCGGCGACGCGCCCGGTCTCAGCGAGAGCAGCCTCGACCCTGTCCGGGTGGCTGTCGTAGGCGCGCTTCACGACGAGGGCCAGGGCGGCGGCCGTGTCATTGTCCTGCGTGTTGATGTAATTGCGCAGGAGGTAGTCGACGATCGGGTCGGAGACGGTGGTCGCATCGGTCATGATTGTCGGACCGGCGTCCATGGCGTCGATGCAGATCGCCCAGTGGTTGTAGCCGTCGAAGAGTTCGGTCCCGAGGAAGCCGCTCCAGGTGGCATACCCGACAGTCGCCTGAACGGCTTGGGCGGACGTCGCCGGGAGGATGGCCCCGCCGACACCCGCAATCGTCACGATCGCAGCCGACGTGGCCAACTTCTTGAAGCGACCACGAGGCGCACGGGACGGCGTGGCGTCCCGCAACAGTGTGCTCATGGATGAACCTTTCAGATGTATGTGCCGGGTTCCCGGCGGTTGACATCCATGACCATGCGAAGGATTCGCTGAACAGGTTCGAAAGTTCGGCGATGGGACGTCATGGCCATGACGCGGGGCGAGGTGTCGCCCGTCCCACTTGGTCATGCGAAGGAGCGTCCGAGCAGGCCCAACGCGCGACGCTGCGGGAACTGTCAGATGCTGAGAACTGGCTTAGGTTCGGACGCTGCCCGGCACCACATACGGCAACTCTGTGGTGGCCGACAGTTCGCGGGCGGCCCTCTCGCCACGCCGGTCATAGATGGCTGTCGTCGAGATGGACGCATGCCCCAGGACGTGCCGGACAGCGTTGATGTCGCCGCCGACGTCGAGGAGGTCGGTGGCGAGCTTGCCCCGCAAGTCGTGCGGATGGAACGGGGCGACGCCAGCTCGACGGGCGAGCAGTTCGGTACGGCGCCAGATCGAGTGCGGGCTCAGCCGGGCCGTATCAGGATCCCGGTCGACGCCTTCGCCTCGTTCGACGGTTGTGAGCAGAGGACCGGCCCATGATCCGCGGACCGCGAGCCAGTCGTTGACGGCAGCCAGCCCGGCCCCGTGCAGCCAGACCTTCCGGTCTTTGCCGCCTTTGCCGTCCCGGACGAGCAGTTCGCCGGTCTCCCTGTTCAGGTCGTCCAGGTCGAGCCCAACCAGTTCGGATCGGCGCAGCCCGGCGACTGCGAGGGTCGCGAGCAGGGCTGCGTCACGGCGATGGATCGGCCCGGGCCGACCAGCCAGGTCCTTGAACATGGTTGCCAGTTCTTCATCGGTGACGAGCCGGGAGTGCGGGTTCGGCCCGGTGTACGCAGCCGGAATGGATGCGAGCCCTTCAAGGACTGCATCGGCCATGTCACGTGGCATGAGTGCTGCGAGCCGACACACTTTCACGACGCCACGGACCGCGGACAGGTGCCGGTTCGTGGTCGACGGCTTCCAACGGCCTGCGGCCCGGGACCGGATCGCGACCGCATCCGGGTACGTCAGCGACTGCCATCGGATCAGGTTCTCGTCGGCCCAGTCTTTCCCGACAACCAGACGAGCGACGGCCCGCAGCGAGGCGCGCATCGACTCTCGAGATTGGTCCGACCTCAGACTCGACAGGTACAGCTCGACGACCTGACTGGGAGCTTGCTGGGAGCGTTGGATAGGACCCGGTTCGTCCTTCGCATGCTCTCGGGCATGACGAGGACCGACCCAGCCACCGTAGTGAACCAGCTCTGCCAGGTGGTCCGGCCCATCATCACGTCCCGGATCACTGCCGGGAACAGTGTCGCATCGACCCGTGTCGCTCTCGCGGTCCTCGCCCATGAAGGGGTCGAGGCCGAACCGGTCGCGGTCGACGCCGACATTCTCGACGGTACGGTCGACAGTCATCGGTTTGTCACCCCTTTGATCACGGATGGCGACGATGACGAGTGGCCCGGATGGCTGGTCGTGAAAGTCGGGCCACTCCTTGTCGACCTGTGCCTTGACTCTGTGACGCACCCAGCGACAGGACGATCACTGCGCCCGGCCGTCATCGAACTGCCTGACGACTTCTGGACGGGCCGCCAGCCGGTCATGCGGCGGCACGAGTCGGGTCTGCTGCTGTCGGTCGTCCGCGACCTCGACCAGGACGCCTGGATGGGCCACCCGGACGCCGGCGCTGATGCGGCATCAACTCGACGCGTAAACGCCTGCATCGCCGACGCCCTGTCCGCCATCACGAGCCTTCGGGACTCGACCGGTCACTTCGCGGGTGGAGGCCAGGAGCGCCTCCGCCTTGGCCAGCTCGACCTCTGAATCCATCCGGCGTTTCACCGCCATCACATCGACGAGTTTGAAGCGTCGGTCCCGCCCGGCTCGCCGGTAGACGATCGCGCCTTCGTTGCACATGGCGAGCAGTCGGGTCCGAGACACGGACAGGATGGCCGCCGCTTGGGTTGTGGTCAGGTCACGTCTCGTCGGGACGATGACCGGGTCGTTGTCGACGGAGTAGTGCGACAGGATCTCGATGACCTTCTCCACGACCAGGCCCGGAAGCCGGATCGGCAGAGATGACGCCGTCGACACGACCATACCCCCTTTGGAGTCGCGGTTCTCTCGAACCCAGTTGAGCAGATCTGTGAATGGTTGCCCTCCCATACTCCTAGCATTCCGCAACTGGTCCCAGATGCCCCCTATGAACGCATATGCTTTTAGTGATACCGCGCGATCCCCTGCCGAGGCCCGCCTCGACGCCTCCCATAGAGAGCGGCCCAGCATGCGTACCGCAAACCGCTGGGTCACTGTCACCCGCGATTGCCGGCTCATCGCGATCGGAACGAATCGGTTTCGTGGTCAGTCAGCCGCGAACCAGATGGGACCGACAGGACGCACCCTGCTGATGCCGGCGATCCGGGAGGCCGCTGCAGGCCAGAAGGTCGACAGACGAGTCGCCAACCGACGCGTGGTCGCCTTCCCGGTCATCGGTCCGGACGGAACCCCACATGGTGCGTGCGGAGTTCTGCTCGAAGCTGGCGCTCCGTTGCCGGAACCGCCCCAGGTGACGACATGGACTGTTGAGTCTGACATGGTTCATGTCCGGCTCCCGGCCGGAGACGGCGCCGCGATCGGCTTGGACGAGACTCCGGATGGACGGTTCAGGGTGGCCGAAGTCCTGTCAAACCTGCCGACGTCTGGAACCCATGTCGTGTCCCTGATCGGCGTCCAGGGGCAGTTCGGCCCGGGCGTCGGCCACGTCTTTCATGACTGGCAGACCGTCGACCCGGACGGGATCCGGCGCACGACCCGTAACTACATGGAGCGGCAACCATCCGGCGAGGTGCGAGGCCTCTCCATCGTGTCCGATGACCCGCAGCAGGTGACCGACCCGTACACCGCCGTCCCGGCTGTGGTCGAGATGGTTCCGATCCTGCTGATCGCCTTCCTCGAAACGCCCAAGGGGCCGTCCGCGATCTACACGAACCATCCGGGACGGCGTCAGCCGTTCGCGGTCACCGATGTGGTCTGTGAGCAGGACGCATCAGCGCTGACCGACCTGATCGCCTCGGCGGTTCCGGAGAACTCGACGGAGGGAATCTCGCTCCGGATGTCTCCGGCCTGGGGGTCGGCAAGGGTCGTCGCGAAAGCACAGCGTTACGCCGAGATCGACGGCCTACGGAATGCTGCGGTTCTCGTCACTCTCTGGTCTCCGGACACACCGTCCTTGCAGATGACAGCCGGTCCGCAGGGCCACTGATTCCTCCAAATCCCCCTGGGTGCCCGGCTCTCAGGTTCCCCTCATGGCAGAGACCTTCCACTTGTGGCAAAAGTGAAAGTTTGATGTCAAGATGCCCGAGACAGTGGATCATGGGGCGTTATCCACAGGGACCGGATCTGTCCGGTCTGTTGTCGGTTCCAGGTCGTACTGTCGAGGTATCGCGCAAGCGCGAGCCGGCCCAGTCCACGATGGATGTGGCCCACCGCCTGCCAGTCTCAATCGTGGGGGTCCCCTGTCGTGATTCGCTCGTCTCCTTTCATCGTCACCAGCTGGGTGATCATGCGCCTGGGCCGAAAGGTCTACGTGCGACACGTGCACGACTCGACCTGTCCAGCCGTCGACGTGGCGCCACGCCCCGACGCGGTCTTTGCTCCCGGCGGAAATTTCGGACTCGACAGTCTGGACGAGCTGCTGCCGTTCTGGCGCGCCGTCCTGTGCGTGGCATGTCTTCCGGTGCCGGTCAGCGCCTCGGGTGACGAGCCCGACCGACAGGCACCCGGTCGAGAGGTCCAGCACGCCTGAGTAGGTAACTGGGTGCGGCCGGATCTTGGTGAAGATCCGGCCTTTCGCGTTCCTCAGGCCAGCCATTCGGAGTTCGAGAGTACAGACTGCGCGACTGTTGCTACTTGACGCAGTTGAGGTCAGATGATCCTGTGAACCTCAGATGGCTCAACTGATCCAAGGTCGGAACAACGGTCACGGTAATCGTGATTATCGTGACCGTTGTGCTCGAAACCCGTGCTCAGCACGGTCCGGGAGAACGAGGCGTTTTCGGGGCGCTCCGGCGCGATCCGAAAACATGACCCCCGGGGGTTTGCCAAGAGAAGTGACAGTATCGGAGGGCCATGGCATCACTTTGGGGGAAAGTGATGCTATGGTCGAGGTATGGCGTCAGTTTCTCAACCTCGGGCCCCTGCCGGCCAACGCGCCGGCGGGCAATGGGCTGAGCACGCACGCACCGAGCCGCCTGACCTTCGGGACCGTGACACTCCCTGGCCGGCACTGACGAGCGAGACCCGGATCTGGGATGTCTCCCCCAGTACCGGGATGACGCGGCGCGACCGGATGTGGACGGGACGTCCGTTCGAGGTGGCAGTTGTCCCAGACATCGTTGACGCCGACCTTCGGCTCGACGGGTCCGTGGCTGCGGATGTTGAGGATGCTGCGCGGGAAATGTCTCGGTTCGACGTCGAAATGGGTGGCGACCTTGCCCCGTTCCAGAGTGTGCTGCTGCGTTCCGAGTCGGTGTCCTCGTCGAAGATCGAGAACCTGTCTGCGTCCGCGCGAGCGATCGCCGAAGCCGAAGTGACCGGCCACGGCAAACGCAACGCCATGGTGATCGCCTCAAACACCGCCGCGATGGGTGCCGCCCTGCGGCTTGCTGACGACCTGGACTCGGACGCCATCCTCGAGATGCACCGGACCCTCATGGAAGGGACCGACCCGTCGATCGCCGGGCATTGGCGTGACGACTACGTCTGGGTCGGCAAGGATGACGTCCCGCACACTGCCGACCATGTCGGCCCCGCGCCGGAACGAATCATGGACAGCCTGAACGACCTGGCTGACTTCATGCGGCGCGACGACCTTCCCGTCATGGCGCAGGCAGCGATCGCGCACGCCCAGTTCGAGACGATCCACCCCTTCTTCGACGGCAACGGGCGAACGGGGCGGGCGCTGCTCCATTCGTTCCTGCGCGGCAAAGGTCTCGTCCGGAACGTCACCATCCCCGTCTCTGGTGGCCTGCTCTCCCGGCGCGACGAGTACTTCGATGCGCTCACCGCCTACCGCGAAGGCGACCCGGAACCGATCGTGACCGTCACGGCGGAGGCCGCAGTCCGCGGGGTCGCTCACGGGCGTGAACTCGTTCACGGTCTGCGGACCGTCCGGGACGACTGGAAGGACAGGCTTTCAGGTGTCCGGCAGCACAGTCGCGTCCACGACCTCGCGGACGGGCTGTTGGCCCAGCCGGTCATCTCCGCTCGTGAAGCAACGGCGATCCTCGGGACGACGAACGTGCACCGCCACATCGACGTCCTGATCGAACGCGGGATCCTGCAAGGCCACCAGGACTACAAGTCACGCAACATGCTGTGGCGGGCTCAGGCTGTCCTCGACGAGTTGGACGCCTACTCGGCCAGGATCACGCAGCGCCGACGCTGACGGGCTCCCCCGCCCGTAATCAAGGGCATGACCCAGATCAGTGAGCACGCAGCGGCCGCCCGCGAGACGCATCGTGAGAACGACGGCAGGTTCGGCGTCCAGCCGCGAACCGGCCCGCCCGGAACCCACGACCAGGCTGCGATGGCGGAACTGTCAGCCCGCGAGCTCTGTCAGGAGCTGCAGGACATGGTCGAACTGCACGAGGACCCGATCGTCGGCGAGAAGGCCCGTGTCATGTATGACGCGAAAGCGGACGCTCTCGCGCATTCGCTCGTCCTGATGACGCACGGTCCGACCGCACCGGACGTGCGCGGCATGGCCCAGTCGTACCGCGACCAACTCGCCGGACGGTTCGACAGCAGTCCCGACCTGGCGAAGGAAGACATCGCCAGCGGTGTCTCGTACCGCTCCGAGAACGCCCTGTCCCGGCGGGTCGCCGCCGAAGAGATCCTCGCCGAGATGTGCGCCGCGAACGCGCACCGAGCGGACCCGGCCGGTCTGGGGAAGGTTGACGGGTACGCCGAAGCGTTCGCTGTCGCATGGCGGCCGTCGGACACGACCTCGGTCCGCCAGTCGCTCTCGGCTGAACTGGACGAGATGCTGCGCGCCGGTGAGACCGACCCGGACAAGATCCGTGCCTGGCTGGGCGCGGTCAGTTTCGTCTTCGAGAACTAGAGCTGCACGTACTGCAACTTGCCGGACTGCATCGCCTGCTTGGCCTCCCAGCTCGGCATCGGAGCACCGAAAGGTGTCAAGTGTTCTGCAACCGACGCCAGGAGGTTGATGACAGGCACCCCGACGTCAGGCGTGAACTGTTCGTGGCGCGCGACTTTGAGGAACTCCGAGATTCGGTCAATCCCCTGCTCGTCGGTGTGCACGTCCGGCTGTGCCATGCGAAACACCATGCCCATTCGGATCAGTCCGTCACCTCCGATCCAGTCGAGCAGAGTGCGGAACTCGTGGGCGAATCCGTGTTTCTGCTGCTCGGTGAGGGGCTTGACGGCCGTCAAGGCTTCGGTTCCTGACCCGATCCCCTGCACCCGATGCAGTTTCCGGTCCCGGCACACGGCGGGCACTGATGCGTGTACTCGCCGGACTCGTTCCGGCCTGTCAGGCGGCCAGAACCTCCGCAGGTCGGGCAGTTGCCGGTTCCAGAGCAGACTGTGCATTGAGGCATGTCGGTGACGTTACCGGCAACCGATCGGGGCAAGGAAGTGGCTGTCCGCCTGTTGATCTGCCAGTCCTCCGCATGGTCTAGAGCATGGCTCTTGAACGCATCACCGTGCCGCTCCCAGCGGGTTTCGACCCGTCCCGGCACGTCCCTGCCCTGCCGAAGGTGCTCTCGAAGCTCGGCAAGGGTGAGGGCTGGACGGTCGAGACGTTCTCGATGGACGACAAGACGTTCACGGCGACCCGACAGACGACCGTTGCTGAGGTCAAGGGTCGTGACGAGAAGAAGAACGGCGCCCTCGAAGTGAACCTGCCAATCGGCACGAAGCCGGCCGATGGGGACAAGTTCGCCGCCAAGATGGCGGACGCCTACCCCGGCTATCACTTGGTGAAGTTCGAGCCGTTCGTCGGCAAGGCCACCTTGGCGACGTTGACGGAGAACGAACTGCGGGCTCGAGGCGCGGTCGCGGTCGCGCTCTCCGTCAAGCCGTGGGAGGTCCTCGTCCAAGCCCGCAAGGACGGCGGGTTCAGCTTCCAGCTCCCGGCTGGCTACGTTCCTTCCAAGCACGACACGAAACTCCAAGAGGTAGCCGAGACGGCTGTCGGCCGATTCGGTTGGTACTTCACGGTCGACCCGAAGACGCTCGTCGCGCAGATCATCCCGTCAGACCCGCCGACCTTCCCGGCAGCGGTGCCCTTCCCGTTCGACGCAGTCAGGCCGGTCAAGGCGTTCGACAAGACGGGTGACGAGGAAAGGTTCACTCTCGCCTTGGCGCTCGGCCTCGGCCAGCCCGGCGAGAAGAACGTGCCGGTTCCGATGTCGCTCGACGGCTCGAACAGTGTTCTAATCGTGGGCCTACCTGGAGCGGGGAAGCAGTCTCGCTTCGATTCGTTGCATCCCGTCCCGGTCTCGAAGCGGTTCCCGACTGGTTGGGCCCGCAACGACGAGCTCGAAGTGGGGGATCTGCTCTACGCGCCGGACGGCTCGGTGACGCGCATCATTGGATTCTCTGACTGGCACGAGGCGCCCAACTATCGAGTGACCTTCTCGGACGGCCAGGCCGTCGATGTCGCGGGGACCCACTTGTGGAAGGCGTCGAGCGTTGTCTCGCGCACGATGCACCGACCGACGCAACTGGCTCGTAAGAATGCGCGGCGTCAGAAGGTCGACCTTGTTGCCGAGAAGGCATCTCAGCTTCGTTCACTGGCTGCCGAAATCGGTGCCGGCACGGTCGGAACTCTGACGGACATCGCGCGCCTCTCGGGGTACAGCGACACGTCGCTCTACCAGAAGTCCGATTGGTTCACCCACCTCGGAACCAGGGCGTTCGTGCCGGATCCGAAAAGCAAGGCTTGGTCGTACTGCATGGACGACCTTGTCCAATACTGGTGCGGGAAAGGCATGGGGCGTGCCCGCGGCACGTATCACGGCCACCAACTCACTCCTGATGACCTGGACAGCCTCCGGGGACTCTGGCTGTCCGGTCGCGAGCTTGTGAAGCATCTTGTCGCCCGCGGCGCTAACCCGTCGCTTCTTGAGGGCAAAAAGTACACACGTCTCTTCTCGGTGGCTGCAACTGCGAAAGCTCGTAAGGAGCGCACGCACGCCCTTCGTGAAGTCACGCTCTACCCGGTTGATGAGGTCCTTTTCACCCTCGCCGACCATTACGAGTCGAACGCTCCGGGTCGCTTGCCGATCGAACGGATCGTCACGACCGCAGAGATGGCGGAGCACTTGAACTACTCGGCCGACAAGCGGTCCAACTGGGCCGTCCGTCTGACTGACCCCATCGACGGACCGGACCTTGACCTACCGGTCGACCCCTATGTTCTTGGTGTCTGGCTCGGTGACGGCAGCGCCACGTCCGGAAACATCACATCCGCTGACATCGAGACGATCGACGAGATCGTGACGTCCGGCTATTCGCTGCGACGTGTCGAGACGAAGTGTGAAAGCAACTCCGCTCGAACCTACTTCTTTGACCAGCTGAACCCGGATCTGCACCGTCTGTACGGGGTCAAGCACTCGGAGAAGATGCCGAAGCGCATCCCGCCCATCTACCTGCGGGCCTCGAAAGCACAGCGCCTCTCGTTGCTGCAGGGGCTCATGGACACAGACGGCTCGATCGACGCGAGCGGAAGCTGTGAGTTCGGACAGGGGGAAGACCACGCCGACTTGATGACAGACGCGATCGAACTCATGCGCTCACTCGGCCTCAAGGTTGTAGCGCCGACGCTCACGAAGACGAACTACGTCCGCACGGGCGGCGACCGCGACGGCGAGACAGCAATGCGCCTGCGCACTACGTTCACGACCACGCTCGACGTATTCCGTATGAAGCGCAAGCGTGCGCAGTTGCCGACCGAAGTCCGCGACACCCAGAACTGGCTCTACGTCACGAACATCGAAGTCAGCGAGTCGGCTCGGATGCGTTGCGTCAAGGTTGACCACCCCGAGCACCTCTACCTCATCGAAGGATTTATCCCGACTCACAACTCGGTCGCGGTCCAATCGGTCGTGTATCAGGCACTCGTCAAGGGCTTCCGGCTGGCTGTCATCAACGCCAGCGCGAAGGCCACCGACTACTCATGGGTGAAGCCGTACGTCCAGGACCACTGGTGGGGAAGCAGCGACGAAGGTACCTCCGTGGCGGAGGCGCTGACAGTCGCATCACTGGTCGACGAGGAGGGAAATCGCCTCGGTGAACTGCTCAACAAGCACGGCGTCGGTAAGTGGCAGGAACTCCCGGAAGCGGTCAAGAAGGCGAACCCGCCAATCCTTGTGGTCGCCGATGAGCTCGCCGCCCTGCTGAACAAGCCAACCGTGCCAGCCGGACTGACGAAGGAAGCCAAGCAGCTTCCCCAGTTCGTCCAGATGGCCCAGGACTATCTCGAGTCGAAACTCTTGACGAACAAGCTGAACCGTCTGGTGGCGGTGCATCGTGCCGCCGGCATCCGAGAGCTCTACCTGTCGCAGCGCCCATCCCAGACCGAAGGCTTCCCACCGTCGCTGAAGAACCTCATCCCGCACCGCGTCCTGCTCGGGCCGTCGCCGTCCGACTCGGACATCAAGATGGCCTTCAGGGATGAGCGTCGCATCACCCGTATCCCGCCGAACGTCGCCGCCGACGAGGTCGCGTCCCGTGGGGCCGGAATCGCGCACCTGGACGGCACCGACCCGGTCGTCATGAAGGGCTTCTACGCCTCGACCGCCGACTTCGAGAAGCATCTCGTGAGGCTGTTCGGTCCCGGAAATCCGTCCGACGCACGGGTCCGGCCGACCGCGGCCCAGATCGAGAAGCATGTGCCGCGCGCGGACGGTGAGGCAGGCCTCGAGGACGACCCTCCCCCGGCACCGATCCGGGCCGGCGAGAAGATGCCCTCCGGTCGTCCCGCGTCCGAGCTTGACCCGAAGTTCGGTCCGGTTCGCTCGTTTGACGCGGACGGGAACGTCCTCAAAGGGGCTGCAGCGGCCGCGGCCGGGTCCAAGAAGGTCAAGGACAGTGCGCCGACCGGCGGGCCGGCCTGTCCCGACTGCGGCGAACCAATCCAAGCGAACGGTGACTGCGGATGTTGAAAGGGTCCGGTGCCGTCAACCTGTTCGGCTTTCTCGCCGCCGGCTTCTCGCTCATTCTGTGGCTTCCCCAAGCACGTGTGGTCTGGAGGCAGCGCCGCAACCCCGCCGCCCTGGCAGGGATTTCGAAGGGGACGCTCGGGCTGGTCATCGCGAACACATCTTGTTGGATCCCGTACGCCTACCTGACCGGCGCTTACTGGTCAGGTGTTCCGAGCCTGGTCAACCTGCCGTTGGCCATCGCCAATCTCGTCATCGTCGCCAGGGGGCGCCGACTGTCGACCAGCAGCCGGCCCAATCCACATGACTCGGACGCGCCAGATCACCTCACGACCTCCCTGCAGGCATCTGGATCGAAAGAAGGTCAACGTGTCGAGTGAGCCCCGTCCCGGTCCCGGTCGCACCATTGCTGTCCTGACCGGTGCCCTGCTCGTCTGCGTCGTCGTGTCGACGATCGCCGGGGCGGTCGTCGTCAATACCGGGCAGCAGTCAGCCGGACGGGCCGGCTTCATCGCCGCGTCCCTGATGAGTGCTGCCTTCGCCGCATGGTTCCTGCCGGCCCGGTTCAGCATTGGCGACCGTTTCGGTCTGGCGGTCGTGCCGTCGCTCCTGTGGCTGGTCGTTGACGTCGCGGTGAGGTCGTTCCACAAGGCCGAGTACAGCGCTGTCCTGCTCGAGGCGGCGCTGTGGGTTCCTGCTGCGGGCCTTGGCACCGTCCTCGGTTGGCTCCTGCATACGCGGCGACTCGATGCCTGAGCTTGCCCGTTGGATCGAACTTCGCGTGCGCCACACCGAAGTGGGCGGAAGTTCAACTACGCAAGGAGATCTCCAATGAACCTCAAGACCTTCCCCATCCTGGTCGCTGCCGTTGCAGTGGCCGCTGCCCCCATCGCTGCAGCGGCGACCGTTCCGGTCATCCAGATCAGTCACCCGTTCCTGAGTTCGGTCACGTCGACCGGACTGGACGCGCCCGGCTCGACCGTCACCGGCATCGAGTGCACGAAGTTCGACGGCGAACCCGACTGGACCTGCATCGACATGAATGACTTCGCGCCCGTGGACCCGGTGCTGAACCCGGAGTTCCTGCGGAACGAGATGTACTTCGGCAACTTCAACGACGATGCCTCGGGTCGTGAGCGTTGGCTCTACTGGCAGTCCTCTGCGCCAACGGGCGTCGCGGCGGATCCGACCGTCTACGCCGTCGAGTACCAGTGCGGCGCATGGCGACACATCCAGGTCGCCTCGAAGGACTCTGCAGGCCTTGCCGGCGCAGTCCCCGCCACGTGCGCCTCTCCGATCCTGGCGAACGAGACGTTCGTCTGGACGGGTGCCGTCACGAATGCGAAGGCCGCGAAGACGGCCCTCAAGACGGTCACGAAAGCAGCGAAAAAGGCTGCGAAGTGACCCCGAAGACCGCGCAGCGCATCAGGGAAGTCAACGACGACGCCTGGACCCCGTCGCTGGTCGCACTCCTGCGCGAGCTCTGGCTGGTGGACCCACCCGGTGAGCCAGCACATCTACCGGAAGAGCAGCGTGACGAACTGCTCGCCGTCCCGAAGATGCTCGCCGACGGGCGTCTTCGGGCGTGGATCGCCATAGAGATGCAGGATCTGCTCGGCTGCATCACGATGACCGATGGGACCATCGACAACCTGTACGTCCGTGGCCCGCACCGTCGCAATGGAGTCGGCGGTCAACTGCTGGCGGCCGCCCAGACCGCCGGAGCGAACGACGTCACGTTGCCGGAAGGCAACGAGGCTGCGGTCGCATTCTTCACCAGTCACGGTTGGATCGAACCGGAACGGAAGGAAGCCTGATGATCGTGTCCCAGTTCGAGGTCCTGTGTGAGGTTGGCGACCATGTCGCCGGCGAACGGATCGTGTCACCGTTCGGTGCCTGGCTCGTCTTGGCCGCGAACGGGAAGCTTGACGACATTCAGCGGCTCATCGCGGAGGACATGCTCGCGGACATCCCAGACGGTGTCCTGGCCGCAGTCGGGGCCTGGGGGTTCGTCGGCAACGGGCCGTTCGCGTCACAGGTCGAACGCGGACCGATCCCGGACAAGGCCGGACTCGACGACTGGGCGGACCGGAACACGGCCGGGATGATCACAGAGTTCCCGACCGAGCCACCGACTGGACCAATCGCGGACTTGTATGCGTCAGCGATCGCAGCCCGCACGTCCTGGCCGGAACCGCTCACGATCGTCGACAAGAAGTGGATCCCGGGCGAGTTCTGGGGCGGCCAGTACGGAGGTCTCGCTGTCCGCGACAGCCTCGACCACAAGGTACGTGTCCTCAAGGATTACGGCACCGGCCCGTTCGTCGACGTCATCACGACCGGCACGAACGGTGTCGCGATCCATTCGGTTTTCGGGCCGACCACCTGGGACGCCACCCGCAGCCTGCGGGTGGCCCGGAATCTCGCGTCCGGCATGCGCTACCCGGAAGCAGACTGGCGGGAAGCCGCGGACATGATCGCCGGCGTGACTGTCGAACCGATCCGGGGCTTGCAGAACATCGCGCAGGCGTACCTCCCGGCCTGGGAAGCGAACGCCTTCTTCGACCTGTCAAGCGTGCCCGTGTTCCGGGAGGTCGTCATGGACGCTCTGCAGGTTGCGGTCGCCAGGTTCGACTCGGTTGGGTTCGAAGCGGCCGCCATCACAGCGATGCGAGCCGGCTGTGCCCCGCCGCAAGGCGAGGCGCTCAGGCTGACCGCAACGTTCGGTCGGCCGTACGCGTACGCCGCAGCCTTCGCCGGACAGGGCCTGTGGCGGAACATTCCGCTGTTCGAAGGCTGGGTCACGGAAGTGAAAGAGCCTTCGCCGACATGGTGAACCGCCCATGCAACGTCCTGCTCGTGTCAGCGATGGGCGACGCGCTCGGCGTCCCGTACGAGTCGATGCCGCCAACCACCGATGACCAGCTCGTCATGTCTGGTGGTGGTCTCGGGAATTTCGCGCCGGCCGAATACAGCGACGACACGTCGATGGCGGTCGCGATCGCTCTCGCCGCGGCCGATCATGACCTGCGCACCGACGACGGCTTGCGAGCCGTCGCTGGACAGTTCCTCTCCTGGCTCGCATCCGAGCCCGGCGATGTCGGCATTCAGACCAGGCATGTGCTCCATCACGCGCGGCGCAGCGGCGACCCGCTGGCCGGGATGCGTGACGCGGCCGCCGGCTGGACGGAACGGAACCGGAACGGGTCAGCCGGGAACGGCGCGCTCATGCGGACCGCGATCCTGGGCGTTCTGCCATACGGAAGGGACGAGATCGCGGCCGTCACAGCGGACGTGGCCGCGTTGACGCACCCAGACCGTGACGCTGTCGCCTCCTGCATCCTGTGGACCGAAGCGGTCCGGCTCGCCTGGACCGAGAACCGGCTCGACATCCTCTCTGGCCTCGACCTGCTCGGACCGGGCGAACGGGACCGCTGGACCGGCATCATTCGGGACGCGCAGGCCGCTCCCCCGTCCAGCGGCTACGGCTGGACCGTTCGCTGCCTCCAAGCGGCTTGGTGGGCCGCCACGTCGGCGCCTGACACAGTCGGGGCGCTCGAACATGCTGTCCGGCTCGGCGACGACACGGACACTGTCGCAGCAACTGTCGGCGGCCTTCTCGGTGCCCTCTCCCGGGACGTCGGTGACCTGCCGTCAGGATGGTTCGCCGTCCATGGCTGGCCCGCCTTGGATGCCTCCGGGCTCGTCGACCTTGCTGGTCGCGTCGCCCGAGGACCGACTTTGGCGGGGACCGAACCTGAGCCGGTCGCAGCCCCCGTGGCGCGCCGGAAATGGTGGCCGCCATGGTGATCCGCGCCATCAAGACGAAGTACTCCGGGATCCTGTTCGCATCCACGCTCGAAGCGGACTGGGCGAAAACCCTCGACCACTGGGGCATCGTCTGGAGTTACGAGCCAGAAGGCTTGAAGTTGCCGTCCGGTCAGAACTACCGGTGCGACTTCTACCTGCCGCGTCTACGGACCTGGTTCGAGGTGAAAGGCGAACACAACCAGAGGGTGTTCAAACCGGCCGAGCTAGCCGCCGCCGAAGTGCATGACACGTCATGCGACACGACCGTGTGCGGACATTCGCTGGTGAACCCGTACCGGAACGTGATTGTCGCCCGATCCGCCATCTCCGGGAAGGCCGTCTTCGAGTTCCCGCGTGGCATCCCCGGCAAGGCAGTCCTGCTCGTGTGTGACGTGTGCGGGCAGAGGTCTTTCACGAACGCGAACGGTCCGGCTGTGTGCCGTCGCTGCCGGCAGGACTGCTCCGGGTCCTCCATGTACCTGCCGGGGTCGTTGAAGTTCCAGCAGGTCGCGCACGGCGGCGGGGCTCGACGGCGCAAAGCCAGCTGAACGCAGCCGGTCCCCTTCTGACAAGTCCCTTCTCGTCCCCGCCCGTAAACACTTTCAGGACAACGCTTTTCGGTCCATCTTTGGCGCCGAAGTGCCATAGATAAGTGTTCAGCAAACGCGGGAAATCGTTGGGCCGCAACGCTTCCCGTCACACTTACTGTTCAGCAGTCACCACCAAATCCCAATGCAACCCAGCCCTTACGGGAGGATTCGCCATGCCCTTTTCGGCTCGCCTCGCTGCCCTGTTCGCCTCCGTCGCCCTGCTGAGCGCATGCTCGGCCCACTCCCCTGCCCCCGCGGCACTGACGACCGACACGCAGGCCGTCCAGACGTCCGTCGCGGCACCGATCGTCACCGGCCTGACCGCAACCGCGACCGACGCGGGACTGTCATGCACCGTGAACGTGACGAACTCGGTCGCAGGCGACGTGACCGTCGAAGGGTCCGCCGGGGACAAGGCCACCGACTTCGGTGCACATCCACTCACGAGCGGCACGTTCACGTGGTTCGGCAGCATCGACGCGACCACCTGTTCGGTGACCGTCACGAACAACGCCGGCAAGGTCGTCGCAAACACCCATCTGGGTGCCTGATCGGTCGCCTTTTCCGGGCTCGCGCCATAGATCGGTGTACGGATCTTCTCGCGTTCGAAAGGCCACACCCATGACCATGCCCGCATTCGCGATGCTGCACGGCGACCACGAGGTGCGCGCCGACGACCTCGGCACACTCGTCGCTGCACTCATCCCCGGCTACGGAAAACTGCCGGACAGCGAGGACGGCGACGAAGCCGCCCTCCACGCCCGGATCGCCACCCTCGGCGTCGTCGCGTCCATGCACCAGGTCTGCCTGTTCCAGGACCGGCTCGACGATGAAGGAACCGTCTTCGACGGGGTCTCCGACATCGACAGCGAGACCCTGCTCGCTGACAAACTCACCCCGGCCGCCCTACCTGACGAGTGGGTCGCTCCGGTCCCCCTGACCGTTCTCACGACCAGCACGGACGTCATCCCGGACGGCGACGTGTACGTGTATGACCCGGCGACCGAACGTACGTTCCTGGAGTCACTGGCCGCGCACGGCCACATCCAGTTCTTCGTCCACGGAGGCTGACCCGTTAGGACCGCGAAGAAGCCCCCTGCTTTCGCGGCAGGGGGCTTCTTGCGTGCTCGGGAACGAGTCTCAGGCGGTCGGGTTCCGCTTCGACCACCAGGCGAACCGGGCGTAGCCGCGGACCCGGTCCGTGGCGGCGTCCGCAGCGTGGGAGCGGGTCGCGGTGCCGGGGCAGTGATGGTTGCGGGAAGCGACGTAGGCCCGCTGGCAGGACGGGCAGGTCGTGACCTGTTCGCGTGGCAGGTTCCGCTTGAAGACCGTGTTGAACGTCCGGCCCGGCGACGTCGACGTCATCATCGTCGCGTACGCCTCCGGGGTCGCCTTGTAGCCGTACGTTCGGCCGTTCATCGTCAGGAACATCGTCTCGGAGGCGGCGTCGTAACCGCCGGAGCCGATCCAGGACGACTGAGCGAGCGGAGCCATCTGCACCCCAGCCGAGGACGTCCGCTCCAGGTAGCGGGCCCGGAGCGCGTCCGGCGACAGGTCGACTGTCGTGGGCCGGCGTGACTCGAGGACGGACGCGACCGCTTCGGACACGAACACGTCGTCCTCGGCCTTGAATCCGAGCCCTTCGGCAGTCCAGGTGCGGTCCGCGCCCGGCGTGACCCGCACGAATCCCTGGATGGTGCGGCCGTCCGGGGTTTCCATCCCGACCGGAACGTCGAATGCCTGCTTCGGGTGGTCGGCATGGAACCGCATCATGGCGGCCTTCGACGGCATCCGCAGCTGCACCTGGCCGGAGCGGCCGTACCGGGAACGGTACGTGCGACGCAGACCGGAGAGGGCTTCGCCACCGCCCATCGACGGAGAGTTGTCGTCCGGCATCTGCAGGAACGACCCGCCGTCGTGGCCGTACTCGGCGGACACGAACTTCTCGCCCCACCACGTCTCGCGGTGCCCGGTGTAGCGAGCATCGAACCGGGTGCGGGTCGCGACAGGCTCGACATAGCCATCACCGAGGAGAGCTTCGCGGCGGGCCTGCCACGACCCGGACGCCGGCAGGTCGCCCGGCGCAGTGCGATGCTGGTTGCCGAACTCGCCGGAGGCGCGGTTGCGGTGCGCTTCCCGTCGCGCGGCAGCGTCAGAGGAGATCCCGTTCATGTATCTGCTTACGGGCGGGGACCCGGATCGTGTCAGAGCAACGGCAGCGCGTTGAACGTGTCCGCGGTCCGGATGCCGACCCGGTAGAGGCCCGCGCCCGGCCCTGCAAGGGCCTGCGGCGGTGGATACGGGACATGGGCCAGGTCGCACTGTTCGCGTCCTGGACGCCCGAGGATGACCGAGTTCTCGAACAGCATCGGCCACCGCGCCGGGAGCCGCGTGCCCTGGGTGGCGGCCATGACGGCGACGTTGCGGGAACGACCGGTGGACATCAGGTTGTCGAACATGTCCCGCAGCCGCATGAAGCGGTCGCGGACGTCGGCGCTGTCGACACTGAACAGGTCCGGGAAGGCGTACTCGGTCTCGTCGACGATGACGACTGCCGGTTCCGCATCCGTCTTCGAGCAGAGCGCCTCGAGGTCTGACAGCGCGTCGGTGCTTGGCGGGTCTCCGATCCGGTGGAATGCGGTGGATGGGAACGGTGCGAGTCCGAAGCCGAAAACGGCGACTCCGGATGCCAGCAGTTCGGCGCCGATCCGGGAGCACAGGACCGACCGGCCCGAGCCGGCGTGCCCGAGGACGAGCGTGTGCCGCAACGGCAGGGTCACCCTGCGATCGTCGGGTCCCGTACCGACCGTGAACCAGCGGCCCGCGACGTCGTTCACGGCTCAGCCTTTCAGCTTGAGCGAGTCAACGATGCCCTTGATGTTCGCCTTCTCGAACTGGTCGGCCGGCGCGCGACCGACGACGTTCACGATGTCGCCCGAGTCGAGCTGAGCCATCAACTGCATGACGTGACTGGTGCCGCCGAGCTCCTCATCCCATTCGATGAGGTATGCGTCCTTCGCGCCGTCCCAGTCGACCTTGGTGCGCTTCAGGTTCTTCTTGCCGGTCACGTCGGCGGTCTTCTCCATGAAGAGCGACTGGTGTTCGGCGTCGTTCTTCTTCTCGTCGTCGATGGTGACGCCGACGAAGATCGGGGACGCGTCTGTGCCGTCCTGCATCCACCGGACCGGCTTCGTCGTCAACTTGCTGCTCGACAGGACCGCTTCGGTCCACGCGGACGGAACGATGAGTTCGTAGCCGGGGCCCTTCTTCACCTCGTGGCGCTCCGGGTCGACCGGTCCGCCTTGCGCGCTGGCCGTCGACGAGGAGCTGGACGTGGACGCGGCGGTGCTTGCTGGGTCAGTGGGCGTGCCGTTCGTCGTGCACGCGGACAGGGTGGCGGCGAGAGCGACCGCCGTGATGACAGGGAGAATCCTCATGACTCTCTATGGCAGTTACGGCTCAAAGACGGGTTCGACGAGCCCGTCCGGGTCGACCGTGGCGACCATCTCGCCGGTCGGCGGGCGCCACGGCAGCAGAGGCTGTTCGCTCGGCTGCGTCCACGAGTTGCTCGTGTATGCCACGTACCGACCGTCCGGCTTGCGCACGATCGTGTGCCCGGGATGCGTGGCGAGATAGTTGGGAGCACTGTTCGCGGTGAACACGGCGTGCTCGAACGCGGACCGGTCGCCGTCCGGGACGGTCACGTTCCCGACCTGGTCGAGGGTCTTCACCCATGCGGCCGCGTTCTGGTCCAGGTACGGCACGTACAGCCCGCTCATCGCCGGCCGGCTGTCGAAGTCGCCGACTGCGTCACGGTGAAGCGCGAAACGATCCATCGCCCGGTCTGCCGCTTCGGGACCGTACTTGCCGGCGAGGGTGTTCCTGACGTCATCGACGAACACTTCGTTGTTGGACAGGCCGTAATCGATCCGTGCCTGGGCACGGTCGGCGCAGTCCGGGCAGTGGCCGTCGCTGACCTGGTCGTGGGTGAGTCCGGCGCCACAGTCAGGGCACTCCCCTGCGACGTCTTCGTCGTCACTGTCGCCGGACCATTCGCGGGCGAAGTTCGCCATCCCGACACCGTCGAACTCGTCGAGCTCTTCGGGCGTGAAGTCGGTGGTCGGCTCGCCGGCCAGCAGGAAGTCAGGCGTGTCACCTTCACCGTCGAACAGGTACGCGTGCGCGGCCTCGGACAGTTCGCGGTACGGGCCGCCGTTTCGTGGCCGGCCGTAGATCTGGGAGCCACCTCCGGTGCCGTACTCGTCGTGGTAGTCCCAAAGGCAGACGATCTCGACCGACTCGATGTTGCCTGCGAACCGGTCGATGTCTTCGGACGTGTAGCCGTCCGTGAAGATCCCACGCCGGTCTTCGAGGTAGTCGTGGTCCTGCGTGGTCGTGACGCCGACCAGGTCGGCCAGCGTGCCGGTGTCCGGCGCCGTTCGACCCTGTTCGACGAACTTCCCTGCCAGGTCGCGCCGGACAGCGGTCTCATCGAACGTGGTCATCAGTTGTGCTCCTTCCCGAGGATGCGTCGGTAGGCCTCGGACCGGTCGGACGGCATGTCCCGCCACGAATCCCTGAAGGTCATCGAGCCGGGCACGTAGTCGGTGACCTTGCCTCCGAGCCGAGCCAGGTCGCCGCTGTAGAACGATGACGACTCCGACGTCAGGCCGCCTTCTCCGCCAAGCGGGCCGTCCTGTCCCGGAGCCCAGAACTGGCCGTTGATGATGTGGGTGCCGTTCGGCCCCTCGCCGGACTGCTTGTCTGTCGCGAAGAACAGGCAGCCGGGTACTGGTCCGTCTGCGATACCCGGATGCGTGATCAGGTAGACGGCCGCGATTCTCGTCTCGTAGTCCTCATCCTCGAACACGTCCGGGTCGTACTCGGGCAGGTCGTCGAACCCGCCCGGCATCGGGATGCGTTCGACGGTCGGCACGAACTGGGCGGCACGACGACGGAACGTGGCCGCGAGACCTTCCTGTCCGCCGAACCCTGGCGTCACGTCGATGACGTCGCCCTGGTCCAGGTAGTAGCCCTTCGTCGACGAGCCCTTGAAGTACTGGAACGGGCGACCGTTCCAGATTGCGCCTCGGCCTTCGACCGCTTCGACGTCACCGTAGCCGGTCACTTTCAGGGTCGTCATCGGCTTGCCGGCGGCGCACAACTGCCCGACCTTGACGGCGGTCGCGTCCGCTTGGGCGAGCTCCTCGTAGATGTTTCTGGCGGCCAGGTTCCGCGCCTTCAGGTCGGGCCGCCCACCGACATGGATCGTGGTCCGAACGAAACCGTCGCGCTCTTCCGTCGTCGCGCACGCGTCCGCGACATGCCAAGTGCCTTTGCGTGCCAGGTTCGCCTCCAGAGGCGACTCGTCGACCGGAGCGAGGAACGTGTCATCGGACAGGCCGACCGGTGCAGTCCGGGACTGGTGCCCGAACTCGCCTGTCTGCTGGCGAGCGGCTTCGCGGCGTGCAGCCGCAGCATGGTCAATGGACATCACAGGTACTCCTCGTAGGCGTGGCAGCGGGGACATCCGTCGACGATCTGACGGTCGTGCCCACCGATCTCATGCTCGGAACTGAGCGTTTCCGCTTCGTCCTGGCGGCGTTGCTGGAGCCCGTCGGCGACGGCGTCCATGTCGATCGCGATCATGTCTTCAGGCGACATGTCGACAGTGATGTAGTGCTCGGGAAGGTTGTGCGGACTGATCAACGGGACCGCATCCCGCAGTCCGTCCAGCGAAGGCGAAGCGCCCCGCTTGAAGATGTTCGGCCAGACCACCTGGGCACCATCGCGGTCAAGGGCCGACTCGAGAGCCCACGTCGCTCCGGGAGCCCGGCGGACGACCAGGTAGCGGCCGCGCGGGCCGGCGCCGAGCGCGAAATTGTCGAGCTGCTCTTCGAGGACCTCGACATCGGTCGGGATACCTGAGCCGGACGGCCACGCGGGTGCGGTCCGGGACTGCGTACCGAACTGGCCTGTCTGAGTGCGAGCCTGTTCTCGGGCCGTCTCGGCGGCCGGGCTGATCTCGCTCACAGGCCACGCTCTTTCACGTCGTCCGCGAGAGCCTTGCCGTACGCGACCGCTTCGGCGTCGTCAGCGAAATGGGCGGGCGGACCAATGCTGGCGCCGTCCGGCCCGAACAGCGCCGCAGACGATCCGTTCCGGTTCCGATCGACGACGACGCAGCCGCCGTACAGGCGAGCGTTGTGCGACTGGAAATGCCGGACTGTGTCCTTGTGGAAGTAGTAATGGCCGGCGGCAGCGTTCTCGGCCTTCAAATCGGCGATCGTCTTGAAGGCGCCATGCATCGCCTTCGAGGTGTCGTGGAAGTTCGCGTCACGCGCCGTTGCGAAGTCGGACTGGTCGCCCAGACCATCGGGCGCAGTCCGTCCCTGGTGACCGAACTGGCCTGTTGCGTGTCGGGCTTGCTCCCGGCGAGAAGCAGTGGCTGTTGACGTTCCCATGCCTCGGTTACGGGCGGGGACCGTTCAGTGCTTGCGTCCGCTCCGTCCGTACCTGGACTCCCACTCGAGAATCTTGTCGACCGTCGCGTTCAGGGCGTCTTCGAGGTTGCGGAACCGGACCGGGTTCGACAGTTCGCCCCGCTCGTACCACCAGCGGGCGACAGTGCCGTCGTCGGAGCGTTCCATCACGTATCCCTCGGGAATGGACGTCTCCCTGGTGAACGGCTTCAAGCCGATCGTGTACGGGGATGCCCCTGCCTCACGCAGACGTTCACGTGCCTGCGTGAGGAGGGCCAGGTCCCGGTCGTCGGTCACACGGCCACCTTGCCATGGACCAGTTCAGCGAGCCGCCGACGTTGCGTGGCAGCCACGACGAGCAGCAGCCCGAGAACGAACAGGGCCAGGCTCGGTCCGTTCCCGCCGGTCAACGGCATGTCCGGGATGATGACGTCAGAGACGATCAGGTGGCTGGCGTTGTCCGGGTCGACCTTGACCAGCCCGGACGGGTTCGCCAGCGTGATAGCGCCCGTGTCGTCGACGGTGAACTTCACCGGCTGGGCGAGCAACTGGTGCCCGGACGGGGCCTGAGTCTCCACGAGCCAGTAGTCGGTGCCTGACCTGAGACCGGTGCTGGTGAACGTGGCCGCCCCGGCACTGTCCGCAGCGACACCATCCGTGACCGGAGTGGCCCCGGCTGTGGCCGGGTCGGTGCTGTACAGGGCGAAGGTGGCTCCACCGATCGGGCCGATGGTGCCGTTGACCAGGCCGAACTTGGTGATCGTGACCGGGTAGAACTTGACCTCGAGGAAGTCGTAGTTGACGGCGTTGTCGCCTTCGGAGAGCACGACACTGTCGAACAGGTTCGCGGTGCCGTTCCCGCCAGCGGTCGTGGCACCGGTGCCGACGATCAAGGTTTCATCGGTGTACCCCGCCGGCTGAACTTCACGGACCGAGTAAGTGCCCGGATCGAGGTTCGTGAACGTGTAGGCGCCATCGGCATCCGTCATCTGGGTCTTGACGACGTTGCCGTTGCTGTCGAGCAGTTCGACGGTGACATTCTCGATGCCGACGTCACCGGTGTTCCGCACCGAGTCGTAGTTCTTGTCGTGGATGACATGGCCCGAAATGGATGCCGGCTGGCGGACACCGAAGTCCTGCTCAGTGATGTCGTCCTGGGCAGTCGTCAACGACCGCAGCAAGGGGGTGGTATTCGCCCAGCCATTCGGCACGATCGGCGTGTTGAACACCTCACCGACCAGCGGCGCAGTCGAGTTGGTTGTCAGGTAGAGCTTGATGCTCGAATCCATCGGAACGTTTTCGAAGAGGTAGGTGCCGTCCGCCTTGAGCGGCGTGACCTCCAGGACGACACCGTTGATGTCGGTCATGACGACCGCCATGCCCGGGTTCACCGCCGCCTCACTTCCGGTACGGATGTTGAAGAAGGTGCCCCCGGCCGAGTTGTCACTGTCGTGCCAGAGCGTGCCCGTCAACGTGATCGGGTTGGTCAGCAGGTTCGCGTGGGCGGACAGCTCCGTCGAGGTCGCATAGATCGGGTCGGTGGAAATGGACGCGATGTTCTCGGCCGAGGACCGTGTCATCGGTGCGATCGCGTCATAGGTGATCATCAGGCCAGAACTGGCCGGAAGGACCGGAATGAACATGTTCAGCCCGGACGCGTCCGACGTGATCGTCGGACAGGTCGCATCGTTGTGCCCGTTCACGGGTGGCGAACCGATCTCCAAGGCCGTCATCGGGCGGCACTGGACGTTCGTGAATCCGTTTGGGTTCGTCGCGACCAGCGGCTGGCTGACCGCATCGGCGACAGTCAAGTTCTCCGACTGGAAGAGCCCGCCGTTGGTGATCTGCACCGTGAACGTGACCTTCTGCCCGGGCCGAGCCTTCACCGGGTTGACGGTCTTGGTGATTCCAACCGACGGGTCAGGAGGCGAGTACGTGGAAGCACCGGAGAGGACCGTAGCGAACGGCATGGATGCCGTCGGGTCGGACATGAAGAAGGCACCGTTGTCGAGCGCCTGAGGCGGGTTCATCGTGGTGACGAACACGAACGTGACACTCGACCCGGCCGGCATCGTGTCCGGACCGTTCGTCCATGAGACGTCGATGAACGGGTTGGGCATACGTCCGATACCGGCTGGTGGCGACGACCCGATGGAGCCATCCGGGTTGATCCGCTGGTTCGGGGCAGACGGAAGGACGGACGGGCAGGACGCACCGCCAGTGGTCGTGCAACTGAGGGTCTCGACGGCCACCGGTGTCGGAGCACTGGTCTGACGTCCAGCCCAGAAGCCGTCGACCAGCCGCGGCACGTCAAGGGAAACATTCCCGGTGTTCGACACGGTCACCGTCCAGACGGTCTTGCCGTCACGGCGCACTAGCGGGTCAGCAACCGTCTTCTCAACCGCCAGGCCGGTCTGACAGTCCGGCAGAGCGATCGTGTACTGGAGGCTCGCGCTGTTGTTCATCCAGTTGCGTTCGCCGACATTGGCGACGCCCGCATCGGCGCTAGCGCTGAACGTGAACACGTCCCGCTGGTCGATCTTGTCGCTGTCAAGGAGACACATGCGGGTGCTCCCGTTGGACTCTTCACTGATGGTCGTTCCGAGCTTGACGCTGTACGCGAGGGTGACCGATCCGCCGGGAGGAGCGGAATGGGAAAGGGCGCTGAATGACGGGCTCGTGATGTCGTAGGTCCCGTCCGCTGGCATGGTGGGGCAGGTCGCCCCTCCTGTCGCGGTGCATCGGAAGTGGTCCAAGTTGTACAGGCCGTGAGCGCGCGGCGTAGGACCCTGAATGGCTTCCATGTAGGCGAAAGCACCCACGTTCAAGGACATGTCCACGGGGACGCCGGGGGCCTGGTTCAAGAAGGTCTGCGTGAGATACATGGTGGCTCCCGGTGGAACCGGGGAGGACAACGGAACGGTGTGGGCCGCATCCGCCCATGCCTGAATGTCACCGGAGAGGTCCAGTGATCCGCACTGGGCTCCCTGGTTCACATCAGCCTGCATGCCGGGAACTCCGGGAGCAAGAACGAGGAAGGAGTTGTTGCCGTTGTAGTGCCCCGCGGCCGGTGTCTCGTTCTGGCCAGTGTTGATGTCCTGGCCGACATAGCGCGGGAAAGCGGCGTTGATCGACGCCCTGATGTCGCCCATGACACCGTCATAGAAGATCTCGCAGGAAGGCCCTGGGGCGCGAATGAACCCGCCGGTCGTGATGGTGACTGTGCCTCCAGCAGGAATCGGAGGTCCAGATGAAGTGATTGCCGAGATCTCGGACTGACGGAACGGAACGCCGCCCGCAAAGCTCCAACTTGTCGGACAGATCGCGCCGCCAGTGGCCACACAGGTTGGAGTGGCAACGCTGGAACCGGCCCACTCAAAGCCGCCCCAGGTGGCGGACAAGGTGTACTGGACGGCCGAACTCAGTGCGGGGCCACCGTTCGTGAACGTCCAGGTGGCCTGCCACGGATCGCCCAACTTCGTGCCGTACTGATCCAGCGTGATGAGGGACGTTTGCAGGTTGAAGTCACCGCACTCGGGAGTACTGATGGCCGTGGACTGGACGGCGGTGTTGTTGCCCCAGTCGATCTCGTTGTAACTCGGCCAGATGGATGTGGTCAGGGTCGCCGTGGACAAGGTGTCAGCGCCAACCTGACAACCGGTCCGGATGGGCTTCCACGTGTAAGTCAGGTCGAAGGACTCGCCTGCAGGGATGGCCGACAACGTCTGGAAGTAGACCGTGTCGGCGGTGTCGGTAGCAGGGAGCGTCCATGTGCCCGGGCTGGACATCACCCACGGAGGACCGAAATCCAGGTTGCAGTTCGAGGGTGTACCCGTGGTGGAGCACTTGATCTCCGTGATGTTCGGCCCCTCGGAGCCATCCGCGACCGAGAAGGCGGCGGTTCCGCTCATCGAAGTGTCCAGGCCGAGCTGGTTGGTGTAGCGCGCTGTCCAGTCTCCCGCCACCTTCGCAGTCATCGCTGCCGGGAAGGCGGTCACTTCAGCGGTCGCGTCACCGGCAGTGTCCGCGATCGTCGGTGATTGGAGAGCAACGTTGGTGGACGCCTGGGTGTCCTGGTCATTGGGGCCGGTGCTGAGGGTCGCCTTGACGTTCAAGTTCGTGGTGTACGTACTTGTCGGCATGTCGAACTTGATCGTCAACCGACCGTTCTTGGTGAAGGGAGCGATCGTGGCAGTGAGGTTCCCGTTGTTCGACCGAGCCAAATCGGTCGGGCAGACCGCATCTCCTGTGGCGGCACAGGTCAGGTTCAGCGACGCACTGCTCAGGCCTTGGACGGACTCGCTCACCTCAAGGGCGGCAGGACTGTCGGGCAGCACGGAAGCGTTCTGGTCCACCGTGACCGTGGCGTGGACCATCTGGCCGGCGTAGTACACGGTCTTGTCGGTGGTCACGTTCACCACCCAGTCGACCTGCGCTGCCTGGGCTGTCGGCATGACGAGCAGGAACAGCCCGGTGAGGAGTACCGCCAGGTACGCCTGGAAACGGGGTCCCGCGAAGGATCCCTGTCGGGCAAGGGTGTGGGACGAGCCGTTGAGTGACGTCATACCTGTCCTATGGCTTTTGCCCGCGAAAGGCGCGGTGACATGAGCGGTCAATGAAGGTCATGCGAAGGATTCGGGCTTAGGTCCGACGGGACGGGACCCCGAAATTGGGACCAGTCCTCGCACTCGTGGACTCAGAGCGCGAGGACCGGTTGCTTCGAAGGTGTGACGTCGACCCGTTCGATCCAACGGTTCAGTCGACGAACCTCACCAGGTCGTCGCGGCCGGCCCGGAAGTCGGACGTGGCACCGTCCATGTCGGTGACGGACCAGCCGAGCATCGGGGACTTGTTGGACACGGTCACGACAGCGTCGTTGACGACCGCGATCCGGTGCTGGCCCGGGCCGACATCACCGGCCTGGCCGATGTGCGTGTCATGCAGGATCCCGTCGATGTCGACCTGGCTGTCGGGTGCGTCCGGGCAGGCGTTCTCGTGGCACCAGTCGTGCCTGCCGACCTCGTGGTAGACACCGACTCGGTACATGCCGCCAGAATGACCGGAACAGCCGATCTCGCCGCAGCTGATGCAGACCGGGGTGTCGAGCATGTCGCTCGGGCCGGTGCGCGACTGGACGCCGAACTGGCCGCCGCTGCTTCGGCTCGCCTCACGAGCCGCGACTGCGTTCGCGCTGATCGTCGTGGTGGTCACTGCTGGCCCTCCAGAGCGTATTTGCGAGGTGCCCGCAGGCCGAGCTTGTGGCCCTGAGCGATCAGCTGCCCGAAGTAGCTGTCGAGCGCCCCGGCGCACGCCAGGGCTGCTTCCCGGCCGGTGGCTTGCGTGTCGAGAGTCGAGTCGTCCAGGTCGAACCCGCGCGCCAACGTCACATGCTCGGGGAACTCGCTGTCCGGGGAGGCCATGTCGAATGTCGCTTCGACGTTCACCATCTCCACGCGCCCGTCCACGTCCGCGACGAGCGCGATGTCGAAGTCGGGTGCGTCCGGGACCGTCTCGTAGTGGCCGCGCAGCGCGTCCCGGACCGCCATCAACTCGCTCAGGTACGTCTCGTCCCCACCGCCGCCGAAGTCCGGGTCGGAGCCGTATCCGGCGAACTCGTCGATGTCTCCGAGCCACGCCTCATCCAGGTGCCGCTCGAGCAGGGCGTTGTAGTCGGTCGCCGGGGTCGGGTCGGGAGCGGTCCGGTTCTGAACACCGAACTGGCCGGTGCCGGTGCGAGCTGCTTCGCGAGCTGTCTCCGCTGGAGTGCTGATCTCGGTCATGCACCCATTACGGGCGGCGGTCAGTCAGCCCATTCGGCGAACTCAGCATCCTTGGTGAAGCCGCCGTCGCGACGCTTCACGACCGGATGGACGCTCATGGCGCCGGCGAGACCGTGACCAGAGCCGGCCAGGTCAGCTTTCGCGTCCACCCAGACGGCACCTTCGCGGTAACCCTTCTTCGCCATCGCAGCACGACGTTTCTCCGGCGTGGACGCGTTCGAACAGTTCACCCATTCGGTGAACGGAGAGTCCGGGTTGTCGCCGTCAGAAAGCAGGCCCCATGACTGGCCGTATCGGCCGCTGATCAGTTTCGCCGGGACCAGCTTGCCGTCCGTGTCGAACAGGGCTGGCATCGGTGCCTGGCCGCCGTCGCCGGCAATCCGGGCCTGCAGGTCGTACTTGGCCGCGGACATGTCCGCTGCCCACTGCGATGTCGACCCGTCGCTGTCGGACCGTTCAAACGAGTCACGCGACCGGGCACGGGCTTCCGCCGCCAAGTCACGCCAATGCTGCGGGTCGAGCTCGGACGGCAGCGGGACCGGTTCACCGCGCACGTCCGTGCAGGCTTCGCACGTCTCATCGAAGCCCCACCGGCCGCCGTGACTCTCGCAGCGCGGGCCACGGCGGGCACCCGCTTCGGTGACAGCGTCCTCCATGATCGACTCCGGGTCGCCGCTCTCGTCCCGCAGGACGGCCGCTTCGATGTCGGCGTCACGAACGTCGAACGCGCGCAACCGGTTCGGCCAGATGTCAGGGGCCTCCGAAGAGACCTGCGCCTTGAGCCTCGCGATCAG
>WBZS01000161.1_pt2 | contig 37904 bp, 24 predicted proteins | sample 5204201 | NCBI WGS metagenome assembly WBZS01 (sample SAMN12344357, study PRJNA552823) | activated sludge metagenome | biome: Activated sludge suspended growth; feature: Nitrification reactor; material: Wastewater; isolation source: activated sludge from nitrification reactor of wastewater...
TTGATTTCATCTTAAAAATAAAGTGTGCCTCGCCAAAGCGTATCATGTAGTCAATACGCTGACTATGCCATCTGAATATTGCTTGCCGGGTAATTTATAGAGGCAGGAATAAAAAAGAATTGAATGCATGCAATCATCATAAAACAAATGTTGCCACATGGATTGGTTACCTCATAAAAAGCTCATTATGTCCAGGGGTATTCTTCAGCTGAATACCCTATCACCCAACATAGCTGATTGGATTTAAGGCCATCTATGTTTAAAGCAATGTTTCCAGTCTTCTGATATCGTCTTCCAGAATTTTGATTCGTTCCTGTCCGTCGGCGAGTTTGGCTTTTTCTTTGGCTACGACGGCTTCGGGAGCGCCACTTACAAAACGTTCGTTGCTGAGTTTGCCTTGGACTGACGCTACAAATCCTTTTTGATATTCGAGTTCCTTGCGTTTTTCGTCCAATTCTGCGGCTACATCCATGGCTTGCTCCAAAACGACGATACACTTCTCTGTACCGGAAATAAATCCGATGCCCGCTGTGTTTTCATTTGCTGTGATGGCTATTTGTTTGAGATTGCCGAGTTTAATGCAGATGTCGGACCAGCCATTTTGTAAAAGCAGCACATCGGCTCTTTCGCTTTTAACTAAAAAGACATCGAGTTCATCCTTCATCTTGATACCATTTTTATTGCGGATATCCCGGATGTTGGTGATGATGTCTTTGGCCTGCTCTACCCTATCTATGATGGTCTGATCAAAACTACCCGGCTTTGGATAGCTGCTTAAAATACAGTCGTCACCAGCTGTTCTTTCTTTAAGTGCATGCCATATCTCTTCTGTGATGAAAGGCATAAACGGATGCATCAAGGAACAAATCTGACTAAATAAGGCTGTCGTATTTTCTTTGGTCCGGGCCGCTATTTTTTCACCAAAACCAGGTTTTACCATCTCCAGATACCATGAACAAAAGTCTGTCCATACAAAACTGTATATGCTGATCAACGCTTCAGAAAGTCTGTATTCTTTAAAGTTTTTGTCAATGTCTACTGCCAGTGATGTCAATTTGTGCTGCATCCACCGGAAAGCGAGCGCTTCGCCTTCACTCATCTTAAGATTCGAATCTATTTCCCAACCATCTACCAGACGGAGGGCATTCCATATCTTATTGCTGAAATTACGTCCCTGTTCGCACAATTTTTCATCAAACAGCAAATCTCCTCCAGCCGGTGAGCACGACATCATACCAAAACGAACACCGTCTGCTCCAAAATCTTCGATCAATTGAAGCGCGTCCGGGCTATTCCCCAGTGATTTGGACATTTTGCGGCGTTGCTTGTCGCGTACCATTCCCGTAAAATAAACGTGCTCAAACGGTTTTTTGCCTTCCCATTCGTAGCCGGCCATCACCATTCTTGCTACCCAAAGGAAGATGATATCCCATCCTGTCACCAGTACCGAAGTAGGATAATAATAATCCAGCTCTTTGCGATCGTTAAAACCGTCAAACACCGATATTGGCCACAACCAGGACGAAAACCAGGTATCCAGTACGTCTTCATCCTGTCTCAATTCTCCTGCTGTAACCGAAAGGTATTTTTCCCGGGCCAGTGCCAACGCTTCATCCGGTGTTTCGGCAACAAAAATATCTTCGCCGTAGTAGTAAGCCGGAATTCTGTGTCCCCACCAGAGCTGCCGGGAGATACACCAATCCTTGATGTTATCCATCCAGTGTCGGTAGATATTCTTTTGATTCTTAGGGAAAAACTCTACTTCGTCCTTGGCCACAGCCTCGGCCGCAGGGCCGGCAAGCGCCTTCATATCCACATACCACTGGAGCGATAAACGCGGCTCTACCACTGAATTTGTTCTTTCTGAACGTCCTACGTTATTCTGATAATCTTCTACTTTTTCAATGCAGCCAACATTTTCCAGGTCTTTAGCAAATTTTTTACGGACAACAAATCTGTCTTCTCCGATGTAGACTGTTGCCTCCGGACTCATCGTGCCGTCTTCATTAAAGACATCCACTACTTCCAGATTATGACGTTTGCCAATTTCATAATCGTTTACATCATGTGCGGGGGTTACTTTAAGTGCGCCTGTTCCAAATTCCATTTCGACGTAGGAATCACAAATGACCGGAATGACCCGACCTATGATTGGAACTACCACTTTTTTCCCATGCAAATGAAAATAACGCGGATCATCAGGGTGTATTGCCACTGCGGTATCGCCGGGTATGGTTTCCGGTCTTGTCGTAGCGATGATGATATGATTATCGCTGTCTTCCAACTTGTATCTGACGTAATACAATCTGGATTGCTCCATGCCATAAATCACTTCTTCATTGGATAGAACAGTTTTGGCTTCCGGGTCCCAGTTCACCATTCTTTTACCCCGGTACAATTTATTTTTACGATACAAGTCGACAAAAACTTTAATGACGGCCTCGGACCGCACTTCATCCATTGTAAATGCCGTTCTGTCCCAATCGCAAGATGCCCCGAGTTTCTGCAATTGCTGTAAGATGATGCCCCCATATTTTTCCTTCCATTGCCAGGCATACTCCAGAAACTTTTCCCGGGAGAGGTCGCCTTTTTTAATGCCCTGTTCCCGAAGCATTTTGACCACTTTGGCCTCTGTGGCAATCGATGCATGATCCGTGCCGGGTACCCAGCAGGCATTTTTGCCATCCATGCGCGCCTTTCTGATGAGAATATCCTGAATGGTATTATTGAGCATATGCCCCATATGAAGGACGCCGGTTACATTGGGTGGAGGGATGACGATGCTGTATGCTTCCCTGTCATCCGGTTCGGAATGAAAATATTTATTTTCCAGCCAATGGCTGTACCACTTTTGTTCTACCTCTGCGGGGTTGTATCTGGAAGAAATCATGTTTTTCTTTTAACGTTTGGAGATTTTTTGCCGGCTGATGTGTTCCATTTCAGCGCACTTTAATTTAGCTGAAATTGTACTTACAGACTATAAATTCGGTATTTAATATTTTAATGTATAGACATCTGTTAAGCCTGATTTTTTCACTACCACAATAACAAAATTGCTGTAATCGGATTCATCAAAAACTTTGTTGAATATCTCTCTTCCGGCCAGGGTATTGGTGATGGAAGGAATTGTATTGGAATGTCCTACAATAAATATCCGGTGCAACTGCTCTGCATTTTTTATATCTGCCAGCAATTCTTTTAATGACTTATTGTCGTAGGGTAATATTTTCATTGCTTTAATATCTGCCAGGGAATCCACGGTAAACATCGTTCTGACCGTAAGGGTGGAATAGATCGCATCCACTCTTGTCCCCCGCATGATATCAGCCAGTTTAGTTGCCCTTTGCAGACCTGCTTCTGTCAATGGTGGTTCTTCTTTGACGCTGGTATCTTTTTCAGCATGGCGGATGAGGTAATATATCTGGGCGATACTATCTTCCTCCAGGGCAAGTTGCTTTCCATCTTCGGTGATGATGACATTAGCCTGAATGGATTTTAGTGTTTTACCCTGGATGTCTACCGGCTTTTCTTTATTCTGACACGAATAAAAAAACGTTGTCAACAGAACCAAAATAAAAAATGGTTTTATGTTTTGTCTTCTACTGTTCATATGGATTTACTGTTTCTGGTCTGAAATTGCGGCCTGCATGTTCAAGGCCGGACTTTCCATGGTATCCGGAACAGGGGATTGCAATGCCTTTACTTCACTAAAAATATCTAAATTTACCTGATTCTTCAGAATGTCTTCCATGGTTTCGCGTTCTCTGATCAAATAGTCTTTTCCTTCGTGTAATAAAACTTCTGCCGGTCGGTACCGGGAGTTATAATTTGATGCCATTGTGAAACAGTATGCTCCCGCATTGTAGAAAGCCAGAATATCCCCTTCGTTGATCTCCGTTATTTTGCGATTGACGCCAAACGTATCTGTTTCGCAAATGTACCCTACGATATTATAGATACGAAACCGTCCTTCCGTTTTTGAAATGTTTGTGATTTTATGGTAGGAATCGTAGAGCATGGGCCGGATGAGGTGGTTCAAGCCTGAATCGACACCGGCAAACACAGTAGAAGTAGTTTGTTTGACTACGTTAACACGGGCCAGAAAAATACCGGCTTCGCTAACCAGAAACTTGCCCGGTTCAAACATGAGCGTCAGGTTTCTTCCGTAATCATAACAAAACTGCCTGAACCGAATACTGATCTTTTCTCCCAGTTCTTCGATGTCCGTTTCAATGTCTTCTTCTTTATACGGGACTTTAAACCCGCTGCCAAAATCCACATATTGCAGGTCTTTAAATTCATTGGCCACGTTCAGGAGTATTTCGGCGCCCTGTAAAAACACGTCAATATCCATGATGTCGCTTCCTGTATGCATGTGAATGCCTTCAATCAGCATATCATGGGTCTTAACAATACGGTGTATATGTGGCGTCTGATGAAAAGAGATACCAAACTTTGAATCAATATGTCCGACACTAATTTTACTATTGCCGCCTGCCATGATGTGGGGATTGATTCGGATACACACCGGATAATCGGGATAGAGGCTACCAAATTGCTCCAGGATGGACAGGTTGTCAATATTGATTTTTACGCCCATTTCGACTGCCATAGACAGTTCTTCTATAGAAACACAATTTGGTGTATAGATGATGTCTTCCGGACTAAAGCCGGCCATGATGCCCACTCTGACCTCCTGTATGGAAACGGTATCCAGGCCTGAACCCAATGATTTAAAATATTTCAGGACTGAAATATTATTCAGGGCTTTGCAGGCATAATTAATCTTGAGTTTTTTAACATCGAAGGCCCGGATCAGTCTGTCGTACTGTCTTTTCATCACGGCAGTTTCATAAATATACAACGGGCATCCATATTTCTCTGCCAGCATCAGCGGGTCTACCCCACCTTCCAGCACGTACCTGTTATCTTCGATGTGCATAACAAACTATTTTTTAAGGGCACAAAGATAATTAGTTTTTAAGAGAAAAAAGGGGTTGAAGCAGGAAAAACAAGATATACCACTGTCCAGCCGGTGTAAAATGATGCCCTTGAGGAATGGAGCAAAGTGTGCATGACGCCTGAAATACAGTAATACAATAATGGAAAAAACATTAAAAGTGCAGAAAAAAGCCCATGCTTTGTTCGTTACTTTACCATTTCAGCCTGCTCCAAAACATAGATCAGATAGTCAAAGTTGTCCCTGTTTAATTTAAACCTACCTTTAAATCTGATTTTGGAATCCACTTTCATATGCGGCAATTTGGTAGGCGATAAGATATCTATGATGGATTCAACCCCTGCTTTGCCGCAAAAAAAGCACTGCGAAAATGGATAGGCCGATAAAATGACAATCTTATCGTTGCCCGTTTCATCCACCGGAATGTAAAACCCCTCGATTAGTACCATTTTACCATCCAGCGATTTCAGGGTATCGTTGAACACGGGCAAAGACACGTCCATTCCTAATTTTTCGCTGTATTTTTCTTCAAATGACACATTCATCAGCAGTGACCAGGGCAATTTATACGCATCGCCCTCTTTTTCAAACATGGACAAATCCACGCCATGCGCCGTGGCGGTGCTATCTGGGACAGGCACAGCTGCCGTCTCCGTGGCAGGTTTTGTATCCTGCTTACAAGCAGCCCATGTTAAAATAAAAAACAAACATATAGCCCTCCATATTAACCCTTTCGCCGCAATCATGTCATTTTTATTGCAAAAATACAATTTCTGCCGGAATACCGATAAAGAAAACCAGTATTTACGTGGTGGTGAAACCTCAAATTAACGATTTCGTATTCAAGAAACCTTGCCAGTTACCCGGCAAAACGAACAGAAACCGAACGATACCTTACAAATTTTTATTTATGGCAGCAAAGCTGGAATATGCGGAAATTGGAGCGGGATTATTCATAAGGTATCCATAGGGTTACTAGACAGTTATCAGTTTTCAGTTTTCAGTTTACAGTGGGCGAATAAAGTGCTAATTCTGGGTGCCGGATGTGTTCATAAGGTATCCATAGGGTTACTATAGGGTATCCAGGGCTTATCCATAAGGATGGGTCGGCACAACGTCGGGACAACGTCGGGACAACCCTATCTAAGTGATTGATTTAGTTATAGTTATGGAGGGCTTGTTTTTCGGGTAAAAAAGGTTGTCCGACCCTGGTTTTCAGGCAGGAATTCCGTTGCCAATTTCGTTTTTAGTTTTTAGTTTTCAGTTTACAATTGACGAAGATTGTTCGATAAAGTGTTGGTACAAAAATTTGCAAACTGAAACAAGGATGTTCCAAATTAGAAATGCAAAACTTATTGGACAAGATAAAGTAATATCTATATTCCAGATTGAACTAGTTTGGTGACGGTAGCCAATTCACCTCTAATTTTCCAGATGAATTAATGTAAAGTTATGTTTTTTTTCCGAAAAAGTGACGAATATAAACGGTTTCTTTTTTAAAAAAAGACTACAATTCAAAGGAAACGCAGAAATCTTTAAGAATCTTTTAACTTTTTTTTATGTACTTTCGGCATTAAAAAAGCATCTTATCTCAGACAGGTATATTGTCATGGAGACAAAATACGTTAACATAAAGTAAAACCACTCATTATAATGAAATTTATAACCATTGTTTTAAGCATTCTTATGGGAATTATGACCGATAGTCCTTCCGAAAAAAATTATGATTATGCCAAAGCGTGGCAGGAAGTTGAAAAATTCATCAACGAAGGGTTACCAAAATCGGCTCTGGAGAAAGTAGAGGAAATTCACCAAATGGCTGTTGCAGAAAAAAATGACCGCCAAATGGTAAAAAGTATCATTTATATAGCGCGGCTTTCCATACAGACCGACGAAAAGGGCATAGAGCAGGCTATTCAAAAGCTGGAAGACTATAGCAGGAAGGCGGAGGGTCCGGTAAGTCAGATCACCGCTTCTTACCTTGCAGAGCTGTATCAGCGCTATTTTGACAATAACCGGTGGGAAATATCGCAGCGCGCAGAAATTTCCGGGGAAAAAGGACCGGATTTTCGTACCTGGACAACCCAGCAATTTCTATCCACAATAGAAAAATGGTATCTGTATTCCATCACATCCCGTTCGCTTCAGGATACACCTGTCGAAACATTTCCGGAAATCATGAACGAGTATGATAAAGCCGCCACGCATTTCAGACCAACATTATATGAAGTTTTGGCGGACAGGTGTTTTGATTTTTTTAATAATTACGACAACTACAGCAATGAAAATACCGAAAGTTTTACTGTAAGCGAATCGTGGTATTCCGCACCTGCATCAGAATTTGTTCAAAAACTGATCGTATCCGCGGACAGCTTATCGACAGCCTACAAATTATTGCAATTGTATCAAGCTATTCTTCGTACACAAATCCAGTCAGGCAATACGTATGCCCTGGCGGATTACGACCTTAAAAGGCTTGAGTATGTGTACAGAAAATCGACACGGGAAGATAAAAATGAACTGTACCGGAAAGGGCTTGAAGACCGGTTAAACACCAGCAGCGACATTGATTTTTATACAGAAATTGCTGCTGTTCTCGCAGCAAACATCCGGGCTGAAACGGCGGATTCGATGGCCAACATAAAGGCGATGGAGGTATGTAATAACGCCATAAACAAGTATCCCAATAGTCCCGGGGCATCAAAATGCCGGCAAATTATCATCGATATCAAAAGGCCTTTTGTTCAACTGTATGCAGAGCAGGTATATGTATCAAAAAACCAGCTCTTGGTAGCCCTTGATTATAACAATATTTCAAAAGTGGTGATAGAAACGGTCAAATTAGATCCACATTTTTACGAGCTGGTTCAAAAAAGTCAACAGGAAGAAATTATGGCTTACCTCAGGGACAAAAAAAAGGTAAACAGTACCGTTTCCGGATTAAAGGTCAGTGCTACCCTGCGCCAGCAACGAACGGAAATAAACCTGCCTTCGCTGCCCTATGGCGAATATGCCATTCTGGTGCGTAGCGATGAGAAGGGTCAGGACCTTTTTCAATATGTGATTATCCACGTTTCTGATTTGGCTTATTCTACCTATATAGCTGATGGTAAAAGGGTATTTCTGGTAACCGACAGAAAAAAAGGTCAGTTCCTACCCAATGTAAAACTGACGTTGTACCAACAAAATTACAATTCGTCAAACCGACGATATGATTTTATTAAAACGGGCAGCTATACCACAGATGACCAGGGAAAAGTAACTATTGGCAGCATTCAGGAAAGAAATTTTAAAGCCGTACTGGAAAAAGGAAAAGACAAACTTGACCTGCAGCAGTATCATTACAATTACAGCAGGAGTGAAAACCAGGAATATCGTTTTGCTGAGATCTTTACGGACAGGTCGATATACAGGCCGGGGCAGACGGTGTATTTTAAATCCATATTGCTCAAAAATGACAAAAACAATATTCCCACTCTTCTGACAGGGCAGCGTGTAAAAATTGTATTCAGAGATGCCAATTACCAGGAGGTAAGCCAGCTTAATCTGGTATCCAGTGAATTTGGAAGTCTCAATGGCAGTTTCACGATACCCACCAATAAGTTAAACGGTGCCTTTACCATTAGTATAGAATCTGACTCCGGTATCAGCGGGCAGAAAAACATACAGGTTGAGGAGTATAAACGTCCAACTTTTGAAGTGACGCTGGATGAAGTGAAAGGAGAAATTAAACTCAATGATGCGGTAGTCGTTACCGGCTCTGCCGTCATGCTGGCGGGATCTCCGGCAGATGGCGCTGAAGTCAGTTATAAAGTGAAACGAAATGCCCGATTTCCGGGCTGGCCGTGGTGGTGGCGGATGCCGGTCGAATCGGGAGAATTTCTGGTAGCTCAGGGGAGAAGTACTACGGACGCGGAAGGTCGTTTTCAGGTTAGTTTTACTGCTGTACCCGATCTGAAGGTATCAAAAAAAGATCAACCTGTCTTCACCTTTACTGTAGAAGTGGAAGTAACGGACCAGCGGGGAGAAACCAGGGTAAACCAAAGCGATATATCTGTGGGTTACACGGCGTTTACTTTGTCTGTCAATCTGGATAAAGAGGTCGATCTTGAGGCATTAAAACCTGTTAAAGTGATCGCTACCGGCACTTCAGGCCAGAACCCTGAAGTATCGGGTGTGATTAAAATTTCAGCATTAAAAGAACCAAAAGCCGTTCAGATCTCCAAATACTGGGAAGGTAAAATCGATTTCCCATTGCATCGGGGAGTAGCTGAAAAATATTTCCCGCAATATCCGGCAAACGATCGTCCGGATTTTTCATTGTGGCCGGTTCAAAAGGTTATTTTTGATTCCTCTTTTTCCACCAAAGACTCCCTGGATCTCGCTTCCAAAATGGAGGCGGGTGTGTATAAAATTGAGCTTGAAGCCAAAGATAAAAACAATCAATCTGTCAGTTCGTTCCATTATGTTGTAGTTACCGATTTCAAAAAAAGTATTTTTCCAAAATCCGATTTTCTGTTCACGAAAGTAAACAAAAATGTGCTGGAAGCCGGCGAGCAGCTGGATATTACCCTGGGTTCGGCAGAGAAAGCGGTATTTACCCAGACCATTATTGAAAAAGATGGACATATCCTGTACGAAAAGACGATAAAAACCACAAAAATGAGTCGGTTTTCCATGCCGATCCTTGAAGCCTACCGAGGTGGGTTTAATGTAAAGGTCAGCTGGATAATCCAAAACCGACGGTTTGAAAAATCCTTTTTCATTCAGGTTCCATGGCGTAACAAAGAACTTAAAATCAATTTTGAAACCTTCAGAGATAAAACTTTGCCGGGTTCCAAAGAAGAATACCGAATTGCTATTCAAGGGCAGAAGCAGGATAAAATTGCTGCAGAACTGCTGGTTTCCATGTATGATGCTTCACTTGACCAATTTATGGGACATGCCTGGAGGAACAGTTATTATCCTACTTCCTATGCCTCGATAAACCTGGAAGTTCCCGGATTTAATTTAACAACGGGACAATACTATCATTACGGCAATGAAGGTGTGGAAGCGTATCCGGATCTGACCTACCCTGCCCTGATACCTCTGATCACCTATTACGGTGGTTATGGCAATGTCATGATGAAAAACTCACGAAACAGAGCAGGAGTGCCTACTGAGGACATGGTTATGTCGGATGCAGTGCAGGCAACCATACCTGTTGCGGAGAAAAGTAGTGGCGTCGCCAGTCCACCTCCTGCACCACCACAGGCAACAGATGGGGCTAAACCAGAAAACCCGGAGCAACCACTTCGTAAAAACCTGAAAGAAACGGTTTTCTTTTTTCCGGAAATGAAGACCGATCAGGATGGCCGTGTCATCTTAAGCTTCACTATGAATGAAGCCCTGACCAAATGGCGGATGATGACCTTTGCCCATACCAGGGATCTGATGACCGGATACGATGAACGCTTTGTACGCACACAAAAAGATCTGATGATCTTCCCCAATCCACCGAGATTTTTGCGCGACGGGGATCAAATATCGTTTTCGGCCAAAGTTACCAATCTGACTTCAAACATGATAGAGGGTAAAGCCACGTTACTGCTGTTTGATGCGCTCACCCAAAAAGACATCACGTCTGAAATATTAACCGTTCCCGCTTCATCAGCTTTCAAAGCCGAGCAGGGAAGGTCAAGCGGTTTAGTCTGGGATTTAAAAATTCCCGAAGGGAAATATGCCGCCATCACCTACCGGATTCAGGCAACAAGCGGAGCCCATACCGATGGGGAGGAAAATACCATACCCGTATTGACCAACCTCATGCTGGTAACAGAATCGATGCCCATGTGGCTCAAGGCAAAGGAAACAAAAACTTTTACGTTTCAGGCGCTTAAAAATAATTTAAGCCCAACCAAAAAGGATTTTAAATATACGCTTGAATATACGTCCAACCCGGTGTGGTATGCCATTCAGGCCCTTCCCTACATCCAGGTTTCTGCCAATGCGAGTACCCAATCCTTTGTGGACCGACTGTATGCCAATGCGCTGGCTTCCATGATCGCGACTGCGCATCCAAAAATAAAAGCGGTATTTGACCAATGGTTAATTAAGGATAAGGATGCCCTGCTCAGCAATCTTTCCAAAAACCAGGAGCTTAAATCGGCTATTCTGGAGGAAAGTCCCTGGGTATTGCAGTCCCTTTCAGAGGCAGAACAAAAACGTAATATAGCCCTGCTGTTTGACCTCAATAAACTGGCGGATGAAAAAGCTGTTTCCGTCAAAAAACTAGCCGAAAGACAGTTGCCCAATGGTGGATTTTCGTGGCTGCCCGGTGGCAGGGATGATTGTTATACTACGCAAAATGTCCTCGAAAACATCGGTCATTTATATCATATCGGAGCACTTGAAATTAATGATCCTGCTTTGGCCGGCATCGTTGGTTCCGGTTTAAAATATATGGATGAAGAACTGACCTTACGATATCAAAGGTTGGTGGAGCAGATAAAAAAATACGGTGGTAATATTCACGATGATCATCTGGATGACCTATCTATTCATTATTTGTATATCAAAACATTTTTCAAACATGTCAAACCCATGTCTGCTTCATCAGAAGCCCGTGAATATTATGCCGGTCAGGCCAAAAAATACTGGCTAAAACGCGGCTTATACAGTCAGGCCATGATCGGGTTGATTTTGTCGAGAAATAATGACCCCACCGTCAAAAATGTGGTGCGTTCCCTCCGGGAAAAATCATTTTCCAATGATGAAATGGGGATGTACTGGAATGAAGGCAACGGTTTTTACTGGTATCAGCTGCCTATAGAGCGGCATGCTTTGATGATCGAGTTGTTTGTTGAAGAGGCCGCCCCAAAAGACGAATTGGACAGAATGAAAATATGGTTGCTTAAAAACAAACAAACCAACCACTGGAAAACATCCAAATCCACTGCGGCCGCCATTTATGCGCTGCTGTTGAAAGGAGAAGACGGAACCATCTCCTCCCTGGTGACAGAAAGTGGAAATCCTTTTGTTACTATAGGGCAGGAAAAAGTAAATCTGTCGGACACCCAAATTGAAGCCGGAACCGGTTATTTTAAAAAGGTGTATGCCTCTGAATCCATATCCAAAGATATGGCGGTTATAAAAATTGCAAACCCCAATAATACGGTGACATGGGGTGCTGCTTATTACCAATATTTTGAACGCCTGGATAAAATAAAATCTTTTGCTGACACGCCATTGAAGCTGTCCAAAAAGCTGTATAAAGTGGTCCGTACAGCAAAAGGAGATCTGATTGAAGAAATCACCCCTACCAGCAAGTTAAAACCAGGTGACAAAGTAAAAGTGCGGATTGAACTCAGATCGGACCGGGAGATGGAGTATGTGCATATGAAAGATATGAGGGCGAGTGGTTTTGAACCTGTTAATGTTATTTCTGCCTATACGTATCAGGGATCGCTGGGCTATTATGAAACCACCAAGGACATGGCTACCCACTTCTATTTCAGTTATTTACCCAAAGGAACTTTTGTATTTGAGTACGATCTAAGGGTCGTACACCGGGGTGACTTTTCCGGCGGTATAACTTTGATAGAATGTATGTATGCTCCAGAATTTACCAGCCATAGCGAGGGTATACGTGTGACTGTACAATAAACAATGACCATCTGTAAAAAGAAAAACAGATATTTTATGTTTTTCTTTTTACAGAAATACTGTGTTTTGTTCAAGACTGAAGGGATTTTAAATTCGTGTACTGTGTCACTGATGTAAGGAAAAATTACATTACCTTTGTGTGAAACAATCAGAACACCCTATGTACAGCATTATTAAAACTTCACATTCACATTTAGCCTGGGTTGCTCTAGTGCTATTATTAATCGCTGTTGTCATCAGCGCAGCCAGTAAATTCGGAAACAAACCATTTACGGCATCGTCACTTAAAGTGGCCCTTTACGGTCTTATTGGTGCACATGTTCAGTTGTTGCTGGGTGTATTGCTTTATTTAACTTCGCCACATGGGTTGAGCAATCTTTCCGGGGCCACTATGAAAGATCCTTTCGGGCGTTTGCTGGCTGTAGAGCATCCACTCATCAACATCATTGGTATCATCCTTATTACTATGGGATATGTTAAAGCCAAAAAGGCCATGGGTACAAACAAATCTTCCAGTATGGTATTGTGGTATTACGGCGTTGCACTTGTTCTGATCTTGTCGCGCATTCCGTGGCAAAACTGGTTGTAGGCGCACTTTGCTGGTTTATTTATACCGATCGAAATTAATTTTTTGGTCTGATTTCCCCGTTTGTACTCTGAAAATGCGTGCAGGGTAGCTGCTTTTCTTTTAATATCCGCTTTTCTAATTCCACATTTGAGTCGTCTGAAAGATCATTTGTAGTGCTGACCTTAATCATTTCAGGCTGGCTGTAAATGCCAGTACCTTTGAAAAAATTCAGGCTGGTATGTGGAAAAATGTCTTAGTTATATTGATGCTGCTTCATGGTCTGATTCATTTGGCGGGTGCATTCAAAGCATTTGGATGGGCAGAATTGCCCCAATTAAAGAAAAAAATCCCTTTCTATGTTGGCGTCATCTGGATGCTGGTGGCTGTGTTGTTTGTAATTACTGCTGTATTGTATCAGCTTCAGCAGCCCTTTTGGTTCCTGAGTGGTCTGGTGGCCTGTCTGCTTTCGCAAATCCTTATTATCCAATCTTGGTCAGACGCGAAAGCGGGTACGATACCCAATATCGTGATCATATTATTTCTGGTCGCGCAATATGGCTTCGTACAATTTAATAATCAATATAAAAATGATGTCCGGTCCTGCATGACGGCAAGCACAATCAATAATGCGGAAATTGTGACGGAAGCGGATGTAGCGTTGTTACCTGCCATTGTCAGAAAGTATCTTCAATATTCCGGTGTGATGCACGAGCCCAAAGTGCATTCCATGAAAGTCGTTTTTGAGGGTCAGATGCGGGAAAAAGGGAAAGACTGGTTCCCGTTCCGGTCAGAGCAATATAACTTTTTTGACAAGCCGGCACGATTGTTTTATATGGAAGCACAAATGTATGGAATGACTGTGCCCGGGTACCACCACTATGAAAAAGCCAAAGCCACGATGGATATCCGCCTATTTGGCTGGTATCCGCTGATATTTAATGCCGGTCCGGTCATGGACACCACAGAAACGGTCACTTACTTTAATGATATGTGTCTGCTGGCTCCCGCCACATTAATCGATCGCCGTATCACGTGGAAAGAGATAGATGAATTCAGTACAGAAGCCACATTCACCAATGAGGGTATACAGGTTTCGGCCACTTTGTTTTTTAATAAAGAAGGGCAACTCGTCAACTTTATCTCGGAGGACCGAACGTCGATGTCTGACCAAAAAAAGATACCTTTTTCCACTCCAGTCCATCAATATACGATTATAAATGGTCGGAATACCATGGCTAAGGGAGATGCGGTATGGATGTATCCGGATGAAAAATTTGTATATGGACAGTTTAATACAAAAAATGTGATTTTTAATATTTTACCATGATAAAATATAATAAAATTGTAGCGATCATGCTGTTGCTTGTAAATGCTACCGGTGCGCTGACGGCGGGATTTTTATTTATGACTGATCCATCGGGTAAATCGATGGGGCTGACCACGGAACTGCTGCGCTATTCGCCCTTTTCCAATTTTTTTATACCCGGTCTGGTTTTGTTTATTTCCAACGGGGTTTTGAGTATGATCACAGCCATCATGACCCTAATGAACTATAATAAAGCATATACTTATGTTTTTTTCCAGGGGTGTATTTTAGCAGGATGGTTATTTGTACAAATGATCATGCTTCAGATGATCCATCTGTTGCATATCGTGATGGGTGCAGCGGCCATACTTCTGATCTATATCGGTTTTATGGAACTCAATAAAAAAAGAGCGTAAAAGAAAAAGCTTCATAATTTATTATAAAAAAAAGAGCATCGCGGTTTTTCCGGATGCTCTTTGCTTTTTTACCCAAGTTTCGCGTTAGAAATTTACTGCGAGAAAATTTGGGTTTAATTCATGTCTTGTCTGGCTTCCTGAATTTTATCGTTCAGTTTTTTCAGCTGGCGTTTAATATTTTCAAGTGCATCATCAAAAGATGCTTCGAATGATTTATCCGAATTAGTAGCAATCATGGTACTTCCGGGCACATTCATTTTAATTTCGATTATTTTGTCTTTGACTTGTCCCGAATTTTCCAATTTCAAATAAACTGTAGCTTGCATAATTTTGGGATAAAATTTTACAAGTTTTTGAAGCTTATCACTAATATAATCCTTCAACTTTTGATCAGCAGTAAAATGCACTGCCTGAAACGTTATTTGCATACTTCAAAAATTTTATATGGTTAAAAATATTAATTACATTAAAATATTATAAACGGTTTTTTAAAATGTTAAGTTTATCATGTTCGTCATATTTGTGTCTTTAATTTTAGTTTTTTGCTTTTGGGTGTGCGTTCAGGTATGATTCCTTAAGTTTGCTGATGCTGTTGTGGGTGTAGACCTGTGTGGCTGCCAGACTGGCGTGACCCAATAATTCCTTGATGGCGTTCAGATCCGCACCCCGGTCGAGCATGTGTGTCGCAAAAGAATGCCTGAGTACGTGCGGGCTTTTTTTGCTCAGGGTGGTAATGGATGCCAGTTTGGAATGCACTATAGAATGTACCAGTCTGGGGTATATTTTTTTGCCTTTATCGGTCAGAAACAAAGCGTCCGTATCTTTATTGTCTAATTTAGCTCTTTGTAAAAGATACGTTTTAATGGCCTCAGTCAAACTTTCTGTCATTGGGATGCTCCTTACTTTATTGCCTTTGCCCACTACCCTGATTTCGGAACGCGAAAAATTAATGTCTGCCAGTTTGAGTCCCACCAGTTCTGCTCTTCTCATCCCTGTATGGTAAAGCAGTTCTAAAATAAATGTGTTTCTGGCTTCAGCATATGGATCAATGGTCTCTTCTGCGGCTATATTTTTTTCCAATAACCTGCTGATATTGGCATTTTGTACAATTACCGGAAGTCGTTTTGACTTTTTGGGGGCGATGATTCTCAGTGTTGGATTAATTTCAATGTGGCCTTTTCTGATCATCCATTTGTAAAAGGTCCGAAGTGCTGAAATTTTGCGGTTAACCGACTCCGCTGAAATCCCTTCTGTCATCATACAAACAATCCAGCTCCTGATATGCAGGTGAAACACATTTTGCACTTCCTGGGTGTCGTAGGTGCTGGTGCAATACATAAAAAACCGGCTTAAGTCATTTTCATAGGAAATACAGGTGTTTTCGCTGTATTTTTTTTCTACCCTCAGGTAATCAATAAATGGTTTTAAAAATGATGTTAAGGTCAATCTTTTGGAATTATAACACAAATTAAATATTTATATAATATGATAGCAAATATTTTGCTTTAAATTTTAATTTATTTGTAATTTTACCCTATAAATTACTCCAAATGCTTTCCTCTTCCATCAAACAATTCAGGTATTATAAACAACTTGCCGATAAAGCCATGGGCCAGGCAGCAGATTCGGGATTGTTTCACCGTTTTCATGATGATGACAACAGCATCGCCATGATTGTACAGCACTTGTCCGGGAATATGATATCCAGGTGGACCAATATATTTACGGAAGACGGAGAAAAAACATGGCGAAACCGGGACCAGGAATTTGAGGAAGTTTTAAAAGATAAAACTGAATTAACCCAAGTCTGGGAGGCCGGCTGGAAAGTACTGTTTGAAACCCTGGAATCATTGGTAGAAAATGACCTTTCTAAAGTCATTTACATCCGCAATGAGGGCATGTCTGTTTCTGATGCGATCATCAGGCAATTGTGCCATTACAGTTACCATTGCGGTCAGATCGTCTATAAATGCAAACAACTCACTTCGGGCAACTGGCAAAGTTTGTCCATACCTAAAAAAGGATCAGACCAATACAATTTTAAAAAATTTGAGCAAATAAAAGCAGAAAAACATTTTCTGGACACATTGCCGGACGAAGGGAAGTAAGCATTTGTACCCGTCTTATTTCGTTTGTTTCACAAACGAAAGTTGAAGTTTGTCCTTTTCCAATACAAATCCCTGCTGTGACTTATTTTTAATAAAAAAGGTATCCAAAGAAACATCGTTTTCCGTTTTCAGCAAAAAATAGTCATTTTCTACCTTCCATTCCGCATTTTTAAGGCCTAAACTAAGCCAGGTGCCCGAAGTATTTACCTTGCCATCCGGCAACAGGTCCACTTCCATATTGATGTTTTTCAGGATTGTTTCGGAAAGATTGACGCCTTCATCAGCGAGGTTGGCAAATAGGTTGCCCATGTCGTCGCCCAATTTGCCCATATCGAAACTGATTTCCGTGATGGATTTGGCAAATTTTTTCGCACTATATTCTATTTTACCGTCCGTAGTTGTGGTATCCAAATTTTCGATATCCATTTCATTTTCCATTTCTGTTTTTGCTTTGGCTAAATCTGCTTTTGCCCCATGGATCGCTGCCTTTATGGAATCCCGGATCGCTTCTTTATCGATGGCCCCTTTGACGAGAGTTGCTGTCACTAAGTAATTACCTGCTATATCGGAAGGATGCGGGTCGCTTTCTTTGCAGGAAAAAAAGGATAATGTGAAAGTAAAAACTAACAAGGTCATAAATTTGGAATACATATACATAAGTTTAACGGTGTTATAAATCAACTTTCGATAATAACTCCCAAGCGACTTAAAGAGTTCCACAGGACAGGTCGCATATGGACGAGTATTCAAAAATAACCGATAAAACAATTTATTTTTCACTAATCAGGAAAAAGCAGCATTAATCAAGTTTTGTAAAATTGATTAAAAAAGGATTCCTGTAAAAAAGAATACGTGGACTTATCAAGCGTAAAAATAAGTAGTAAAAAGAATATGCCGAAAATGGATATCCGAAGTAGATGTAGTTTTATTTAAAAAAGAAGTGGTATATTATCAAAGGCAGATCAATTCATAAAAAATTATCTGCTGAAAATAAAAAAATTCAGAAAGAATTTTTTCAAGTTTAAGCTGTACCCGGAGCCGGAATCGAACCGGCACGACCGCAATGGTCACAGGATTTTAAGTCCTGCGTGTCTACCAGTTCCACCACCCGGGCATTAGACTTAAATTACTTTTAAAAGGTGGAGCGGAAGACGGGACTCGAACCCGCGACCCCGACCTTGGCAAGGTCGTGCTCTACCAACTGAGCTACTTCCGCATTGCTTTATAAGTGGACTTTTCCAAAAGCGACGCAAATATAAAGACTTATTTTAAACTTGTGCAAACTTTTACTCAGTAAAAAATAAAAAAAATATTAATACTGGCCGTCAAAAATTTTAATTAAAGTTCCGCTTTCCACCATCGCATTGAGTTCCAGTCCGTTAAGCACAGCCAATTCATTCTGCCGGGCAGAAGGCATTTTATAATCTGTTAAAATCTGTTGCAGTGTCGTATTTTTTTTATTTTCCACTATTTTGATCAATGTTGGTTTTTTGTTGATTTTAGACTGATCAGTTAATGTTTTAAAACTTTTCATTGTGGACTGGAAGGAACTGAAATAATTATTAAAATCGGCTTTTGTGCTTAAGCCATGGAATTTATAAATCATTTTGTTGTACTCGATCAGGTAAGTCAGCACTTTAAGCGGCTGTGATGCTGTTTGGCCCTGTTGGGTTTCCTGTGCGATGTCGGAAAGTAGCGCAATGGCAGGAAGACCGTTCACCGTTACATTAGTTGACTCGATGACTACCAGTTTATTTTCTTCAATCACCTTATTTTTAGCGGTATTCAGATCAGCGCCTTCGGCGAGTTCCATCATTAACATGGCTTTGCCGTCTTCGGGGGCTATCTGCACCTGGGCCGGTGAATTCAGTAATTTCCAGGTGGCAGGATAAGAAAATTGAAATTTCAGTTCGGGATGATAAAATACGTTGTTTTCCACAAAACCCTGTTTTGGATCTTCTCCATAAATAATACCGTCTATCATTTTAAGATAGTTATTTCTATTCACTTTTAAAGTAGCGGGGTCCATATTCTTTTGAGCAGCGTCAGCCAGTTGGCCCACTTTTATATTTCTGTCGCCCGGATCGGGGTGTGTGGACAAAAAAGTAGGAATAGACCCTTCTGCTCCTCCCAATTTTTTCAGTGTTTTAAAGAAGCCCGCCATCTGGTGTGCATCATATCCGATCTTTGTACTGTAATCTACGCCCAGCTTATCCGATTCCGTTTCGTTGTCTCTGCTGAATTTGAGAAACAGCAAGCCAATGCCCTGTTGCGCCACATCGGCAAATTTCCTGAAATCTTCAGATACAATCAGACCGCCGATAAACAGCACCTGCGTAATCATTTGTTTGCTGTATTGTTTGGCTGAATGTTTGGCTGCAATGTGACCGATTTCATGGCCCAGAACGCCGGCAAACTCCGCTTCATTATTAAAATGGCCCATGATGCCCCGGGTAAAGTAGACATAACCACCCGGCACCGCAAAGGCATTTACTATCGGGGAGTCCAGGATTTTGAATTCATAATTCAGATTAGGTCTGTGGGAAATCGCTGCCATTTGTTTGCCTTTATCTGTAATAAAAGCCTGAAGTTTTGCATTTTCGTAAACGCCATACTGGGCGACGATGGAAGGGTCCGACTCCTTGCCTAAGGCCAGTTCCTGGCTTTCAGTCATCAGCATAAATTCCTTTTTACCTGTAACCGGATTTCTGGCACAAGACAAAAAAAATGAACCCAAAACAATCAGGTAAAAATAAAAGCTATAATTTCTCATGGTGGAAGATTTTTAAATACACTATATATATTGTTATTAAGACTTAAAAATATATTAAAGTTTCAAAAATCAAGGTTTAATTATGTTATTTTTAACAGAAGCTATCTATAAGAATTCCTTAAAACCAAATAAAATATCGCTGGCAGGCTGTATGAGATGGCATAAAAATGTAAAAACAATTTTATATGGTCAAGGTGGTTCCATGAATATTAACTATCTTCCAGGATCTTTTTTAATTCATGCAGCTTTAGCATACATTCAATGGGCGTCATGGTGTTTAATTCCAGGGTTTTAATTTGTTGTTTTAATTCTCCGGCTATCGGATCTGCCGTTTCAAACAAGCTGAGCTGAAAGTTATTGGGTATAATATTTTTTGTATTCCTTCGCGTTGCATTCGCCACGGTATCTTCGTTTCCCTCTATGGTTTTACTTTCCAATTCTTCCAGTATTTCCATTGCCCTGTTTATGATATCCCGGGGCATACCTGCCATTGCTGCGACATGAATTCCGAAACTATGTTCGCAGCCTCCTTCCGTCAATTTTCGAAGAAACAAAACTTTGTTGCCAATTTCTCTGGTAGCTACATTAAAATTTTTAATCCTTTCGTATTTATCGGCCAGTTCATTCAGTTCGTGATAATGGGTGGCAAATAACGTTTTCGGTTTTACTTTACCATTATGCAGATACTCCGCCAGTGACCAGGCAATCGAGATGCCATCATATGTAGAAGTGCCTCTTCCAATTTCATCGAGCAGGATCAGGCTTCTTTTAGAGATATTGTTCATAATGGATGCGGTCTCATTCATTTCCAGCATAAAGGTTGATTCTCCGCTGGAAATATTGTCGCTCGCCCCTACCCTCGTAAATATTTTATCAATTAAACCCACCCGTGCTGAAGCTGCGGGAACAAAAGAGCCCATTTGGGCCATTAAGGCAATCAGCGCTGTCTGACGGAGCACTGCCGATTTTCCGGACATATTCGGGCCTGTAATCATCATAATTTGTGTGTCATCATTTGACAGGTAAATATCATTGGGCACGTAGTCTTGTCCCAATGGAAGTTGCCGTTCGATCACCGGATGTCTGGCTTCTTCGAGTTTCAGAATAAAACCTTCATCCACTTCGGGTCTGCAATATTTATATTTTACTGCGATATGGGCAAACGAAAGAATACAATCCAGCGTGGCAATATTTTTTGCATTTTGCTGGATGGCATCCAGATATCCTGAGGCGATAACCACCAGTTCGTGGTATAATTTTTCTTCCAGCTCGCTGATTTTTTCTTCGGCAGTCAGGATCTTGGTTTCCAGTATCTTCAGATCTTCTGAAATATATCTTTCGGCATTTGCCAGTGTTTGTTTTCTAATCCATGTTTCGGGAATGCGGTCGTGATCTTTATATTTATTTGTCACCTCCAGATAATAGCCAAATACATTATTAAAACCAATTTTCAGGCTGGAAATGCCTGTACGCTCTGCTTCCTGAATCTGAATCTGAAGGAGCAATTCCTTGCTGTTACGGATTACATTTCGAAGGTCGTCCAATTCGGCATGGCATCCCGGCTTTATCACGTTTCCTTTTGAAATCAGGGCAGGCGGGTCGTCAGACAGGGTGCGTGCAATGTCTTCCTTTAATTTTTGGCAAAGGATCAGTTTATCGCCCAACAGACCTAACGATTCATTGTCGCTGGCTTTGAGGTACATCAGGATTTCGGGGAGCAGGGAGAGTGATTTTTTAAGCTGAAGGAGTTCACGCGGTGAAATTTTTTCCATTGCGAGTTTAGAAGCGATTCGTTCGATATCTCCAACTTGCCTTAAAATTGCAGCCAAGGATTCCTGATCTAAAAAATGTTCGACAAAATAGCTCACCATGTCCAGCCTTTCGTTGATACGGCCGATGGACAGTAATGGCAATAATATCCAGTTCTTTAGCATTCTTGCGCCCATTGGGGTCACGGTTTTATCCATCACCTGTGCCAGGGAACTTCCGGATTCATGGGCACTGCGGATGAGTTCCAGATTTCTCACTGTAAACCGGTCAAGCCAAATATAATTTTCAGACTGAATTCGGGTGATACCCGAAATGTGGGCGGTTTTATCGTTTTGTGTCGAGGCCAGGTAATGTAAAATGGCTCCTGCAGCAATCTGGCCTAAAGTCAATTCTTCAATACCAAAACCTTTGAGGTTAGTCACTCCGAACTTATCTAAAAGTTTTTCCCGGGTATAGTCCTGCATATATACCCATTCATCGATGCCATAGTAATAATATCTTTCACCAAATATTTTTAAAAAATCTTTGGTGAATGCTTTGGAGAAAATGATTTCTGAAGGATTGAATCCATCAATCAATTTCTCCATTGTCGCCACGTTTCCTTCAGAAACCAGAAATTCTCCGGTGGAAATATCCAGAAATGCTACTCCAAATTCATTTTTTGAAGTCAAATGAACGGAGGCCAGGTAATTATTTGCTTTTCGGTCCAGAATGGTGTCATCGATAGTGATACCCGGTGTAACTACATCCGTTACCCCACGATCCACGATTTTTTTTTCTTTACTGGGTTTTTCGAGTTGCTCACAAATTGCCACACGATAACCTGCCCTGACCAGTTTTGGTAAATACACATCCAATGAATGGTATGGGAAGCCAGCCAGTTCAATATCATTTCCGCCGTTATTGCGTTTTGTCAATACAATTCCCAATATATCGGCAACTTTGATCGCGTCGTCGGCAAAGGTTTCGTAAAAATCTCCTACCCTGTATAATAAAATAGCATCAGGGTGTTTAGATTTCAGTTTAAAGTACTGCGCCATGAGCGGTGTTACCTTGCTCATTTCTTCTACAGATGTCACCGTTGGTTTAGTCAATGTGTTGTTATTCTCAGGTAATATTCAAATATGGACAAAAGTATAAAATTGTACAGTAACCTAAAATAAAAGTACCAACTATTCATTTTGTTAGGCAAAGATATTTACTGATTTCCTGACCCGGATTTTGTAATTCACTCATTATGAAATAACCGGATTTTCAGGCAGCCATTATACAATTCCTTTTGGAAGGTCTTACAGTAAAAATAGAAGATAAAAAGAAAGTTCAATTAACCAGACGTAAATTTCTGTTTAAATTAGCAGTTAAAAAAATACATTAAACCTCAGGCCCTTTCTGATACTACATGAACACTGCATCCATTAAAAAAAAATGGGCAACACAAATTTTTATGTTGCCCATTTCCGGAATATGCAAAACCAGTTTATTTTGTTATTGCCCAGGTCTTACCTGTCGCTTCTTCATAGTGAAGGGTAATTTCACTGATTGTGCTTAAATCGAGGCCAATCCAATAGACATCTTCGTCAGCTTCATATCCCTTCCAGGTTACATAAATATCCCACTTTGTTGCTGTCTCACCCGGATCAAAAGAAACTTCCACACTTTCCTCATTTAACAGTAATTCTTTTCCCATAATATCTTCACCCCAATTTCTTTCTGTAGTCGGTGCAACATAAATGTTTTCAATGTCATAACCTGTCATATTTGTTAACACAAAATCCAGGTTTATGCCATTCACCGAAATACAATCACGGTAAACCTCAGGCTGTTTCTCATTTGTAAAAGCCGTGAAACTAAAAACTGAAATAAAAACCACCAAGTACATCAATACTTTCATCATAATAATTATTTAATTTTAAAAAAACAAAGATAGTCATTTTTATTGGATTTGCAGCCTGTAATTCAATTGAACAAATTTCAACTTTGCATTACAACAGCAGGTTAAAGCCGTGCATGTGATTGTGGTTTCAATAGCTTGCACAAAATCCATTGACTTTGAAACACGACCTCAAAGTCTTATTTGCGTTTAAAAGACCAGGTGATGTGCACCCTGGCTACCAGCTCATTTGAGGTATTGTATCCTTTGGAAACCATAGTTAGTAAGCCCGTATCTCCCGGTTGATTTAAAGTATCCAACAAAGCTATCAGTTCAGGGCCCTGAGAACAAACAAAACTGATTTCCGTATTCGCTTTCTTAAAATATTCCGCCCTGAATTCAAGCACCAGCATGGAATGCGGGGTTCTGTCTGCCAGCATCCTTTGGCATAGCGCCCCTGTCGATAATTCTGCTGCGCCGGCCAATGCTGCAAAATAGATCGATTTGAACGGATTTTGAGTTCTCCAGGAATAGGGAATTATCACAGTGCAGCCATTTTCATCGAGTGCGGCCAACTTTACACCCCAGAACACAATAGAAGGCAAACGTCGCAGCATATCAATCCTAAACAATATTGGATTTAATGCCTTATTTTGGTAGGCCATGGATTTGTTATTCATTGATCAGGATTTTCTGGGTAACCATGGAATTTCATCAATATCTTTGGTGTGCCCGATATATCGGGAAAGAACAAAAAAATAGTCTGAAAGTCTGTTCAGATAGACGATGATCTTTGGATCTACCGGGGATACTCTATCGAGGGTGATCACTCTGCGTTCGGCCCGCCGGCATACCGTCCGGCATACATGGGCATAAGCCACTGCCACATCCCCTGCCGGCAAAATAAAATTCTTTAATGGTTCCAGCAATTGATCCATGGTATCCATTGCATTTTCGAGTGTATGGATATCTTCATCATGAATATCCGGCGTGATCATCCTTTTTTCGGGGTCAGAAGCCAGATTAGAGCCAATGGTAAACAGTCTTTTCTGCACTTCATTCAGAAAATAATTTTGTGTTGCTTCACTAAATGTGGAATTGAGTAAACCAATAAAAGAATTCAGTTCGTCCACAGTACCGTAGGCCTCGATCCGCAAATCGTCTTTAGCTATCCTTTTGCCACCAAATAAGGAGGTCAAGCCCGTATCACCCGTTTTTGTATAAATTTTCACAAAACACTTTTTTCAGATGTAATCAAAATAAAGCGACAGCAGACAATGCAGCACTGCCGATGAATTCAACAACACGAACAAGTTAAAAGTTGAGTCATTCCTGAATTATTGCACTCCGGCATTTAAATCTTTAAAAAATCAACATTAAGGCAGCCTATTTTTTTTAAAAGGAAACGGTGACGAAGTTTACATCGATGAATTACGTCATTCGAGCATTATCGGGGATAAAAATACATGGTTAACATATCATAAACTTAAAAAAAATAAATTCCATGTACCTTTATGCTTTAAATCAAAAATTATGACAAACATATACAAACTGCATCCATGGCACGGTGTAGATATCGGAAATGAAGCACCCGGACTGGTCACTGCCTTTATTGAAATCATACCAAGCGATACGGTTAAATATGAAATAGACAAACATTCCGGCTATCTCAAAGTGGACAGACCTCAAAAATTCAGCAATATTGTACCTGCATTGTATGGTTTTATACCCCAAACCTATTGTGCTGAAGAAGTAGCCAAAAAAAATATGGAAGCTACCGGCAGGACGGATATTAAAGGCGACGGAGACCCACTGGATATATTGGTGTTAACAGAACGAGAAATAACGCACGGTGATATTTTGGTCAGGGCCTATCCCATAGGTGGATTCCGTTTGGTAGACAGCAATGAAGCCGACGATAAAATAATCGCCGTACTAAAAAATGATGATGTGTACGGACAATGGAAAGACATCAGTGATGTTCCCGTTACTATCATAAACAGGTTGAAACACTATTTTCTGACCTATAAACAAATGCCGCATAAAACACCGACGTGCATTATAGATGAGGTATACGGTAAAGAAACGGCTTACGATGTGATCGAAGCCAGTATGGCCGATTATCACCACCATTACCGAAGGAATTAAATATATGGTTACTATTCATGGTGGAAAACGATCTTTCCAAATTGATCCCCTTTGGCCATTTTTTTAAAACCTTCGTTCAATTGATCAAAGGGTAAAACGGAATCGATAACCGGGGTAATTTTGTATTCCGTGACAAAATCGATCATTGCTTTGAAATCCGTCGGGGAGCCCATGGTCGAGCCCAGCAAAGATATTTGACGCCAGAAGACGGGTTGGGGGTTTAATCCTTCAATTTTACCGGCAGTGCCTCCATAAAATACAATTCGGGCACCCGGATTGGATACTTTTACCAGGTTTTGGAAACCGGGACCACAGGCACTATCAATCACGACATCTATGCCACTGATCTGAGATAATAACTTTTTAGGCCAATCGGGGTCGTTGTAGGAAAAACCTGCTTTAGCTCCTAATTCGATTGCTTTAGTGATTTTAGATTCCGAACCGGATGTTACAAAAACCTCACATCCCAAAGCTACTGCGTATTGTAAAGCAAAAACAGCCACACCCCCACCAATGCCCGAAATCAGCACTTTTTCCCCTTTTTTCAGCTGACCTCTGACCATCAGAGACCGATATGCGGTGACCCCTGCCAACGGAAGAGCGGCAGCCTGTACGTCATTTAAATGAGCCGGTTTGGGGTAAAGGTAAGTTTTATCTATGGCTATATAGTCAGCAAAAGTACCATTGTCAGGCACACCCAAAACCCGGAAATCCTTGCCTTGAAAAGCTTCGGACGCGCCCCAGCTGAGGCCAGGATTAATAATAAATTCCAATCCATTACACATACCACAGCCATCAGCGCCCATAACTGAACCAAATTTAATGCCCGGATATAAACCTTTGGTTATCCAAATGTCTCTGTGATTCAGAGACGAAGCAATAAGTTTTACGATTGTCTGGTTTTCAGCCGGTTCCGGATTGGCTATTTCAGTCATTTCCGGGTATTCACTGTTCTCTTTAATGATATATGCCTTCATTCCATTCAATTTTTAGACGGATAAGATTTCAACTTCCTGTATTTTGTGATATACGTTATCAAGTTAAAATCTGGAACAATAAAAAAACCGGATATGTTGCCATATCCGGTTTGAAAAAACCCAGAATCATTTTTATAAACACATTACTCGATTAAAATCATTTTTTTGGTTGCTGAAAATTCACCAGCTTCGATTTGATAATAATAAACCCCGGATCCTGTCAGCTGATTATTAGCTAAAGTTACCGTGTTATATCCTTTTTCAAATTTACCAACCTGTCTGAATACCGTTTTACCATTCACATCCAAAACTCTGATCACAACATTTGACTGTTTAGCCAGTTCAAATGAGATGTTGGTGACATCCTTGAATGGGTTCGGTTCATTCTGATACAAAACATTGCTGTTGTTTCGGCCCGTTTTGTTTCTCAGTTGAAGATGCAATGGGCGTACAGTCGCATCCGATTCGTAAACTTCAGCATTTATTCCTGCCGCATCCAATTTCACGTTTGAAGTATTACCTGTGGCTGCAGCTTTGAATTCAATGGTAAACAATACATCATCTGCATTAAGTGCCATGCCTTTAGGTATGTCAATACTGAATGCCAGTTTACCATTTTGTGCGTCGCGGTCGTTAAAATTGACAGGAGACAAAGCTATGTCTCCGGATTGCACTCCGGTAAATGTCAGTTGGTCGGCATCAAACTCAAGGGCAAACTGAGCTCCTATTATATCCATGGCATCACCCGCTTTAATTTCGTATTTAACTACCGAATTTGCTGCAAAAGATTTTTCCTCAGTCACAAACAAAGCGTGTGAAGATCTTCTTTCTGAAGAGGTGCTGTTTATATTGGCCAATGCACTATTATTGACGTCACCCACTTTAACTGCTGTGAAATTTACATTTGATTTATCTTCAAATATTGAGTCCACATTAATTTTAGATGGGAAGTCAAAAGGAAATGCCGGATCCTGAAATACATATTCTGTAGGAATAAACCTCCATGATGTATTATTTTCAAAATCAACTGTTATTCCCAGGATCAATTTTCTAAGGTTAACCAGGTCGCTAGCTGTAATGCCTCTGGAGTTATTAATATCTGCCGCCAGAAGTTTATACGGAGATTCAAATTTCTGGATACCTAAGATATGTCGCTGAATCATAACCAAGTCGAGGGTTGAAACTCCATTTAATATATCTCCGTTGCTGAAAGCCGAGATCGTTTTAGGATCAAAAACGTCCACACCGGTAAATTTGTATTCTCCCTGATTTTTTGTCATATCTTTCAGTTCCACTGCACTGGTCATATTCGTAAGTGCTACTTCCACGTTGTCCAGGCCTTCATTGAGTTCAGTAGATATTTTACCTGCCACTGCCGGTAATAAACCTGCATTATCTGTACATGCATTTGTTAGCGGAGAATCCTGAAGAATCAATATTACATCGCAGAAGTCAAAATTACCGTTTTCATCGATCACATACATTTTTAACGGAATTCGCGCAACCTGTCCATTTGGAATATCAGCGCATGTAAAAGTACGTGATAACTGGTTTCCTGCTGAATTGAAGGAATATTTTAATTTGGAATCGTCACCACAATTATTTTCACTTTTCAGGTTAAAATCACTTGCCCAGATTTGAGTAGAACCATCTGAATCCAATACCCAAACCACTTCTCTAAGGCAAACGGGCGTTGGCTTCTTGGTAGATCTGATTGTTACATCATATGTACATGAAGTTGATGTACCACATCTGTTAACCACAGTAAACGTAACTTTATGGGTTCCTGCAGGTAACACTCTGGTAAAGCTATTGCCCGTACCTGAAGCATCCACACTGTTGTTTTTGCCCAAGTCAAGTGACCAGATGTATTTCAGGTCTTCCGCATCGGTACAATCATCTGTGGCAGTTGCAGTAAGCGTTACTTCCTTATCGCATTTACCCGGGTCAGAATCAAACGTTTTATTGGTACAACCTGTAAATTGAGCGCCACCTGATCCTGTTAATTTGATAGTCTGTGTATTTTCAGCAATGACCTGCGCATTTGGATAAGAGCACCAGTCGATGACCCTCCATGTTCTTAAAATTTTAACACAAGCTTCGGGTACATTATAAAACAACTGGTCTGTGTGTGAAATACCAATGTCTCTGCATGTTACATTATCCACAACCGGTTTACTGTTCAAAACTTCCGGTGTTGCTTTTGTCAGATCGCATGTTGCCAGAACTACTGTTCCAGGGAAAGTTACGTTTGCAGGTGAAAATGGCGGTGATGTTACAGTCAGGGTTTGTCTGCAATTCACGGTTGGGTTTGACACCAGATACCATTCTCTGACCACACTACCTGTGCCACATTTAGCAGTAATGTTGTTTGAGACAATTCTGCTGGCAAATATCAAATCATTACATACGCCACCCACTGTTGGTTTACCAAAAAATGTCGTATCAAATGCAACATTACCAGCCACCCATGCCGCAATCCTGAGGTCACCGCACTGCAGTGTTTTATTGGTTGGGCAGGTAATCGTTGGTGGTCTCTTATTTTGCACCTTAACGGTTGTTTCGCATTCGTTAAAGTTACCTGCAGCATCATATACTCTTAACACAACACTTACATAGGATACCGGGCTTGTGATGTCGGTGCAGCAAAATCTAACTTTATTTCCAAAGTTTAAATCTGAAGCATAGCCTGCGCAAGTGGTTGTTTTTCTTTTAATTTCGTATTTTGCAATAGGTCCGCAATTATCCAGACTATGGTTGTCCAGTGACTCTGCATATAGTTCAGCCCATCCGGAATCATCAATGGATACCACCGTCTGATCTTCACAAATAGCGGTCGGCGGCGTATTGTCTACCACAGTTATGGATGTGATACATTCTCTAACATTGTCACACTCGTCAATAACCACATATTTTATCCAGGTTTTACCTAAAGGCAAGCCAGTAATGGTATAAGGTCTGGCAGTACTGCTAATCTGAGCAGCATATAACGGTGTTATACCTGTGACGGTAGTTGTACCATCCGATTTGGTAAAAAATGCTCCAACAGGAGGTGCAACCAAATTCGTACCTTCTTTGCTGAAGTAAATTTCCCAGGTGATAAAAGAACAATCGGTAGCAGAAGGCGGAATTGCGGCCCATGTTGCTGCACACTTATCTGAGGCGGCAGAAACGTTTGGTAATACAGGGCAAGTGAATGCGGGAAGAATTGTGTCTTCAATCTTGATGAGCTGAGCACAAATTTTATCTTCACCTGTACACCAGTCAATTATTGTCCATTGTCTGAACACTTTGATGCCAGCTCCACACAGGTCAAAAACAACATCATCATAATATACCTGAATATTTGAACAGCTGATGTTTGTTGGTTGACCGCTTACAGATGGAGCAGGTGCTCCATTAGGTAAAGCTGTAAAAGAAACAGAACAATCTCTGATCCAGTCAGCCGGACACACTACTTCTGCCAGCGTTCCTCTTCTAATATAAAAATATTGTGTTTTTACGTCTGATACATTCCCGCTAGGGTCTGTTGCTGTCCACTGTCTTCTGACTATTTTCGCATATCTGTCACTGCATTGCAATACATCTACCACATCATTTTTTGCATAAGTTAAAACATTGGAACATGCATCTAAAAATACCGGTCTGTTGGTTGCATTTGTTGCCGTCTGTGCCAATAACGCTGCTTCTCCATTACATGCCAGTGAACAAACCTGAGCCGCCACTGATGATTTGATATTACCTGTTCTGCTGTCAAGAAATAACGTGTAATTAATTCCACCCGGAGGGGTTAAAGCTGTAACGCTGCTAACAACGATGGTATATAAGGTACCGACACTTAAATTACCCACAAAACTGTTTACATTGGTTTCAATTAAACCTGTACAAGGCGAAGCGGCATTAAAAGCCCCGTTGTAAAGTGAGAATCTTGCACTTAAGGAAGGAAGGCTAATATCTACTGTTCCTGTTACATCCACTGCAAAAGTATACGTATCGTACCGAACGCCGATTTCAGAAACTCCAGGGCATGCCATACCCAATAAGGATGGTCTGTCATAGCTATTATCCAGTTCATTTACATTACCTGTAAAATTTGTTGTTCGTGGTTCACAAGGGCAGGTTGAAATAACCGGAGCCAATTTGTCTTCAATGGTTGCATCTCCCCAGCACGAATTTGCACATCCTCTGAGTGACACTTTAACTTTTAGTGTCATTCCAATATGTGTGTTATTGATGGCCACTCTTTTGATGGGCCGGCCTAAAAAGTCCATGCCTACTGTAACCTGGGGCATATTTGTGCCATTTGGCAATTTGGCCTCCACGTCATAATAATCATCTGTATATGCCGGGCCTTCCAAAACCATGTCAGGCTCAATATACATGTTACAATCTTCGTCCAATGAGATTTGCACCCCGTCATTACATGCCAGTATGACATTACAGTCCTGCGCCTGTGTGCTATTATATATAAGAGTAAAGGTTAAAACAATTGAGAATGCCCTTGTGGTCGTCTTGATATATTCTGAAAAGGTATTCAGAAAATTTTTAAGTGTAAAATTGGGTCTTTTCATTGTATGAAAATTTAATATTTTATTTAATCGAATAGATTTCAAGAAGAGAATACGATGTAACAAGCCTGATATTTCGTCATTTTCAGGCTTGTTACCTGTATATTCCTATTATTTAATGATGATCATTTTTCGGGTTGCTGAATCTGTTTCTGTATCAATCTGATAGTACATAACCCCATTCAGGTTCAGAGAAGCGGCGTCTATATTAAAGGTGTTGTACCCTTTATTAAACTGTCCTTTACTCTGATACACCAGCTTACCGGTCACATCAAATATTTTCAATGAAGCTTCATCTGCTTTCGGCAAATTAAATCCGATAATGGTAGAAGCATTGAATGGATTCGGAACGTTCTGATAGAGTTCGAATTTGTCTTTCGGATTTAACTCTCTGGCTTCAGACTCCAGTTTAATATTCTGAACCGCTAATCCATTTGCTTCTTTCAGGTACAACTCCGGTTGTATTAAAGATCTTTCAAGGCTGATTAGTGCCATATCGTTTACATCTTTAAGCAATCTCAGTTTTACTGTCATTATTTGATCGTGCACGGTAATCGCTTTTTCATCATTCCAGCTCATGTGAACCACCCCTTCAGATATCCGGCTAAATCCGAAATTTTCATCTGTTAAAGCCAGGGCATCTGATTTGATGTCAATCAGTTCGGCTATTTTATTGTCGATTCCAAGCGACATTTGAAGTCCGGTCAGGTTGCTTATTTCATCCACATTTAAGGAAACATTTACAATTTCTCCTGCTTTTGCAGATACTTTCTCCGTTCTGATCACCATTACGCTTCTATTGGAAGTTTCTCCTCCCGTATTCACGTTTGATTTAGCTGATCCATTTACATCTCCAATTTTGACTGCCATAAAATCCAGCCCGGCTACATCGTGATCCAGATTGATCATTTGCATATAGTCCGTATAAGGGAAAGGATATTTTGGATCAGTAAATACTTGTGAAGCATCAACAAACCTCCAGCTTTTATTATTTGCAAAAGTGGTTTGTATACCCAGAATTACTTTTCTAAGTTCAACTAAGTCGGCCGCAGTAATTTTTTGGGAGTTGTTAATGTCTGCCGCAATAATTTTGTATGGAGAATTCAACTCTGCAACCCCAAGGATATGTCTTTGTATCATAACCAGGTCCAGGGTAGAAACACCATTTAAAGCGTCGTCATTTTTATCCGCACTCAAGGAATAATTTTTATACATTGGCAAATCAGCAAAACTAAATCTGCCATCTTCGGATGTGCTCACGGATTTCGGAAATTCGGTTTGCTCTGATTTCAATTCAATACTTACATTTTGCACCATTTCATCTGATTCATTGTAAATACTTCCTCTTACCGAAATTCTTCCGTTTTCTCCGTTTCCGGCATTGCTGCCACAAGAATTATTATTATCCTGTACCCTTAAGGTAACGGTACAAAAATCGCTGTTACCTGCTGCATCAATTGCATATACATTGTAAGTAAACTCTTTATTTGCTGCACCAGCCAGATCACTACATTTTATTGTTCGTGAAATATCATTTCGGTTGGTCGCTGAAAAAGATGCAGTAATCTGATTGCCTACAGAACAGTTATCAGTTGCTCCTTTGTCAAAATCAGATGCCCATATGGTCACTTCTTTACTGGTAGGCATGATCACCGTAACCAATTCAGAAATACAGTAAGGCGTTGGTTTTTTATCATCTCTGATGGTAAACGTATTTGAACAGGTCCTGGCATTTTTACATCCATCTTTTACTGTCCAGGTAATTTTGTGTGTACCATAGGAGAAATTTCTGTCGATTGTGCTTCCGGTTCCATTATTTACTTCGATGACATTATCGTTATTTTCATCGATAACATAGGTCCACTCCAGCTTATCAGCCGGTGTACAATCGTCATCTGCTGTAGCTGTAACTTTGACATTTGCCTTACATTCGCCCACCTGGGTAATAGTCAGGTCTGCAGGTAAACATCCTTTTCTGATATCGGGTGCTTTCGTATTGTTCAACATGATCAGCTGCGTATAAGACCATTCACCAGAACCCGGCAGGAATGGATTTTTCTGACACCAGTCGATCACTGTCCATTTTCTTAATATTTTTACACATACGTTATCTGCAAAGTTAAATACGATGTCTTCATAATTTGAAGCCAGTTGAGCACACTGCGTATTTCTCAGGTATTTTGGTCTGGCACTGCCATCCGGTAATTTATCAGGCGTTACATCTGTAATACAGGCTGCATTTAAGGTTATTGTATTTGGCCAATCAATATCGCCTGTAGGAAATTCTGCTGCTCCGTTAAATTTACGATTGTTTCCTATAGTGATAACCTGTGTTTTAGTGGTTTTATTTCCAAAAGCATCCGTAGCGGTAAATGTTCTGGTAATGGTTCCCAATCCACATTCATTTAACTGGTCATTTCTTGTCTCAGAGACAGTTGCTGAACAGTTGTCAGTTGCGGTAGCTGTTCCAAACCTGGTGAGGTCGGTCAGATCTTCATAACAATTGGCAGTCGTATTTGATGGCACTGTTAACACAGGAAACAAATTATCCTGAACTTTAGCTTCCACCATACATGAATTAAATAATCCACCTTTATCCCATACTCCTAACTCTACCATGATGGTTTTATTTGTTCCAATATCATCACAGGTAAATTTAATCTGATTGTTACAAGCCAATGACTCCCAGCTAACCAACTGGTCCATCCTTCTGATTTTCATACAGACGAGTTCACAGTTGTCATGGCTACCGTCATCAAAAGTAAGCACTCCTGCAAAAGCCATTGCATCAGAGCCAATAGCCACAATGCTGTTTTTGTCGCATACAGGGGTTGGAGGCTGATTATCAACAACGTCAATTTCGGTAAAGCAATATGAAAAATTACCACAAACGTCTGTGATGGTATATCTCACCCAGGTCCGGCCTGAAGGCAAATTTCTAATTCTAAAATTACCATTACTGCCTGTCACCTCTGTTGCTCCGCTTTTTTTAACATAGACGCCATTCACCGGTGCTTTACCATCGCTGTCGGCAAGTAAAAAGCTTACTTCCCATGAAGTTTGTGAGCAATCGTTAATAACTATAGGTGCGATAACTGTCCAGTCAGCCACACAAGAGTGCTGGTTGGTAGGAATAACCGCTGCGGGTGTTACAGGACCGTTATTTGGCTGCGCTGTCAAATCAGCCGGACAAGTAACTACAGGTGGCTGCGTGTCCATTATCGTGATCAATTGATTTTGTTCTTCAATTTCTCCCGTACAATGGTCAACCACCTTCCATTTCCTGATCAGCTTATAGGTATTGGGGTTGTTGTTGCAAAGAAAGATTTTTTTGTCTGTAAAAGTAACAGCCGATTTCAGACATAAGGTTCCCGCAGGTCTACCCGTATAATCCGGGCTGGGATTACCTGCATTATCCTGACCATCCGGTATCTTTGTCCAGGAGCCACATGCTTCCAGTGATGGATTAGGACCAGTCGCACTGTCCCAGTTCCCCGGAAATACTACATCATCAATTAAAGCCCTGTTGACATAGATCGTTTGAAGGCAAGATGACGTATTTCCTGAGTTGTCCGTAACCAGCCATGTACGATCTATGATTGAGCTGTATGGTCCGGTACATAAATCGGTTTCAGCATCATCGCTGTAAGTCAACGTCACATCGCTGCATCTGTCAAATCCATTGATCACCCAGGTATTTGGAACACCCAATACTGGAGTTCTGGTTGCACCCAAAGGCATAGCCGGGTATCCAGTTATGTCAAAATTTCCCAGATCGCTGCAATCAATGGTCACATCTACCGGGCAAATCAAATCCGGTATTGATTTATCTTCAATTTTTGCATATCCCCAGCAAGAGTTACCACTACATTCGTGGACTACCTTAATTTCCAGGGTTTTGCCAATATAATTATATCCCAAAGTACCGGAAGGGATAATATTTCCAGTAGCGAGATCCTTTATAATAATGTCATAAGAATAATCGGGGTAGGTTTGATCTTCAAGAAACTGATCGGCTGTAAAATATAATTCACAACTTGGGTTCATGGAGAACTGCACCAGATTATTACATGCCAGCGAAGTGACCGGTTCATCCACTATGTATACCGGTTGAATATTGCTGAACGTACAAAAATCGCTTCCGACACTGATTCGAAAACTTCCTCTAACACCAATATAGTAGTTACCCGGTGTAGCCGGCCACTGTACGGTTTGGGAATTGGATGTTCCGGAAATGGTGATACCCACCGCAGGCATCAGACCTGCCGGATCCAAATAAACACCCCAGGTGACCCCACTCAGCTGATTTAAGGCTGCCGCAATGGTGTAGGTTTCTCTTGCACCAATACAGTTGCCAAAATCACCTCTTATTGTAGTAAAAGGTACCGGGTCAACAATATCGACAATTTTAGATGCCGTAAAGTTACATCCCTGTGGCTGCGCTCCATAAGACTGCGCCACACCATTTACGCCAACAGAATATCTTCCGGGAGTTGGTCCCCAATTCACTGTCAATGCAGTGCTGTTGGTAGCCGGTAAAACCGGAACTGTAGCCGTATAAGCTGCCACATCAGAAATATTCCAATTTAAAGTGGAATATAACAAAGCCGGCAAGTTGTACAATTCAGATGAGCCCTGACACACATTCTGATCACCGGTAATGTTCACTACAGGATAAGAACAACTTTCTGAGGAGCTAACTACCTGCACAAAATTATTGGAGGCGTTGTAGACCTGTACAGACCAGGGTTGTCCTGAAACTCTGATACCTTCAATACTATAAATTCCGGAACCAGGTGCTGTTTCAGGAATAATGGTATTGCTTAAATAAGGAATGGGTGCAGCCGGAGGCGGTAACGAAGCAGGATGATAAAAGCCCGAAATAGGACTAATCATCCTCCAGTTTTGCCCGGTGATTCCCGAATTGATGGTAATGACATCCCTGTATTGACCATTGCTGCTGGTAGTAGCATTGTTCAGACAAAAACACTCTGATTTCGAAATTACAGGTGCCTGTGCCAAGGATACATTCACCGACAAAACCATAAGTATTATGGCTGTTGAAAGTGACTTCATGCCCTGATCGCTGATCCGGCTGAAAAAATGTGTAAATAATGGGTTCTTCATCGATTGATGGATTTTGTAAAATTCGTAATTGCTTAAAAAATGTTTTATAACACACAGTGCAGCCACTTCATGGCGATACTGAAATTATCACGTGTATTTTTAGTTACTGCAATCGGAGACCATCTATCTTTTTTTGTTGAATGTGATAAATTTTCTCTTCTTACGATGATACAAAACCAAATTTCAGACCAAACTCAAAATTGCATTACAAGCTATTTTAATATGTTCTTTACATTAATATTTTAGTTAATATTTAAAAATCTTTAAATCAATACAATGATATTGAAAAAGAAATTTTGATTTTTTTTTAGTTTTTTTTAGTTTCTGATTCGGATTTTTTCTTTTGTAATACATTGCATCCGTAACTTCCGGATCGGAAGCCCAAAACATACTCTATGATTCATTTTGGATGCTTTGACAGCCTGTATTGCTGCAAATCTTAACAGGTAAGTAGATCGCCGTTATTTATTAAGCCGGAACTGTTTAAACTGCTTATTTGTGCGGTTTTAGCCGGTATCTTCGGTTCAATATGTGGCGGGAGGTATAAATTTTATTCAAATAAATTAGCGTTACTGCCGGAGTTATTCTTTGGTCTATATTCAGCGCATTAAAAACGGGCTTATTATTCTGCATATTTATATCGTGCAAACCAGAAACCGCCTAACTCTAAATCAAGAAGTAATCGGATTAATCCAGTCCGGGTGGAGAACATGATATTATACTTAAGCTGTTTGGAAAACAAAATTGAGTATTAAAAAATAAACCGTGCAGAAGGACATAAACTGTTGCCATGTTCACTTCATAAAATGAACAACCGAGTCAGACCATAGCTTACAGAAAGGCAAACTTAAAAAAGAAAGCTTAATAAAAACGTAGAAGTAATTCTATCAATGCTTAGGTAAGAGAAAAGCCCATTACAGCGTGTCATACCATATATCTTCATTCATGAATTATAAATATGCGGTGCCCCAAACAGAATACATCTTTTTCAGCACCTGTTGCGCTGCAATTCAGTTTCAAATTCGTCGCCAACACAGATCATTTTGTGTTTCAGTTTTAGGAAAACCAAACATTCATATCCATTTAAACATCGTGGTTTAAAACTATAATACTTAAGAACCGGCCTTTTACAGTGGGCTCATCAGGGTGGCATAATGCCCGGGAAGATGTATTCTGTTAGATTTTAAGATATTTTCTGAGCAGAAAATAATTACCTGACACAAATAAACTTAAGCGTTTCCTGAAGTTGAGATGAGTGGATCTGCAGATAATAAACACCCGGTAACAGCGTTTCAGGCAATGTGATATTATACTCATTCGAAAATTCAGCTACAGGCAATGATGACTTTAGGACTTCTTTTCCTTCTGCATTAAAAATTGCAATTACAGGAGAAGTTCCGACATTTATATTATTAAATTTAATCTTTAACACGGTGCTAACGGGATTATTCACCAGGCTGACGTTGTTGATGTCCTGTTTTGGAAGCTGCCTGGTATTTAACCTTACAGGCACTGCCCTACCATTTTCATACACTTCTGATTTTCTATCCGCCTCTAATGTCAGACCGGAAAGGTCAGCTTCTTCCATTAATTCAAATGACCGGATGACTTCGTATTTTTGAAGATGGTGCGGATTATTGTAATATTGCAAAAACCGAAGTTTTTC
>WBZS01000660.1_pt1 | contig 37864 bp, 50 predicted proteins | sample 5204201 | NCBI WGS metagenome assembly WBZS01 (sample SAMN12344357, study PRJNA552823) | activated sludge metagenome | biome: Activated sludge suspended growth; feature: Nitrification reactor; material: Wastewater; isolation source: activated sludge from nitrification reactor of wastewater...
CATAAATAGGGTCCTATCAGTCATAAAACGGCCCTCGGGAGTCATAAATCGACCCCGATCAGTCATATCTGAGCACGAAACCCCCTGAACCGGACCCTCAGGGCCTCGGAACCGGCATCGGCCCCGCCGCCCGTAAGTCGGGCATGAGTGACATCAGCGCGGCGGCGGCCACGGCCCGGGAACAAGCCAGGTCCACAGGCGGGCAGTTCGGAACCCAGGGCCGGACCGCACCCGCTCCCCCGGACGACGTGCCGGACTGGCCGAACGCGGTCATCTCCGTGTACGACCTCGTCGACGGTGACATCGTCTTCACCGATGAAGGCCCGTTGAAGGTCATCAACGCGGCCGGCTACATCGACGACACACCGGACGGACGGCAGTCCGTCAGCGTCCTGACCCTCGACGGCGAGCGGTACACCCAGCAGTGGCGGGACAACGCCGACGTTGTCGTCCTCGCGTTCGAGTCCCATCCCGATGAGGATGGCGACGAGTTCTGCTGCACGGCCTGCGGACGCTTCAGCGACGTGTGCAGTCAGACCCCGTGCCCTGCCGTCCAGTTTGACCGGATCGACTGACGACCTCCCCCGCCCGTAAGCGGGACATGACGACGATCAGCGAGCAGGCGCGGGCCGCGCGAGAAGCCGCCCGTGTCTCTTCGGGCGAGTTCGGACATCAGGACCGAACCGCACCGGTGGACCTGGATGAGCCGTTCGACCCGGCCGGCCCGTGGGACCAGTTCGAAGTCGGGACCGACCCGGAGCTCCTCGAAGATTTCGACTGGGACGCTGCCCTCTCACAGATGGGCGAGACACTCGAGTCGGACACCACCGATGAGCGCGAACAGCCGAACGCGATCCGGGAGACGATCTACTCCGACATCGACAAGGCGGAGCGTCTTGACGTGATGAAGGCCGACCTGCAGGCCGCCGTGAAGAGTCTCGTCGAGTCGGGCAAGCTGCAGGACTTCCTGGACCAGATGCGCGACAACGGACTGTCCCGGTGGTCGTTCAACAACCAGATCTTGGCGACCTTCCAGGGCATGCGTGCCCGCGAAACTGCCGAACCGGACGCCCTCGAGGGCACCCCGGACCAGCTCATGGTCATGTCGGCGAACGACTGGAAAGCCAAGTACGGCCGGACACCGCGCGCTGGCAGCAAAGCGATCTGGGTGCTCGCCCCGGCGACCCGCACGATCGTCGAAGAGGACCCGCTCACCGGCGAGGAACGCAAACGCACGATCGTGTACGGCTTCCGGGCCCAGCCGAAGTTCGACGCCTGCCAGACCCATGGCGAGCCGATCCCGGACGCGGATCTCGTGAAGTTGCATGACGGCCAGGTCGACCCGGTCGCGGTCCCGAAACTGACTGCAGCGATCGAGAAGTCCGGCTACACGTTCAGCGAATCGGACCTCACGTTCGACCCGGTGTCGGCGTCCGGACGTCTCGGCTACACCGACCCGGCAAGCAAGCGAGTGGTCGTCGACGGACGACTACCGGAGTCGGTGAAAGTTTCGGTTCTCGCCCATGAGCTCGCGCACATCAAGCATGACCATGTCGCCGATCTTGACGAGTACCGGCAGCACCGGGGCCGGATGGAGACCGAAGCCGAAGCGACCGCGTACCTGATCGCACGCCATTACGGCGTCGACCAGGCAGGTGCGGACTCGTTCAGTCCCGGCTACATCGCCGGCTGGTCCAAGGGCGACCCGGACGTGCTGAGCAAGGCGCTCACGAAAGCCACGAAGGTCTACCAGGAAGTTGTCGGGTAACCCGGCACAGGAAACCTTCGCATGGTGCTCAGCATGAGTGACCTTCCCGAGGCGCCGGCCGGACTGATGACCGAGACGATCGTCGACGAAGCAACCGGCGCCTTCGTGACGTTCCGGGCCGCGACCGAGCCTGAACTCGACGCACTGATCGCCCAATGGGAGGACGAGAGGTGACCGTGTCGAGTGCCGCCGTCCTGGTCGGGGCTCTGGTCCTGGTCGGCCTTGTCGTCAAGGTGGCGGGGTCCTTGATCCGGCTTGCGGTGACCGGAGCGATGCTCGTCCTCGGAGTCGGTGTGTTCCTGTGGGCTCGAGCAGAGCATCCGCACGCCCTTGACGTGTTCGGCACCGACCCGTGGCATCAGGCCGGTGGGCTGATCGCGTGTGCCGCGGTGGCCCTGGTCGCCATGGACCTGCTCGTCGGCGGGCGAGAACCCGACTGAACATTTCTGGGCGTTTTGTCCACCTGAGACGTGACATTCGAACCTTTGTGCGTAAACTTTTCCCATCTGGGCCTCGGGAACGGCGCGGATTTCACGGTGGGGCCGGGCAGGCGTGGACTCTTGCCCGGCCCAACCCGTGTCTCGGCCCGTCTTTCACGCAGCCGAGCCATAGAACGTTGTGAGCGCGACACCAGCCCCTGACGTTTTCGACCTGCTGCGGATCTGCAGCGTCCGGATCACGAAGAACCCGGACGCACTCCCCCGCCCGGGCCAGCTCGCGCTCTCCCATGACGTCGAGACCGCGATGGCTCGATACGGGCATGTCGCTGGCGCCGCGCCGACCGGGACAGGGAAGTCGCTCGCCTATCTCGTGCCAGCGATGCTGCGGGCGGTCACCCGCGAGGAGCGGACCGTCATCTCGACGGACGCGATCGCGTTGCAGACGCAGCTGTTCGACAAGGACATGCCGCTGGTCGCGCAGGTCGTCGAAGAGGAGACCGGGGTTCGCCCGAAGTTCGCGGTCCTGAAAGGTTTCGCCCGGTATGTCTGCCCGGACACGACCAGTGACTCGGCGACAGAACTTCTCACCCAGCTCGGACAGCAGCCCCACCTGGTCGTTGACCCTCTCGTGAAGTCCAAGCTCGCTGAGCCGTTCGAGTTCGACGACGACCTGTCCGAGGAGGAAGTCGAGGCGGCCATGGCGGCCCGGACACCGGAGACTGTCCGGCTGCTGGTCCTCTCCTCGGTACTGGCCGGTACGAAGATCGGCCGCGGGCGACGCGTCATCGTCTCGGATCGGGACGTGGACGCCGCGCAGGCCCGTGACGTCATCCTGTGGGCTCTCGACCAGGCCGCGATCGGTGATGTCGGTGACCGGGCCGACTGCCCGGTCGGGGACGACCTGGATGCCTTGTGGCCGCTGGTGTCGACAGACACGACCGGCTGCACCGGCGGCGACTGCCCGCTCTACTTCCAGTGCCCGGCGCAAGCTTCGCGGCGGAAAGCGGCCGACGCAGACGTCATCGTGACGAACCATTCGATGCTCGCCATCCAGGCTGCGACAGCCGCGCCGGTCGTCTTCTCCTCGGGCCGGCTCGGGCTGTTCCGTCACCTTGTCGTCGACGAGGCGCACACCCTCCCGAACAAGGTGCGTGGCGCGGCCGGGCGCACGATCGACGGCGTCCGGGTCCGGATGACCGCGAAAGCGTTGGAGAAGATGACCGACAACCGGTCGACAACGGTTCTGGCCGGGTTCGAGCTCGGCGACATGATCGACGAAGTGACGACGGCCTGGCTGGCCCGGCACAAAGGGGTCGCGACCGCGTTCGAACAGGACAATCACCCGTTCATTGCGGTCCTGGTCGCGGTCCGTCGCTGGGTGGACGCGGCAACGCAGCGCCTGCCGTCCGAGGAAGCGGTCGAACATTCGAGCACCGCGGTGCGGGAACTGCGGCAGTTGAAGGCGCGCCTGTCGTCGCTGAACGCAGACGCGAAACGTTCCCTCGGGGAGATGAACCTGCCCGAGATCGACAGGGCGGACCCGGCCGGCCTGGATCGGGTTGGGGATGAGGACGCCGACGAGGACGCTCTCGCGGGCACGCTCGTGCACTGGGTGGAGCCGGTCGTGGATCGGACCGGCACCGCTGTCGGCGCGAAGATCTGCCTGTCTCCGGTCGGTGTCGCCCCGCTTGTGCGTGCGTCCCTGTTCGAGACGGTGAACGCTCCTCACCCGGATGAGCGACGCGAAGCGGCCCGCGGTGGGGCCCCGTTGCCGCCGAACAGTGAACTGGACAAGTTGCCGGTGTCGGTCACGATGGTGTCGGCGACGCTGCCGAGTAACTTCACTCGCGAGTCCGGAGTGAACGTCGAACGGGTCCGTAAGTACGAGTCTCCGTTCGCTCCGGTGTACGCGAAGTCGCTGCTGTACGTGCCGCGCCTGGACGAATCCGAACTGGCCCAGGTGACGACGGCCGGCTATGGCGGCAAGCTGCGTCTCGACCCGGTCAAGCATGCGCAGTGGGCCGCGAAACGGATGGCTGTCCTGGCTGCCGAAATCCCGGACCACCGTGTCCTCGTGCTTGCCGCGAACGCGACCAACGGTCGCCTGTACGCGTCCTCGCTCGCGCGCGCGTTCCCGGGCCGGCGAGTCCTGTCCCAGTGGGATGCCGGCGACACCCAACAGGCCGCAGCGGCATGGAAGGCGTCCAAGAGCGCGATCCTGGTCGGGACGCGCACATTCATGACGGGCCTGGACTGCCCGGGCCGCAAACTGGTCATCATCGACCGCCCGTCCCGGTCGGCCGGGAACATCCTCGACGATGCTCGGGTCGCCGAAGCGGTCGCGGCCGGGCTGTCGAAATGGGACGCAGACCGGCAGGTGTACGTCTCCGACGCACAGATGCTGCTCGAGCAGTCTTCAGGTCGCCTCGTGCGCTCGATGGAATGCCAAGGGGTCGTCTCCTGCTTGGACCCGCGGCTGGTCAAAGGCGGAGCCGGCCCGGTCACGTACGGTCAGCAGACCCGGCTCGACTATCTGGCGGCGTTCGAGTCGTTCCCGAACCGGACCTCGAACCTGGACGCGGTCCTTGGGCATCTGCGTGGCATCGTCGCCGAGGACGCCGCCTGAGCACCGATCGGACACCTTTCTCGTGCTCACGCCATAGACCATCGTGAAGGCTTTCATCGAGGGCACCCCGTTGCACCCGATGGTCGTGCTGACGTTCCCGTTCACGGCGCGTCACGCGGCCACCGGGGAGCTGCTGCGTGACTGGTGCAAGTCGCTGCCGTCGGCACAGTTCGTCGGCGACCGCTGGGAAGTCACCTGTTTCGGGTCCGACCCGGACGGGATGCTGCTGACAGCTGGCTTCGCCCTCGACTTCTCCGCGTCCGGTTTCGCTGCACCTGCCGCGACACTGCACGAGGACGGGAAAGCTCTCGTGTTCCCGCGACTGTCCGCGAAAGCTGGCGTCGAAGCGCACCTGCCGACCGGAGCCGCCTGGTCCGATGAGCACCAGGCGTGGATCGTTAACGCGGCCGACCTGGTTCCGGACGGCCACCCGGTCTCGTGGTGTGTCGTCGGGAAGACGATCACTGACTGGGCTGGCACGAGCGCAGCCCAGCAGGCGACCGTGCATGCCACACCGGCGAACCCGTTGCGGTTCGACGGCACGATCGATGGCTTGCGTGGCGTCCCGGTCACCGACTTGGCGTCGGTCACGTTCAAGGTCGCGCAGGCGATGAACGCGACCGGCATCCATTCCGTGTTCGACCTGCTCCATTCGGTCCCGATCCGCTACCTGGACTGGTCGAACCCGACCCCGGTCACGGACGCGGTCGAAGGCGAGACGGTCGCTATCCTCGGGACGGTCACGAAAGTAACGCCGGCGTCCCGGCCCGGCGGGCTGTTGAAGGCGTCCGTGCGGGATAGCAACGGCACGTACGTGTTCGCGAAATGGTTCAACGGCGACCATGTCGCGCGCCGGCTCCGGACCGGTGCGACGACACTTCTGCTCGGCAAGATCGAACGGTTCGAATTCGCGGACGGACGTCCCGGGCACGCGATGAGCAACCCGCTCATGGAGGTCGTCCCGGACGACACGACTGCCGGGTCCGTCATCGGCATCTACCGGCAGTCCGGCAAGCATGGCCTGTCGACATGGCAGGTGCACCGGGCCGCAGTCGAAGCGATCGACCGGATCGGAAACCTCATCGACCCGGTCCCCGGTGACGTTCTGGCCAGCCGAGGCATGCTGTCCCGGCTGGATGCGTACCGGGCGATCCACGCACCGCTGTCGCTGGCGAACGCGAAAGATGGCCGTGACCGTATCGCCTACGACGAACTCCTTCGGCTCCAGCTGGTTCTCGCAGCTGCCGCGGCTGAGGTTGCGGCCGAGCCGGCGTACGCGCACGACCGGGCCGGACGCCAGCTCGTCCACCAGTTCATTTCGACGCTGCCGTACCCGTTGACGGGGGCGCAGCGCCGCTGCCTGAACGAGATCGCGCGCGACATGGAGTCGCACCGCCCGATGCACCGCCTGCTCCAGGGCGACGTTGGGTCGGGCAAGAGCGCCCTCGAAATGGCGACGGCCCTGCTGACGGTTGCTTCGGGCGGCCAGGCCGCGTTCATTGCACCGACCGAGATCTTGGCGACCCAGCATTTCGAGGAGACCACGAAGTACTTGGCGGCCCTCTCGAAGCCGGACGGGGCACCGTTCACGGTCGCGCTCGTCACGAACAAGGCGGTTGCGGTGAGCCCGGAGCCGGAGAAGAAGCCGGCCCGCAAGGCGGTGCTCGCCATGGTCGCCGACGGCGCTGTCGACATCGTGATCGGCACACACGCTGTCCTGTCCGAGAACGTCACATTCGACCGGTTGACGGTCGCGATCATCGACGAACAGCACCGTTTCGGTGTCACGCAGCGGAAGGCGTTGCGGGACAAGGGAACTGGCGGTGCGTCCGTCGATACCTTGTACGCCAGCGCCACCCCGATCCCACGAACGGCGGTCATGACAACGTTCGGTGACCTGGCCGTGTCCACGCTGGACGAGTACCCGCCGGGCCGCTCCCCCGTGGCCACGGTGCGGGTCGACGACGCCCCGTTGACGATCAGTGCGGCCGCCCCATGGAAGGCGATCCGTGACCAGGTCGCGCAGGGCCGGCAGGCGTTCGTCATCACCCCGCTGGTGAACTCGAGCCAGGCGAAAGAGGCTCTCGCTGCCCATGATGTGGCGGCCACGCTGGCCGGCGGAGCCCTGACCGGTCTACGGATCGGCGTCGTCACCGGCAAGGACAAGGCCGAAGACCGCAAGACCGTCATGGGCGCGTTCGAACGTGGCGAGCTGGACGTTCTCGTCGCAACGACAGTCATCGAGGTTGGGATCAACGTTCCGAACGCGACCGTCATCGCGATCCTTGGCGCGGACCGGTTCGGGCTTGCCCAACTGCACCAGTTGCGCGGCCGTGTCGGGCGAGGTCAATGGCCGGGCACCTGCTTCCTGGTCCCGGAGAAGACCGGCAAGGTCGCCGTTGAACGGCTCGACGCGCTCGTCCGGCACACGGACGGGTTCGTGCTGGCCGAGATTGACGCGCTCAACCGTGGCATCGGGCACATCACCGGCTCGACCCAGTCCGGGACCGGACGTGACCTGGTTGTCGCCAATGTCGTCCTTGACGCGGACCTGGTCCAGGCAGCGAAGACCGATGCGACCGCCATCACGTCCGGAGACCCCTCGCTGGCCAGGCACCCGATGTTGCGCAACGAGATCGTTGAAGCACTTGACGCGGATGCGACCGAGAACCTCAGGAGCGCCTGATGTCCGACTTCGCTGACTGGGAGACCGGGCCGGACCTGTTCGATGAGCCGGCACCCGTGACGTCCATGCCGGACGAGTCGACGGACGACATCTCGGAGCCGGAACCGTCCGCTGTCGACGACCGTGTCCCGACGTACACCCCAAACCCTGGCCTGGACCCGGTCGGACAGGCCGCCAGTCTCGCCCTGTCGATCCTCGCGAAAGCCGGGGTCGCGACCTGGGCGGACCTGAACGGGTCGATCCCAGGCGACATTGTCGTCACCGACGCCCAGATTGCCCTGCTGCTCGACCATCTCGAAGTGCTGCAAGTCCTTCAAGGGGTCAGCCGCGCGCACGGGCGCCAGTCGCGCACGATCGCGTACTGCCCGGACTGCGGCCAGTGGCTCGTCACGTCCCGCAACGTCGGCAAGTGCGTGCTCACGTTCGGCTGCAAAGGCGACCTGCGCAAGGTCCCGGCAGCGAACCGGACAAAGACATCTTGAAAGCCCATCCGGGCTCTCCTTCGCATGGTCCTCTTCGACGTCACCCTCAGCACAGGAGCGAATGAACCATGAGCGGCCTCTTCTGGACCATCGGCCCACCTCTCTTCCTTCTGGTCGTGCTCTTCGTCATCCGTCGCGCGGACGCCAAATCTCGCGAAGTCATCGTCCCGCCCGGCCAGTTCCAGACAGCACCACCGCCGGCTGCGCAGGGCTTCCAGCCGATCCCGGTCGAGCCCCGGAACCCGGTCATGCCCGTCGAGCCTGTCCGGACAGCACCTCCGGTCAGGCCGTCGTTTGTCGCGGACCGCGGCTCACCGACGGCGAACCCTCCTGAGGTGGTTTGGCAGAACATCCAGCGGGCGATGGCGCTCGGCTACCCGTCCGGGATCTCCATGTCGCCGGACCTTCAGCACATCGCGTACGTGCTGCCGATCGCTCCGGGCCCGAACGTCCCGCCAGGCACCGAAATCCACGTCCTGGCGACCGTCATCGAGGGCTACCAGGTGCCGATCGAGCACCCAGAATGGGCTCTGCGCGATGACTGGGAGCCGACTCCTGAGAACCCGAATGTGACGATCTTGAACACGACCGAGCGGGTCGCGCTCGAAGTGTGGCTGAACGTTCCCGGAATGGAGCCGCAGAAGGCCGATCGGAACTTCTCGCTCGACACCCCGCATGAGACGCCGATGTTCATGGGCCGAGCTGCCCGGGCGCCGTACGTCGTCCAGGCGTTCAACGAGATTGTCCACAAGGCCAACAGCCGGTACGGCGGCCAGTCCGACCCGTGGGCGCACCTGCGGTAGCCGTCACCTTTCCCGCGCTCACCGAGAAGGGGTCCGGGGCGGGAAGCCCCCGGCTTTAGCCGTGGGGAGGTAGAGCCCCGGTGCCGGCCCACAGGGCCGGTTCAGATGCCGCGTTGGTTGGCGATGTACTGCTTGATCATCGCCAGTGGTGCTCCGCCGACGGTGGCGACGAAGTAGCTGTTGGTCCACAGAGTCGGGAGCCGGCGCCGGAGGGAGGGGAACTCTTGGCGGAGCAGGCGTGAGGTGCGGCCTTTGATGTTCTTGGTCAGTTTGTGGATGCCGAACTGAGGATCGACCGAGACGAGCAGGTGGACGTGATCGGGCATGGTTTCGACTTCGAGGATCTCGGCCCCGTGTTCGGCACAGACGTCGGCCACGATCTGCTTGAGCCGGGCATCGATCGGTCCGGGGTCGCCGGCGATGACGGTGTCGGCGGTGGTGATGACCTTGCGCCGGTATTTCGGGCACCAGACGACGTGGTATTGGCACCGGTAGGTGACGTTGTTGTTCGACTTCAAGCCAGTCATGCCTTCAGTATGTCAGACCGTAGTCATATACTGGTTACATGCTCAAGGTCCGCTACACCTATCGGCTCCGGCCGGGTGCTGTGGCGACCGCGAAACTGCTCGCCGAGTGGGACCGGTGCCGGTGGGTGTGGAACGAGTTGACGGCCGAGTCCAAGGCCTGGCATCTGGTCAACGAGGTCTCCCGCGCGAACGGGTACACCGCCGATAAGGACCTGGTGACGTTCGGGTACAAATCCCAGGACGCCCAGTTGACCCGGTGGCGGCGGCAGCGTCCGTGGCTGGCGGAAGGGTCCTCAGTGGCCCAGCAGCAGATGGTGCGCGACTTCGACGCCGCCCGGGCCAAAGCCTTGAAGGACCGCAAGAACAAGATCCCGGTCGCGCAGCGTCGGGGCCTGCCTCGGTTCAAGGCCAAGGGCAAGGCGTTGCCGTCGATGAACTGGACCACGCGCGGGTTCTCGCTCAAGCCGGACCCAGACACCGGTGTCCTCCGGCTGCATCTGGCCGGCGGGATCGTGATCCCGGTCGTGTGGAGCCGTGACCTGCCGGCTGACCCGAAAAGTGTCCGGGTCTCGATCGACAGCCTCGGGCACTGGTATGCCTCGTTCGTCGTCGATGTCGCCGAGGACGCCGACCACCTTTCGGCTGTCGGCGGGGCACCGATCGGTATCGACTGGGGCGTGACCGAAACTGCGACCACCACCAGCGACGACCATGACCTGCCCCACCGGCAGCACGGCCGGAAGGCCGCGACCGGGTTGGCCCGGTACCAGCGGATGATGGCCCGCCGGCAACCGAAGAAGGGCCAGCCGGGCTCGCGCGGCTACCGGGCAGCGAAGAAGCAGGCCGCGGTCGCGCACAAGCATGTGGCCCGGCAACGGAAGGACGACGCCCGCAAATGGGCCAAGAAGGTTGTGCGCGACTTCGATCGGATCGCCGTTGAAGACTTCAAGCCGAAGTTCATGGCCCGCAACCGGAGCTTGGCACGCAAGGCCGCCGACGGCGCCATCGCTGCCACGAAGACTGAGCTGTTGTGGATGGCCGAGAAGCATGGCCGGGATCTTCGACTGGTCCACCCGGCCCACACAACGATGGACTGTTCCGACTGTGGTGCGAGAGCCAAGCACCAACTTGACCTGTCCGAGCGGACCTACACCTGCCAGCAGTGCGGTGTGGTCAAGCCTCGGGACAAGAACTCCGCCGCCGTCATGGTGGTTCGAGCCTTCGGCTCGACGGCTGTCTCTGCCGGGACCAGTGAGGCCAGGGCCGGTTGCGACCCTGAAGACGTCGAAGGCAAGAAGACCTCGGACCCCGCCGTGGGCCCGCAGGCAGCCTGAGTCAGGAATCCCCCGGATTCATCCGTGGGGAGGCTTCAAGCCATAGGAAGGGTGCAAGGCCGAGGAGGGCATGGTGCCGGAGGAGATCTCCGGACGATGGCTCTGATGGATGGCCGAGGTTGAAACACCCTCCCGGCCTTGCAGCTCAACGACACCCGTTCGACATTCAGGAAGGACTGACCGTCATGGTCACGCTCGAGATTCACCCGGGTGAGGGTGGCGCGGACGCTGAGGCGTTCGCTGCTGAACTCGCTGCCGCCACCGGCAAGCACTTCGGTGCCGTCGTGGAGGCCCGCGGCCGCGTGCTGCGCTTGGTGCGTCTTTGACCCTGCCGCTGAACGTCTCGCCGGCTCCCATCGAGTCCAGCGAGTTCCGGCCAGCGAGAAGCGTGGCCGTCGGCATTCGTCGGTCGTGACCGTGGTCGCGCTACCGGACGACGGTCCGCGCGACATCCCTGTCCTCGACGAAGCCGACCTGGACGAACAGTTCATCCGGGCGTCCGGCCCGGGCGGCCAGAACGTCAACAAGGTCAGCTCCGTGTGTCGTCTGACGCACCGCCCGACCGGCCTGACAGTCGTTGCGTCCGAAGAACGCTCCCAGTGGCAGAACCGGCAGTTGGCTCGTGCCCGCCTGTCCGAGATGCTCGCAGGTTATGCGTGCGCGTCAGCGGCGTCCGAGCAGAACTCGGCCCGGCAGGCTGTCTTCGATGAGCACAGGTCGTTCACGTGGACTGGCTGGCGGGATGAAGTGAAAGGCCCGTGCGGGAAGGCATCCATGTCTCGGGCGCTGTCCGGACGGCTCGGTCCGCTGCTCCGGTGATCGTCACGCAGCTGGGAGGCCGGCTTCGGCGAACGCCATCAAGGCCATCCGCGCCAGGATCGGCTTCCCGGTCGCGTCGAACAGGTCGACGAGCGCTCGACGGAACACCGGCCCGTGCCGGTCACCGTTGGCCAGATGGTGCGCGAGCTCGTGCAGGACAACGAGTTCGGTGTGCGCCCAGGCTCCGCCGATGTCACGCGGCGGGACCGCAATGACGCCGCACGAGTAGTGCGCCATGGCCGCCCCGCGACGTTCCCGGACCGTGACCGGACGGACTTCGACATGGGCGCAGACCCGGTCGACGTACTCCTGGATGTGTTTGATGTCGGTGAACATCGCAACCGGTTCGATGTCCCATGGCGAACCCCACACGTGGACCGGGTTCGGCAGTGACGTCCACCGCTTGATGCGGTCCTCGACGGCGTATACGTCCCGGTCAGCGTTCACGATCGTCGTCATGCCGAAAAGGTGTGTCGTCGGTCTGTCCGGATCCAACGTTCAGGCTGCGATCCGGCCCTGGTAGTGCTCGGGCGTGTGAACACCAGCAGCTGCCAGATGGTCGAGCAGGTCGTCATGGACGTGCCGGCTCAGGGTCCGGTTCTTGAACCCGAGCAGTTGCCGTAGGACCGGCCCGCGGGTCTCGTAGTCCATCAGGTCGACCTCGAGGTTCTCGTCCGTGTACAGCAACCGCTTGGCCGGCTCGCCGTACAGCAGCAGCCGGCCGCCCCATTCGAGGAGGGTCCTGTCGTTCCGGGCCACGGTGACCGTCAGGCCGCCCGCAGTCGACCCTTCGAGCCGCGCCGCGAGACGCTTCCAGATGACAGCGCGTTCACCGATGGCACGGTCGCGGGCCCGTTCCCGCTCCGCCTCGGTTTCGAGGCGGCGACGTTCGGTTTCGGCGAACGCCGCCGCGAACTCCGGGTCCTGCATACGCTTCTCGTGCAGTCGACGTGCCCGTTCAGCTCGTATCCGGGCCTTGTCCTGCTCGACTTGCTGTTCGGTCAGCCGGACGAGCCGGTCATGGGCAGCGACACGGTCATGCAAGTCAGTCCAGGACTCGGCTGGGATCGGTGCCGTCGGGGCGTGAAGGCGCGACATGTCGGCGATCGGTCCGTAATGGATCTGTTCGCGCATGAGTCGTCGCACGGTACGGGTCGGGAGCCCTCGCAGGTGCGGACGGAGAGACTTCTGGATGACGAACCGGCGACTCAGGAACGTCTGCGCTACCCGCGCCGTGCGCAGGTAGGCCACATGCCAGTCGATCGGGACGTGTCGGCCCCGCAGGCACCATGACAGGTAGATCGCAACGGTGTCGGCTTCGGCGACTGCCTTCACGAGCGATTTGCGGACGGCACGCTTCCCGTAGAGCTTCGCGACGAGGGAGACAACATCGGACGTGCCCTCGAACGCGGCCCGGAAGGCGGCGTCCCGAACCAGCAGCAGGCTCTTGTAGTGAGCCATCAGCGGATAGACCTCGGCGGGAGGCTTCGGCGTGCCGAGATGTTCGGCGACCGCCGCAGCCGTCTGTGCCTCAACATATGCGTGTCCTGGTCCTCCGGTCAGCACGACCTGGTCGCCGTTCATCCGGTCGACGCTGGAGGCCATCCATCGACCCTGGCTCTTGGAGGACCAGAGGAAACGTCCGGACTTCATTCGCCGGACCTGTGTGGTGGACACGGTCGACCACCGGAACCACCGAACACCGGTGGCTCGACGGACACCAGTGCGGTACTCGCCGATCGATTCGGTCACGGCGTCGATGGAACCGTCGGGTCCGCGGCGGACCCGGACGATGGCGCGGCGGTCCAGGACCTGCTGGTCGGTGCGGTACAGCTCGATCGGTTGGCGCGGCTCCCGACCGGCGTGCGAGTCGTAGATGATCTCGGTCGCGTATGGGACAGCCATTTCAGGCACCGATCTCACGGCGTCCGTGCAGGTTGGCGTTCGAGGCAGCCTTCGCGCCGGCTGACCGGGCCGCACCGATGCCGCTGTGCCTCTGACGACGCTCGCCACTCCACGAGCCACGACGGCGACGGCCCGGGTTCATCCGGTTGTACGCGGCGTCCTTGAACTCTTCGACTTCGGCCCGCTTCTCGCGAAGCACCAAGGCCATCGACGTCAGCGCGCCCGGCTCGTCAGCGGCCGGGGCAACCTGTTGGGCCTGCACGGCTTCGGCCTCCGCGGCTTCGGCTGCGGCACGCAACCGAACGCCGATACGCTGGGCGTACCCGCGCATGAACTCGATCTTCGCTGTGAGCGTCGACGGGGCCCGGTATTCACGGTGGCGCACCGACCAGACTTCCTGCGACTTGTGCTCACCGGTCACCAACCACGCTTGCGCGGCCGCGGACATCTGCACGAGGAGTGACCCGTACAGGGTCTGCACGAGGTCGATGTCGGATGGGAAGCCGTAGGCGTAGACGAGGGTCGAGTCGCGCGGGATCAGGCATTCGACGTCGTTCGCGTCTGCGATGTTCAGGAACAGCCGGACGTACTGGGCGAGCCCTTTCTGGCCGACGCGACCGATCGTGACGGTCTGCTCGACTGGGGTCTCACGACGCTGCGCCTTCTGCGTGTGTGCGCGAGCCATCGCCAGATCGATGCTGTGGCGGGTCGCGAGCTGTTGGGCTCGGGACATGAAAGCGTCCGCTTCGCCCTGATGGTTCGTTCCTTCGGCCTGGGCGAGCAGCTTCGCGATCAGGTCCAGTTGCCGGTCGTTCGTGGTGGTCGTTACGCTCATGACGGCAAGGTGTGACGGGACCACTGAAGGCCCAACGGGCTACCTTTTCCCGGCCTGTGCCATAGAGGGACATGAGCCGCTTCAGTCGAGATCTGGCCGCCGTCGAGGCGGCAACGGACGTTGCCAACCTGCGCCCGGTCGTGGACCGGCTTGACAGGTATGTGCGGTCCGAGGCGGCGGCCAACCCGTTCAGCGGCTGGGCAGACCTCATGCGTGACACCGGCGACCTGCGAGACGGGGTCCGATTCGGGGTGCCTCTCGAGGAGTCGAAGCTGCTGGCCCGCGCGACCCTCACTCTCGTCGAAGCGGCAGTCCAGCGCCGACGTAGCCAGGTGCTGCTGGTTCTGGCGCTGGCATCGGCGGTCCTGTTCGCCATCTGGCTGACGCTGCCGTCGATCTCGGGGCCGTTCAGGTTTGGCTCCGCAGTCGTCGCGGTGGCGTCGGGATATCTCTCGCTGCGCGCTGCTCGCCGATCCGATGAGCTCTCGGTGTCTCGTTAACGGCATCGACTGGCGATGCCGGGAAGGAGACACCTGATGTCCCGCACCGACAAGGACACCCCCGAATGGGTCCGCGGCTTTCATGCCCCGAACGGGCTCATCTGGCATGACCCGTCCTGTGAAATGTCCCGGTTCAGCAACCGTGTTCGCGATGCGCGCCCGTGCGATGCGCTCGACGAGACGGTCACCCTCAAAGACCGCAAATGCACGCTCGAACGGGTCGGATATCTCGGGGTCCGGTCCTGGGGTGGGCCGCCGAAGTGGTACCGGAACGCCACCTGGTATGTCGGCGACCGCGCGGAAGTCCGGGCTCAGCTGACTGCTGTCCGGTTCGACATCAACTCGGGCATCGACGTTGAACCGGACCCGCGGACGTTCCAGCACCGACACAGCGCCGCTTGGACGTGGTGGTGACGCCCGCGTTGGACGAAGCCCCTGACCGTCACACCTTCGGAACGACGGCACGGGAACACCCGAAGACTTGCCGGCGTTGATATAGTCAGAGTGACTAATAGAAAGGTGGACAGCCATGTTGACCGTCGAGCAGCAAGTCGAAGCTGCACAGGCCGCCGTGCGGAGCGCCCAAGCCGACCTTGACGCAGCCCTCGCGCGCAGCCAGGCCCTGGCCGACCCGGTGCACCGTCTCGCGGACACGATCCATGCGCAGACGTGCCGGCTGAACCACACCGACGATTGCGGATGGCTGTACGAGAAGGACAGCGGTGTCGACGACTGGTCCGGACGGGACCACGCCCGCTACCTGAACAAGGCACGCAAGGTGCTCGACCTGACCGGCTCTTTCGAGCAAGCCGTCGAGATTGTCGAGGCGATCGGACTATGACCACTGACCTTTCCCGCGCCGCTGCCGATGTCGAAGCTGCTCAGGCGGCCGTCGCAGCAGCCGAGGCAGCGTTGCAGGCCGCTCAGGACCGGCTGACGGAACTGGACAAGCCCGCGCAGGACGTCGCGGAACTTCTGCATTCGATCCGGTGCCGGGCCAACCACACCGACCAGTGCGCCTGGGGATACGAGGGCAACAGTTGGTCCTCGTACACACACCAAGTCTGGCTCGACGAGGCCCGGGCACTGATCGCCGGCCTTGACGGTGACGTCGATGTCGCCATCCGGGTCCTCACCCAGATGAAGGCGCTGCGGTGACGACCGCCCTGCTCACGGACCGCTACGAACTGTCCATGCTCGAGTCGGCTGTCGTCTCCGGGATGGCTGACCGTCCGGCCGTGTTCGAGATGTTCGCGCGGCGACTGCCTGCCGGCCGCCGTTTCGGCCTGCTCGCCGGCACTGGCCGCTTCCTCGACGCCCTGAACGACTTCACGTTCGATGAGGCAACTCTCGACTGGCTGCAAGAGTCCGGCGTCATCCGGAAAGCCGCACGCGAGTATCTGACGGACTGGCGGTTCGCCGGCGACATCAGCGGCTACCACGAAGGCGACCTGTACTGGCCGGGCAGCCCGGTCCTGACCGTCCGCGGCCGACTCGCTGACTGCTTCCTCCTCGAAACGCTCGCCCTGTCGATCTTCAACCATGACACCGCGGTCGCGTCCGCTGCCGCCCGGATGGTGCTGGCCGCGAACTATCGCCGCCTGTTCGAAATGGGCTCGCGACGGGTCGACCCGGAAGCCGCAATCGCTGGGGCGCGAGCCGCCTACATTGCCGGGTTCGCCGCCACCTCGAACCTTGAAGCGGGACGCCGGTACGGCATCCCGACGATGGGGACTGCAGCGCACGCGTGGACGCTCGCGCACGACAACGAACTGAACGCCTTCCTGAACCAGATCCGCAGCCACGGCGTCGGAACGACGCTCCTGGTCGACACGTACGACATCGAGAAAGGCATCGAGCGGGCCCTGTCGGCCGCGAACCTGTTCGGGTATGTCGGCCCGGGCGCTATCCGGATCGACTCCGGTGACCTCGCCGAAGAAGCCTGGAAAGCCCGCGCCCAACTCGATGCCGCCCGAGCGTTCGACACCGACATCGTCGTCTCCTCCGACCTCGACGAGTACGCCATCACGGAACTGGCGACCGCGCCGATCTCTTCGTACGGCGCAGGGACTCGGGTCGCGACCGGGTCCGGTCATCCGTCCGCAGGGTTCGTCTACAAGCTGGTCGCGATCGCGGAAAGCAACGACCGACGCGCACCGATGCGTCCGGTCGAGAAGAAGGCGACCGGGAAGGGCTCCGCCGGCGGCGAGAAGCACGCCTACCGACTCGACAGTGTCGCCGGCCCCCAGTTCTGGCGGCTCGACCAGAACTTCCCGGCTGACGCGATGCCGCTGCAGCGCGCCTACATCATGCAAGGCCAGCCACACCGCGCCGGATGGCCGAGCCTGGCCGCGGTCCGCACCGTCGCCGACAGGTCCTTGCGCGCACTGCCCGCCGAAGCACGGCTCGTCACCGACGGCCAGCCGCTTCACATCTGCACGAAGGAAGAGGACCGACCATGACCGGCAAGACGGCACTCCTGATCGTCGACGTCCAGGTCGACTTCTGCGAAGGCGGCTCGCTCGCGGTCGCTGGCGGCAACAAGGTCGCTGATGACATCTACCGGCTGCTCATCGACGAGCACGACTACGACGTCATCGTCGCGACCCGTGACTGGCACAAGTGGGACGACAGCAACGGCGACCACATCGCGCTCGACGGCAACCCGGACTACGTGAACACCTGGCCGGCCCACTGTGTCCGAGGAACGACTGGCGCTGACTTCCACCCGGATATCGCCACGCTCGTGCGGACCGGCATCGTTGGCGCAGTCGTGAGCAAGGGCATGGGCGAGCCGGCCTACAGCGGCTTCCAAGGCACATCGTTCGTGTTCGGCGACGTCCTGACCCTCGACGAGATCCTGTCCAACAACCTGGTCACGTCCGTTGACATCGTCGGGCTCGCAACGGACCACTGCGTGCTTGCGACCGCGCTCGACGCCCGCCGCAACGGCTACCGGACCCGAGTCCTGCTCGGCCTGTGCGCTGGTGTCGCGCCCGAGACGACCCAGGCCGCAATCGAGGCGATGCGCGCCGCCGGTGTCACCGTCGAAGGCGGTCAGTGATGGATCGAACCGAGGCCGCGTCACACGATGAGGACATGGCAGACGCAGTTCCGGTGATCCCGAACCGAGTTGCCGTGTCGACGTGGCGCCCCATGGGCGCGCATTCCCTCCCGCAGGGCGTCTGGGAACACATCGCCAGCCTTCCCGCCGATTCGCTCGGTTCGTGCCTGGATGGTGTCGAGATGTATGGCTCCGGCATCTACCGGGCGCAGTTGCTGACTCCGGACGGTTTCCAGGTCGGGCCTTCTCAGTACCTGGCCTCCGGGCCGACGTTCGCTTCGGTCCCCGAAGCGGTCGAGGCGCTCAAGGGGCAGTTCCCCGGCGTGGACGCTCGGGCCCTGTTCGAGCGCACCCACGCATTCGTCCCGCAGACGAACCCTGAATCCGAAGTGCAGGTTGCCCAGGCCGTCAGCGACAAGCGGCTCGCGGCGGTCGCGCGCGAACTCGGTTGGAAAGAGCCCAAGGACACTCCGCCCGACCTGGCTGCTCTCGCAGCCGAGTTCCTCGACGCGCATGACACAGCACGCGGCCCGGTCCCGGACTGGGTGCGGGTCATGAATGTCGCCGGCGAGGCCGGCGAAATGGCCGAGGCGTACCGGCGGCTCACCGGCCACGCCCGCAGGACCGGCACGGTTGAGGAACTGTCCGCCGAGATGGCCGACGTCGTCATGACGACCTACATGGCTGCCCATCAGCTCGGCATCGACCTTGATGCCGCCATCAGCGACAAGCACGCGGTCGTCATGACTCGCGGTTTCGGAGGTGAATCGTGAAGACTGCAAACGTCTGGTTCGAGGGCTGCGCCCAAGCCACGCCGGCGCTGTTCGTGCCGAAATCGCCTGGTGGCTGGCCCGACTTCTACCTGGTCCTGGTGCCCGCGTTTGCGCGCACCCTGCGCTCCGGCTGCTTCATCACGCTCAACCTCGAAGACCACGACACGTACGCGCGCCGGATCGGTGGACAGGCCGCATGGCCGGTCCGTCTTCGATACGGGAGCCCCGAGCGCCTCGACGTGAAGTGGGGTGCCCTTGACGTCACCGACCGTGAGCCAGGCCCGACAGAGGACCAGATCATCAAGATGGTCAAGGCCGCGAACCCCGAGGTCCGGACCTGGATGGCCGACGTCCTGAACGACTGCCCTCCGAAGTTCGCGCAGATCCGTGACCAGGTTGGGCTGCCGGACGGCTTCACGCTGCTGCTCGAACGCGACAAGGCGGACGGCGGCGGACGCTGGTACTTCCAGGTCGAAGCGGTCCGGCGTGACATCTGCACCGGCCAGATGGGCCGCGGCCGCGGTGGCAAGGCGTACCTGTCGGAGTACGCGACCGTCTCGGAACTCGTCCAGACCGCGTTCGGTCTCTACAAGTCGTTCCTCGAGCACGAGGCACGCGAGACGTTCACCTGGAACGGCCGGCGCGTGTTCGGCCCGCACATGGACGTGCGCGCCCTGTGGGAGGTCGCCGAACGGTTCGACGCCCGCCCTGGACCGACATCCCTGCCTGAGAAGGAGGCTTCGTGATGACCAGTGAACGTCAACTCCTCGCGCTCGGCGCACAACACGGTTACGGACCGTCACCTCGAATCGGCTTCGTTGGCATGGCGAAACTCCGCGCTGACGGCACCAAGCAGCGACTGGACATCTTCACCTGGGGAAACGCGAAGGTCGCCGATCAGCACGCCATCCCGCGTTCGTACCTGGCCCTGTGCCCCGGCATCGGTGACGAAGAGATCGGTCGGTGGCGCTTGCCGCTCGTCGAATGGCCAGGTCAGGCAACTCGTGCCTGGGCTGATGTCGCGGCGGAGTTCGATGACGTGTTCGCCGCCGTTCTCGACGGGCCGGTCGCTCAGATTGCTGAACGGCTCTTCGCTCTCGGGCCTCGCTACGCGCTGTCCTTCGACGCGAAGGAATGGAGCCCATGATCCGTGGACGCCGACGTTACGCGCGCCTCTGGCTGATAGTGCTGGGATGGACGGCCCCCGTTCTCGATCCTTGCGAGGATCCGCACCCCCAGGTGCCCGTTGGCGACTTCATGATCGATCACAAGATGGAATCCTTCGTCCGCCTCGTGCAGAGCCTTGGTATCGAGACGTTTTCGTCCTGCCAAGGGGACCCACTCCTCTACGAGCGCTTTGACGAGCATCGCCTTTCGATGGCATCAGTGACCGTTGGAAGCATGAGGGATGCTCTGGTAGTAGCGAAGCTACTCAGTGGAGCCAGCAGTCCACGTCTCATCTCGATCGAGACGAGACCGCAGGACGATTCCGGGTACTTCTTCGTCAACTTCGATCCAGTGGTCCTCCCACTCATCACTCCCCCAGTAGGAGAAGCAGCATGAGCATCAACACGCCCCTGTCCGATGACGAAGTCGCCGTCGGGCTCAGCCGGTTCACGGTCGAGGAACTCGAAGCGGTCGCGAACGCGATGGCTCCGAAGCCCATTTCGTATTACGCGACGCCGTACAAGACGGCCGCCTACTATTCGTACCTGCGCCGCGCGAAGAACCTCCTGGAGTCGCGCGACCCGGCCGTGATCGGCGTCCTGCGTCGCGCCGTCGACCTGGCGGAGAAGCCGTGATCGACTACGAGCACCGTGACCTGACCGTCGAAGAGGTCAAGGCGGTCACTGCCTTGCAGCGGCTCGCGACCACTTGGCCGAAGACGCTGCGTCTGGCGTCCATGGACGGAGAACTGATCGTCGAGGACCTCACGCATCCGGAGGTGTTCTCGGCGGACAGCGACGCGCGCCAAGAGGCTACGGTCGCGACCGTCGGGAGCCGCATCAAAAGCACCGGTGGTGCGTGGTGATCGACTACGAACTTCTGGACCAGCCGGTCGATTGCGCCGACGACTGCGAACATTTCACGTGCAAGGTCTGCGGCGGCGAAGTGGAGCGGGACGTCACGCCCGGCTCGTACGGCGACGCGCGCCATGCCGACGACGAGCTTCTCGACGAGGACCACTACCCGGATGTGGACGTGCTCCTCGACCGGAGCCCGGACCCGACCGTCAAGGCCGGGCAACTGTGGCGGCACAAGCTCAACGGAACCGTCATCGAGATCCTGGCCGGCGGCACCGGCCACGGCGACGTCCGCTACCGGACTCGCGGGGTCATCCCGACCCGCTCAGCCTGCATCCACACGCTCATGCTGCCGAAGTTGTACGCACTCCTGGAGGACCACGATGTCTGAGCCGACCTACAACCCGCACGACTACCCGCCGTTCGCGGTCACGGTCGACCTGGCGATCTTCACGATCCGGCACGGCGGGCTGCACATGCTGCTCGTGAAACGCAAGGACGATCCGTTCGCTGGAGCCTGGGCACTGCCCGGTGGCTTCATCGAACCGGACGAGGACGCCGAGACGGCCGCCCGGCGCGAACTCGACGAGGAAACCGGCGTCCAGATCGACGCCTTCCACCTCGAACAGTTGCGGACGTACAGCGCCCCGAACCGGGACCCACGGATGCGGGTCGTGTCGGTCGCGCATGTCGCGTTCGCTCCGGACCTGCCCGACCCGGTCGCCGGCAGTGATGCCGCGAACGCCCGCTGGTGGCGAATCGAGGACGTCCTCGACGAGAACTTCGAGCTCGCTTTCGACCACGCCCAGATCGTCGCGGACGCCCTCGAGCGGGTCCGGTCCAAGATCGAGTACACGACCCTCGCGTGCTCGTTCGTGACGGCACCGTTCACCCTGTCCGACCTGCGGGCCGTCTACGAAGCGGTCTGGGGGTATGCCCCCGACTTGGGCAACTTCCGACGCAAGGTGCTGTCGACGCCCGGTTTCGTGGTCGCCACGAACGACACTGGCGGTGACCAGGGCCGACCGGCTCTGCTGTACCGCGCAGGTGGCGGCGCGATCTTGCAGCCGGCGATGTTGCGCCGAAACGATGACGACACGGAGCTTCGATGAGCGGCGATCAGCGTCCCGAGCAGAAGCTCAACATCGTCGAGGACTACCTGTTCTGGCCGGTCGGACTGATCAAGAGGATCCGGAAGCACAGGGACGTTGCTGCCGGCATCGACGACTTCGCACACGCGCACAGCTCGCCTGGACCATTCGGCCTGCGCTACTCCGGCGGCGGCCTGCTGCTGCCGATCAAGATCTTCCTGCCGACAGCGTGCCTGGTCGGCGCGTTCGTGCTCCTGATCTTCTCGTTCCTCATCGGTGCCGGTCTCGACGTGAAGAACGAAGCGCCGGTCGATGTGCGCGCGACGCGACAGTTTGTCCTGATGGGCTGTTCTGGCGCGACTTTCCTGATCGCCATCCTCGCCCTGGCGATCAGGAAAGTCCGCGGGTGGCTCGGACTGCTGGCTTTCGCGTTCTTCGCGGTCGGTTTCGCCCTCATCCTGAACTGGTTCTGACATCCAGGATGCCGCCCGGCCGCCTTCCTGGATGCGGCCGGGCGGCATCTTTTCGGTCGCGGCGCCATAGAAGGACGAAAGCAACCGTTCCCGAAAGGTGTCACCCCATGGCTGTCGAACTCGACATCACCGTCACCCACAAGGTGTCCGTGCCGAAGCCCGTCACTGTCGCCGACTTCGCCGAAGCCTCGGACGCCCTCATCGACTACCTCGAGAAGACGGGCGCTGACGCGGGCGAGGTCGGCCTCGTCGATGACGGCACCAAGGTGACCGTCGAGTTCACCGTCGGTGCAGAGCAGGACGCACCGAAGCCGAAGGCGGTCCGTCGCGCTGCGCCGAAGTCCGTGAAGCCCGCCGGCGAACCGGGCGAGACACCGGTGCCGCAGCAGGCCGCGAAGACCGAAGAGCTTCTGGCACCCGAGCCGGAGCCTGCCCCGGAGCCGGAGCCGGTCGAGAAGCCGGCAGAGCGCACCTTCGTTCCGCCGCCGGCAGTCGACGAGAAGCCCGAACGCGACCCGGACGATTTCTGATCCGGCGTTGGGCCAGGCCCGGGCCGCGTCACACCTTCATGACATGAGCACAACCACCGTCGTCCTCAGCGGACTCGTGAAGACTCCTTCACTGACCACGTTCGACCGCTGCGACAGTTGCGGAGCCCAAGCGATGGTCGAAGTGGACGCCCCGACGTTCGTCACGAGCCTGCTGTTCTGCAAGCACCACTACGACAAGCACCAGGCGGCCCTCGGCCTGAGAGCCCTCGTCATCCGCGACGACCGCGAACTGTTGCTGGTGCGGCCATGAACGATGTCACTCCGGAGCGTCTCCGGCAGATGGTCGAGGACTTGCTCGAGGTTGCCGGCGACTACATCGCGACCGAGCCGTACCTGGCCCACAAGTACAACTATCCGGGCCTCGTGGCGCGCATCCAGGCCGACCTGAACGGGACCGAGCCGGTCCTGACCTGCGACCCAAACTGTGTCGACTGTGTCCGCAAACCGCAGGACCTGTCGGCAGCGATCCCGGAACAGGTCGCCCGTCGGCACCGGATGGAATCGACGTTCGACTTCGTCGATGACGTCCTGCACGCGAGCGTCACCTGCCGAGCCTGCGCCTTCACGGCCACCGGTGAGTTCTGGCGCGCGTTCGAAGCGTTCACGGAGCACGTCCGGGCCGCAGCGAAGGGGCTGTCATGCGCATCCACCTGAACGGCGGCTCATTGCACGCCGTGATTGCCGAAGTCCTCGAAGACCATCGGGTCACGGTGACCACGATGCGTGACGGCCGAGCCCAGTTCATCTGCTCGTGCGACACGGTCGGTCTCGCTCCAAACACGGAAGCGGCACAGTTGCGAGCCGAGCAGCACCAGGCCGACTACATCGTCGACCGACTCCAATCGCTGAAGAGAAAGGACGCCGCGTGATGTTCAAGCGGAAGCCTGAACCGGAACCGGACATCGTCGACCGGATCAGTGAAGCTCTCGCCGGGATCCTGTGGCGTGACCTGCTCGATGACGGTGTCAACCTGTCGCGTCTGAACTCGATCCTGCGGCGCGAACTGACGCCGAAGCTGCCCGACTTGGAGTCGTATTCGGCCGTCTCCGGGAAGACGGTCCGCTGGTTCGAGACGGGCATCGAGGACGAACGGGACGCGATCGCCGTGAACGTCGGGCGGGCCATGAAGACAGTGACGCAGGCGTCACTGTCCGAGGCCGGGATGTTGTGGGACCGGGCCCGCGAGATCGCAGCCGGGAAAGGCGATACGCCATCCAGCCTCGAACTGGCCCAGGTTGCGACCGCCGCCGGTTGCACCGTCGAAGACCTGCTGTTCGGCGACGACAAGGTCGCCCGGATCGCGTACTTGGAGCGCTGCCGCGAAGACCTGATCGCCTACAAGTCGGATCTGAAGTCGCGCCTCGACGCGGCACAGGCAACCGCCGGACCCTGCGAGAACTACTCATCGAGTTCTTCGAGTACCTGCCTGGACGACCCGGCACGGTCGTTCGACGCCGACTACAGCGCAGACCGCTACTGCCTGCCTTGCCGGATCTCACACATCGTCAATCGCAGCCCCGCCCCCGCCAACAAGGAGAACTGAACCGTGGCTGTCACGAAGAACACCCTCAAGGCTGCCGCCCGCAAGGAGGCCCTCGCGCGCCTGTCCGGCGAGCGAGTCGACCGGCCCGACAACCACCTGCGGGCAGCGATCCCTGGCCTCGGCACGGACACCGCCGACCCGGTCATCGTGAGCTGGACCGCTGAGATCACAGGCCGTGACCCGTACTTCGACAGCGACCACCTCCTGGCGCGCGTGAACAACGCCCGGTGCCGGTCGTTCCTGCTGCGCTGGGCGATCCGGGAAGCGAACGAGAGGGCGGCCGCGTCATGACGTTCTGGCAGTTCCTGGTCTACTTCTTCGCCGCGATCGGCACCGTTTGTTTCGTCGCCTACCTGATGGGGATGTGGGACGCCCGTCACCGGCACGATTTCAAGAACCTGTTCGTCGTCGAATCCTCGAAGGCGCACACCATCGAACGGGTCCTGTCGTATCGGGCGACCTGCCTGATGCGCTGCGACTGCGGCAAAACGAAGCTGCAGCGAATGAACCTGCCGGTCGGTGACTATCCGAGAGATCGGGCGGACGTGTTCGGTGTCCTGGCGTCATGCACGAGACCATCCAAGGAGGCCCAGGCTTTCCTGGAGACGCTCGGCAAGAGCCATCAGATCTCCGGTTTCGGCACAGAGGTCGCCCTCGATGAGCACCAAGGTCGCAAGGCTGCCTTTTCGTCGGTCGCGCCATAGGACAGGGACGAACAGCCCTACCTTGGAGAGCCCGATGCCGTACGTTCCGCCGTCGTTCGTGGCACTCGACTTCGAGACCGCGAACGGACATCACGCGTCCGTGTGCGCGATCGGTGTCGTCCGGGTCGTCGACGGTGTCGTCGAGGAACCGCGGCACTGGCATGTTCGGCCCGCTCCCCCGTTCGACTTCCTCGGCTCGTTCAACCGGCAACTGACCGGGATCACCGTCGACGACCTGTTGCCGGCCCGCGGCTTCGACCATTGGGGTCCGCACCTGGCGCGCAACATTGGGACGTCCGTGGTGGTCGGACACAACGTGAAGTCAGCGGACCTGTCCATGTGGGAGCAGTCCCATTTCGGTGCCGGGCTGCCCGGACCGTTCCCGACGTTCCACTATGTCGACACGCAGATTGTCGGTCGTGCGGTCGTGCCCGGCCTGGAAAGGTACCGACTGAACACGCTGTACGAGGGCGTCATGGGCGAGCCGATGCCGGGCGAACATCACCGGGCCGACGACGACGCTGTCGCGTCTGCACATCTGCTGATCGAGATGTTGAGACGCTCAGGCACCCGTCTCGAAGACTGGGTTCGGGTGCGGAGCGGGGCGCGGCACCGAGTGCTGGAGCCGCCGAAACGGAACGGCACGTTCCAGGAGCTGTCGCTGTGCCGGCCCACGTTGGACCCTGAATGGCCCCGTCACACTGAAAGTGCATGAGCGCTCCGAGGTTCAATCAGCGTCCGTTTGCGAAACTGGCTGACATGATCGGACCGGTCGAGCCTGCCCGGGTGCGCGTCGTCAACAGTGACGACGTGGATGCCCTGGTCGCATCCTTGGCTGACCCGGACCGTTCCCACACGGTCGTCGTCATATCGGCCCGCAGCGACAGCAAAGCGACCGTGGACGCGCAACGGCTCGCGGACCGTCTTCCGCGGGATACCGACGTGGTGAAGCTGGCTGGCGCGAACGCAGCCTGGTCGCTGACAAGATCGTTGCCTGACGGAGCCCCGGACGTGTTCGGCGGGGCAACCCGGATCTACCGGCCCGGCCCTCTGGACGGCCCGGCCGGACGGCATCCGCTTGTCATGTGCTTCCCGGACACGTTCCGTGACATCGAACAGGCCGAGGAGCGGATCGTCGACTTCGTCCGGCACAGCCGGGTCGTCGAGGTGCCGGCGCTTCCTACCGCGGAGAAGCCTGTCGAGCGTCCTGCTCCTCGGCCAGCGATTGTGATCCCGCTGCCGGGTGCTCATTTGAAGGCGGTTCCGGTCACGACTGAGCCGAAGCCTCTCGCCGCTTCTGGGGTTCAGGACAGCGAGCTGGCGGACCTGATCGCCGGCAACAACCTGCTCCGTGACCAGTTGACGCGTGAGAAGGCGGGACGGCACAACGCCGAGCGGGAACTGTCGAACCTTCGAGGACGAGTTCTCGAACTGGAGGCGGCAGTCGCGGAACTGTCTGCACCCGCGCGGCCCGTGTTCGATGACCCGGAGAAGCAACTCCGTCACGAGGTCGAGCAGGCATGGCTGACGTCCGGTCCCGAGACCGAGCGGGGCACGTTGCGTGAGTTCACGATCGGGCCGGACCTGCTCGACGACCTCGAAGCACACATCATTGACCGGGCCCGACCTGCAGCTCGTCCACCCGGGCACCGGTGCCGTCACCGACCTGTGGACGCTGTCCGGGACCCTGAACGAGTACGCGATCACCGCCGACAGCGAATTGGTCCGATTCCACATCCTCCCGTTCGCGAAGCCTTCGATCGGCGAGACGTTCGTCGTCGCCGGCAAGACGTCGAAGGTGAACGTCCTCGACATCGTCACCGCGAAGCGTTCGCTGAAGCCGTTCGAGAAGGCTCTCGCCGAGACGGTCGTCGAGAACATCGAACTGGTCGCGGAACTCTCGTGACCGGCCCCGTCCTCATCACGGTCTCGGGGCGGATGTATGCCGGGAAGGACACACTCGCGGACGGTCTCGTGCCGCTGCTGCCCGGGGTCACGCACCGGTTCACGGTCAGTGACCTGATCCGGGCCGAGGCGCAGCCGGCGCTTGACGCCCTGTGGCGGCTCGTCGACGAAGAGGAACTGTTCGGCATGGACCTGGTCCAGGCCCAGATCGAAGCAGTCCGGGCAGCTTTGAACATCAGCGTCGAAGCGGCGACCGATTTCGTCCTGGTCGTCACGAACGACCCGGCCGCGCCGACATCGCTTCATGACCGCACGGACGCGACCCGCTTCATCTTGCAGCGGTACGGCAAGGACTGGGTGACCGAGAACTACTGGCCGGACCAGGCCCTCGAACATGCTCGCGAGCATCTAGCGCGCGGCGAGAACGTCGTCATGGTCGGCCTGCGGTTCATGAACGAGTTCGTCGCGTTCGGTGCAGCTGGAGCGACCCGGATCGGGCTCGTCATCGACCCGCGCATCCAGCGCGACCGAGCGGTCGGGCGTGACGGGCTGGAGCCGACGGCAGCAGCCTTGACGCACCGCGGCGAGATCGAACTGGTCGAGGCACCGTTCGAAATCGTCATCGACAGTTCGTTCCTGACCCCGGCAGAGACCCTCGAGGTCGCGGTCGAGAAACTCCGGGCTCACCGTGTCGACCTGGCGGCACCGAAGGCCGCGTGATGTCCGGTAAGGCGGTCGTCCTGCTCGACGTCGACGGCGTCCTCAACCCGTACTCGGCGCCTTGGCATCGGGCCGGGAGGAACGCAGAGCGCCCGAACGGCTACGTGACCCGGACGATCCAGTCGGGCCATTTCGCCTTCAAGGTCTCGCTCACGAAGGCGCACGGGCCGCTGCTGCTGTCCCTGTCCGATGTCGCCGAGATCATCTGGGCAACCACCTGGAACGGGGAGGCAAACAAGAAGATCGGAAAGAAGATCGGCCTGCCGACGCTGCCGTGGATCCCGCTCGACATTCACGTCCCGGCGACCGGCCGGCTCATGTGGAAGACCCCGCAGATTGCGGAATGGCTCGCAGAGAACCGTCCCGGACGAGACGTCCTCTGGTTCGACGATGAGGCGTACCGGGCGGACGCGAACTGGCTGTCCGGCGACACCCGACTCGGCGAGGCGCGCGTGTTGACGATCAATCCGCGGGTCGGCCTGCTCGATGAGGACGTGGCGTATGCCCGGACCTGGATCGAGGCCCGGCATGCTGAGTGAGCTGCTGACGAGCGTCGCGGACCGAATCCTGCTGCGACGCGACATCGGGGACGCGCAACGGGTGTGGCGCAAACGGATCCGGTCCGAGGCTGAACTCAGGCGGCGCGGGTCGCGCGCTCCGGAGCCAGTGGCCGGTCGTCGATGACTCCGTCGCGGAGCATGTGACCGCCCCAGACGCCGATCGCTCCAGCGGCTTGGCCTTCCAGCAGGCACGCCCGTTGCCGGGTGCAGAACCCGCAGATCCGTTTCGCCTGGACCAGCAGGGCCGGCGACGTCGGGAAGAACACTTCCGGGTCGGTCTGCGTACAGGGGGACGACACGAGGACCTTCATGCACTGGTTACGGGCGGCAGGTTTCGCCCGCCCGTAAGGAGAGACATGGAGTCCACATCCGCCGTTCCCGTCCAACTGTCTTTCGCTGACGTGTCCACCGAGTTCGAGCTGTTCGTCGAACAGTCCACTGGCGCAACACCGTTCCCGATCTTCGGTGAAGTTTCCCTGGCTGCGTGATGTCGTTCGGGTCGCAGCAGCGGGAAGAGTGTCGCCGGCCGAACGGACAGTTCGGTCAGCAGTGGCGCACTCCTCCGTTCGACCTGTTCGGTGAGGAAGCGCCACCGGAGAAGCCCGTCCACCAGCGCAGTGTCGGAGACCGGGTCGAACTGGCGCACGGGCGGTCCGGTGTCATCGCCTCGAAAGCGTGGGAAGCCAGGTCGATGCTCGTCCAACTCGACGACGGAAGCTTCGTCGAGGTCACGTCCGTCGTCGAGTTGGACGGCTCGCTGCGACACGAGATCGTCATGACGGCTGAGCAACTCGCTGCGCTGGACCAGGTGATGGCCCGCGCCGGAACGGACCGGACCGTCGCCCTGCCAGGCACGCGCGAACTGCATCAGTCGTCCTGCCCGAACGTGCCCGAGCAGGACCGCCAGGGAGTCCGAGTCCCGGCCGTGCAGGTCGTGGCGGCGTTCCGAGCCGGCATCGAACTGTGCGCCTGCCTGGCGCCGAGAACTGGTTGACCGTTGGACGAACTCCTTGACCCGTCACACGGTGCCGATAACGAACCTGAGGGTTTCTCAGGGTTTTCGTGATCCTTCGCATGTTTCTGCCTGAACGGCCGACCCGCGCATCATCCGAACTGAGGAGTCATCTCTCATGAGTCACCCTGGCCACTTCCGGCCGCCTGCCCGGACCGTCGCCTCAAGAGTTTTCGTGGCTCTCGGCCTCGCCCTGGCGGGCCTCACTGCCGCCGCGCCCGTGGCAGCAGCAGCCGTCACTCCTGACACGGTCCTCACACCGACTGCCCTGACCGGCGACGACGTCTTCAACACGACGAACCCGATGTCCGGCCAGTACCGCTGGATGGGTTACGGGGCAAAGCCGGACGGCACACCCAGTTCGGACGTGTACTTCCGCGACCAGACGTACTGGGGTCGCCTCGAGCCGTCCAAAGGCACCTACAACTGGGCCCCGGTCGAGCAGCTTCTGAGCAACGGCGCGTCCACGCAGGGTGCGGCCGGGATGCGGGTCATGGCGTACTGCCCCGGCTGCTGGATGAACTCGCGTGTCGACTGGCCAGGCTGGGGTGCAGTCACTCCTTCGTTCCTGCCGCTGCAGGCTGGCACCGACATTCCCGACTGGAACAGCGAAAGCTTCCTGTCGTCGTGGGAGTCGTTCATGAAGGCGTTCGGCGACAAGTACCGCAACGACCCGCGCCTGACGTACCTCGATGTCGGCGGCTACGGCGCGTACGGCGAAGAGCAGGACGGCTCCGGCACGTCGATCACGGACGCGAACTACCAGCGCATGGTCGCTGCGGTCGCGACGAACTTCCCGAACAAGTGGGTGCTCGTGAACACGATCACGGCCCCGACCAGGATCAAGCCGGCCCTCGACAAGTTCAGCAACGTCGGTATGCGGATCGACAACCTCGGATGCTTCGCCGGTGCTGCCGGCGAAATGTACTCGTGGGTCCCGGTCCTGCCCGAACTTCAGGAGTACTGGAAGACCCGCCCGTTCCTCACCGAGTACTGCTCGTCCGCGGACCTGGCTCGCGCCGCGAAGCAGGTGCAGGACTGGCACATCTCGACCATCTCGTCCGGCAACTTCCGCGCCGACCTGGCCGACCCGACGAACCTGGCCAACTTCAAGTCCGTCGTCAGCTCATCCGGCTACCGCTACCGCGTCGCCGAGCTGAAGGTCGCTGGCGGCGTCACCGAAGGCGTCGCGGCGAACGGGACGCTCACATGGAACAACGACGGCTCTGCCCCGACATACTTCGACTGGGATGCCGTCCTGTCCGTGACGAACGGGACGGTCACGAAGGACATCCCGCTGTCGACGAACTTCCGGACGGCACTGCCGGGTGCGACGGTCACGAACTTCCAGTTGCCGGCGGACCTGACCGCGGGCACCTGGACCGCGTCCGTGAAAGTGAACTCGAAACTGTCCCAGTTCGGTCCGATGAACCTGATGAACGCTGGCCGCAACGCGGACGGCTCATACCGTCTCGGTGACTTCACCGTGAACGCGAAGCCTGCCTACCAGCCGGCGAACGGCACCATCTCCGGGAACGTGTTCGAGGACCTGAACAAGGACGCAGCGCTCACCGCCGGCGAACCCGGCCAGGGCAACTACACCGTCACGCTGACCGACAAGGCCGGCGTGAAGCGGACCGTTCAGACGGCCGCGGATGGCACGTACACGTTCACCGATGTCGCCCCCGGCGACTACACGGTCAGTGTCGCTCTGGTGGCCCCATTCACCGGGTCGAGCTCGACCCTGTCGGAGCCGGCAGCCATCGTCGACGGTGACGCGGTCACCGGCATCAACTTCGGCCTCACCCAGCCGGTCATCGTCCCGCAGCCGCAGCCGGGCAGCATCGCTGGCAACGTCTTCGAAGACCTGAACAAGGACGCTACCTTCGAGCCGGGCGAGCCCGGTCAGGGTGCCTACGACGTGACGATCGCGGGAGCGAACGGTTTCACCCGGACCGTGAAGACCGGCATTGATGGCTCGTACTCGTTCACCGGTGTGCAGCCGGGTGACTACACCGTCACGGTCGCGCTGCGGGCCCCGTTCGACGCGTCCACGACGGGCCTGTCGAAGTCGGCCACGATCGTCGACGCCAACAATGTGACCGGCATCAACTTCGGTCTCACGCAGCCAGTCATCGTTCCAGCGAAGCCGGGCACCGTGTCCGGGACCGTCTTCGAGGACATCAACAAGGACGCCACATTCGGTGCGGGTGAGCCGCGCATCGCCGACTACACCGTCACCTTGACGGACAAGGCGGGCATCGCGAAGACCGTGAAGACGGCCGCGGACGGGACCTACTCGTTCGCCGATGTCGCTCCCGGCGACTACACCGTCACCGTGACCGTGAACGCCCCGTACACGGCGGCCACGACTGGCCTGTCGAAGCCGGCAGCCATCACGGACGGCAACACGGTCACCGGGATCAACTTCGGTCTCACGCAGCCGCCGGTCGTCATCATCCCGAAGCCGGGCACGATCTCCGGCACTGTCTTCGAGGACGTCAACAAGGACGGCAAGGCCGGGGCCGACGAGCCCGGCATCGGCTCGTACGCGGTGACTCTGTCGAAGGCTGGCGCCCAGGTGGCGTCCGTGCAGACGGCCGCGGACGGCACCTTCACTTTCGCTGACGTCGCCCCCGGCGACTACACGGTGACCGTGGCAGCCGACGCCACGTACACGTCGGTGACGACAGCCTCGACCGGGACAGCGACCATCGTCGACGGTGACAAGGTGACCGGGCTCGCGTTCGGTCTGGCGAAGCCGGTCATCGTTCCGGCCAAGTCGGGCACCGTGTCCGGAACCGTCTTCGAGGACCTCAACAAGGACGGCAAGGTCAGCGCCGGCGAAGCCGGGATCGGTGGCTATGTCGTCACGTTGACGAACGCCGCCGGGAAGGCTGCGACCGTGAAGACGGGTGCGGACGGGACCTACTCGTTCGCCGATGTCGCTCCCGGCACGTACACCGTCTCGGTGTCGGCGATCGCTCCGTACCTGGACGCCACGACCGCTCTGACTGGTCAGGCGGTCATCACGGACGGGAACACAGTCACGGTCACGTTCGGTGTCGCCAAGAAGGCTCAGAGCAACGGCAACGGCAACGGCAACGGCAAGCCGCCCGTGGTGAACGTCCCGCCGGCGACGCCGCGCGGCAACGGCACCCCAGGTGTCCCGGCGCAGCCGAAGAGTGCTGGCGAGAGCGTGAACGTGCCTTGGACGTTCCCGACGATTCGGGTGCCTGAGAGTTCGGTCGCTGTGCAGACCGCGCCAACACCTGCTCCGAGCAAGAGTGCCGCGTCGGACACCATCACGGCCGGGCCGGCAAAGGTCAGTCGGACGGACGACTCATCGAACCTCGCGGCCATCGCCGCAGGTTTCGCTGCCCTTGCGGGGCTCACCTTCGGCCTGATGATCGCTGCAGCACGCAGGTCCCGTCGCTCCTGACGGGTCTGACACAACAGCCGGGAGAGCGTGACGCTCTCCCGGCTGATGTCGTCCCGGCAACCTTCTGGCGGCCAGTGCCATAGAGATCCCGAACAGCATGCGGAAGCTTCGAACCGATCCTTCGCATGGTGCTTTGTGGAGGAGGCGCACCAGCCACCAAAAGGTTTCCCGATCCAGCGGTGGACGAGGCGCAACAACCCTTCGCATGTCAACAGGCGGGCTACCCGCCGCATCACCCAACATCTGATCGAATCCCCGCAGGAGCACTCTCGTGCGAATCTCTTCCCCCCGCGTGACCGCCATCGCGATGGCCGGCCTCGCTCTCACGGCCATGGGCGCCATGACGGCTGCTCCGGCGATGGCCGCAGTGCCGGCCGCGTTCGGCACGGCCTCCGGGCCGGCCGCCGACAACGTCGCCCTGATCAACCCGACCGCATCCACCGAGCTCCTGATCCACAAGATCCTCGGCCCGACCACCGGTGGCATCAACAACGGCACCGCGCAGACCGTGACCGGCGACCCGCTGCAGGGCGTCCAGTTCGATGTCTTCAAGATCAACGGCGTCGACCTGACGACGAACGCCGGCTGGACGGCGGCGATGGATCTCGCCGGTGTGGTGCTCACGCCGCAGCAGATCGCGACCGGCAAGGTCAAGGGCGCCTCGGGCGTTGACTACACGATCACGACCGTCGGCAACGTCGTCACGGACGCGACCGGAACCGCGACGTTCGGCACCGGCGGCGTCGGCCTGTTCATCGTCGCCGAGAACCTGACCGCCTCGACGAGCATCACGAACGTCACGACCGGTGCGAGCGTCGCGGCGTCCTCGGTCACCCCGTCGCCGGCGTTCGCGGTCACCCTGCCGATGACGCAGCCGGACAACCTGAACTCCTGGATGTACTCGGTCAACGTCTACCCGAAGAACCAGGTCGACTCGATCGCGAAGGCGGTCCTCGACAACCGGACCGTGACCGCCGAGCAGGCCACCCAGGGCGCGGCGGCCAAGAACGCGGCGCAGTACGTCCTGACCTCGACCGCTGCGCCGGTCACCGGTGACCGTGGCGCGTACGCGGTCTACGACAAGCTCGACACCCGCGTGTCGTTCACCGGCGTCGACTCGGTGAAGGTCAACGGCACCGCTCTCGCGGCGACCGACTACAAGATCATCGTCGACGGCGCGGTCTGGGACGGCAGCACGCCGGCTCCGGGCGCCGCGGTCACCGTCCAGATCGACCCGACGAAGGTCCCGAACGACGCGTCGGTCGTCACCACGCTCAACGTGACGATGGACTCCGAGGGCACCAACGGTGTCATCCCGAACTCGGCGGCGCTCGTCCCGAGCAACACCTGGTGGGCCACGAATGTCGGCAACTCGGCCGCGACGTTCGACGCGACCACCGGTGACGTCCCGGCCACGACCAACGCCGACGGAACCGTGACCCCCGGTTCGGACACCACGGGCGGCGTGGTCACGCCGGTCGGGGCCACGATCTCCTCGAACCTCGTCGAGTCCAAGTACGGCGACGCGAAGGTCACGAAGACGAACGCGGACGGCACCAAGAACCTCGCCGGCGCCGTCTTCTCGGTGTACGCCGACGCCAACGCCGACGGAACCTGTGCGCCGTCCGAGATGGTCGACGCGAACAACATCTTCTCCGGCCTGACGACCGGTGCAGACGGCACGGTCACCATCAAGGGCCTGCAGGTGTCGACGTTCATCAACGGCGCGGCCGCGTCGGCGACGACGAACCCGACCGACATCACGTACTGCCTCGTCGAGACGAAGGCCCCGACCGGCTACAACCTGAACGCCGAGCCGGTCTCCTTCCAGGTCACCGCGGCCGGTGACGCGACCCCGGTCGGTGTCGCGTTCAAGAACGAGGAGAGCAACCTCACGAACGCCCTGCCGCTCACCGGTGGTGCGGGCGCGATGGGTGCCGGTCTCGGTCTCACGATCGTCGGTGGGGCTCTCGTGGCCCGCGCCGCGGCCAAGCGCCGTCGCGACCAGGCGGAGGTCTCCGCCTGAGCCTGACCGGGCTGCAAAGCCACAGGGCGACACGGGAAACCGTGTCGCCCTGTGGCTTTCTCGCGGTCGAGCCATAGAAGGACCGTGAGCGCAACAGCAGCCCTGGCGCCCCGTCCACGGTCCGAGTGGCGGGGACGCTTTGTGACCCTGGCAATCATGCTGATCGGGGTCGGCATCCTTCTGTACCCGGTCGTGGCGACCTACTACAACAACTGGAACGCCACCCAGTTCGCGAAGCAGTTCAACAAGTCGCCGGTGGGCCAGGACTCAGCCGCGAACCAGCAGAAACTCGAGCAGGCCAGGGCATACAACGCGGCCATGCCGCCATCCATCCTGGCCGACCCTTGGCGGGCCGGTGGTCCGGAGAAGAACGACGACTACAAGTACTACCTGAACCAGGTGGCATCGTCGCAGGAAGCGATTGCGCGGCTACGAATCCCGTCCATCAAGGTTGAGCTACCCGTCTTCCACACGACCACAGACGAAGCGTTGTCCAAAGGAGCCGGCCACGTGTACGGCACGTCACTTCCGGTCGGCGGCACTTCGACCCTGGCTGCTCTCGCGGCACACCGCGGGCTGCCGACATCGACCATGTTTGACCGGGTGCCTGACATGAAGGTCGGCGACGAAATGTTCGTCGACGTACTTGGGGAGACGCTCGCGTACCGAGTGACATCCGTGAAGACGGTCCTTCCGGATGACGTGAAGAACCTGATGCGCGTCGACGGTAAGGACCAGCTCGCCCTGGTCACGTGCACCCCGTACGGCATCAACACGCACCGCGTCATCGTCGTCGGTGATCGGATCCCGTTCGATCAGGCGAAGGACGCGAACTGGGAGGCCGGGTTCGACTGGACCGTCCAGGCATGGATGTGGACGCACCTGATCGCCGGCGGCGCGACGCTCCTGCTCATGGTCGGCATGGTGGTCCGCTGGATCGCCGTCGATCGCCGGAAACGGCGGCTCGAAGCGCCGAAGCTTTCGCCCTCCGACACAGAGAGTCGAGCCCTCGGTGCCGAAGTGCCATAGAAGCCAAGAGACCGTATCTCGGAATGGGCTCACGGGACGTGGGGACGAATCCTCCGACCCTTCGCATGTTCCGTACCAGGAGGTTCTAACAATGACCACAACCAGCCGCACAGGCCGCGTATCGCTGGCGAGCCTGTTCGCTCTGATCGCGGCCCTGTTCGCCATCGGCATCGCTTCGGGTGCGCAGGCCGAGCCCACCGGCAGTCTGACCGTGAAGGCGCTCCGCAACGGGACACCGGGCGTGGTGTCCGTTTCGGGGGCGAAGTTCACGCTCACGACGGTGAACGGGGTCGACCTGGTCACCGACCCGCGCAGCGCCACCGAATGGGCGAAAGTCCAGGCGTACGCGAAAGACCCGAGTCTGGTCGCAGCGAACCTCGGCGACACGGTCACCCTGGCTGCCACAGATAGCGCTGGTGTCACCGGGCTCGACGGCCTCAAGCCGGGGCTGTATCGCCTTGTCCTGACCGGACCGGCACCGGACGGGACAACATTCGACCCGATGCTCGTCACGATCCCGACTCCGGTCGAGAACTCGAGCACCTTGAACTACGACGTGACGATCGAGCCGAAGCCGCACTTCGTGTCGCCGAGCCCATTGCCGACCGAGGAGCTGCCCGCACCAACTCCGGCCCCATCCGGAGTCGTGAATGTGAACTCGGGTCTTCCGACGATGGCGTTCGGTTCGATCGCGCTCGGCGCGGTCATCGTCGCCTTCGGCGTCCTCCTCACCATGTGGCGTCGCAGCGCCCGAGAGCACTGATCCGCAGATGACAACACGCAACAGCCCGCCAAGACTGTTTGTCACGAGTGGGCGGGCATCTCATTCACATGTCAAGTCGTACTTGGCGGTACTCCTCACCGGGTTGTTCCTGCTCGTCATGCCGATCGCCCGAGCAGCCCAGGTGGACTGGGTGGTCAACATCAAGACCGACAAGGACGTCTACTACAGCGGGCAGTTGATGCATGTCACGGTGACGGTCGACCAAGCGGCTGATGTCACCCCCGCAGGGCCGCCAACCCTCGTCATCAGCGGCGAGACGGGGACGCTCTCGAGCGCCCGGAACGTCGTCTGCACGGCGACCGGCGGAGCGACTTGTCCAACACTGCCCAGCCCTCTCGTGGACGCCAGTACCGGTAAAATCTCGCTGCCGATCGCCCCGTTCACGAAGCAGGGCCGGCTCATCTTCACGATGGACATGGACGCCGCTCCCTACGTCCAGAACGTCAGCTTGGCGGCCACACTGCACCCCGGTCCGGGCGACACTGAAATCAACGACCAGACGAACGTGAGCATCCAGAGTCCGGGTGTGCTCGATGCCGAAACGGACTTCGCCTCAACGGTCACGTCCATCCCGAGCGGCACCCAGTTCATGGGATCTGATTTCAGCGTGTCCGTGGATTTCGAGAACGTCCACCCTCTCTTCGGCGACATCATGACCGGTCGTCTTGGGGTGTCCTGGGTCGGTGGGATGTCCAGCCCTGCCATCTCTGAGATCACTTGTACCCCGCTCGCGGACCCGAGCGAATGCGACCTGTCTGCGGACGGCTGGGTGAAGAGCGGAACAAACACATGGGTACCCGGCCCCAACCAGACGTCGCAGCAGTTCGGGTTCATGATCAAGACCCCGGCACAGGCCGGGGCCCACATCCGATTGACAGCGAAGGGCGTCATCCCCAAGCCGCCCTGCACTGACGTGCCTCAGAACGCAGAGTTTCAGGTCATTTCGTACGTGAACCCGTTCAACCTCATGGACTCGAACTGGTCGAACAACAGCGACCAGGAGTCGTTCGTCGTGACCTCCCCGGCGTGCGAGAACTACGACCTGCAGGTCTCAGGAATCCAGATCAACCAGTACGGGACCCAGCTGGGTGATCCGTGGAGTGCGACTTGGACCATGGCGAACGGCGGGCCCGGTCCGTCCCCGGACTGGTTCGCATTCATCGGCTCCAGTTGGCCGGGCTTCGACCCGAACGGGACAGTGAGTTGTGTCGCCACGGGCGGTGCAGTCTGCCCGACGGTCCTCTCCAAACTCGGAACGATGGATCAAAACGAGAACCTCGTACCGAACAACAAGGGATGGAACTTCGGCGGCACGGAAGATGTCAAGCAGGTTGAGACACGTCTTGTCATTCGGTCTGTATGAGGGCCTCTGGTGATGGTTGGTTGATCCAGGCGGCGGTGGGCAGTTTGGGTGCTTGGGGTCGGCGGTTGCCGAATC
>WBZS01000661.1_pt1 | contig 37810 bp, 50 predicted proteins | sample 5204201 | NCBI WGS metagenome assembly WBZS01 (sample SAMN12344357, study PRJNA552823) | activated sludge metagenome | biome: Activated sludge suspended growth; feature: Nitrification reactor; material: Wastewater; isolation source: activated sludge from nitrification reactor of wastewater...
GCAGCGGTACCAGAGCGGCGTAGAGGCATTGGTGCAGGCGTTGGGCCGCGAAGCCGTGCAGACCACGCACACGGTGACGATCTACTGGCGTGACGATGTGAGCGAACTCAACCGGCTGGTCTGGAACGGCAAGGTGCTGGACATCCGGCGGGTGATCGACCCCGACGGGAAGGGAACCTGGCTCGAGCTGATGTGTGAGGAGACGCCCAATGAAGCAGCAGATTAAGGGCCTCGACGAGCTGCTGGATAAGCTGGACGAGCTCGACAAGATGGAGCAGGACGAGGCGCTCGCGCTGGGTCTGGCACGCGGCGGGGCGAAGGCAGTGATGCGGGCGCGCGAGCTGGTACCAGTGGATAGCGGCGACCTGCGGGACAATCTGCATGTCGGCGGGCACACGAACCTCACGCCCGGATACCGTGCCGTGGGCGCCTACGGGGCGCTGAAGAAGCCTGGCGGCCGCGGCAAAGGTAGATGGGTTCTAGTCGGCACAAAGCTGCCCTATGCCCATCTGGCGGAAATGGGGAGCACGCACAACCGACCGACACGCTTTCTGCTGCGCGGGGTTCAAGAGTCGGAGAAGGCGATCGTCAAGGAAGTGGACACGGCCATTCAGGAGATCATCGACAGGTAACCATGGCGCTGATCGGCGAACTGCTCTACGCACGATTGACGGGTAACGCGGGCCTGGCGGCCTTGGTGGCCACACGCGTGCATCCCGACATGCTGCCGCAGACCACGACCTATCCGGCAATGCGGTATGTCCAGGTCAGCCGCGTCGAGGTTGTGCGCAAGCCGACGTCCGCCGGCGGCGTGGGTGCCGGCCTGGCGATCGTGCGCGGTACGTTCCAGCTCGACTGTTACGCCAAGACGTACAAGCAGGCGCACCAGGTGGCCATGGCTGCAGTTGCAGCCATCTATGGATGGCGGGATCCGGCCAACGGGGTGATCGTGGCCCGGGTGACCGATGTGCAGGACACAAACGACAGTGAGGAGACGATGCAGCGCGTTAGCATTGACGCGAGCATCACATATAACGAGTAGCGAGGAACATCATGGCACAGACAACTGGTGCAATCAGCAGTGCGAATTACAAGGTTGAAGTCAGCGAGAACGGGACCACGTGGACGGACATTTCCGGGGCCAACGCCTCTGTGCAGATCGACGGCGGTGACATCGGCGTCGGGTCGCAGCACACGGCGCTCGGCAGCGAAGCCATTGTGGTCAGCAACAAAAAGCGGGATCCTTTGACCCTCAGCGTGAAGGCCATCTACACCGAGACGGCGGATGAACCGTGGACGGTGGTGCGCGAGGCGTATGAGAGTGCGGACCCGTCGATCTACCTGCGCTTCTCGCCCGCTGGCGGCGCCGCCGGGGACCTGCGCTACACGACCGCCGTCGGCGGGGTGGCGGCCGCCGTGCCGATCAAGTCGTGCGGCTATCCGCAGCTGGACGCTGGCAGCGAGGATCCGGCTATGTTTGAGTTCTCGGTGATGACGCCGGGGTTGTTCGAAGAGACGATCTCCGCCTAAGCCGGAATGGCGCGCAACACAATAGGGCGCCGCGTTTCCCGGGAAACGCGGCGCATTGAAAGGACAGCAGCGGTATGGCAGAAGTCACGGTCAAATTCATCGAACCACCAGTCAATATCGACGTCGACATGTCAAAGATCACCTGGCGCGACCTCATCGAGCTGCAGAAGGTGCAGCGCCAGGGGGGTGACGAGGAGCAGGCGATCGAAGCGGTGACAAAGATTGTCAGCCGCATCACCGGACAGGACGCCTGGGATTTGCCGGCACAGGTTGTCGCTAAGGTCGTCGAGGAGATGATGACCATGGCAGGGCTCGGGGGGACGGCAAAAAACTAAGGGCGCAGGTCATCGCGCACTTGTGGACCGGTGCGCCTGCGCCACTCGAATACATTGAATTGACCCTCCTACGGGAGATGGGTTGGACGTACGAAGATTTGGACCGCACGAGCGCACGCCGAGTGTTTGACGCCTTCGCCATGTTTGGGGCGGAGGGTGCGGTACGGAAGCAACGCGAGCAGGACAGCAGAATGCGCCGGCGGCGCCGGTAGGCGCTGGGGTGAGACGTGGCTAAACTAGACATCCTGATCAGTGCGACAAACGATGCCAGCGGGCCGATCGGCGCCGTGACGAAGGCCTTGCACGGCCTCGACGGCGTGGCGAAGGCGGCTGTACTGGGCGTCAGCGCTGCGGCGACGGGCGTGGTCACGTCGGTGGTGGGTGCCATTGGGTTGGGCACCAAGAAGGCCGGTGACCTGGAACAGAACGTCGCCGACATTGCCAGCGTGATGGGGACCACGTTCGACGAGGCCAAACCTTTGTCGGATCTCATTGCCGACCTCGGCATGGATCCCAAGCTCAAGGTGGATGCCCAAGGGGCTGCCGACGCCATCATGCAGCTGGCCCAGAATGGCCTGGGTATGGCGGACATTCTCGACGGTGCGGCGCGCAGCTCGGTGCTGCTGAGCAATGCGACGGGTGGCGACATGGCGACGAGCGCAGCGGTGGCCACCGATGCGATGTCGCTGTTCGGCATCAAGGCCAAGGATATGATCACCGCAGTCAACGGCATTACCGGTGTGACTGTGGCCTCGAAATTTGGGATCCAGGATTATCAGCTAGCGCTGGCGGCCGCCGGCGGCGTGGCATCGGCCGTCGGTGTGAATTTCGATGACTTCAACACTACGATCACGGCGATCAGCTCCTATTTCGCTTCCGGCAGCGATGCCGGCACAAGCTACAAAACTTTCCTGCAGCGCCTGGTACCGCAAAGCAAAGAGGCCACGGCGGCCATGCAGCAGCTGGGCATCATTACCGCCGACGGTAATAACCGGTTTTTCGACGCCGGCGGCAACATGCGGAGCATGGCGGAGATCGCCGGCATCCTGCAGCAAGCGACGGCAGGCCTGAGTGAAGAGCAGCAGAACGCGGCCTATACCGTGATGTTTGGGTCGGATGCCATGCGCGCGGCGTTCGGCATTGCCAAGACCGGCACGGACGGGTTCAACAAGTTGGCAGGCAGCCTCAAAAAGGTAGACGCAGCTGCGTCGGCCGCCACGCGCATGAACACGTTCAACAGCGTGGTCGAGATCTTGATGGGGCTGATCGACGGGCTGCTGCTGAAGATTGGCAACGCCTTCCTGCCGGTGTTGCGCGAGCTCGCCGACTGGGCGGTGGCGTTCGTCGACGCCAACGGCGACAAGCTGGTCCAGTGGTTTGCGAATCTGGCGGGCTGGGTGAAGGCGGTCACGCCGCTGGCATTGTCGTGGGGCCAGGTGTTCCTGGGCGCCATCCAGGAGATTTGGGACTGGATCAACGGGCAGGCGACGTCGTTTGAGAGCCTCAACATGCTGTGGAGCGCGTTGGCGAACGTGGTGGGCACGGCGCTGGCGTCGATCGTGCGGTTCGTGCAGGAGCACCTGCCGGACTGGATTGCGACACTGGCCAGCTGGGCGGCCGCTGCCTGGCAGTGGGTTGTGAACGTTACGCCGGAGGTCCTGGCCAAACTGGGACAGCTGACACTGGCGCTGATTACCTGGATTGCCACCAACCTGCCGACCTGGGTAGCGAATCTGGCGGCGTGGGCGGCAGCGACCTGGCAGTGGATTGTCGACGTTACGCCGACGGTGCTGACTAAGCTCGGCGAGTGGGGCGGTGCCCTGTATAACTGGCTGGTCATCAACCTGCCGACCTGGGTGGCGAATCTAGCGACCTGGGCGGCAGCCATCTGGCAGTGGATCGTCGACGTTACGCCGACAGTGCTGACTAAACTCGGCGAGTGGGGCGGCGCGCTGTACAACTGGCTGGTCACAAACATGCCAACCTGGGTGGCAAATCTGGCAACCTGGGCAGCAGCCATCTGGCAGTGGATCGTCGACGTTACGCCGACGGTGCTCACTAAGCTCGGCGAATGGGGCGGCGCCCTGTATAACTGGCTGGCTGCCAACCTGCCGACCTGGGTAGCAAAGCTGGCGGCATGGGCCGGCGCCGCCTGGCAGTGGATCGTAGCTGTGACGCCGGCAGTTATCGCTAAACTCGGCGAGTGGGGTGGTGGGCTGATCAACTGGCTCGCTGCCAACCTGCCGGGCTGGATTGGGAAGCTGGGCGAGTGGGGCGGCGCGCTGCTGCAGTGGCTTGTGAGTGTGGCGCCGAGCGTGTTGGGCAAGTTTGGCGAGCTGCTGTGGTCCTTGGTGAGCGCGTTGATTGCGAGCCTGCCGGGATGGGCCGCAAACCTGGGGACATGGGCGTCGGCGCTGCTGCAGTGGGTGGTGAGCGTGGCACCTACCGTACTTAGCAAGCTGGGCGAGCTGGTGATGGGCATAATCAGTGCCATCACCACGAACCTGCCTGCCTGGACAGCGCAGTGGGGACAGTGGGCACATAATGCCTGGGAGTGGATTGTAGATATTACGCCCACGATCGGGGCCAAGCTGCGTGACCTGTGGGACAACACGATCAAACCCTGGCTCGACGAGCATGGGAACGGCCTCGGCACCTCGCTCGACGAATGGGCGGCGAAGTTCTCTGGCTTTCTGGCAACCGTCAAGGCGGGCTGGGATCTAGCCTGGCCTGACATCACCAAGGTCCTCGAGGACTCCAAGAACAAGATTGTCGCGGATCTCGGCGCTGTTGGCCAGAACCTGAATGATCTCATCACGCTCATCACCGGCGACAAGACGGGCAATGCGGCCAAGACCTGGCGAGACGTCTTTGTCGGGATGGTCACGGTCGCCAGCTGGTTCGCCACCAATGCGATCGAACAGCTGAAGAACTTTACCAGTGGTCTCGTGATCATCGTCGAGGGAGTCAAAGCGCTGGGCACAGGTGACGCTGACCTGATGCGCGAGGTGAACGACAAGATCATCGCCCTTGCCACCCAGATGCATAGCAAGGACTCAGAGATCCTGGGCTGGGTTGGCTCACTGTTCTCGCAGGAGTTCAGCGGCCTCACGCCGCGTGCGCTGGGCGGCCCAGTCGAGCGGGGCGGCCGCTACTGGGTCGGCGACGGTGGTGAACCGGAAATGTTTGTGCCCAACGAGGACGGCACGATCGTTCCCTCCTCGAGCATGACGACGTACAACACATGGAACGTCAACCTGGCGGGGGGCGCCGGAGCACAGAATGACGTGCTCTCGGCCGTCGGCCTGCTGCAGGCGCTATACGGGTGATCGCATGCGATGGTCTGTACTGTTAGGTAATCGAGAGCTGCAGCTGACTGACCGGGCGCCGTTCGACCTGGTCTCCGCCCAGGGCATCGGCGCGGCGCCGGTGCGGCGTTTGACCGAGCGCGGCCCCTTCCAGGACGGTGACACGGACATCGGGTTCCGGCTCGACCCGCGCACCATCAACCTGGTGCTCTTCTTTGCGGCCGCCAACGAGGCGCAAGCTGACGGCTGCCGTGACATGCTGGCACGCTGGTTCCAGGGCCTGAACCGCAGCCTGGCGCTGCGCTGCGAGCGGGCAGATGGCACGACGCGTCAGATCGATTGCTACGTGACAGGGATGGTGGATCTGCCGCTCGACAGCCAGAACCGCATTGGCGACAGTCAAAAGGTGGCGGTGCAGCTGCGCGCGCCAGATCCGATCTGGTACGATCCGCAACCGCGTTTCTTTGGGCTGATGGGTGGCAGCTCGACCGGCGCAAGCGGGTTCCGGGTGGCCATGGCAGTGCCGTGGATCGTCTCATCGCAGTCCTATATCGACAACACGTTTCCGCTGATCTGCCCTGGATCGTGGTCAGAGTATCCGATCTTGACCATTCATGGACCCGCCAGCAACGTGGGGATCTACAACCTGACGACGGGTGATGCGTTGCTGCTGCCATATATCGGCCTCGGCACAGGGCACTGGATCCAAATTGACTGCCGCTATGGGCGCAAATCCGTCGTCGACGACACGGGCGCCAACCGCATCAGCGAGCTGAGCGACGACAGCGACTTGGCTACGTTTCGCCTGGCAGTCGACCCCGAGGCAGAGGGGGGCGTCAACATGCTGAAGTTCACCGTGGCCGGGTCGGCCGACAACAATACTGGGCTGCAGGTGCAATATTACGACCGCTACATGGCGGCATGAGGTAGGTTATGTGCGCAGAGTATAGTCGCCTGTGGGCAACATCTGGGGTTGGTGACGGGATCGGCAGCGGGTACACGGCCGATCAGCTGTTTGAAATCTATCGTGCCTTGTTCTCCGCCGCAAGCGGCGCAAATCGGGGTGGAGTGGCGCCAGAGTATGGTTCCAAGCTGGCAGCGAGTGGTACGTCCTCGCCTGTTGCGATCGCCGACGGCGCCGCGCTCGTCTATGGTATCCCTTATATCAATACTACACCGGTGTCTGTTGCCATCCCGACGCCGACTACAGCGACACGCATAGACCGCATTGTGCTGCGCGCCAGTTGGGCAGCTCAGACGGTGCGCGTGACGCGTGTCGCCGGCGTCGAAGGCGCGGGCAGCCCGCCGAACCTGCAGCAGTCCGCCGGCGTGACCTGGGACATACCGCTCGTGCAGGTGTCAATTACCACCGGTGGCGTCGTTACAATCACCGACGGGCGGCAGTATCTGCAGGTCATCGGCGACAGCGGGGTCAGCACGGCGAAGCTGGCGGATGGGGCGGTCACGGCAGGCAAGCTGGCGCCCGACTCCGCAACCACAGAGAAGATCCTTGACGGCAACGTCACCAATGCCAAACTTGCCGCCATGGCGCAGGCGACAATTAAGGGCCGTGCCAGCGGGGCTGGGAGCGGCGCACCTGGCGATCTTTCGGCGGCGCAGCTGGTGGCCATCATCACCGGCAGTGATGGCGCCGGCAGCGGCCTGGACGCTGATCAGCTGGATGGCAACCATGCCGCTGCGTTCGCCACTGCGTCGCACACGCATAGTAGCTCGGAAATTACCGACAACGCTGTGACCAATGCAAAGCTCGCCGACATGGCCCAGGGTTCCGTCAAGGGCCGTGCCAGCGGGGCTGGGAGCGGGGATCCGGCCGACCTGACCCCCGCACAGTTGGTGGCCATCGTTACAGCGGCTGATGGCCACGGCACGGGCCTAGACGCAGACACGCTCGATGGCCAGCAAGCCATGGCATTCGCAGCTGCAGCGCACGCGCACGGCACGAGCGAGATCTCCGACGATGCTGTATCGAACGCCAAGCTTGCTAACATGGCCCAGGCCACTGTGAAGGGGCGGGCGTCCCTGGCTGGCACTGGTGACCCCACGGACCTTACCCCCGCCCAGGTGGCTGACATTGTTCAGGGGGCTGGGGTTTTCGCTGCGAAGGCCGGTGCGTGGGTGACACTCACGCTATCTGCTGGTGTCACCGCATCCTCTCTGTATGGAACACCGAAGTACAGGTTGAACGGGGATGTGGTCGAGTTCAAAGGTGGTGTCACTTCAGCTTCCAGCGGAACGGTGACCATCTGCGACATTCCTGTGCTGAACCGGCCTGTGAGCGGCGAGTCACACGCCTTCTGCCACGTCAACACTACGCAGGTGGTAGCCATGATGCAAGCCTATAACGACGGCGCAACCTCACGCATCATCATCTACGACTTCGTTTCCGGTGGTGACTACAGCCTGTCCTCCATTCGTTACAGCGTCACACCATAGCCTATGAGTACCCAGTACCAGCTCCGCATCTACAGCCGCACCGGCGTGCTGCAGCACGTGATCACAGACATGCTGCAGTTGAGCTATGTGCGCGAGGTCAACGCTGCAGGCATGCTGGCGGTGGCGCTGCCGGCTGCGAGCGAAGCAATCCTAGATCTGCAGCTCGACAGCCAGATCGAGGTGTGGCGGGCGAACGTGGCGCAGGGGATCGACTGGTACTGTGATTTTTACGCGTTCTGGCGCGGGGAGACTCGGCAGGCGAATGATGATGGCACCGCCATCTACATGATGCAGTGTCCCGGCCAGCTAAGCCTGTTGAGCAGGCCGATTGTCGCGTATCGAGCCGGCACGGCCAATCGTTCGCAGTTTGCGCTTGCGCGCGCTGAGACTATCGCCAAGACGCTCGTGGGCTACAACGCTACCTCACTCGGCACGATAGCCGACGGGCGCGTGCGCAATGTTACCCTGACCGGCATCTCGATCGAGGTAGACGGCGCACGGGGTAACGACATCGAGCTGAGCTGCACCTGGCGTAATCTGCTCGATGTGCTGGCAGACATTACAGCCATCGGCGGCGGCGACATCGACCTGGTCAAGACCGGTGCCGCCACATGGGACTTCTGTTGGTATCCGCTGACGCGCGGGACTGACAGGCGGGGGGCGGTGGTCTTCGCTCTGGAGTGGGGCAACATTGCTAGCCCACGCCTTGTGCGCAGTCACCTGCAGGAGCGCACGGTGGCAATCGTGGCGGGTCAAGGACAGGATGCGGATCGCACGGTTGTAGTGCGCACGGGGGCGAACTACACTGCCGCTTACAACGATACGGAGACCCTGGTGGATGCGCGTAACCTGGCCGCCACGGCAGCGCTGCAGGGTGCGGGCGATGCCGCTATGGTGGATCAGCGAGCGCACAACGAACTGTCCTTTACCGTGCTGCAGGTGCCTCAGACCCTCTACGGCAAGCACTACTTCTTGGGGGACCTGGTGACTGCCAGATATGAGACAGTGGTGGCCACGAAGAAGATCAAGCGCGTGACGGTTGCTGTGCAGGCAGACGGCAGCGAAGACATTATGTGTGACCTGGTAGATGCATATGTCTAACGACGTAGTGGTGCTGGCGGCAGAGCTTCGGTGGTTACAGCGAGCCGTCGAACGACTCGAGGCGCAAGAGCCCGCTGCCAGCGGAGCCTTCTACACCAGGAGTGAAGCCGACGCCAAGTTCCTGACCATTGCCGACGCTGCCGATACCTATGTAGACATATCCGCCTACGGCGACTTCCTGCTTGCTACAGGGCAGGCGGCAGGCGCCCTGATATTTCCACAAATATTCTCCAAGGGTATCTACTCTTACGATGGCATTTGGGGCAGTGGTGCGCCCAACGGCGATCTTGTACTGGAGGGCACGTCTGATGCCGCCAAGACGTCTAGCTATGTGCTCATCCAGCCAAATGGCGGCAAAGTAGGCATAGGCACTGCGGCACCAGGAGCGTACCTAGAGTTAAGCATTCCAGATGACTTGCGTCCTGGTGGCACAGCGGCTAGGTCAAACCTGTTCCGCTTTCAGGGTGGCCAGGGCGGATATATATGGGGTCAGCGTTGGAATTTTGACGTGATGGGCTACGCTGACCTAAACAGCAGCAGGCTCGTTCTTGCCGCTGGTAACAATTCCACTGGCAGCTATACCACATCGGATGTTTTTAGCTTCACGAGCACCGGCGCGCTCGGCATCGGTGTAACAGCACCCGCATACGCGCTGGACGTAAACGGCAAGGCAAACTTCAGGGGCGACCAGCTTCTATTCTCTGGCGGCAGTGGCCTGGGGGCTGACCAAGCTGACGCTACAGCTACGCTCTACAACCGTACAAGCGTTGGGCCGACTGTTTCGGGAGCTCAGTTTTCCATAAGGACGGGAACACCAACACCGGCAGAGCGGCTGCGCATCAACGCAACGGGGCAGACGACGTTATACGGCCCATCTGCGGCGACTGCCTTACGGCTGGAAAATGGCGGCTTTTCCATGAATGGATCTGACGCACTAGCTATTGACGCGGTCGGTACGGCAGGCGGGCGGTTCTTTGTTGCATCAGACGGCAAAGTGGGCATTGGCACTGCATCACCGACGCAGAAGCTCGACGTAAACGGCGTGATCAAGTTACGGGGCGATCAGCTTATTTTTGAGGGTGGCAGCGGGCTGGGAGCCGATCAGGGGGATAGTACCGCTACCCTATACAACCGGGCGGGTGTAGGGCCAACGTTTTCAGGCTATCAGGTTGTTTTCCGCACGGGCGCGACACCGGCAGAGACGATGCGCATTGATGCAAGCAACAATGTCGGCATCGGCACGGCAGCACCAGGGGCACGGCTACACGTATCCGCCGGGCAGCTGCTGATGGATAACGGTTACTACTACTCTGCCAAAAACGCAAGCGCAACGGCAGTTAGACTGGCTGGCATCGACGGCAGCAATAACGTGTACCTCGGGGCCATCGACAACGCCGGCGGCAAGACGATCATCCGTGAGGATGGCAATGACGTAATCTCCATCCACGGGGGCAAGGTAGGCATCGGCTACAGTACACCAGCAAACGCCACATTGCAGGTGGAGGGAAGAGTTGGGATCAAGACCGGCGTCAACGCAGCGAGCGCAATGCTGTGGGTGTACCAGGATGACAACGGCGCCACGATCCCGGTACTGCGGCTCACACAGGCCGATCTGTCGGAAGAGTTCATCTACTTCAACGCCACGGTGGGCGCGGGCAACCCAATCGACACGGCCGCTCTAGGCACCTACTACGGTAAGGTTCGTGTGTCGGTGAATGGCACATTCAAGTTCGTGCCTTTGTACAACAGCTAGGAGACATAAAGAGATGTTACCACCAGGAGTAATCCCAGGACCGGCCGCGACCGGCATGGCGGCAGAAGACATTATTGCGCGGCAGGTCATCCACCAGGTGCTGCCGGCGCTCGAGGACCTGCTTTTCGTGTTGGCGCGCCTGCAGGCGGTGTGGAACACGCCACAGAACGGCGTCCCTGAAAAGATCCTGTCGGCAGCAAAGGCTGAGCGGCCGCTTGCCGGGTATAGCGCGTTCGATTTTGCGCGCTGGGGCGGAGCGCTGAAGGGGCTTGAGGTGTTTCTGAAGACGCCAATCAAGATCGAGTTACCGGACGGCAGCACGGAGGAGGTCACTCCCGAGAGCGTGCTGCTGACCAAGTACACGCCGATGGAGGTCGCTCAGTAGTATGCCAACTATGACTATCGACCAAGCGATGGCCATCATCGCGCAGGTGTGCGCCAACGTTCACGGCACGCTCAAGGACCACCAGACGATCCAGCAGGCGCTGCAAGTGATCGAGCAGGGGCTGCAGCGAGACGAAGATGCGCCAAAAGCCAAACCAGAGCGGCCGGCGCCAAACAATCCGGAGTAAGCGCGCCGCGTTTCCCGGGAAACGAAAGGGCCGACCCTCACCAGGTCGGCCCTTGTCGTGACAATCCGTCTGCCTGTATCCCAGCTATTCTCCGGGCAGCAGCATCGTGCTGCTCCACCGCTCGTAAACGGTCTGCTCACCCACCAACGCATAGGGCATGAACACCTCGTCGACGCTGGCCATCTCGGCATCGATCAACGCCATCTGCACTTCGCACCAGTTGAGGAGGATCCGCCAGGCTACGCGTATGGCTTGCGCCGGCGTGCGCTGCGCTGGCCGGACAGCCGAGTCGCTGCGCAGCAACTTGAGCAGCGCATCATGCCGGCATGGCAGCCGGTAGCCCAGTGCCCGGCCGGCGCGCGTGATCTCGAACGCGAGAGCAACGGGATCGCCGACGGCGCTGTACTCGACCATGATGGAGCGGGCGCCGTGCTTGGCCAGCAGACGCTGAATCTCCGTGACGGTCTTATGAGCGTCGATCGTCGTGGTGTAGTTCAGGATTGGCACGGCTGCGCTTCCCCACCATTCTGCATGGCGCCCTTGCGCTCGAGCATCTGCACAAGCGACAGCGCCGGCTGCGTCTTGCCGCTGCCGGCCGGCACGTCAAGCAGCGCAGTGATGGCTCGCTGGTCATCCTCGCCAACCAGGCTCCACACTGCCGCCAATGCCCGGCCCAGGAGCTCGCAGCGCTCCTGCAGCGGCGCCACCAGCTGGGCGGCGTCAAGCAGGCACCGCGCTTCGGCCCTGGATATTCCCACGATGGCCGAGCCATAGTGCTCAGCGCTGTTTATCCCGCGAGCTACATCGGCGACAACCTGCTGTAGTTCGTTCACGGCTGCACCTCTCTGTCCCCGGCAGCGAGCCACGCATGGAACGGCATGGCCTCCATGCGAATAGCCTTGCTGGCGATCACATAGTTGACGTACCCGTCGACCACCATGTCCGGTATCTCCTTCTGCATGCGCGCCGCATTGAGCTCGAGCTTCAGATTGATATTCTCTCCCTCTGCCATCTCTGCCCGTGCAATAGCCTCCCTTGCGATCTGTTGCAGGCCGACGATTGCCTTGGGGGCACACACGAAGAAAACGGCGATCTCCTCCGTGTCGCAATTGGCGACTGCTCTGTCGCCGTTGATGTCCTCTTGCCACACATGGTCACCGGTTGCAATCAAGCGGCCCCACACGCCAGGCGTGAGCTCCGCTTCTTCCATCAACTGGTTGATTGTCTTTTTCTCGTCCATTGCTCCATACTCCCAGTCTCAATAACGGCTGCTATTCAGCGTTCTTGCGAATCAGGTCGTTGACTGCACTCACGAGGTCTCTGACTATTTCCGTGAGTGTTTCGATGCTCACCTTTGCGCCGGCGTTGTTAGGCACTGGGCGAATCGGTGGTCGTGGTTTCGGGCGATCCAAATTGGGCACAGTCGGCGTCGTGTACTCCCCTGCGATCTGATCGGCGACCACACGGCTGCTATCTATCACAACGTGAGTTGCGCCGTTAGACAGGGTGATGGTTGCGACCTGAAAGTGTGAGCCATTGGCGCGACGTTCGCCGGTCACTACCGACGCGACGAATGCGGGATTGATCGTTACCTCATGTCCCACACCGTACTCGGAATCAAACAGCTTGAACTTCAGCATCTTCATAGCTACTCCTATCTAATGCGGCCGCACTCGTCATGTTTAGCGATGCTGCAGCTGGGTCAATATCTTGCAGCGCCATCATCAGTGCCTGGCGCTCGAGCAACGGCATTGCCGCCAGCCGCTGGCGCCACCGGGTCACCTTGCGCTTGATGCGCTCGCGCTCGCGGTAGTCCTCGCCGAGATACTGGTAGTCGTGCAGGGCTGCCGGCAGCGGGTAGTTCATCCACAGCCATTCCTCGGCGACAGTACCGCCAAGCGTGACGGTGGTATATGTGACGGTGGTCCAGTCTGCCAGCATGTCGGCGTATAACTCAGACCAGTAGCCGGAGACCATCACCATGCAGGGCAGGGCGCGCAGCTGGGTGAGCAGCGCTACGTGTTCGCTCTCTTCCGCCAGCTCGTATTCGTAGAATAGACGGCCGCTCGATCGCACGCTGCGCAGGTACGGCGGATCTGCGTAGACCAGCTCGTGACCGCGCCAGAGTTGCTGCCGGAACCACGCCTGGCAGTCGCCGCGCACGAACTCCCAGCGCAGCCCGTCGGTGTTATCGATAGTTACGGCGTTGGTGGCCAACAGCTTTCCCGCAACATCGCCTTGCCTGTCGGTGTCGCCGGCGCCGATATAGTGGGATAGCAGCGCAGCCTTGGCTGCGCTGCTCCGATCGATCGCGATGTTGCGCGGCGCCGGCCGCTTGGCACGCAGGACGGCGCCGCTGCCGACGAAGGCCTCGACGTAGACGTCGTGAGGCGGCATGTGATTGATGATCGTCTGGTAGACGCCGGCGCCGCCCTTGCCACCAGGATAGCCGCGTCCGTCTCTCACTTCGCCACCTCGTGCCCATGCACCGGCAGCACCATCTGCTGATACCAGCGGTCCATAATCGGCTGGATCCAGTCCTCCGGCTCGACGTAGTAGGCCTGGAAACGGCGCACGTCCATGCCCTCGACGCGCAGGAACGCGCCCTGACCTGGCAGGTACTCGGCACCTACGCCGGAGATCCCGGCCGCCACGCGGCTGTCATCGGGTGACATCACGCGGCCGATCAGGCGCGATGTGAAGTTGGCTTTGGCCACAGATCCCACGATGGCCCCCAAGGGCTTCTGCGTCGCCGCCAGCACGTTGATGTTCTTGCTGCGGCCGATGGCCAGGATCGACGCCAACTGCTGCATCACGGGCTTCATGCGCGCCAGCTCGGCGAGCTCGTCGATCACGAGTACCATGCGTGTGCCCTTGCGGTTGTTGCGAACGCGCTGCTCTTTCTCGTAGTGCACCAGGTCGATCGCCTCTTGTGCACCTACGCTGTCGGTGGCCATGTAGGTCGTGTGCGGCAGAGTAGTGAACGGGACCAGGTCCTCGTTTTTCATGTCGACGCAGATCAGATGCAGGTCCTGCGGCCGGGTGTACATGGTCAGGCTGCAGAGCATCGCAGTCAGCAGCACGCTCTTGCCGCTGCCGGTGGCGCCGGCGATCAGGGTGTGCGGCGTGCGGACAAGGTCGATCACTTCCTCAATGATCGACCCATCGAAGCCGTAGCTTTGCCCCAACGCCATCGTGTGCGGCGGCCTGGCTTGCTTGGCGAGCGGCACGGGCTGCGGCCGCGGGTGGGGGACTTCGAGTGCGAGCGGCATGTGGCGCAGGCGGATCGGGGTGGGCTGGCCGCGATAGGCCGAGAGGATCTCCGCGAGCTCGCGCAGGCGGCTCTCGATGGCAGTGATGCGGGCGCCCGCGCGCAGCGACACATTGAACACGATGTAGCTGCGTCCTGCTACGTGTGAGCCTGTCTCACTCACTGCGGCATTGATGCTGTAGTCTTTGAAGAAGCGATTGATCAGGGCGATCTCTTCGCCGGCTTTGTTCGTCTTCATTTCCTGTCGTCCGATTCTATGATGATGCCGTCTCTCATCGCGCTATCTCGCTGGGTTGTTCGTGCTCCCGCTTCAGATCGCAGAACACCTTTAGCGTCTGCTCGACGGCCGAAACGATCCCATCTTCCGTACTTAAGTCAAACAGGAAAATTGCCGTCGGCGCGTACAGACTCAGCGCTACGGCGAGCCGTTGCATGTTTTTGTCCAGCGGGCTGGCTTCTCCCGCTCGCTCCACTATGAATGCGTCGCCGTTGCGGCGTACTGTCCAAAACCCTTTTTTCCCGCCGCTGACCTTGCGGGCGTGTTTGATTGCAGCCTTCTCGGCGAGCTCCAGTTGCTCGGCCTTGTCCTCCGAGTACATTCCCAGCCGGGTGCCGCGATACGGGTCGCAGGGACCGACCGGGCCCACCGTGTAAGTCTTGTCGTCTCTGTTAACTCGGTACAGTGTCATAGTCATTATTCCTTGTCGTTCCATCCTATGGTGGTGCTGTTCGCGCCTTGGAACGCAATCGGTAGCCCTTGCGCTCGCAGCTCATCTAGGGTCATGTTGGCAGTCGGTTCCATCTTCGCCGGCCGTGCTTCGGCCCATTGGGCGAAGGTGTCGCTGATGTAGCCTTTGGCGATGGCGCCGCCACGGTCCGCCAGCCAGGTGCGAAACTCCGCCTGGCTGCCGGTCGGGTACTGGTCGCGCCACCAGAAGATCAGATCCCGTTTGGGGGCCGACCGAACGTCGAACGGTGGCTCGGGGAGGGGGGGTACAGGGGCCGAACCCTCCCCTCCGTTCGGTGCGTTCGGTGGCGTTCGGTCGTTCGCTACCTCTGGTGATGAGTGTTCGGTGGCGTTCGGTCCGTCGTTCGGTCGTTCGGTCACCGGGGGCAGCAGACGCTGATGACCGAACGGCGGCAGGCGCTGCAGCAGCTGGGGTAGATAGGCATCACAGTGCCACGACTTGTACTGCACGCGGCGGGCCTGGAATGTGCCCACCGCGGGCAATGTATCGGCTTCGTATTCCTTCAGCAGCGACGCTTGTGCTGTGTCAAGCTGGTAGGCGATGCGGAGCTTGCAGCCACCGCGCACGACTGGGTCGAGTTTCTCGGGCGCTTGGTCAAGAATGACAAAATGAAAGCCCGTCATTCTGGCCAGGCGAAACATCATTTCGAGCGTGTAGTCGACGCCGGCCAGCACCCGGCCGCCACCCTTGCGGTTGCCGATCTGCTCGCGGATGGCGCCGAACTCTTCGAGCACCACCACGATCTCGGGGCCGGCTGATGGGCCTAACGCACGCCACTCACCGACGCCGTGCTGGCGCATGATGCGGTGGCGCAGCTCGTGGGCCTCGTAGAGGGCGTTGAGCTGGTCGGCGAACGTATAAGCGTCAGTGGGCTGCCACTCGACGTAAGGGGCAAATGGGCCGAAGTCGACACCATCCTTGGGATCCAGGCACACGACATGATAGCCGTGCCGGGCCGCCAAGAGCATCGCCTGGTATCCTGTGCTCTTGGTTTTCCCCGTACCACTGACGCCGAACACACCCAGGTTGAGGTGCTCGCGCGGCTGCCAGATTGCCAGCGCGTTCTTCTCGGGGTTGTGCCCGAGGAGAAATTGATCGGGGTTGGACTGGCGCAGGGCATCGCCCAGCAGCAGCGGTGCAGCTGGCACCGGTGCCTGTGGCGGTGTTGACGGCGACGTCTCGCCACCTATGATACGCGGGGCCGGCAGGGGCTGGCGCTCGGGGCGCTCGACGGTGGGCTTCGCTGAGCCGCCCAGACCGCCCATACGGTACATGCTGCCGTTGGCGCTGCTGATTGCCTCGTCGCCAGGCGTGCGTGCCTGCCAGGCCGACACCACTGCACGCTGCTGCGCAAGTGAGGCGTAGACATCGTGCGGTAGGGTGCCCAGTTCGCGCACGCCATGGCCGCCGATGGCCAGGGCCGGCGTGATCATCAAGTCTGGGTTAACCAGTATGCTGACTATTTTGCCTGTCACCGGATCCCTGACCCTATAGGTGCGTAGATGGTGGCTGCCGTCGCGCTGTTGGTTGTAGGTGTGCCACCAGCGGAGCCCGTAGCGGATGCCCACAGCGATGGCGGCCGCCACGCCAAGCACCAGCAGCACGCGCATGCACAGGAAGGCCAGGTCCATCGCCTGGAGCCCGTAGTTGCCGACGGTCGCGCCGATGGCGGGCATCTGGTCCCAGTAGACGATCGCAAGGCCGGCCATCAATAGCGCGATGGGGGTGATCGTGAGCAGCAGCAATAGTGTGATGATTCGATCTAAGACCTTCATTGCAGCCAACCTTTGCAGGTAGCCGCCGGCGCCATTCCGTGATACGATTGGCGCCGGCGACACTTCGCCAACGCTCTAGCCCACACTTCTGAACAGGAGGGGCTAGAGCGTCTCTTTTTCTGCCAACCGCGCAAAGTACACATCCGGGCGGATCGACCACACGATCCGTGCATCATCCAGCCGCTCGCCGGCGCCATCGCCATTTGTGCCTACAGCTACGGGCGTGCCTGGCGCTGTAGGTGCCGGCAGCACCTGCCATTGCGGTCCGGCAGCCAACGGGGTCCGGGCGCAGAACTGGATATAGTCCATCAGCTGCGGTACGTCAGTCGCGGTGGTAAGCAGGGCATGCACAAGTTCCGCCTGCAGCCGGTCGACAATGCTGATGTACCGGTCGTCCATGGTCTCTGCCGGCACCTCGTCGCCGTTGTCCAGCATGGCAGGCAGCAGTGGTTCGTCGTAGAGCTCGAGCGCTGTGTAAGAGGCCTGCTGCACAGCTTTGATGAGTGCGATCGCGCGCCGTTGCGGGTCAGAAGTGGTCGGCTGTTGGATCTGTTCCTGCGATGTCATGGTGCTTGTCTCCTTGTCGATTCGTTTCACTCACGGGTAGAACGGTGGATTCGGTAACTCAAAGAGTGGTGCTTGCTCGACTACTTGCTCCAGGATCCCGGCCTGGCTGGCGGCCTGGAGCACCTTGCCCAACTCGGCCAGCGACGTGATCGCGGTGTCTACTTCCTTCAGCGCGGCGCTGCGTCTGGGCTCGCCAAGATACCTGTCACGCTTACTGCGTTCGGCGCTGAGTGTGGTCAGCACCGTGCGGTAGTGCTCGCGTGCAGCCTTGATGTCCATGGTCAGCTCCCGGCGCCGGCCGCCACGAGCACGAAGCCCAGGACGCCCACGATGCCGACGATCAGCATCACGTAAAACATGCCGGAGTAACCATCTTCCTGCTTATCCATCGTTGACTTCTCCTGTCCCGGCGCTACCGGGAGTGATTACCTTGAACTTGACTTCGGCCGGGCGGCCGCTGATGGCTGCCAGCTTGCGTTTGATTTGCTTGCTGAGCCGGTGCACTATCCAGTCGTAGCGATAGGCGTCCGGTAGGGCAATCAGGAACGCATTGCTCTCTTCCTCGTAACTGATGACGTGGGTGTCATTCACCCAGCGGTTGAAGGTGCCCCCCTGCTCGAGCTGCAACTCCCACTTGACCTGCTGCCAGCGCGCCTCGGGGCTGCCAGGTTCCGGCTCGTCGTTTACGTCCTGACCGTCCGCAGGCTGTTCTTCTGGCGGATCTGCCTGGCGCTGCTCCTCCTGGCGCAGCGCCTCGTCGAGCGCGGCCTGCTCGGCGGCTTTCTCGTCGGGGGTGCGGTGGTCGCGGTACAACTCACAGCGGCGGAACTCGTCGGACAGCGTGGGGATTGTGAACTCGTCAGGGTTGTCGAGCCACTTGATGACGATGCCACACGTGTTTTCGAACTTGCCGCCGACAAGCTCACGCCCGATGTACCAGTGCGCAACCGCATCCCGAATTTCCCAGAATGAGTGGTGGGCGGCCAGACGATTGGCAACCCGCGAGCCCATGGCGACGCGCTTATCGGTCAGCAGCTGGAACGAGGCGGGGGCTTCCCAGGGCGCTCGCTTCGGTCCGGGCCGTGTTGGTTTGTTTGTTTGTTCCGCGTTCTGGATAGGATGGTTAGTACTAACAAACAAACTAACACCGCGCGTGTGAGGTAGCGCGCATGGCACGCGCGTGGGCGCGCGTGGCGTGATCACTGGCGCGCGTGCCGTGCGCGGTGGCTCGTTTTCGTAAGGCGGCTGAGCGTCGTCGTCCGCGCATGGCACGCGCGTGGGCGCGCGTGGCGTGATCACTGGCGCGCGTGCCGTGCGCGCACCATCCACAGTCGGGAAGCCCAGGAACGATATATGCACGTGCTCATTGGTCGACGCATGGATCAGTCCTGCTTTCTTGAGGATGCCCAACTGCCGGCGCATGGTGCCTTCTGACTCGGTTTCGCAGATGTCCATCATGGCCTGCTTGGAGATCCTGACCTGCCCGTTCTCGCCAGCTAAGTCGAGCAGCTCGCGCGCAGTGCGGTACACCTCTGGCGGCAATTTAGCTGCTCTGATACTCGCGACGACTTCTGCAACCACATCCATTAGGCGAGTTCCTTCACTGCCTTGCGCAAGCGGGCGACCATCTCGTCCAAGAAATTGCACAGCTCGTCGTGCTGCCATGGCTCCAGTTCCCGCCTGGCATCGTGCAGGTAGGAGATGGCGTCGGAGATCTTGATCTGCGCCGCTTCGATGGCTGCCTCTTCGGCGTCGGCTAACCGGTGCGCATCGCCAGCGGCGACGGTATCGACGACACCACCAGGTGTGGCGGTGAGGGCCTCGGCCGGCGCACTCGGGCGGGCGAATTCGCCATGGACTACCATCCACTGGGCGCCCAGCACATAGTGCGTGCTGCCGAAACTCACCGGTGTGCCGGCCCGGTATGCGCTGGTGACGTAGCGTCCGATCCGGACGCCAGGTGCGATGTCCTCGCCAGCTGGATGCAGGCGGACGCAATCGACACGGCAGTTCTGTGGAAGAGGGGAATACACGGCGCCAACGGCCGTCCACAAGGCGCCGTCGTACAGGAAGGGCTTGCGGATTTTGTTCTTGGCCAATTCAGCCGCAGACGTAGCTTCCTGCGCGACTGCCAGCAGGTTGTTGTCGGATATCGTTCGGACCGGGACTGGCTGCGCCTCCGTATCCTTGGCATAGTTGTTCGAGTCTTCCGGCGTCCAGTCGACGAGTGGCTTGCCTCCGGAGCCATCGTCAGTTGTGGCGGGGTGGACCACATCGCCGTCGATGACGGTGGCACCAGGTAGTTGATCAGTAGAGCGCAGACCGACGGCGTCATCGCCAGCAGCAGCGGTGGCCGCGGCGTCACGGGTGGTGGGAGGCTTGATCGGGATGTCGATCGAGCGCGCCGCGGTCACCGGCGTGGCGGACGATGACGCCGCCGGCGCTTCACTCTCCTTGCGTCGGAGCTCCTGCTCGACCTGCGCGGCCACATTATTGAGCGCCTGCTTGAGGTCGCTGCCGCGGAACTCGATATTCGCAGCGTCCAGCGCAACCTCGATCTGCTTGCGCAGCCCATGGCTGGTGTCTCTGGCGGCCTGGCGCAGCAGCATCACAGCGCTGCCGTCACCCGCGCCAATGTTCTTCGTCACCACCGACTTGACCTTGCTCTCGAGCTCCCACACGGCGGCATAGCTGGGTGCTGGCGGCTTGTGCTGCTCGATAATCTCCTGCACCCGCGCCTTCGTGGGGCTGCTGCCGCTGGCCTGCGCTTCTGCGATCACCTCCTCGCGCGCCGCCTCGGGGGTCGACGGCGCAGCCAGGAGGTACAACGCTGAGTCACTGAAAAGCGACACACTGCGTCGCTTTTCAGCGTCGCTGAAGGCTTCGGCCACGGCCATCATGCGCTGGACAGTGCGTTGACTCATGCTGAACTCGGTCTCGCACCAGTCCGAGAACTGGCCGTGCGGCAGCAGGGCTTTGACCTCGAGCAGGCGCTGGCCCATCTCGATCATGCCGTCCTGCGCCTTGCGGCCGCTGCGCACGATGGCGACGGCGGCGGTCTGGACCTGGTTGCGCTGGGTTGCGTCAATCAGGCTGTAGTCGTAGCGTAGGTTGGAGCGGATCAACTGATCCGGTGTGCCCAACACCTCGCCCAGAATGTCAGGTGGATCAGGCCGGCGTGCCATTGGTGCCTTCCTCCCCGTGCGTCCCGCTGCCATTCAGGCTGTTACGTTGGGCCAACAGACAGCCCGCGGCCTGGTTGACTGCCAGGTACTTGTCACGCCAGTAAAGGCGCCGGCGGGTCAGGGTGCGAATGATGCGCTCCTGGCGGTTGAGCACGGCAAGCACAGCCGTGGCGGTATCATTGTCGGCGTGGTAGTCCTCCGGAGCGTGCTCCTCAAGCCAGTCATTGAGGCGGTGCAGCTGCTGCCATCCCTGCCGGCCGGCGTCTTGGAGAGCGTTGATCGTATCCTGGACGAGCGGCACGTTGGGCGCAGCTGGCCGCAGGGGGGCCACACCTGTGTAGTGGCGCAGCAGATCCTCGAGCGCCAGGCGCAGCACCAGCTTGCTAACTTCAGGCATGCCGCCGTGCGCCTCCATAGAGGTCGCATAGCGGGCGACGATGGTGTCGATCGGGCTATTCATAGTGACTCCTGACTACGGTTGGCGGTGCCATAAAAGTCGACGTCACGGTGGGCGCCGGCGAACAAGTTACCGGTGTAATAGCGCGCTCTCCAGTCCTGGATTGGGCCGGGATGGCGTGCTAATACGCGTATTGGGGTGCCCTCAAAAACACGTTCGGAGTTGTAGATGCCCAGCTCGCCGAAGAACTTCTTTTGCGCCTGGCTGTCGCCACCGAAGTGGCGCGCAACCATAGCCCTGTAGCCCTTGCGGGCTATGGCTCGGCGCCGGCGCTTTGAGAGCTTGGCAGCTCGGGCACGGCCGCCAGCGCTGGCAGCGTGGTTACCAGCGGCAAAACGTCCGCGCTCATCGCGGTCGGTTCGTGATATACTCATGATTGCATATTGTCTTTCGGGCGAGAGCCCAACGCGCCGCCGCAGTGGTTCAGACTGCGGCGGCGCTGTTCTGTTGGGATGGCGGGGGCTATCCGCCTGCGTGCCGTTGACCGCCGAAAGGGTCCGAGCTAGTTGGGAAAGGAACTTCGGCGGCCCTGCGTGGGTAGGATGGCGACAAGCCCGTGTCGTATCGTCGCTTCCATCCTGCCCACGCAGGGATACAAAAAACGTGCTTTTCTCTGCGAACTTCTGCTAAACTGCCGCCAAACCTTAACGTGCGGCAATGCCTTCCTACGCTCTCATCACATCGATCCCCAACGCAATGTGATAGACTGGAGGTCAGGACGTCCGCCGCCCCTAACCTCCAGTACTACCCAAAACCCCAAACGGTAGACGGAGGCAAACTAATGTTGTTGAGTCAGGCGATCAGCCAGTATGAACAGCACTTACGTGCCAAGAGGCGTTCACCTAAAACCCTGACGTGGTATCGTGAGCAGTTCAACGCCTACATACAGTGGCGAGCTGCTCAGGTCATTCCGCCAGCCGATGAGCTGCCAGAGGCGGAAATTATCGACGCGTTCCTTGCCGATCAGCACGAGGCGAAGCTGGCGCCGTCGACGGTGCATGCGAGGTTTCGTGCTCTGCGGGCGTTATTCCGATTTCTGGAACGCAGGCGGAAGATTACGCACGATCAGAATCCGTTCCACCTGATCGACGCGCCTGGCGTGCCAACAGAAGTACGCAGGTATGTAACAGTCGAGAACCTCAACGGTCTATTAGCGGCCATCAATGGCCAGTCATGGCTAGACCATCGCGATCGGGTGATACTGCTTATTCTTTTTTATAGTGGGCTGCGAGTTGGTGAGTTATGCGGCCTGGAGGTGGCCGATGTGGACATGGTTACCCTGGAGGTAACTATCCATCGGGGAAAGGGTGATAAGTCTCGTGTAGTGCCGTGTGCACCGGAGGTGCGGTCGGCGCTGGCCGCCTACCTGTTCACCAGACCGACTCATATCGATGCTCTGTTTTTGAAGTCGGACGGTTACGGTGGGTCAGCCGGAATACTAAAACCGGAAGGTGTGCGACAGATGCTTAAGCGGCGGTGCCATCATGCTGGGATTGAAGTGTTCAATCCGCATGCGTTCCGGCACGGGTTCGCCATGTGGCTCTTAAATTCAGGCGCGAGAGCCACGACGGTGGCCACCGCTATGGGTCATTCCGATCCGCAGATAACGCTGGCCATCTATGCACACACGACCGTGACAACTGTCAGGCGAGAGTACGATGAGGCGTTGTCAAAACGGGTCAAAAGACCCTGAACGGATGATTCCTAGTCATCCGTTCTTCACTGGAGAATCTGACCGATCTGGAGCCGGGTAAGGTCACGTGATTTGACTCTGGATCAGGCAGTTGGGGTTCGAATCCCTGTCCCCCAGCCAAACTTTTACAGCCCAGGTATTACTATGCTATGAGGTTGTAAAGGTGCTCTTGTGGCCGCTCCGTCAGATGTCTAGTCGGGGCGGGGCGGCCACCGCTCTTACTTGGCGTGCTGCCGAGCCAGGGCGGTGTCATAGCGATACGCATTATCGTTGGCAAATTTTTCCAAATCATCAACCTCGATAAAGATGTCGCGCCGGATACCTTCCCTGCGTGCCGGAAGTAGGCCATTTTCGACCCAACGGAACACGGTTGCCCGGTCCTTTGAGACGATCTCTGCGGCCTGGGTCAACGTCACTTCGGGCATTTGCGTCCTCGCTGTCAATGAATGCAACATACGCAATAAACATACACCCGATTGCTTTACGCCGTCAAGCCCCAATTCCAACGATCTGCTGACAAAGGACCCCCAAATGATCAAGCTTCCTACAACCGGTGCCTTTACCGTGAATGTTGTCGGTGAGGCTCAACACCAAGATGCTTTACGCTCTATAGTGGGCAGGCCGACGAAGGAAGGCTACTATCAGCGCGTGACGGCGGTATTGCGGCCTGAGCCCACCAACAAGGCTGATGCTAACGCCGTCAGGATCGAAATCGGTCGCAGTCTTGTAGGTTACTTGGATCGTTCCACCGCAAAGGTCTATCAAGCCTGGCTTGCCAAGCACAACGAGGTCGGCAAGGAGGGCGAGTGCCCTGCGGTCATTACAGGCGGCTTCAAGCGTGGCGACGAGGCTGGGCCTTATGGTGTAGTGTTGGACCTTGGCGTCAAAGGTGTCAAGCGTCGGGACACTCCGCCGGCAGATCCAGCAAAGTCAACGCGGAATAAGCCTGGCTGGCGGTTTTGGTAACCTTACAGCGCGCAGCTACGATCATTACTTCACAACAACTTGGGGGATTTTGGTGCGGCTGGGAGCCGCGATAAACAAGCCATCCCTTATACAGAGTCCATTCCCGCGCTTAATGATACGCAAGGTCATTATTGAAAGTGTAGTACAGATGTGCTACACTGAACTGTAGTGAACACGGTGCAGGCGATTCTTTCCTATCTGGTACAGGAACTCCCCCGGCTGCTGGAGTCGGGTGAAAACTGGCAGCTTACGCTGCATGGCAACCGGGGTGGCGAGATAGACGTAGAAGTCAAGCAGACAAGGAAGCTACTGCGACCGCCAAAGCCACCCAACGCACAGTAGGCAAGTGAATAGAAACGATCGGTTGGCTCGTGATAGGGCGCCGTCTGGAAACACTCCGGGCGGCGCTTTTTGTTTATCTGTTTGCGAGGGTATATGCCACAACAAGTATCGGTCAACGTGGTCGGTGACCAGATCGTCATTACGGCCATAGGCAACCAGTTCGAGCTCGTTTCGGAAAACCCGCCTCCTCCTCCTCCTCCACCGCCACCACCACCTCCACCTGTTCCAGTTACTTCGCCGTATATGTGGGTCAGTCCCGATCATGTCCGGTCATTGCCCAAAAGTGGAGCAGCCTACGCCGCGGTCAAAGCCGCGGCCGATGCCAAGATTACGCCTGACCTCTGCGACCAGAATGCGGACGGCAACGTGGGCTGCCTGGCCGCCGCCTACATGTACGTAGCGACCGAGGAGCAGGTGTACCTGGACAAAGTCATTGGCTGCATCAAAGCCATCGTCAGTGACAATCTGGAAGCAGGCGCACGTGCACTGGGGCTAGCGCGCGAACTGCCGGCCTACGTCATCGCCGCACAGGTGATCGGGCTGGCTACGCTCGATCCCGCACTCGATGCCAAGTTCAGGGCCAAGCTGCTTTACCTGCGCACGTTCAAAACCATCGACGGCCCCGCCAGCGTGCTCGAATCCTCGCTAAAGCGGCCCAACAACTGGGGGGGTCATGCCCACGCCATGATCGCCGCCATCGCCGCCTACCTGGGCGACAAGGCCGAGTTGGACCGTGCCTACAAAGTCTTTTGCGGCTGGCTGGGCGACCGTAATGCCTACGCCGACTTCAAGTTTGGCGATGACCTCTCCTGGCAGGCCGACAAGGCGCACCCGGTGGGCATTAACCTGCCCAACGCCGAGATCGACGGCCATCCTATGGACGGCGCGCAGCCGGAAGAGCTGCGGCGTGGCGGCAAGTTCGCCTGGCCTCTGCCCGCGAATCCCCCCACGTACTATCCGTGGGAAGGACTGCAGGGGCCATGCGTGGCGGCCGAGATCTTTGCCCGCAGCGGTCACCCCGAGGTCTGGACGGTCATGCAAAGCGCCATGAAACGGGCGGTGCTGTGGCTGTACGACGTTGCCAAGTGGCCGGCCGTCAAGGATGACTGCTGGCAGATTTACATCTACAACAAGGCTTATCCCGAACTGAACCTGCCGACCAGTATCGGCACACCTGGCAAGGGTATGGCCTGGACGCCCTGGACGCACCAGTAGAGAACAACGTGTTCTCGAGGGATGTTTTATGGAAGACGTAACGAGCACGCCCATCAAGCCGGCGGCGCAGCTGCCTGAGCAAGTCCTGAAGGACAAGCGGGCAATCACGCTCTACTGGATTGCGATCGGGGCGCTGGCGGCTGTACCGGTCATCTCTATCCTGGGGCTGCTGACTGCGGTGTTCCTTGGGCGAGAGGTTCCCGTCGCAATAATTACGCTAATCGGTGCTGCGTCATCGACAGCCTTGGGCGGCCTGGTCAGCATGGTGGCCACCCAGGGAAACGGCGGGAACAATGGCGGATGACAACTTATTCGACGTCGTCGAAGACCTGCGCACCATCGTTGCCGACTTCAAGCGCGCGCTCTATGGTGACCCGGCTACCCGGTCGCAAGGGCTACTGTCTCAGCTAGATAGTCACGCAGAACGCCTGCAGAGAATCGAACACAAGGTGGAAGAGATCGAGCGTAGCCGCCGAGCGAATCCTGGCGCGTGGACGGCTGGGTACGTGAGTTTCTGTGTGGCAGTGGTATTCGCCATCGCGGCGCTGCTCAACCAACTGCAGGGCCACCATCTACTTGGGATCCCGGCTGAGGTGGCCACTTGGCTAGCCGTACTGTTTGCCGGCAGTGCGCTGATTCTGTTTATTGTGGGGTTTGGCTGGTTTGAAAGATAGACCACGCCCGCGGCAGTGGAGTCGCCTCCACAAGGCGGAAACACTGCTGCAGGTCAAGCGGGATTTAGAGCATTCGTGTCAGTCTCTGTGGGAGCTGTATTACGAGAAGGCGCTAACGCTGAACCCGGAACTACGCGACGAGTGGCTGCGGCGCATGGAACAAACCGAGGAGTTCAAACTGTGGGCAGTCAAAGATCTCGAAATGTTCATCCAGACTCTGTGCCAGCCGGCGGATGGGCCGCCATGCCCATGAAGCGTTTCCCGGGAAACGGCGACAAGCGGATGTTGGTTGCTGCCGCACTCTCTTGGGCGCTTGCGTTGGCGCTGGCATTCTGGAGGTGAGTGTGCACCGGGAGCGCAGCCCAGCTGCAGCCGCGTATGTGGCGGCCGCAGTGATCATCGTCCTCGTGCTGGCGGCCGCCGGCATGTTGGTGGCATACCTGTGGCACCCCAGCCCGCTCGTGTGGCTGTGCGCCTTCCCGGTCGTGTTCTTCTGTCTCGGATGGGTATTTATGTTCCTGTGGATGGCACGCACGGTGGCGTGAGGGAAGCGTGAGGGAAGCGTGAGCAGCCGTCGGCAGCAGCGGCGCCGGGCATGCACTGGTAAGCGCAAGCTGCCGAGTGCAGAGATCGCCGAGCGGGTGGCCAGGCTGATGAGCAGGCGCACACGCTCGCTCCTATTGCCGTACAGGTGTAAGTGGTGCGGGCACTGGCACGTCGGGCACCCGTGCCGGCAAGTAAAACAGGCGTATTACGCAAGGAGGTAGGATGGCAGACGCTACAACTGATGTGGATATCCTGGAAGCCTACAACGAGACGCCTTACATGGTGACCGTGCGCGTACGCAACGTGTGGCGCCTGCAGGCAGCATTGACTGTGCTGTGGTGGGCTATCGTCGTAGCGCGGCTGCTGGGCGTCGGCGTGCGTGTGTCAGTCAGTGGCAGGCGAGCGCATGGTTGATCAGGTGGTTTGGGTAGCAATGCGCGTTGCTTGTCCTCCTGAGATGCTTGGCATCTTCCGCGAGGAGAGCAACGCAGTAGGGGCATGCCGGCAGCCCATCGACGTTGTCGGCCCGATGGTGCTTGACCAGGTGCTGCCAGATGAGCGCGTGGATTGGCCTGGCTGTTACTACCCGTTGGCTGACAATGCCAAGCCGGCCGCCAACCACGTGTAGGCGGCCTGGCTGCCCGGGCCTCGTGCGTGATGGCACCTGCAGCGTGTGTGGGCCACGGCGCCGGCAGCTGCAGGTAGAGCATGACGAGCGGCGGGGCACGGCGGCCGAGCGTGGCTATGACGCAGCGTGGCAGCGGCTGCGAGAGCGGTATCTGCGTGAGCATCCCCTATGTGTGGTCTGCCTGGCGCAGGGGCACGTGACGACGGCGACTGATGTGGACCACATCACAGCACGCCGGCGTGGTGGGACGGATGATGACAGCAACCTGCAGGCGCTGTGCCACTCGTGCCACAGCGCCAAGACCGGACGAGGTGAGTGATGGCGCAGTATGCTAGACGCCATAAGAAGCGACGATATGACCCTAACTTCATGCTGTCGGGGCTCGCGGACAAGGCGCAGCCTGTGGACCCGGAGCCCATCGAAGTGGAGATCCTGAGTATCTCAGATGACGATGTCGCGCTTCTCGACGCGGTTGAACACATGCGATTAGAGCTGGCCACGGTGTCGATGGTGGGGGAGTGGGCCGCAAAATCCCTAGAGCCCGCTCCTTCCAGACCGGTAGGCCCGTAAACTTTCTGCACGGGTGAAAATCCCGAAATTGTGAGAATGGGCAATTTCCTATCTGGCAAGCGAACACAGCGCGTTTCCCGGGAAACGGCGGAGCCGCTGGCCATGCCAATCGACCTCGCCGAAGAACTGCAACCATACTGGGAGCGCGTGATGGCCCAGCTGCCGGCAGGCATCGCCACCGGCGCCGATGAGGGCCTCATTGTCCAACTGTGCGAGGTGCTGTACCTGAAGGCGGAGGCCTGGAAACAGATCAAAGCGGATGGTATCAATACGGTGGATGCTGCGCACGGCGGCGAGCTGCGGCGCCACCCGGCGGTGATCACCTGGCGCCAGGCGGCCGATATGGCGCTGCAGTGCATGGGGCTGCTCGGCATGAGCCCGGTCAGCCGCGCACGCATCCAGGCCGACAGCGACACGAGCTCCACCGACTTCTTGCAGTACCTGCAGCGGCGCCATGGCGACTCGGGTTAAACGGACTCCCGCCGAGAAGTACATCCGGGACGTGCTGGCGGGGCGCGTGGTAGCGTGCCGCTGGGTGCGGCTGATGTGCCAAAGGCAGGTGGACGACCTGAAGAACGGCCGCCGGCGGGGGCTCTATTTCGACAGGGACGCAGCGCAGCACGTGCTCGATTTCTTCAATTATCTGCATCACAGCAAAGGGGAATGGGCTGGCCAGGTGGTCAGTCTTGAGCCGTGGCAGCAGGCGATTCTCTGGATCCTGTTTGGCTGGTATCGGCGCAAGACGCATACGCGGCGGTTTAAGCAGGGCTATGTGGAGGTGGCGCGCAAGAACGGTAAGAGCACGCTGGCGTCGGGGCTGGCCCTGTACATGCTGATTGCGGATGGCGAGCCAGGTTCGGAAGTTTACTCGGCGGCGACGAAGCGCGACCAGGCGAAGATCACCTTTGAGGAGGCCAAGCGCATGGTGCGGCGGTCGCCCTTTCTCCACGAGCACATCACCGACCACAAAGAACGGTTGTTCATCAAGTGGGACACGGCCTCGAAATATGAGCCGCTGGGCCGCGACTCGGACACCATGGATGGTTTGAATGTGCAATTTGGGCTGATCGACGAGCTGCACGCTCACCGTACGTCGGAGGTGTGGGATGTGATCGCATCGGCGACAGGGTCGCGGCGGCAATCGCTGGTGTTCGGCATCTCGACAGCAGGCTTCAACCAATCCTCCTTCTGCTATGAGCAGCGGACCTACCTGACGCAGATCCTGGACGGTGTGATCGCCAATGACGCGTTTTTTGGGGCGATATTCACGCTGGACGAGGGTGATGATCCGTTTGACGAGAAGAAATGGATTAAGAGCAATCCAAATCTGGGCGTGAGTGTGTACCTCGACGAGCTGCGCGACGAGGCGGCCAAGGCGCGGGAGATGGCCTCGGCGCTGAGCAACTTTCTCACGAAGAAGTTGAACGTCTGGACGCGCGCCAAGCAGCACTGGATCCACCCTGACAAGTGGAAGGCCTGCGCCTTTCCCGTTGATCCCGAGGAGCTGGCCGGGCGGGTTTGCTACGGCGGCCTCGACCTCTCCAACACGCTCGACCTGACGGCGTTTGTGTTGGTGTTTCCGCCGACGGCGGCTGACCCGCTATATCGCGTACTGCCGCGGTTCTGGGTGCCGGCGTCGGCCGTGACGGAGCGCAGCCGGTCGCAGCGCGTGCCCTATGAAGAGTGGCAGCGTGAGGGCTTTCTGCGGGCCATTCCGGGCGAGGTAATTGACTACGAGTACATCTATGACCAGATCGACGAGGACGCCCAGAAATACGACCTGCGTGAGATCGCCTTCGACCGTTGGGGCGCGGCGGAGATCTACGTGCGCATGGCCAAACAGGGCATGGAGATGGCGGCCATGGGGCAGGGGTATGCGTCGATGTCGGCGCCGATGAAGAAGCTGGCAGAGCTGATCGTCGGGCAGCACATTGCGCACGGTGGCCACCCGGTATTGACCTGGAATGCGCACAATGTGGTTGCGGTCCTGGACCCGGCCGGCAACATCAAGCCCGACAAGAGCCTGGCGACGGAGAAGATCGACGGGATCGTGGCGTTGATCATGGCGCTCGACCGTGCCACCCGGCACGACCCGGACCCAGACGGAAGCATTTACGAGAAGGATCCTTCTTTCCTTTTCGTGTGAGGGAGCTGTGGACATGTCCAGATTGACCGATCGAGAGCGTGAGGTGGTGGAGATGCTGAGCCGCGGGATGCGACCCTCGCAGATCGCCGATGCACTGTGCGTCAGCCACAGCACGGTCAAGACGCACATCGTCAACGTGTGCGCCAAGACCGGGGCACAAGGCACGCTGGAATTGGCGGTAACGGCAGCACGTGCGGGAGGGCCAAGTGATCACTGACGGGTATACGCACTGGGTGATCCTGCAGGTGGCGGCGAATACGTTGGTTTCGGTGGCGCCAGTCTACAGCCTGGCTTCCGTTTATGTGACGGCGACCATCCAAGAGACAATGGCGGTACTGGCGCGCGGGGATGTGGCGGCGATGCCACTCATCGGCAATAACCTGCAGGCGCTCCGGAGTGCGCTGCAGCGGCATGGTGTCGTGGTTTAGGCCCTTGAACTCCTAGAACCCTTGTGCTATGCTACTTGTGAGCCGGGGCTGGCTGGCCCCAAAGCCAGCCTTCGGGGGAGCCCTGGCTCCTTGTTTTGATGCACATAGGGTCGGCCGCCGCCAACGAGAGGCGGAGTTCGGTAAGTGGAGCCACCGGGGGGCATAAGCCCCGGCGTAATCGACCCGCTAGTGATGCGTGCGACACCTGCCCAAAGTGGTGTGACAGCCGGGAGAGACCGGCGCTTTGTTTGCCTTATTTCCGTAAGGGTCTTGAAGATTCCGCACGGATGTGCTATATTTTGCGTAGCCTGCCGTCCCGGGGGGCGGCCGGGAGCCCGTAACCGTACAACGGGCCAAAGCGGGTGTGAGGGTAGAAGGCATACCCTCCCAGGCTAAAGCCGCCGAGCTGGTGACGCAGCCAAGTCCAGCAAACTCCATAGGCTCCTTCATCATGTGCCGCCGATCTCTAATGAGATTGGCGGCATGTTTTTGCCTGGCGCGCGAAATATCAACCGCTGGACGATAGGCAGGTAAGTGTGAGCTCGCTACGATGGATGTAGCGAGCTTTTTTGATTGGCACAGGAGACAGGCGTGGTCGACCGCTGGGATCTTATGGCGCTAGTTGCACTGCTGGTGATCGCCTGGTCGGTATGGACGCTGGCCGGTGTGCCAGGGCTATGCGGTTATGCGGGCGTGCTGCTGCTGGCCATGGCGGTCGGGCACCACATCGGCAAGCAGGGTGACAAGGCATGAAACTGCTTTCACGTGTGCTGGGATTGAATGCAACACAGGCTGCGCCGGCGGCTGCCGATCTGGCGCCGCAGGAAGAGCGTGGCGTGCATCCGGGCACCGGGCAGTGGGTGCAGCCCATGAACATGGGCGCCGCAGCAATGGGATCTGCAGCTGGCGTGCACGTGACCATCTCGGGTGCGCTGGCTTTGAGCGCGGTGTGGGCGTGCGTGCAGCTGCTGGCGAGCGAGGTGGCGGCGCTGCCGCTTGTGCTCTACCGCAAGCGCAGCGAAGGCCAGCGCGACCGTGCCACAGACCATCCGCTGTTTCCAGTGCTGAACCGGCTGCCCAACCCGGAGATGACCCGTTACGACATGGTGCAAACGGCCATGGTCCATTTGTGCACGTGGGGCAATGCCTACCTGCTGATCATCTGGGACCGCCGCGGGCATGTCGCCGAGCTGTGGCCACTGCGGCCGGACTGGATGGAGGTCCGCCGCGCGCCTAATGGGGCGCTGCTCTACACCTACACGGAGCCGGGTAAAGCGCCGGTGACCTACAAGGCGTACCAGATCATGCACATTCGGGGCATAGGCTTCGATGGCGTGATCGGCTATTCGCCGCTGCGCATGCACATGGAGACGGTAGCAGTCGGCCTGGCCGCCAAGCGGTTTGGCGCCGGCGTGTACGGCAACGGCGCCTGGCCGGGCGGGGTGCTCAAATTTGAGGGCACGCTCACGGCCGAGACGAAGGCGGCGCTGAAATCGAGCTGGGAGCTGCAGCATGCCGGGCCGAGTGGCTACGGCTCTACGGCTGTGCTGGATAAGGGCTGGGACTACAAGCCGGTCTCCCTGCCGCCACAGGAGGCTCGTTTTATCGAGTCGCAGGAGTGGACGGTGGCGGAGATAGCCCGCATCTACGGCGTGCCGCCACATCTCATCCAGGACCTTTCACACGCCACATTCAGCAATATTGAGCACCAATCGCTTGACTTTCTCTCGCACTCGCTGCGCAAGTGGCTGGTGAACTGGGAGCAGGCGGTGGGCCGTGACCTGCTGCTGCCGGATGAGCAGGAGACGCTCTACGCGGAGTTCTTGACGGCTGCGGCGGTGTCGGTCGACCTGACCACGCAGACTGCCAACCTCAAAACGGGCGTCGAAACGGGCATGCTGTCGATCAACGAGGCGCGGCGCAAGCAGAACATGAATGACATCCCGGGCGGCGACGTCCACCTGGTGCCGCTGAACATGGCGCCGCTGGGCAGCCCACGGCCCGCACAGAGTCCCACGCGTACCGGCACGCGGGCAGGTGACGCCGGCGCCGGCGATGATGGCCACCACGCAGCTGCCTGCACGTGCGGTGCGTGCCGCGCTGCAGCCGTTTCCTGGGAAACGCGCGCAGACGGCGCCGACGAAGATCCGTACGGCGACGTCCGGCACGAGCGGCAGGCGCTGGCAGTCGCGGCCATGGATGTGTGCGAGGACGCCGCCAGGCGCATCGTGAAGCGTGAGGCTGCCGACGTGCGGCGGGCGATCGACAAGCACCTGCGCAAACGCACGACGGCCGATTTTACGGCCTGGCTGGAAGAGTTCTATGCGGATCTGCAGCCGGCGGTGCGCGATGCGTTTGCGCCGCTATTGCGGTCGCTGGCCAAGCAGGCGGAGCGCAGTGCGGCCGCCGAGCTGGACCAGGACGACCAGGGGCTGACCGACGAGCTGCAGGAGTTCATCAAGGGCTTCCTGGAGAATCTCGCCCGTGACTGGTGCGAGAGTTCGCTGGGCCAGCTGCGGGCGCTGATCAACCAGGTCACGGACGATGGCGGCAGCACGGAAGAGATTGCGACGGCCCTCGAGACCCGGGTCGGTGAGTGGGAAGAGAAGCGGCCGCAGAAAGAGAGTTCGCTGCTCTCGTTTGAGGCGCTCAATGCCCTCGTCATTGCTGCCTATGCTGGCCACAAGGTGACGCGTCTGCGTTGGCTGGCCAGCGGCACGAGCTGCGCCTTCTGCCTGTCACTGGACGGCACGATCGCCGGCATTGCGGACTACTTTGTCAAGGCCGGCACGCAGATCGACGCCGGCGGCGACGTCGGGATGATGCGGATCAATCGGAACAAGCGGCACGGGCCCTTGCACAGGTCTTGCGATTGCACGATCTGTGCGGTGCAGGATTAGCGCAACAAGTTTTTTGAGGTAATCAGTTGTTCAACCTGAGCGTCAGTCCAGTTATGTACCTGCTTGAGGTAAGTGTAGAAATCGCCAGGCGTGGTGTAGGCGTGTACATGATGCATATACGCGCAGTGAAACTCCTCGTGATGCTGCGAACACAACACGACCCCATTGCTGTCGTCCAGGCAAAGATCAGGGCGGTTCCTCACGCTGTACAAATGGTGACTGCTCGCATCCTCAGTCGCTCCGCAGACGATGCAGGAGCTATCCCGACGACGCACGCGTTTGGCCCAAGTGGCTTTGACTTGTTTCAAGAGCTTTCGACGGCTAACTCTATCTTTGAGTGTGAGGTCATGCCGGAACATGGCGTTGTTTGCGCCAGCGTTGGCCAGGCCCATCTGTTGAGTTCGCTCGATTCCATAGCAGCCACAGGACAACAGACGGCCCTCCCGACAGGCTCTGCTAACAGATTGGGCCCAGATGCTGATGACAGCGCCACAATCACAGGTGGCAGTCATCAATGTGCGCTTGCCGCCATCTCCGGTGTCCACGGCGCCAGCAAAACCAGTGATCGTCAACCTGCCGATGTGTTGGCCGATGTACCGACCATAGGCGCCTTGACGTTGACTGCATGGCTGACAAAAAGTGTGCTTAACGCGTGTAACTGCAGAGTATGGTGTCGAACGTTCGGCGCCACACTGCGGGCATATTGCAGTCACTACCGCGTTCGATTGTGGCGACAATGCAGCCAGAGGAACAGTGATGAGCTCTCGATAGGCAGGCCGTCTGCCAAGAACAGCGGTGTAATAATCGATGGCTTTGCCCGTAGCAAGGATTACGACGCTGGCCTCTTTGATCAGAATGTCGCTCATCAAACGCCCCTAATGGCTGCACAACGGTTGCGATTCTATCGTGATTGTAGCACACGTGTTCTGCGTTGGGTAAATACGGATGTGACTGCGTCGTGTGCGCAGCTGAATGAGGTGAGACATGGAAGCTTTTGAGCGAACGTTTTTTGAGGTGCCGGCGCTGCGGGCAGTCGATCCCAGCGATCCCGCCGACGGTGCGGCGATGCCTACGATCGTAGGCTATGCGGCCGTGTTCAACTCGCTGAGCCTGGACATGTATGGCTTTCGTGAGATGGTGGCGCCGGGCGCTTTCGCCGAGTCGATCGCCAAGGACGACATCCGTGCCCTGTGGTGTCACGACCGCAAGCTGGTGCTGGGCCGCACGAAAAACGGCACGCTCAATCTGCAGGAAGACGAGACAGGGCTGCGGGTGGAGTTCACGCCGCCGGACACGCAGTACGCGCGTGACTACGTGGCCGCCATCCGCCGTGGCGATGTGGATCAGATGAGCTTCGGCTTTCAGGTGCTGATGTATGACATCACCGAATCCGAAGAGCAGATCATCCGGGTGCTGACCAAGGTCAAGCTCTACGAAGTGAGCCCCGAGACCTTTGCCGCCTACCCGGCAACCAGCGTGAGTGTACGCAGTGACGGACAGCCACATGAGCTGTACGGATATAAGCCAACGATCGACCAACTGAGGCTGCAGGCGCAGCTCGGCGACAAGGGCACTGGGATGGCGGCGCGGGCGCGTCGTGCGGCCCAGCGGACCCGGGAGATCGACTATCAGTTCTGCAAGTAGAGGGAAACACGATGAAGACTAAGATCATGGAGCTGCGCCGCAAGCTGGACGATGTGCGCAGGGAGATGCAGCAGATCAACGATCTGAGCATCAAGGAAGAGCGGGATCTCAGCGAGCAGGAGACGGCGCGCTGGGGCGAGCTCAAGACACTGAGTGGGCGCCTGCAAGGACAGCTCGAGCGCGAAGATGCGGCGGCCGCCGGCGAAGGTGGGGCGGCAGGCGGCGCCGAGCGCAGCACACTTGGCATCGGCATGAGCGAGAAGGAGATCCGCACGTACAGCCTGTTCCGGGCCATCTCGGCCGCCGGCGCCAACGACTGGCGTGGGGCCGGGCTCGAGCGCGAGGCCTCGGATGCGGTGGCGGAGAAGCTGGGCCGCCAGCCGCGCGGCTTTTTCGTGCCGGTGGACTGGATGGCGCATCCGGCCTCGGGTGTCGAGCAGCGCGCTCTAAACAAGACCACGGACGCGGAGGGTGGGTTCCTCGTGCCTACCACCCTGCAGAGTGGCTCGTTTATCGAGATGCTGCGCAACCGCCTGATCCTCGACGCCGCCGGCGCCACGGTGCTGACCGACCTGGTGGGCGAGGTGGACATTCCCAAGCAGACGGGCGGGGCGACCGTGTACTGGATCGATCCGGACTCGGAAGACGTGACCACCAGCACGCAGGCGGTGGGCCAGGTGCAGCTGCGCGCCAAGACGGTTGGCGCCTATACCGACATCTACCGCACGATGCTCAAGCAGGCGAGCGTGGATGCCGAGGCGTTCGTGCGCAACGACCTGATCAAGGCGCTGGCACTGGGCATCGATTTCGGCGGCCTGCACGGCACGGGGCAGAACAACCAGCCGACGGGCGTGGCGGCCACCGTGGGCATCGGCAGCGTGGTCGGCGGCGACAACGGCCTGGCGGCGGCGTGGTCGCACATCGTGGGCCTCGAAACAGAGGTGGCGATCGACAATGCCGACCTGGGGAGCCTGGCCTATATCACCAATGCCAAGGTGCGCGGCAAGCTCAAGCAGACACCGAAGGTGGCCAGCACCGACAGCCGCATGATTTGGGACGACGGCGACCAGCCCCTTAACGGCTACCCGGCGCTCGTGACCAACCAGGTCAAGAGCAACCTGACCAAGGGCGGCTCCAACGGCGTGTGCTCGGCGATCTTCTTCGGCAACTGGGCCGACCTGGTGATCGGCCAGTGGGGTGTGCTGGACATTCTGGTCAACCCCTACGCGCTGCAGCTGAAGGGCGGCCTGCGTGTGAGCGCGCTGCAGGATGTGGACATCGCCGTGCGGCATGCCCAGTCGTTTGCGGCCATGCTCGACGCACTGACGGCCTAGTCCTGGCGAATCGTTAACAGGTAGAAGAGAGGGCGGCGCGCAGGCGTCGCCCTTAGCCAAGGAGGTAATGACGATGACTTTCAAGCGAGGTGCGTTGGCGGGTGTGCTGGTGGCGTTGCTGTTGGTGCTGGCGCTCTTTGGCACCATGCAGGTGCAGGCAGTGGGCGAACCGGAGCCGGGGACGGTGACGCAGGTCGAGACGCGGACGTTCTACGGGCCTACGGCACTCAATGGTGTGACAACCAATTCGGTCTATACCGACACCTTCAATGGTGGCTATGTGGGCGCAGTAGGGCGCTACAACAGCGCCGACGTGTTTCTGACCGTGGACGTGACGGGCTTTGCTACCGGCACGGTCGTGACGCAGCTGTCGGCCGACGGCGTCAACTGGACCAACGCAGATTACGAATACTGGAACGGTTCGGCCATCGGCTCGCAGCCCTACTCGCGGACGCTGTCGGCCGACGGCACAGAGTACATGCGGGTGCCGGTGGCGGGCGAGTTTATGCGTTTCCAGATCATTGCGCAGGGCACGCTCACGCCGACCATCCGCGCGACGCTGCGTAACAACTGACGAGGTGAGACCGTGCGTGACTATGGGCGGGTGGTAACGGTGACGCCGCCAGCGGCGCTGATGAGCGTGGAGACGGCGAAAGCCTGGCTGCGCTTCTCGGGGACATCCGACGACGCTGTAATCGAGATGCTGCTGGCGGCCGTCACGGAAGAGGTTGAGCAGCAGATATTGCACCAGTACCTGATGCCGCGCACGGTAGATGTCTATTTCGACGGCTGGCCAGACGGGCACGTGCTGCCGCTGCCGGCTACGCTGCGTGCGGTGACGTCGCTGACATACTACGATAGCAGTGGGCAGGCGCACACGCTGCCTGCAGACGGCTACGTGGTGAGCACGCCAGGCCTGCAGCCCACAGTGGTGGCCACTGCCTGGCCGGGGACGCAGCTGCGCACGGTCGACGGCGTCGTGGTGCGCTGTGAAGTGGGCCACGCGGCGGACGCCGTGCCGATGCGCTACCAGCTGCTCATTCTCGCACTGGTGGCTGTCGACTTTGCCAACCGTGACGCGCTGGCGGCCGACGCCGCACGGCAGCGTGAGAACGTATTACTGCGCCTGCTCGGCGAGCGGGCTAGCGGATAGGAGTGACTGCGATGAATGGTAAGAAGTGGGTGCGCATGCTGCGCAATGTGTTCGTCGACGGCGCACCGCTGCAGATCGGGGCGGTGGTCGAGCTGCCTGAGCGGACAGCCGCGGACCTGATCGCGATGGGGCGGGCGGAAGAGACGGCGGCGCCGGAGGTGACTGCGCAGCCGGATCCGGAGACGCCAGCCGGCGAGGGTGCAGGCCTGCAGGATACTGCCGCGCCGGATCCGGAAACACCGGAGCGCAAGCGGAGAGGCTGATGCCAGGGATCGGCGCCTTGCGCGAGCGGGTCACCATACAGGCGCTGTCGACGACGTACGACTCGATGGGCGCGCCGGCGCAGACGCCGGCGGTCGTGGCCACGGTCTGGGCGTCGGTGCGGCCGCAGCGGTACCAGAGCGGCGTAGAGGCATTGGTGCAGGCGTTGGGCCGCGAAGCCGTGCAGACCACGCACACGGTGACGATCTACTGGCGTGACGATGTGAGCGAACTCAACCGGCTGGTCTGGAAC
>WBZS01000662.1_pt1 | contig 37728 bp, 32 predicted proteins | sample 5204201 | NCBI WGS metagenome assembly WBZS01 (sample SAMN12344357, study PRJNA552823) | activated sludge metagenome | biome: Activated sludge suspended growth; feature: Nitrification reactor; material: Wastewater; isolation source: activated sludge from nitrification reactor of wastewater...
GTGGTGCCCAGGTGCGTGTGTGCGTCCGTCACGTGCGCCGGCAGCGGCGCCGGAGCCTCGGGCAGCGGGTGCCTGTCGGTCACGATGCCCCCCGCCGGGCGGCCAGGGCCGCGTCGTAGAGCCCGCCGCGCGGCACGCCCAACTCGGCGGCCACCTCGGCGACAGCGGTCGAGAACCGCTCCCCGCCCGCCACGCGCGCCAGCACGGACGCCACGGCGTCCGCCTCCCCGATCCCCGACGACGTCGCCCCGCCGACCACGACCGTCACCTCCCCGCGCACCTGGTCGGACGCCCACGCCGCCAGTTCGCCGAGCCCCCCGCGCACGACCTCCTCATAGGTCTTGGTCAGCTCGCGGCACACGGCCGCGGGGCGGTCGGCGCCCAGCGCGTCCGCGGCGTCCGCGAGGAACGCCCCCAGCCGGTGCGGGGCCTCGAAGAACACCATGGTGCGCTCCTCGCGCGCCAGGACGGCCAGGCGCCGCCTCCGCTCGCCCCCCTTGCGCCCGAGAAACCCCTCGAAGCAGAACCGGTCGGTCGGCAGCCCGGACACCGCCAGCGCCGTCAGCACCGCCGACGGCCCGGGTACGGCCGTCACCCGAAACCCCTCGGCGATCGCCGCCTGCACGATGCGGTATCCCGGGTCGGACACCCCCGGCATGCCGGCGTCGGTCACGACGACCACGCGCCCGCCCGCGCGCAGCGCGTCCAGCAGGACGCCGACCCGCGCGGCCTCATTGCCGTCGAAGTACGACACGATGCGCGCCGGCGCCTCAAGCCCGAGCCGGCGGCACAGGTCACGCAGCCGGCGGGTGTCCTCCGCGGCGACCAAGTCGGCGTCGGCCAGCGCCCGACCCAGGCCCGGGCTGGCGTCCGCGGCGTCCCCTATCGGCGTCCCCGCGAGGACCAAGGTGCCGGGCGGGAGGCCGGGCGGAGAGCCGTGTGGACTCCCCGAAGGGTCGGGCGGGGCGGCGGACGACGTCACGGGCCCAGTATGTCGCCCCGGCTACCATGGGCGGGTGACCAGCGCGCCGCCCCATGTCGCCCCCCGGCGCGCGGTCGAGGCGGAGTTCCCGCCGCCGACCCCGGTACGCCCCACGACGATCGACCGCCTGCGCGACCCGCTGCCCCCCGACGGCCGGCTCTCGTGGGCGGTGACGGCGGCGATCACGTTGCTGGCGTTCTTCATCCGCATCGTGGGGCTGAGCCAGCCCAAGGGCATCATCTTCGACGAGACCTACTACGCCAAGGACGCCTGGTCCCTGCTGGTGTTCGGGTTCGAGGGCTCCTGGTCGGAGAACGTGAACGCGGCGGTGGCGCAGGGCGACGCGTCCGGACTCGGCGCGGCCGGAGCGTTCATCGTCCATCCGCCGCTCGGCAAGTGGCTGATCGCCTCCGGAGAAGCGCTGTTCGGGCTCAACAGCTTCGGCTGGCGCATCGCCGCCGTGGTGTTCGGGTCGCTGCTCGTCGCGGCGACGATCCGGCTGGCGCGCCGGCTGTCCCGCTCGACGCTGATCGGGGCGATCGCGGGCATCCTGCTCACGTTCGACGGGTTGGCGTTCACGATGAGCCGCATCGCGCTGCTGGACATCTTCCAGGCGGCGTTCCTGGTCCTGGCCGTGGCCGCGGTGGTCGCTGACCGTGACTATCACCGCAACGCCCTGGCCGACCTGCTGGAGGCCCGCGGGTGGTCCGACCTCGGGGGCCGGTTCGGCCCGATCGTCTGGTGGCGTCCGTGGCGCTGGGTGGCCGGCGTCCTGTTCGGCCTGGCGTGCGCGACGAAGTGGAACTCCCTCTACGTGCTCGCTGCGTTCGGCGTCCTCTCCGTCCTGTGGGACGTCGGGGCCCGGCGGCTGGCCGGCGGCGGCTTCCGGTCCTGGCTGGCGCTGGTGTACGACGGCATCCCGGCGTTCGTGGCCATGGTGGTGACGGCGTTCGTCACCTACCTTGCGTCCTGGACGCGGTGGCTGCAGACCTCCGGCGGCTGGGGGCGCAACTGGGGGCTCGACAACCCCACGCACCCGTGGGTCGCGGCCTTCGGCGAGGGCTTCGCCGCCCTGTTGAAGTACCACCAGGAGATCTACGCGTTCCACACCGGCGAGTACATCCGGGCGCAGACCCACTCCTACGATGCGCACCCGGCCGGCTGGCTGCTGATGTTGCGCCCGATCGGCCTGGACGCCGTGAACGGCATCCAGCCTGGGACGGACGGCTGCGTCGGCCCCGAGAACTGCATCCGGGTGATCTCGGGCATGGGCACGCCGGTGCTGTGGTGGATGGGAGCCGTGGCCCTCGTGGTGGCGGCGATCTGGTGGCTGGCCGGGCGTGACTGGCGCTTCGGCGTCCCGGTGGTCGCGGTGCTGTCCACCTACGTGCCCTGGTTCACCCAGACGGACCGCCCGCTGTTCTTCTTCTACGCGATCACGATCATCCCCTTCACGTGCGTCGCGCTCGCGCTCGTGCTAGGCCTGGTGATCGGCGACGCCCGCTCGCCCGGACGCCGCAACGGCGCGATCGCCGCCGGGGTGGCGGTGGCGCTGGTGGTGGCCAACTTCGCCTACATCTACCCCGTGCTCACCGACGCGCTCCTGCCCTACTCGTCGTGGCTGTCGCGCATGTGGTTGAGGTCCTGGATCTGAGGCTGCCACCCGCCCGGGTATGCCGAACTGTGACCAATGCGGGGCCGAATCGTGACCTGGGCAGGCCGGTGTGCCGCGTCCGGGACCGTTAGGTTGGGCAAGCGCGACCAGCGCCACAGAGCAGCCCGACCCCCACCCTGGAGGTGCCCGTGAAGACGTGGCGCCGCCTGCTGTGCGGGGGCATCGTGGCCGCGTTACTGGCCTCCTCGCTGGCGTCCTGCACGTCCGCGCCCCTGCCGACGCCGACCACAGCCCCGGTCAGCGCGAACGCCCAGCGCGACGTCAATCCCGTCGCCCGCGACCGAGTCGCCGACGGCGGCCTGCTGCGCCTGCCGCTCACCGCGCTGCCGTCCCAATGGAACCCCTACGGCCCCGGCGGCGAAAGCGCCGAGATGCGCCGCCTGCTGGATCCGCTGTCCCCCGCGCACTTCATCCTGGACGCCGCCGGGCGCGCGTCCGCCAACCCCGACTTCGTGGCCCGCGCCGACGTCGCTCACGGGGCCGTGACCACGGTCACCCTTCACCTCAACCCCAAGGCCGTGTGGGGCGACGGCGCTCCGCTCACGGCCGCGGACTGGGTGGCCACCTGGCGCGCCCTCACCGGCCAGGTGGCGGGCATCACCGCAAGCGCCCCGGGCTGGGACACCATCGCCGAGGTGCGCGCCGGCGACGCCCCCACCGACGTGATCGTGGTCTATCGGGGCGTCGAGCCCGACTGGGCCGAACCCCTCGTCGCGGGTCCGCTGCGGGCGTCCGCGGCGGCCGACGCGGCGTCGTTTGCGTGGCCTGACTACCAGGCGTCCCGGTACGCGGGCCCCTTCGCGGTCGCCCACGTCGACCCCGTCCAGGGCGTGATCACGGCGGAGCGCAACCCCTTGTGGTGGGGCGATCGGCCCAAGCTGGAGCGGGTGATCTTCCGGGCCATCCAGGCGCAGGCGGTGTCCGCGGCCTTCCAGCACAACGAGCTCGACGTCGTCGACCTGGACGCCTCGGCCGACGCCCTCCAGCAGGCGCGGGGGGCGGTCGACACGGGTGTGCGCACCGCGCCGGCGTCCGCGGGGCGAACGCTCGTGCTGCGGCAGGCCGGCCCGCTCGCCGACGAGGCCGTCCGCAAGGCTCTGCTCCAGGCCCTCGACCGCGGAGCGGTCGCCCAGGCCGGCCTGACCGGCGTCACCGACAAGCCGGCCGTGTGGTCGAACCCGCTGCTCCTGCCCAACCAGCCGGGCTACGTCGATCAGGCGCGCGCCACCGGCCTCGACCACGACGCGGCCGCCGCAGCAACCGCTCTGGACGCCGCCGGGTGGGTGCTGGTCAACGGGGTACGCACCCGGGACGGGCAGGCTCTGAGCCTCACGTTCGGCGTCGCGGCCAGCGACCGGGCGGCGCGAACCGAGTTCACCGCCGTCTCCGCGCAGTTGGCCGCGGTGGGCATCCGGGTCGCGGCGGTCGCCGCCGACGCCGACCTCACGCCGGTCACCGTGACGGTGGCGGCGTTCCCGCTGGCCCACCTTCCCGACGCGGCGGCGTCCGGCGGCACGATCGCAGACCTGGCCGACCGGGTGTCCCGCGAGGTCGACCCCGTGCGGCGCGCCGACCTGGCCAGCCAGCTGTCCCGCCTGCTGTGGCAGCAGGCGACGACCGTCTCGCTGTACCAGCTGCCGCGCACCGTGGCCGTCCGCAACGGGCTGGCCAACGTGGGCTCGCCCGGCTTCTCCACGACCGAGTGGGAAGACGTCGGCTGGGCCCGGTGAACCGGGGCGGCTACCGCGCCGGATGGTGTTCCTATGGTCTCGATTCTCAACCTGCTTGAGCCCTGCCACATCACCCCTAGCCAGCGAGCCGGGCGATCCACCCCTTCTCTTCGAGAACCATTCCAACACCACGGCGCTGCCGAGGACCCTCCCACCCTCGCGTCCACATGCGACCGCCCACACGGCCAGGCCACGCTGGGGGAGTACATTGCGGGGCGTTTGAGCCGCCCTCGCGAAAGGCACCGCCCATGGCCCTGTGGAAGCTCCACGGAGACGGAACGTTGAAGCCCGGGGCCGTCGTGGCCCCCGACGAGCGCCTCAGTTGGGGCAAGACGGTGGGCCTGGGCGCCCAACACGTGGTGGCCATGTTCGGCGCCACGTTCGTCTTCCCGCTGCTCATGGGCCTGAACGCGCAGCTGGCGGTGATGATGTCGGGCATCGCGACGCTGATCTTCCTGGCGATCGTCCGCGGGCGGGTGCCCTCGTACCTGGGCAGCTCGGCGTCCTTCGTGGGGGTGGCCACGGCCATCTACGCGGCCGGCGGCAACCCGAGCCACGTGTCCGGCGCGATGTTCTGGGTCGGGCTGCTGCTGCTGATCTCGGGCGTGATCATCCACTACGCCGGCTCGGGAATCATCCACAAAGGGCTGCCGCCGGTCGTCACCGGCGCCGTGGTCATGCTCATCGGCTTCAACCTCGCCCCCGTGGTCGCCAAGACCTACTGGCCCCAGGACCAGTGGGTGGCTGTCATCACGATGATCGTGGTGGTGGTGCTGAGCGTCGGCGTCCGGGGGTTCATCGGCCGCATCGCCATCTTCCTTTCGCTGCTGGTCGGGTACGTGCTGAGCTGGGTCCTCGACCTGGTCAGCGGGCCGATCACCTCGTTCTCACCGGCCGCCGGCAAGGTCACCGAGCACCTGCGCGTCGACTGGTCGGGCGTGGCCTCGGCGCCGTGGTTCGGCCTGCCGCCGGTCAGCGACCTGGCCGGCTGGAAGCTGAACGCCGCCACGAACGTGGTCGGCTTCCACGCGCCCAGCTTCAACCTCGCCTTCGCGCTGATCGCCGCCCCGGTCGTCATCGCGCTGATCGCCGAGAACACCGGGCACGTCAAGGCGGTCGCCGAGATGACCGGCGCCGACCTCGACCACCAGATGGGGCGCGCCATCGGGGCGGACGGCGCGGCGTCCATGCTCGCCACGGCCGTCGGCGCCGGACCGACCACCACCTACGCCGAGAACATCGGCGTGATGGCAGCGACGAAGGTGTACTCGACGGCCGCCTACGTGGTGGCCGCGGGGGTGGCGATCCTGTTCGGCTTCTCGCCGAAGTTCGGTGCGGTCATCTCGGCCACGCCGGGCGGCGTCCTGGGCGGCATCACGGTCGTCCTGTACGGCATGATCGGCCTGCTCGGCGCGAAGATCTGGAAGGAGAACCGGGTCGACTTCGGCAACCCGGTGAACCTGGTGCCGGTCGCCGCGGGCATCATCATCGGCATCGGCGACGTCACCCTGCAGATCACCGAGTCTTTCGTGCTCGGCGGCATCGCGTTGGGCACCATCGTGACGGTGGGCGTGTACCACCTGGCCCGCTGGCTGGCGCCGGCCGAGTTGAAGGAGTCCTCTGAGGGCGCGGTGCTCATCGTCGACCGTCCGGGGGCCTACAACGAGGACGACGACCTGCACTGACGCTTCGCCTGGGCGGGCTCAGGACAGGGCGCGACGCAGGGCGTCCAGCTGTGACTCCAGGACGCCGACGCGTCCGGCCAGCTCGTCGGTCGCCTCCGCCGGGACGCCGCCCTTGACGGCGCGCGTCCCGCGGGCGCGGAACGTGAGGTAGCCGACGGCGACCGTGATCGCGAGCGCGAACGTCGCCACCACGAACCGCAGCACCGAACTCGGCGCGGCCAAAGACATGCCCACGGCGTACACCATCGTGAAGATGCCGCCGAGCAACAGCCCGTTCGAGATCACCGTCAGCATCGCCGCCCGGAACAGCGACACGGCCAGGATCACCGTGGCGGCCACGAGCAGGATGATGCTTGTGGTGAGCTGCCAGGCCTCCATGAGCCGCTGGTACTCCTCGGCGGCGCTCGGGGACTCCTCCGCCCTCGGGTACTGGGGCTGCGGGTGGAAGGTGTTGATCCCGATCGCCACGAACGCCAGCACGACGAGACCGAGGAAGAACGCGTAGATCACCTGGAGCACATCGTTCGCCTTCATCTGCCCAGCATCCTCCCGCGGAGGGTTCGGCTCAATGGCCGTCGGCGGCGGGTCGGGGTGGACGTGGCCGGACGCCGTCAGCGGGCCTCGGCGTCCAGGAGCGCCTGCAGGTCGCGGGTGGCCTGAGAGGTGGCGGCGTCCAGGTCGCCGCCGGACAGGGCGACGCCGAGCGCGCGGGCCACGATCTCGGCGCCGCGCGCCGACTCGACGACGGGCGGCCGGTCGTGGATCGTGGCCCGCCGCGAGACAGCCACCGCAATGTCGGCCATGTCGGTGGGGAAGCCGGCGGACGCCACGGGGTCGCGCCACACGGAGGTGCGGGCCCCGGCCACGCCGGCCTTTTGCGCCGACCGGATGCCGTCCTGCGTGGTCGCCCACTGCACGAACCGCCAGCCGTCCTCGGCCCGGTCGGCGTCCGCGTCCACCCCGAGTGACCAGGTGGCCACGTCGAAGCCCCACGAGCCGTCCTCCGCCGCGGGGAACAGGCCCAGGCCGACGCGCCAGCGCACCGCGCCCGCGTCGTCGCCGAACAGCAGCGGGTGGAACGAGTCGACGTCGAGGCAGAACGCCGCGTTGCCCTGGCGGAAGACCTCCACGGCGGCGCGGCCGTCCAGGGCGCCGGCCCCGGCGGGCCCGTGGTCGCGGACCAGGCGGGCGTACGTGGCGAACGCGCCGCGGGCCTGGGCGGAGTCAAGGGCGGCCTGACCGTCCCGGTCGAGGTAGGAGCCGCCCGAGGACACGAGCAGCGAGGTGAACGGCTGGACGGCCGCCAGCGGGTCGGTGCGCAGGACGAGGCCCGCCACGCCCGGTGCGGCCAGGGCGCGGGCGGCGGCGTCCAGCTCGTCGATCGTGGAAGGCAGGGCGATCCCGGCCGCGGACAGCAGGTCGCGGCGGTACATCAGGACGTGGCGCTCGGACTCCACCGGGACGCCGACCTGCCGGCCCCGGTCGGCGGAGCCCCAGCGCGGGCCGTCGGCGAAGTCGCCGATGTGCCAGGTCGACTCGCCGCGGAAGAGGTCGGCCAGGTCGACGAGGCGTCCGGCGCGGGCCAAGCGGACGCCCTCCAGCATGGGCCGGAACATGACCACGTCGGAGGCGCCCGGGGAGTTCAGGCCGCCGGTCGACGTCGCGACGTCGACGATCGAGAGGGTGACGCGCAGGCCGCTGGCCTGCTCGAACGCGCCGACGTGCAGGGCGAGGTGCCGCGCCCACGGCCGGTCGACCAGCGTGACTCGCAGCGGCGGACGCTGCCCGGCCGGCGTCGCGAAGCGGCTGCAGCCCACGGAGGCGGCCGCGACCGCGCCGCCCGCGGCGGCCAGGACGGACCGCCGGCTCACGTGCGCCACGCCGACTCCTCTCCCGGCCCCCGGCGCCCGGGGCGGGCGCGCCACGCCAGACTAGCGACCCGCGGGCCGGGCAGGGTGACAGGCCATGCCTAATGTGTGGGCATGGGCAGACCGGAGTGGGCGGAGAAGAACGACCTGTTGCGCGACTACTACGACACCGAATGGGGCGTGCCGGTCACCGACTCCCCCGGGGTGTTCGAGCGCATCGTGCTGGAGGGGTTCCAGTCGGGGTTGAGCTGGGAGGTCGTGCTGCGCAAACGTGCGGCGTTCCGGGAGGCGTTCGCCGGCTTCGACCCCGAGGCGGTGGCGCGGTTCGACGCCGCGGATGTCGACCGGTTGGTCGAGTGCGAGGGCATCGTGCGCAACAGGCGCAAGATCGAGGCGGCGGTGACGAACGCGAAGGCGACGGTGGCGCTGGCGGAGTCCGGGGTCGACCTGGCCGAGCTGGTGTGGTCGTTCCAGCCGGCCGACCCGACGGCCGTCGAGCCGGGGGCGACCAGCTCACCCGAGTCGGCGGCGCTGGCCAAGGCCCTGCACGGCCACGGGTTCGTGTTCGTCGGGCCGGTCACCATGTACGCGTTGATGCAGGCGATCGGCGTGCTGCGCCACCGTTCCTGACGTGCCCGGACGGTCAGCCCAGCGAGGCCTGCGTGGGGGCCGGGGGCACGGCGTCCGCGCCCTCCGTGCGCACGGCGTGGCCGCCGAACTGGTTGCGCATGGCGGCGACCATCTTCATCGTGGGGCTGTCCTCCTGCTGGGAGACGAAGCGGGCGAACAGCGCGGCCGAGATGGTCGGCACGGGCACGCCGAAGTCGACGGCAGCGTTCACCGTCCAGCGTCCCTCGCCCGAGTCTGCGGCGTAGCCCTCGATGGCCTCCAGGTGCGGGTCGCCGTCCAGGGCGCGCACCATGAGGTCGAGCAGCCACGAACGGATCACGGTGCCCTCGCGCCAACTGCGGAACGTCTCGGGCACGTTGGTGACGATCTTCGCCTGCTCCAGCAGCTCCCAGCCCTCGGCGTAGGCCTGCATCAGGCCGTACTCGATGCCGTTGTGCACCATCTTCGCGAAGTGCCCGGCGCCGACCTCGCCGGCGTGCACGAAGCCGAACTCGCCGGGCGGCTTGAGCGCGTCGAAGATCGGTCGCACCACCTCGACGGCGTCGGCGGGGCCGCCGCACATGAGCGCGTAGCCGTTGTCGAGACCCCACACGCCGCCCGAGACGCCGCAGTCGAGGAACCGGATGCCCAGCGCGGCGAGTTCCTCGGCGTGCCGGGCATCGTGAGTCCACTTGCTGTTGCCGCCGTCCACGATGACGTCGCCGGGGGCCAGGCGCCCCGAGAGTTCGGTGATGACCGCGTCGGTGACCCGCCCCGCCGGCACCATGACCCACACCACGCGCGGGCTGTCGACGAGCTGCGCGACCAGGTCGGCCTGGTCGGCGGCGTCCGAGAGGTCGGGGTTCGTGTCGTAGCCGACGATGGTGTGGCCGGCGCGGCGCAGCCGCTCGCGCATGTTGCCGCCCATCTTGCCCAGACCGATCAGCCCCATACGCATTGGCCTACCCCCTGTCGCGGACGCCCTGTGCGGCCACCCTAGTCCTGCTCCTGCGGCGGCGGAGCAACCACCACGAGGCCGCCGCGGCCACGGCGAGGGCCAGCGCGACGACGGCCACCTCGGTGCCGACCCGCATGACCACCTCCAGGGCGGCCAGCCCCAAGGTGGCGTACAGGGTAGCCCAGGCCAGCGACCCGACGGTGACGGCCGGCAGGTAGCGCCGCAGGGGCATACGGGCCGCGCCGACGGTCAGGTTCACGCCGGTCTGGATGCCGACGGTCAGGAAGCACAGCGGCACCGCCCACACACCCCAGCGGGCCACGAACGCGCGCACGCGCAGCGCGGGCTCGCCCTCGAGGTGCCGCGCCCAGCGCGTCCGCCCGCTGCCCGCGGCCAGTGCCCGTCCGGCCCAATAGGTGGCGTTCGCCCGCAGCATGACCACGACGAACAGCCCCGCGAAGGCCAGCAGCGCCGTGGGCGAGGGTTGGGGCACGGGTCAGGCCCCGATCGAGCTGAGCCCGGCACCGGCGAGCCCGGCCCCGACAAGCCCGGCGGCTCGGGGGTCGTCCGCGGCGGGGGCGTGGCGGCGTCCGAGCTCGGCGAACAGGGCGGAGTTCAGGGCGAACGCCTCGGCGGCGGCGTCCAGCACGCGGCCCCGCTCGGCGCGGGTCAGCACCAGGGCGTCCAGGCGGGCGCGGTAGGCGTCCTTGTAGGGCTTGATGGGGCCGAGGCTCGCGAAGTCGTAGAAGGTCAGCACCTCGGGGCGGACGCCATAGTGACGGCCGGCGAGGCGCGCGATCACCTGCCCGCCGGACAGGTCGCCGAGGTAGCGGACGTAGTGGTGGCCCACGAGGGCGAGCGGGTCGGCGAGGCTGGCGACGTAGGCGCGGGTGGCGTCGGCGAAGGGGTGCGTGCCGGCCAGCACGGCGGCGTGGGTGGCGGCGTCCAGGTGCCCGGCCAGGTCGTGGGCCAGCGCCGCGCGGCGGCGCAGCCCGGGGTCGTCCAGACCGGCCACGGCCGGGTGGGACCCATGGGACTCCAGCCCGGCCTCCAAGGCGGCGTAGATCGGGTACGACTCGACGAGCAGGTCGGCCAGCGCGCGGGCGTGCAGGCGTCCGCCGAGCAGGTCGTCGACGAACGTGGATCGCTCGGCCCGCTCGTGGGCCGCGGCCGTGAACTGCCGCAGGGCATGCGACAGCGGGAGGTCGAAGTAAGGCATGCCTTACCTTATCTTACCCGCGCAACGGCCCACACTCCCTGTCACAGGCCGGTACTAGACTCGGCCGCGACGCCGATGGACCAGCGAAGGAGCTTCGTGCCCGTCCCCCCCAGCCCCGAGCACCCCGCCCCGCGCCCGGGTCCGGGCGTGCCGATCGTGCTGGCCGGCGCGGTGGTGGCGGCGTTCGTCTACGTGTGGGGCGTGGGGCTCGACCTGGCCGTCCGTCCGCCGCTGCCGGCCCGCATCCAGGCCGACGACGTGACCGGGCTGGTCTCGCTCGTGGGCGACCTGACCGCCCGCCTGGCCGCCCTCGCCGCGCTGGGCGCCCTGGCCGGCGTCGTCGGGTTCACGCCGAAGCATCCCGACCACACGCTCACGGCCGACGGACGCCGCCTGCTCGCCTGGGCGGGCCGCGCCGGCCAGATCTGGTTCGCGGCCTCGGTGCTGAACACGTTCGCCAACCCGGCCTACGTCAACGGTGTGCCCATCGCGCTCACCCTGACCCCCACGTCCTGGTGGACGTTCCTGGGCGCCTCCCCCTCGGCGCTCGCCTGGCTGGCGAGCGCCCTCGCCGCGGCCGTCGTGGTGGGGGTCGCCTACGTGTCGCGCTGGTACGCGGCGTCCGTGCTGGCGCTGGCCGCCGGCGTCCTGGCGCTCACGTTCGTGGCGGTCACCGGCAACGTCAGCGTGGGGCTGCATCACGACTGGGCCACCGACGCCGCCATCGCGGCCACCGTGACCCTCGTGCCGCTGGTCACCGCCGCCGTGGGCGTCACGCTGCGCTCGGGCGAGCCGGACGCCGCCGCGCGGCTGCGCCGCTACCACCGGCTCGTGCCGTTGCTGCTCGTGACCGCCGCCGCGTCCCACGCCGTCATGGCGTGGCAGCAGTTGGCCGGCCAATCGGTGTGGACGCAGGCCTACGGCGTCCCGGTCATCGGCTTCTTCACCGTGTTCGCGCTGGTGGCGTTCAGTTGGGTGGTCCGGCAGGTCACGGGCGAGGCGGCGGCGTCCGTCTCCCGGGTGCGCTGGTCGGTCGCGCGCGACGTCGTCCTGTTCGTGGCGTGGGCGGCCTTCGCGACGGCCGAGAACCACATCCCGCCGCCGCGGTTCCTCGAACCGCAAACGATCAGCACCAACTACCTGGGCTACGAGGTGGCGGTCGCCCCGACCATCGAGCGGCTGATCTCGCTCGGCCGGCCCAACCTGCTGTGGGTTCTCGTCGCCGCCTTCGCGGTGGGCAGCTACGCGGTCGGCGTCATCCGGGTGCACCGCGCGGGCGGCCGCTGGCCGGTGACGCGCGCCCTCGCGTGGTTGGCCGGCTGGGCGCTGACCCTGTTCCTGGCCGTCACGGGGCTGTGGGAGTACTCGACCGTGACCTACAGCTGGCACATGGTCGTGCACATGACCGTAAACATGATGGTGCCGGTGCTGTGCGTGCTGGGCGGCCCGTTCGCGTTGATCCGGGCCGCCTCTCGCGACGCGGAGACGCACGTCCCCCTCGGCGGCGTGGTGGAGGCGGTCGAGGCCTACCGCCCCTGGCAGATGATGACCAGCCCGCCGGTGACGTGGGTCGCGTACGTGGGCGGCCTGTTCGCGGTGTACTTCACCCCACTGTTCCCCTGGCTGATGCGCTACCACTGGGCGCACCAGTTGATGCTGCTGTTCTTCATGGCGACCGGCTACTTCTTCTTCGACCTGATCATCGGCTACGACGAGCGCAGCCGGCAGCTGCCGCACCTGGTCAAGCTGGCGCTGGTCATCTCGATCATGCCGTTCCACGCCGTGTTCGCCGTGGGCATCCTGAGCTCACGTTCGCTGATCGGCGCCGACTTCTACCAGACCCTGTCCGTGCCCTGGATGACCGACCTGATGGCCGACCAGAACATCGCCGGACAGGCCACCTGGTTCCTGGGTGAGGTGCCTCTGTTCCTGGTGATGATCGCCCTGGCCGCGCAGTGGTTCCGGCAGGACTCGACGGACGCCGCCCGCATCGACCAAGGCCACGACTCCGGCGAGGACACCTCGTTCGACGCCTATAACGACATGCTGGCCGAGCTGGCCCGCCGCGACGCCGCCACCCAGCGCGAGGCGACCGTGAAGCGGCTGCAGCGATGACCACCGAGGCGGCGGCGTCCACGGTCTCCGGCGGGCTGGAGAACCGGGTCGAGCTCGACGTCTCGGGCATGACCTGCGCGGCCTGCGCGTCCCGCATCGAGAAGAAGCTGAACAAGCTGGGCGGCGTCCAGGCGACCGTCAACTACGCCACCGAGCGGGCGGTGGTCCTCGGGCTGCCGCCGGCCCGGGCGGAGGACGCCGTCGCCGCGGTCGTCGCGGCCGGCTACGGCGCCACGCCGGTGGTCGACGGGGAGGAGTCGCAGGGCTACACCGACCGGGTCCGGCTGCTGCGCAACCGGCTGATCGTGGCCGCGCTGCTCACGGTGCCCCTCGGCGACGTCGCGATCGTGCTCGCCCTGGCCCCGCAGATGCGGTTCCCCGGATGGGAGTGGCTGCTGCTGGCCACAGCGCTGCCCGTGGTGTTCTGGTGCGCCTGGCCGTTCCACCAGGCGGCCTGGCGCAACCTGCGCCACGGCGCCACCAGCATGGACACCCTGGTCAGCCTCGGCATCCTGTCCGCGTTCACGTGGTCGCTGGTCTCGACGATCCTCGGCGCCCCCGACACGGAGGGGTACTGGCTCGGCTACGGCGTCGCCCCCGCCGGCGCGGACGCCCTCTATCTAGAGGTCGCCTCGGCGGTCACGACGTTCCTGCTGGGCGGGCGCTACATGGAGGCTCGGTCCAAGCGGTCGGCGCGCGGCGTGCTGTCGGCGCTCGGGAAGCTGGCCCCCACCACCGCCCGCGTGATCGTGGACGGCGTCGAGACCATCGTCCCCATCGCCGAACTGCGGGTCGGCGACCGGTTCGCGGTCCGCCCCGGCGAACGCATCCCCACCGACGGGCACGTGGTCGTCGGGTCGAGCGCCATCGACACGTCGATGATGACCGGCGAGCCGATCCCCCGCGAGGTCACCGAGGGCGACGTGGTCCTCGGCGGCACGGTCAACACCACCGGCGCGCTGATCGCCCAAGCCGACCGGGTCGGCGCCCACACGCAGCTGGCGCAGATGGCCGCCACCGCCGAGCAGGCCCAGGCCCGCAAGGCGCGCGTCCAGACGCTGGTCGACCGGGTCGTGTCGTGGTTCGTCCCGGTGGTGCTGGTGCTCGCGGCCGTCACGCTGGGCGGGTGGTTCCTCGTCGGCGCCGGGCCGCGGCAGGCGTTCAGCGCGGCCCTGAGCGTGCTGATCATCGCCTGCCCCTGCGCCCTGGGGCTGGCCACTCCGACCGCGCTGATGGTCGGCGTCGGACGCGGCGGCCAGCTCGGCATCCTGATCAAGGGCCCGGACGCGCTCGAGGCGTCCGGCGTCATCGACACCGTCGTGCTCGACAAGACCGGCACGCTCACGACCGGCGAGATGTCCGTCGAGCAGGTGGAGGCGTTCGGCGGCGACCCGGACGCGGTGCTCGCGGCGGCGGCGTCCGTCGAGGAGCAATCCGAGCACCCGATCGCCCGGGCGGTGGTCGCGCACGCCGCGGCGTCCGGCTTGGCGGTGGCGCGCGCCGACGGCGTCCGGGCGGTGCCGGGACGCGGGGCGTCCGGGGTCGTCGACGGCGCCGAGGTGCTCGTCGGCAACCGTCTGTGGTTCGACGAGCGGGGCCTGTCGGTGCCGGACGCGGGCGTCCGGCTGCTGGAGCGGGCTGCCGACGAGGGTCGCACGGCCGTCCTGGTCGCGGTCGCCGGCACGGTGATCGGCGGCGTCCTGGTCAGCGACACGGTCAAGGACTCGGCGGCGGACGCCGTCGCCCGGCTCCGCGCGATGGGGCTGCGGACGGTGCTGCTGACCGGCGACCGGCAGGCGGCCGCGGACGCCGTGGGCGCGCAGGTCGGCGTCGACGAGGTCGTGGCCGAGGTGCTGCCGACCGACAAGGCGGCGGTCGTCGAGCGGCTGCAGGCCGAGGGCCGCCGGGTGGCGATGGTCGGCGACGGCATCAACGACGCCGCCGCGCTGGCGTCCGCGAACCTGGGGCTGGCCGTCGTGTCGGGCACCGACCTGGCGCTGAAGTCGGCCGACATCATCTTGGTGCGGCAGAACCTGGGCGTGATCCCCGACGCGATCGCGCTGGCCCGGCGCACGCTGCGCACGATCCGGCTGAACCTGGTGTGGGCCTTCGCCTACAACGTGGCGGCGCTGCCGCTGGCGGCGTTCGGGCTGCTCAACCCCCTGATCGCCGGGTTCGCGATGAGCCTGTCGAGCGTGTTCGTGGTCACGAACTCGACCCGACTACGGCGGTTCCAGCCCGGCCGCTGAGCCGTCGGACAGCTCAGGGAGAGTCGACGTCGCGGGTCTCGGGCATGCGCCAGTACACCGCCGCCGAGACCAGGCACAAGGCCACCATCACGACCAGGAACACCCACACCAGCCCCGCGCCGATGGCGGCCGTGGCGAGCACCGGGGCCAGCCCGCCGAACACGGCCACGGCCACCCCGTAGGGCAGCGAGATGCCCGCCGCGCGCACCTCGGGCGGGAACTGCTCGGCCATGACCGCGGCCAGAGACCCGGCATAGGCGGCGAGGAAGACAGCGGCCACGCTGACGGCCACGAGCACGCTCGACATCGTGGCCCCGATCGTGAGGAACATCGGCGCGAACGTCACGGCCGAACCGATCGCGAAGACCAGCAGCATCGGGCGGCGTCCGAACCGGTCGGACAGCCAGCCCGACACCGGTTGCAGCACCGTGAACACGGCCAGGCCCAGCATCGCCGCCAACTGGCCGTCCCTCAGAGCCGTGCCCGCGAACAGGTTGACCAGGGACGGCAGCGACACGAACCACACCTGCACCAGCGCCGTCCCGGCGCAGACCAGCCCGACCACCCGCAGGGCGGCCCGGGGGTGCTTGACCAGCACGTCGAGCAGCGGACGGCGGGCCAGGCGTCCGGCGTCACGTGTCGCGACGAAGGCGTCCGTGTCGGGGACGCTCAGGCGCAGCCACAGGCCCAGCACCCCCAGGACTCCGCCGATGCCGAAGGCGATGCGCCAGCCCCACTCGCTCAAGAAGGCCGGCGGGAAGGCGCTGAACATGGCCGCCGCCAGCCCGGACGCCATCAGCGTCCCCGCCCCCACGGACACCTGCTGCCACGAGCCCGCCCACGCGCGGCGTCCTGGCGGGGCGTTCTCGACAAGGAAGGCGGACGCCGTCCCGAACTCCCCGCCTGCCGAGAAGCCCTGGACGCACCGCGCCACGGCCAGCGCCAGGGGCGCCCACACTCCCGCCTGGGCGTAGGTCGGCAGCAGGGCGATGGCCAGGCTCGCGCCCGCCATGAGCAGGATCGACAGCGTCAGCCCGGCGCGGCGTCCGTGGCGATCGGCGTACGGCCCGAGCACGGCGCCGCCAAGCGGGCGGAAGAAGAACCCGACCGCGAACACCGCGAACGCCGAGAGCAGCCGCGCGGACGGGTCGTCGCCGGGGAAGAACGCCACGGCCAGGTAGGGGGCGAAGAAGCCGTAGACCGACCAGTCGAACCACTCCACGAGGTTGCCCACCGTGCCCGCGAACAGGGACCGGCTGCGCCGGCCGGAGTCGATGAGTACGTCGACGATGGTGTCCTCCTCGATTCGGTGCCCCACGATCTTATGCCCGGCCGAGGCGCTCGCCCCGTCCCCGCGCCAACTCCCGCGCGGCCAGCGCCGCCGCCGCGCGCCGGTCGACCTTACCGCTGGGACGCACCGGCAACGGGTCCAGCCGCACCAGCGCCCTTGGCCGACCGGACCCCGGCAAGCCGGCGGTCGCCGCCCGGACGCCGTCGAGGCCGGGCCCGGTGGCGGCGTCCGTGACCGCCACCACGAGTTGCCCCCACTCGGGGTCCGGGACGCCGACGACCACCCACTGGCCCCGCAGGGACGCCAGCGCCGCCTCGACCTCGTGCGGGTCGACGTTCGCCCCGCCGGAGACGATCACGTCGTCGGCGCGGCCCAGCACGCGCAGCCGCCCGTCGTGCCACTCGCCGCGGTCGTGGGTGGTGAGCCAGCGCGTGCCGTCGGCGTCGACGACGAACGGCTGGTCGCCGTCGTCGAGGTAGCGGGTGGCCAGCACGGGTCCGGCGACCTGGACCAGGCCGTCCACCACCCGCACGGACACCCCCTCCAGCGGGACACCGTCGTACACGCACCCCCCGGACGACTCGGTCAGGCCGTACGTGGAGACGAGCCGCGCGCCCGCCGCCTGGGCCTGGGCCGCCAGGTCGGCCGGCAGCGCCGCCCCGCCGACGAGGATGGCGGTGAACGCGGCCAACGCCCCGGGGTGAGAGGCCAGCAGCCGGTGTAGCTGCGTCGGCACGAGCGAGCAGTACCGCGGGACGTCGCGCCGCAGCGACGCCACCCGCTCGGCGAACCCGCCCGCGTCGAACCCGGACGCCGGGCCGTACACCACCGGCTCGATGCCCGCGAGCACGCTGCGCAGCACCACCTGCAGCCCGGCCACCCCGTGCACGGGCAGCGTCGAGAGCCACTGGCCCGGCCCGCCCAGACGCGCGTGCGTGGCCCGCGCCGACGCCGCCAGCGCCGCCAGCGACAGCCCGACCAGCCGGCCCCGCCCGTCGCTCGACCCCGACGTCGCGACGATGAAGTCGACCCCGCCCAGAGGAAAGACAATGCGCGCGCGGGCCGCCTCGAACTCCTCGCGCGAAGGTGCCAACAGCATCGGTGACGTCCCCAGCGCCGGCGATGCGCACGCCTCAAGCAGCCTCTTGACGGCCTCCGCGCCCGTGCCGCCGGGCCCCCAGACGACGTCCATGACGGCTCAGAAGTAGTACGGGTGCCCGGACCAGTCGGGCTCGCGCCGCTGCAGGAACGCGTCGCGCCCCTCGACCGCCTCGTCGGTCATGTACGCCAGGCGCGTGGCCTCGCCCGCGAATACCTGCTGCCCGGCGAGGCCGTCGTCGGCCAGGTTGAAGGCGAACTTGAGCATCCGGATCGCCTGGGGCGACTTGGTGGCGATGATCCGGGCGTACTCGAGGGCGACCTCCTCGATGCGCTCGTGGTCGGCCACCTCGTTCACGACCCCCCACCGCTCGGCGTCGGCGGCCGAGTACTCGCGAGCCAGGAAGAAGATCTCTCGCGCCCGCTTGTCGCCGGCCTGCCGCGAGAGCAGGGTCGAGCCGTAACCGGCGTCGAACGACCCGACGTTGGCGTCGGTCTGCATGAACCGCGCGTGCTGCGCCGACGCGATCGACAGGTCGCACACCACGTTGAGCGAGTGCCCGCCCCCGGCCGCCCAGCCCGGCACGACGGCGATCACGACCTTCGGCATCGTGCGGATCAGCCGCTGCACCTCCAGGATGTGCAGCCGCCCGGCCCGGGCCGGGTCGATCTGCTCGCGCCGCGCCCCCGCCTCGGCCCGCGGGTCGGCGCCCTCGGCCTCATAGCGGTACCCGTCGCGCCCGCGGATGCGCTGGTCGCCGCCCGAGCAGAACGCCCAGCCGCCGTCCTTGGGCGAGGGGCCGTTGCCGGTGAGCAGGACCGTGCCCACGTCCGAGGTCATCCGCGCGTGGTCCAGCGCGGTGTACAGCTCGTCCACCGTGTGCGGCCGGAACGCGTTGCGCACCTCCGGACGGTCGAACGCCACGCGCACGCAGCCCAGGTCGGACCCGGCGGCGTCCACCGCCCGGTGGTAGGTGATGTCGGTGAAGGCGAACCCCTCCACGGCACGCCAGCGGCTCGGGTCGAACGGGTTCGCGCTCATGAGTTTCAGCCTAGCCTTCGCGCTAGGCTTGCCCCCCGTGACGCCTGCCCGGACCACCACGGTGGTGGAGCCCTTCGCGACCTCGGTGCGCCGCGGCACCCCGCTGCTGTGGGCCACCGGCGCCGGCGCCATGCTGACCGCGCGGCTCGGCTGGGGGGAGCGGTTCCGCGCCGAGGCGTCCGGCCCGCGCCGCTTCGATGACCTCGCGGACGCCTTCGCCCGCTTCGCCGCCACCGCTCCGGGCCCGCGCGCCGACGTCGTCGCCTTCGTGGCCGGCGCGTTCGCGGACGACTCCGCGGCGACCTCGGTGCTGATCGTCCCCGAGGTGCTGGGCACGTGGCGCGGCGGCGTCCTGAGGCTGCACAGCACCGACGGCGTCCCCTCCCCCTCGGAGGCGGCGGAGTTCGAGGAGTTGGACGTCCGCTCCGGACGCCTCACCCGCGAGGGCTTTCGGCGGGCGGTCGTGGCGGCCGTCCGGCGCATCGAGGCCGGCGAGGTGGAAAAGGTCGTCCTGGCCCGCGACCTGGAGGCCACCGCCCCCGACCCGATCGACGTGTCCGTGGTGCTGTCCCGCCTGCAGGAGGCGAACCCCGATTCCTGGACGTTCCACGTCGACGGCCTGATCGGCTCCAGCCCCGAGCTGTTGGTGTCGGTGACCGGACGCCGCGTCTTCAGCCAGGCGCTGGCCGGCTCGGCCATCGTCACGGGGGACGTGCACACCGACGACCTCACGGCGACGCGGCTGGCGGCGTCCGCCAAGAACCACGCCGAGCACGGGTACGCCGCGCGCTCGGTCGTCGAGAGGCTGGCCACGGTGGCCCACGTGTCGGCCGTCGACCCGCGCGTGCTGCGCTTCCCCCGCATCATGCACCTGGCTACCGACATCTCCGGCGTCCTGCACGAGCCGCTGTCGGCTCTGCACGTGGCCGGCGTTGTGCACCCGTCGGCCGCGGTGTGCGGCACGCCGACCGACGTGGCTGCGTCCGTGCTGGCCGAGCTCGAGGGCTTCGACCGCGGCCGCTACGCCGGACCCGTCGGCTGGGTGGACGCCGCCGGCGACGGCGAGTTCGCGATCGCCCTGCGCTGCGGCCAGGTCGGCGAGGACGGGCGATCGGTGCGCCTGTTCGCGGGCGGCGGCGTCGTGGCGGGGTCGGTGCCGAACGAGGAGCTGGCCGAGACGGCGCAGAAGTTCCTGGCCATGTACGAGGCGCTCTCGCCGGTGGCGCGTCCGTGATCGTCTACGCGACGGGGCTGCGCGACCGTTTCCGGGGGCTGACGAGCCGCGACGGCGTTCTGCTGCGCGGCCCGGCGGGCTGGGGCGAGTTCTCGCCGTTCTGGGACTACGACGACGCCGAGTGCGTGCCCTGGCTGCGGTGCGCGGTCGAGGCCGCCACGCTGGGGTTCCCCGACACGGACGTGGACCGGGTGGCGGTGAACGCGACCATCCCGGCGGTCGGCCCGGACCGCGCGCACGCGTTGGTGGCGGCGTCCGGGTGCGCGACGGTGAAGGTGAAGGTGGCCGAGCCCGGTCACGGGCCGGGCGACGACCTCGACCGGGTCGCCGCGGTCCGGGACGCCTTGGGGCCGGCCGGCGCCATCCGGGTGGACGCCAACGGGGCGTGGTCGCTGGACGAGGCGGCCGCGATCTTGCCCCGGCTGGACCGCGCCGCCGGCGGCCTGCAGTACGCCGAGCAGCCGTGCGCGACGGTGGCCGAGCTGGCCGCGCTGCGCCGCCGGGTGGGGGTGCGGATCGCGGCCGACGAGTCGATCCGGCGGGCCGACGACCCGCTGGCGGTGAAGCGCGCCGGCGCCGCCGACGTGGTCGTAATGAAGGTGCAGCCGCTGGGCGGCGTCCGGGCGTGCCTGGCCCTGGCCGCCGAACTCGACATGCCGGTGGTCGTGTCGTCGGCCCTGGAGAGCTCGGTCGGCATCGCGGCGGGGGTGGCGCTGGCGGCGGCGTTGCCCGGTGGGCAGCTGGCCGCCGGGCTGGGCACGGTGGCGATGTTCGACGCCGACGTGACGGCTTCGCCGCTGGTGCCGCGTTCGGGGTGGCTGGATGTCCGGCGGGTCGAGCCGGACGCCGCCCCCCTCGCCGACCGCGCGCTGACCGCCCGCTGGCATGAGCGGTTGCGGCGGGTGGCCGCGCTCGGAGGCGTCGACCTCGACGGGATCGACGTGGATGCTGCCTCCCGCAGGGATAGCGCCCGATGACCTCGACCGCCATCGCCCGCGAGGTCGTCGCCCAGCTCGTCGCCGCCGGCGTCCGCGACGCCGTGCTCTCCCCCGGCTCGCGCTCGGCCCCGCTGGCCTACGCGGTGGCGGACGCCGCGGCGTCCGGGTGGGTGCGGGCGCACGTCCGGGTGGACGAGCGCACCGCCGGGTTCTTCGCGCTCGGTCTCGCCAAGGCGTGGGCGCTGCGCGGCGAGCCCCGGCCGGTGGCGGTGATCACCACGTCGGGCACGGCGGTGGCGAACCTGCACCCGGCGGTGCTGGAGGCGTCGCACGGCGGGTGGCCGCTGGTGGTCGTCTCCGCCGACCGCCCGCACGAGTGGCGCGACACCGGCGCCAACCAGACCACGCGGCAGCCCGGGCTGTTCGGGGGCGCGGTCCGGGCCGGGTTCGACCTGCCGGCGCGGGCGAACCCGGCGTCGGTGCGCGGGCACGTCGCCCGGCTGGCCGCCGCCGCCCTGGGAACGCTGACCCGCGACCCAGGGCCGGTGCACCTCAATGTCGGCTTCGCCGAACCCCTCGTCCCGGACGCCCCCTGGACGCCGGGCCCCCCGCCCGCGTCGCTGGCGATCGAGCCCGCCCCCGCACCGACCTCCGTTCACCTCCCCCCCGGACGCCGCACGCTCGCGGTCGCCGGGGACGGTTCCGGGCCGGACGCCGCCCGGCTCGCCGAGGCCGCGGGCTGGCCGCTCCTGGCCGAGCCGAGCTCGGGGGCGCGGCTGCCGGGCGCGATCGTGCACTACCTCGCGCACCTGGCGGCCGGGCTCGCCGCCGACGCGGAGCGCATCGTCGTCTTCGGGCATCCCACCTTGTCGCGTGGGGTCTCGGCCCTGCTCGGACGCCGCGACGTCGAGATCGTCCTCGTGTCACCCACCGCTCGCTGGACCGACGTCGCCGGAGCGGCGACTCGCGTGGTGGGCGCCGTCCGGGTGGCCGCACCCGCGGCGTCCGACCTGGCCTGGCTCGACCGCTGGCGCACCGCCGACGCCGCCGCGTCAGCGTCGTTCGCGCCGAGCCCCATCCAGCGCTGCGCGCTGGCGCTGTGGGACACCGACGAGGTGCTGCTGCTGGGGTCCTCCGCCACCGTGCGCGCGTTCGACAGTGCGGTGCCGGGCGCTGGACGCGGCGTCCGCGTGCTGGCCAACCGTGGGCTGGCGGGCATCGACGGGCTGGTCTCGACCGCGCACGGCCTGGCGTCCGGGCTGGGTGAACCCGTGCGAGTCGTGCTCGGCGACCTGGCCTACCAGCACGATGTCGGCGGACTCGCCCGCGGCGACGCCGAGCCGGACGCCGACCTGCAGGTGGTCGTCCTGGACGACCACGGCGGGGGCATCTTCGCCTCACTCGAGCACCGCGCCGCGGAACGGGGCGTGTTCGGCCGCTACTTCCTCACCCCGCAGGCGTTCGACGTGGCGGCGTCCGCGGGGGCGTTCGGCGCGACCGGACGCCGCACCGACCCGGACGGCCTGCCCTCCCTCCTGGTCGCGCCGGTGACGGGACGCTCGGTGCTCGCGGTCACCCTCCCCAGGGCCGGCCAGCCCACGGCCTGACTCGCGCGCAGCCGCCCCTCGGTCGTGGGCAACCGTAGGGTTCACTCTTCGCCGACCAGCGCTCCAGACCACACGTTTCCAGCACTCGACGCGCCTCCAGGAAACCGCTGAGCGTGAGAGTCCACCGTCGAGCGCTGGATTCGTGTGCGGCCACGGGGATGAGGTCCCCCGGGGTCCGGCGGAGCCTGGCGCTCGCTGCTCCGTGGCCGCGTGCACCAGGTCACGGGCAGTCGGGAGCTCGACACTCGTTGCCACTTCTACCCGGACGCCGCGGGCGCCGAACCGCAGAGGTGCCGTCGAGTGTCGACTTCCCGAAACCTCCCGCAACTCGAACGGGCCGCCGCGTCCGATGAGCTGAAGGCCGCGTTCGCCAGGGCGGTCGAGCACTACGACCGAGGTGGGCGAACGGCTCAGCCTGCGGCCCCGGCCGACTCCGCCTCGACGCGGCGACGCAAGGCGGGCGCGCTGCGCAGCACCCAGACCAGCAGGACAGCGGTCAGCACCGTCAGCACCGCGCTCGCGACCAGCGCGATCGTGTAGCTCCCCGTCAGATCCACCGCCATGCCCCACAGAGGCGTCCCGATCGCCACCCCGGCCGGCATGCCGGCCATGGTCGGCCCGAGGATGCTGCCGTAGTCGCGCATGCCGAACACCAGTTGCACGAGGATCGGCAGCAGCACGCCCGGCAACACAGCCCCGAACGCGAAGACCACGGTGGTCACGGCCAGCGGCACGAAGCCGGACACGGCGATGTAGCCCACCATGGCCAGCGCCTGGCAGCCGAGGGTGCCGAGCACCGCCGTCATCGTGCCCCGGCGGTCGTTCAGGGTGCCGACGGCGATGTTGCTGATCACGCCGGTGAGCGCCATCAAGGAGATCAGCGTGCCCGCGGCGCGCGGCTCGACCCCGCGTTCGACGAACAGCGGCGCGAAGTGCTGCTGCACGGCGAGCACCATGCCCACGAACACGACCGCGAGCAGGAGCGCGGCGAACTGCGGCGTGACGAAGGCGCGCCGGGCCGGCACGCCCGGGAGCGTGACCTGTCCGGCCGCATCGGGTGCCCGCTCGGGGGCGCCCAGCGGCAGAAGGCCCACCCGGTCCGGATGCGACCGGATCAGGAACAGCCCCGGCAGCACCACGAACGCCAGCACGACCGCGGCGAGCGTCCAGAACCCGACGCGCCAGCCGAAGGCGTCGACGATCGTGGGCAGCACCAGGCCGACCGCCACCCCACCGGCGCCCGACAGGGCGAAGACGGCACCCATCATGGTGCCGCGTCGCGCCTCGAACCACGTGTTGACGAGCAGCGACGCCCCCATGGACGTGCAGATGCCGAACAGGAGACCCGCCAGAAAGCCCAGGCCGGCCAGCACGAGCACCGACGGCGCGAAGGGGACCGTGGCGACGACGAGCGCCGTCCAGAGTCCGCCCACCACGATCGCCGCCCGGACGCCGATCTTCTTGTAGAGCCAGGGGGCGAGGAACGTCATCGCCAGGACGCCCGACACGGCCATCATCGAGTTGTAGATCATCACCTCGGACAAGCCCACGCCCAGGTCGCGGGCCAGCGGCGGGTTCAGGATCGAGCTGCTCAGGAACGCGAAGCTGCCCGCGGACATCATGCAGGCACCCCCGGCGACGATCATCCAGTGCCGCGCGCTGCCCGGCGCGGGGCCGTCCGAGCTCCCCCGCGCCGAGGAGTCCGCGCTCGCTGGTGTCATGGTCCCTTTGTACGGCATCCGGACGCCGCCGCGTCCAGTTCGGCCGGGGTTGCCTCGCGCGGCGCCGTGGGCTCGGCGGCGTGGTCTAGCCTGAGCCGCAGCGACGAGGCGACCGGGAGGTCCGCATGACGATCCGCAAGCCGGTGGTGACGATCTTCGAGATGTACGGATCCGGCGCAGCCGAGGTCGGCCCGGCCGTGGCGGACGCGTTGGGTGTCGCCTGGGTGTCGCAGGCCTACTCGTCTGAGGACCTCGAGGCGGCTGAAGGTCGGAGTCGCGACGAGGAGTCGTTTGTATCGCGGGTCCTGGCGACGCTGGGCCGCAGCGCTGCGTCGGCCGACGCCGGGGTGTTCTCTGGACCGCTCGACGTGGCCGAGGTGGAGAACACCGTGCGCGAGCTCCGCGCCCAGGTGGCCGACGGGGGCGTGGTGCTGGGCCGCAACGCGACGAAGATCCTCGCCGACGAGCCGCACGCGCTGCACGTGAAGCTGGACGGCCCGGTGGAGGCGCGCATCGAACGCGGCGCCCGCCTGGCCGGCATCGACCTGGGGCGCGCACGCTCACGTCAGGTTCGTGAGGACGCCGCCCGGGCCGCCATGTGCCAGCGGCTGTTCAACTGGGATCCCCGGGAGAACGACCGCTTCGACCTCGTGGTCAACACCGGACTGCTGCCGGTCGGCGTCGTGGTGCAGATCATCCTGGCGGCGTACCGGCTCAAGACGGACGCCGCGGGCGCGGCGGGCTGAGGTCTCCGGCACCCGACCAGAAGACGGCACGTGGGCCCGCCCCCGACAAGGGACGGGCCCACGCGGTGAAACGGTCAGGCCTGACGGGCCTTCAGGAGGTCACGGATCTCGGCCAGCAGTTCGTCCGTGGTCGGAGCCGGAGCAGCGGCGTCCGTGGTGGCCTTCAGGCGCGCCTCGGCGGCGGCCTTCATGGCCTGGTACGGCTTGATGACGAAGAAGTACACGACAGCGGCAATCATCACGAAGGACACCAGCGCGGTCAGGAACACACCCACGTTGACGTTCACGTAGGGCAGCACGACCTGGCTGAAGTCGGGCTGGCCGCCGATGAGGCCGATGAAGTCCATGATGATCTTGGTGAATGCCTTGACCACATCGCCGAACGCGGCGCCGATGATCACGGCCACGGCCAGGTCGATGAGGTTGCCCTGCATCAGGAATTCCTTGAAACCCTTCATTCTCTCTCTTCCGTTCTTGGGGTGAGGTGGGCCTGCCCCCGGGGAGGGGCGTGTGACTACCCGCCCGGCACTGTAGCGAACAAGCCGGGGCTGCTCACCACCCGACCATCGGCGAAACAGCACGTCAAAACGTCACCGCAGTGCGATCGTGAGCCCCCCGGACCGCGTGGCCGCCGCCACCTTCGTCGCCACTTCCGGCAGCACCTCGATGAGCGCCGCCCGATCCGGAGCGCCCAACGACAGCCCGGACGCCGAGGACGGCGCCCCCACCACCCGCACGTCGGAGGCCAGGACGGCGCCGCTCGCCCCGGATGGATCGATCAGGTCGATGCGCGCGCCCGGGGCGACGAGCGGGGCGAGGGCGTCGTTGTCCAGCGGCAGGGCCACCACCACGTAGCCGGGCCGGGCGAGCGACTGGCCCGTCGCGACCGCCGCCCGCGTCAACACGCTGCGGGCGCTCACCGGACCGTTCAGTGCCCGGCCGACCAGCTCGGACGCCTCGCTCACGGCCGCGCCCGGGGCCGCGCCGGCGGGAAGGCTGAGCGGCACCAGGTCGCCCGCCGCGAGGACCGTGCCACCGGGTAGGTCACGGGCGGCGGCCAGCACCGGCACCGTCTCGCCGCGATCGGGTTGCAGCGCTGAGACGGTGGCGAAGACGGCCAGCACCGTGGCCAGGACGGCCAGGGCGCGGCGGCGGAAGTAGAAGAACCGGCGGAACCGGCTGCGCGTCGGGGAGGCGTTCACGCCCACACATTAGGCATCGCCTGTCACCCGCCTGCGGCGGCGGCGGGCGGCGTGAGAGGGGTCAGGCGGCTGGGGTGCCGGCGGGCTTGCCGGACGTTACGGGTGCCGAAGCGGCGGGCTTGTCGGACGCCGGTTTGCCGGACGATGCGGGCTTGTCCGACCCGTTTCGCTCTGACTTGGCGGCGCCGGCGCGCCCCTTTGTGCGGTTGTCGGTGGCGTAGAAGCCCGAGCCCTTGAAGACGACGCCGACGGCGCTGAACACCTTGCGCAGGTCGCCGTAGCACGCGGGACAGTCGGTGAGCGGGTCGTCGGTGAACTTCTGGACGGCCTCGATCTCGTTCGAGCAGTCGGTGCAGCGGTACTGGTACGTGGGCATGAGCGTCCTCGCGGAGGGTCTGGCTAGCTTTCCTATTCTAACGCGGCGGGCGTCCGGCTTGTTCCGCCCCCACCCGCAGCACGCGGCGAGGGGTGACGATGACGTCGACGGGGACGTCCCAGGGGTCCTCGGGCAGCGCGTCGACGACCTCCGAGTCCCCCACCAAGGTCGCCACCACGGCGTCCGGACGCCGATGCACCAGCGCCCGGTCGTACCACCCGCCGCCGGTGCCGAGCCTCAAACCACGCGGCGTCACGAGCAGGGCTGAGGCCCACACCAGCGAGGCGGACGCCACGGCGTCCGGCCCCAGGTCCTCGCCGGGCTGCAGGATGCCGCGCCACCCGTGCACGAGCGAGCCGGCCCCGGCGTACCAGCCCCAGCCGGGCGTGCGGCGTCCGGTCAGCACCGGGAGCAGCACCCGCACCCCGCCCCCCGCCAGGGCTTCGATCAACGCCCACGTGTCCGGCTCGGGCGCCACCGACGCGTAGCACGCCACCACCGAGTGCCCGGCGCTGACCTCCAGCAACGATGGCAGGCGGGCGGCGTCCGCCTCGGCCCGCCGCCGGTCGACCGACCGCGCCGCCAGCACGGACGCCCGCAGCGCCGCCTTGACGCCACCCGACTCTGCGCCGGATTCGAAGGCTCGCGGGGCCGATCCCGGGCTGGGCGGGGACATTCGCCTACTGTAGTTTCATGGCCCTCTTTGGACGCAAGAAGACAGCCGACCCCTCCGTCGCCACGCTCCCCGCGGGCGGCCAGGCGGTCGAGCCCGAACCGGCCGTCGCGGCGACTCCGCGGCGCTCCCTGGAGGAGCAGCGCACGTTCCTGCTCTCCAAGGTGGGCGCGATGCGCCCGTTCGGCATGCAGATCTGGGACGTCCCCGGCCTCACGTTGTGCGAGGACATTACCTCCGACCTCGACCTTCCCCTGGTGACGACGGCCCGCGTGGCGGGGTACGGCGTCCGGGCGTCCGACCTGGTGGGGGCCACGGTCGAGCGGCCGAAGGCGCTGTACGTCGTCGACTCGATCGCGGCGGGCGAGGCGCCCGGCCCGGCGCTGATGGCCGGCGCGGCCGTCCGGGTCGAGGAGGGGGCGATCATCCCCGAGGGCGCGGACGCCGTGGTCCCGGCCGCCGACTGCTGGGCGGGAGAGGACAACTACGTGCACGTGGGCACCGAGGTGCGGCTGTACCAGAACCTGCGGCGGGCCGGCTCGGAGCTGTCCGACGGGACGCCGCTGCTGCGCGCCGGAGAGGTGCTCACCCCGCGGTCGGTGGCGGTGCTCGCCGAGGTGGGGCTGGACAAGGTGCTGGTGCGCCCGCGTCCGCGCGTGGTCGTGCTGACGGTAGGGGCCTCGCTCGTCGCGCCCGGGCAGCCGCTCACCCGCCCCCAGCAGCGCTACGACTCGGCGACCGCCCTGCTGACCGCCGCCGCGCGCGCCGACGGGGCCACCGTCTACCCGCTGGGAATCGTGCCCAGCGACGCCGCGCTGGTGCGGCGGGCCATCACCGAGCAGCAGATCCGGGCCGACCTGATCATCGTCGTGGGCGGAGGGGAGCTGATCCGCGAAGTCGCCGACGGCATGGGCGACCTCGACGAGGCCGTCGTCACGGTGAACGGCGAGTCGCGCTACGGGTTCGCCTCGCTGGGCGACGAGCGGACGCCGATGCTGATCCTGCCCGCGGGCGTGGTCAGCGCCTACGTGGGTTACCACGCGTTCGTCCGGCCGGTGATCAACCAGCTCAACGAGGAGGACCCCCTGGCAGCGACGCGCGTCGAGGGTGTCGTCCCCGAGGAGTTCCAGGCCGCCGCGGGCAGCACCCAGTACGTGCCCGCGATCCGCGCCGAGGACGGCACGGTGACCCCGGTCGCCGGCACCGACTCCGAGCTGGCCTGGGACCTCGCCCGCGCCAACGTCCTCATGGTCGTCCCCGAGCACTGGGGCGGCGTCGCGGCCGGCAGCCGGGTCGAGTGCATCGTCCTGGACGACGCGCACACGCAGGCCGACCAGCCCCGGCAGTGAACCTGCTCGGCCCGCGCCGCTGGCCCGTCACGCTGCGGCACGGTCCGGTCGTCCTGCGGCCGCTGCGGCACCGCGACGAGCCCGAGTGGGGGGCGGTCCGCGCCCGCAATGATGCCTGGACACGGCCCTGGGACTCCACCCGTCCCCCCGAGGCGGACGGCCCTGGGCTGGCGTTCGGCCAGCTGGTCAGGGTGTTCGCCGCGGACGCGCGCGCCGGACGCACGCTGCCGTGGGCGATCGAGTGGCGCGAAGAGGACGTCAAGCCGCGGTTCGCCGGGCAGATGACGGTCTCGGGCATCACGTACGGGTCCGCGCGGTGGGGTATGGCGGGGTACTGGGTCGACTCCGCGCTCGCCGGGCGCGGCATCGCGCCGACGGCGTTGGCCCTGGCCGGCGACCACATGTTCACTACGTTGGCGTTGCATCGGCTCGAGGTGGCGATCCGGCCCGAGAACGAGAGGTCGTTGAGGGTCGTGGAGAAGCTGGGGTTCCGGTTCGAGGGATCGCGTCCGGCGTACATGCACGTCGACGGCGCCTGGCGTGACCACCTGATGTTCGCGCTGCACGCCGACGAAGTCGGGCCGGGCGGTTTGATCGGACGCCTCGGCCGGTGATTCGCCGGGGAGCGGCGCGTCGGCGTCCCACTTCCTGAACGCCGCCTTAAGGTCGGCACATGGCTTATGAGGGACTGATCTGGGCCGCCATTGCGGGGGCGTGGCTCATTTACCTGGTCCCGCTGTTTCTGAGGCGCCGGGAGAACGGGCTCGTCGACGAGGTCGAGCCAGGGCAGCCGTTTTCGGCGACGGTGACGATCGTCAGGCGCGGCACCCCACTGGAGTCGGCCGAGAACGGGACGGCCGTGGTCTCGACCCCGCTGAACCGGCGGGCGGCGCTGCGCGAGCTCGCCGCGCTGGATCGTTCGGCCGCCCACCGCCGACGCTTGGTGCTGGTGTTCTTGGCGCTGACGGCGGCGATCGTGGGCGTCCTGGCGGGGTTCGGGTTCGTGCCGTGGTGGAACCTGGCGGTGCCGTTCGGGTTGATGCTGGTCTTCCTCGCGATCGCACGGTTCTCGGTGCGGACGATGCGGCGCAGCCTGGACGCCCGGGCTCGGGTGATTCGCGGCGGAGACGGCGTGGACGAGGTGACGGCGCCCATCGCGGTCGCCGACCAGGCCGTCGACGAGAACGAGCACTCGGTGGAACTCACCGCCCCGATCGAGGGCGCGGGGTCGCTGTGGGACCCCATCCCCATCACCGCCCCCACCTACGTCAGCCGCCCCCTGGCCCCGCGCACCGTCCGCACCATCGACCTCTCCGCGCCCGTCCCCGTGTCGGGCTCGCTGCCCATCACGGCTGATGCGCTGGACGCCGTCGTCGCCGGCGGCTCGGACGCGGAGCTCGATCGTCCTCGCGTGGTCGGGGAGTAGCCCCTCGCGCCCCACGCGCCGGCCGTGCGCCCGCCGTGGTTGGATCGACGCGTGGTGGGGATGGTAGAGTCATCCTCGCTTTCGGGCATGGGGCTATGGCGCAGCTGGTAGCGCGTCTCGTTCGCAATGAGAAGGTCAGGGGTTCGAATCCCCTTAGCTCCACAAGGGCCGACGCTCAGTCGGCCCTTCTTCTCTTTCCTTTGGTTGATGGCTCTCCGTACCTTCGGTGGGGGCGCGGCGAGCACAAAGCCAGATGACGCCCGGCGCGGCACGAGCCCCCGACACGGCCGCAGCAACCTCTGCTACGGGCATCGCCTTAAGGGGGGCCCCACGTCGACGGTGCATGGACGCCTCCTGACCAGCCTGTGGATGCCGGCCGTCACGCCTCGGGGATGGGCATGCCGAAGTTGTCGAGCGTGACGAACTCGGGCTCAGGACCCCCGCGGACGCCCGTGTCCAGGGCGTCGATGCTGGCCATCTCGTCGGCAGTCAGCTCAAAGTCGAAGACCGCGAAGTTCTCGGCGATCCGCTCGGGCTTCGTCGACTTGGGGATCACCTGGACGCCGTGCTGAACGTGCCACCGCAGCATGACCTGCGCGGCCGACTTGCCGTGCGTGGCGCCGATGCCGAGGATCACCGGCTCGTCGAAACTGCGCTTGCCGGAGTCGCGGTACGTCGTGATGCCGCCGATCGGCGACCACGCCTGCGTCAGGATGCCGTGAGCGCGGTGAAAGGCCACCAGGTCCTTCTGCTGGAAGTAGGGATGCAGCTCGATCTGATTCACCGCCGGCACCACCTCGGTCTGCTCCAGCAGCGCGATCAGGTGCCCGGGCATGAAGTTGCTGACGCCGATCGCCCGCACCTTGCCGTCCGCGAGCAACTTCTCCAGCGCCCGGTACGCGGCGACGGTCCTGTCGAACGCCGAGGGGAGAGCCTGATGCAGGATCAACAGGTCGATCTGGTCGACGCCGAGCTTCGCGGCGCTCTTGTCGAACGCGTGCAGGGTCTCGTCGTAGCCGAAATCGCTGATCCACACCTTCGACTCGACGAACACCTCGTCGCGCGCGATGCCGGACTCGCGAATCCCCTGCCCCACCTCCCTCTCGTTGAAGTACGCGGCGGCGGTGTCGATGTGCCGGTAGCCGGTGCGCAACGCGGACGCCACGGCGGCGACCGTCTCTTCCGGCGGGGTCTGAAAGACGCCGAGCCCGATCGCGGGGATCTCGACGCCGTTGTGCATGGTGAGTGACGTGGTCATGCCTCCACGGTAGGCAGCCCCACCCCAGGGGTGGGAGTCCCCAGCATGAGCCCCCAGGCGCGTCACCTGCTGGGCGGCTGGATCGCCCAACCGTCGCCCGGGCGTCCGGTGGGCCGACGACCCTGACCGTCGGCCGCAGCGTCGGCGGCCCCGACCTCACTCCCGGAACTTCAGCACCTCCGTCATGGGCACCGACCGGGTGTCGCGCGAGGTGGCGAGGCGTACCACCACGTAGGCGCCGAGTGCCAGGCCCGCGATCACCGCCACGTCCGCCGGGGTGAGCAGGAAGGGGATGCCGATCGGCAGGTGGGCGGTCATCAGCCGCCACACCTGACCCATGATCGCCAGCGACACCGGGATCGAGACGGCGAGGCTGGCCGCGACCAGCCAGAAGTAGTTGTCCAGGTAGAGCCGGCCCACTTCGCGGTCGGTGTAGCCCAGCGCCTTGAGCAGCGAGATCGAGTACCGCTGGCGGGCCAGGACCATGCGGATCAGCACATACAGCACCACCACCATGATCAGCATCGACGACCAGGTGACCAGCGCGACGATCCGCGACAGCAGCGCGTTGAACTTGATCACGCCGCCGAGGATCTCTTCCCGGGTGTTGTGGCCGGCCACCCGGTTGGGGTCGAGGTCGAGCGGCGCGTCGGACAGCAAGGCGGAGTAGTAGGGCACCGCGGATCCCCCGTCGACAGTGCTCATGGCCCCGACCGCGATCGGTATGGCGGGGTCCAGCAGCCGTTGTGCGTGTTCGCGCGTGGTGAAGCCGAATGCCCCGGTCGCGTAGTCGGTCACCCCCACGACGCGGAAGGCCCAGTTCAAGTCGGCACCCTGCAGCGTGAGCAGGTCGCCGGGGGCGAGTCGGTTCTTCTCCGCGATCGCCTTGGTCACCAGCAGCTCGTGTTCGCCCAGGCCGGCGACGTCGACCGGGAAGTAGGGGTTGCCGTCGGCCGGCAAACCCAGCACGGTCAGCGGCTCGCCCGGCTGTCCGGCGTCCCAGACCTCGAGCGGCACCGCGACGAGTTCGTGCGCCCCCGCCGGGACGCGGCTGAGATCCGGGAACCGTAGCGTGTAGAAGTCGTGGAACGTCAGGTCGGCCTCCGCGCGGGCCAGGTAGGCGTCCATGGAGCTGCGCATGCCCAGACCGAACACCAGCAGCAGCACGCAGAGGAACAGTCCGGCCGCGATGAGCAGATAGCTGCCGAGCGTCCGCATGGCCTGCCGAAGCCGGAACATCGTCACGAACGGCAGGAAGTCCAGGCGCAGCCTCAGCGCCGGCCCGCCTGCGACCTGCGGGCGCAACAGCTCCTGGGTCGGCCGGTTCAGCGCGGACCGAAGCACGAGCACGTTGACCACGGCCACCCCGAGGACGGGCACCCCGATCGCGAGCGCCACCAGGGCGGGCGAGGGCACGATGGGCAGGGCGGGGTAGGAGTAGTAGTCGGTGATGATCCCGAGGTAGGGCCCGAGCCGCGCGCCCAGGACCGTGCCCAGCCCGCAGCCGAGCGCCGTGACGGCCAGCGGCAGCACCAGGTAGTAGCGCAGCAGTGCGTTGCCCGTGGTGCCGTGGGCGGACAGCGTGCCGATCACCAGCGACTCCCGCACGATCCGGTCGCGCGAGAACTCGGCCAGCACGTAGGCGACCAGCAGCATCACCAGCACGGTGGCCACGATGGTGACGATCATGGTCATGCGCGCGTCCGCGATGGCGCTGGTGATGCGGGGGTTGTCGTCGGCAGGGACGAACTGCGTCACCACCGGAAACGTCAGCGGGAGGCCCGACTCGGACGCCGCCGCCACGGCCCGGGCGACCAACGGGTTGGCCGCACGCGCAGGGTCGAGCGGGATGCCCAGGAGGTGCGCCCGGAGCTCCTCGTGCGTGGCGCCCTCCAGCACGTAGCCGTACGCCGACACGACGGCCCGCGGGTGGGCGTCCGCCAACTGTTCGAACGTGTCGGGGGCGACCACCGTGAGCGCGAACCGCTCCGGGTCCCCGGTCTGACCGAGCCGCGGGCTGGCCAGCGCGTAGTCGGGCAGGCTGCCGATCCCGCTGATGCGCAGGGTCCGGCCGTCGACGGTCACCGCGTCGCCGACGCGCAGGTCGTGGGCCGCGGCGTGGAGCTTCTCGAGCATCACTTCCTCGGACGCCGAGGGCAGGACGCCGGCGTCCACGACGGGACGGCTGACCGCCTGGTCCGACCGGAAGACCCGAACCGTCGTTGCCTGGCCGGCGGAGCGTCCGGTGACGTCCAGGTACGGGGTCGGCTCGAGACGCGCGCCGAGTTGCTCGATGGCCGCAAGTTGCGGTTCGGTCAGCGCGACTTCCGTCTCGACGAGCCCGTCGGCCAGCTGCCCCTGCTGGGCGCCCATCCTGATGCCGTCCAGGGTCGTGGTGGCCGCGGTGATGAGACCGACCACCAGGCCAAGGCCCAGGATGAGCAGGAGGACGATCGCGGTCCACCGCGTCCACATACCGCGGAAGCCGCGCCAGGTGCGCCGGAGCGTGAGCGCGAGGGCCGAGACGCTCACCAGTCGAGGTCCTTGGCCGGGACGGGATGGGGGTTGAGCTCGTCGCGGACGACCCGTCCGTCGCTCAGCTCAACCACCTGGTCGGCCATGGCGGTGATCGCCTCGTTGTGGGTGACCATGATCAGCGTGGCGCCGTAGCGTCGGTGCACCTCGTCGAGCACCTCGAGCATCTGCTGCGAGGTGTGCCGGTCGAGAGCGCCCGTGGGTTCGTCGGCGAGCAGCACGTCGGAACCCTTCACCAGCGCCCGGGCGATCGCGCACCGCTGCTGCTGCCCGCCGGAGAGCTGCCCGGGGAACTTGTGGCGATGCTCAGCCAGACCGAGGTGCCCCAGCAGTTCGTGGATGTCCAGCGGGCGTTTCACCAACTGCGCCGTGACCTGCACGTTCTCGAGCACGGTGAGGTCGGGGACGAGGTTGTAGAACTGGAACACGAACCCGACGTGACGGCGGCGGTAGCGGGTGAGCTCCTGAGGCGTGAGTGCCGTGACGTCTTGATCGGCCACGCGGATCGTGCCGGCGTCCGGGGTGTCGAGCCCGCCGATCGCGTTCAGCAGCGTCGACTTGCCCGAGCCCGACGCGCCCACGATGACGCACCGGGCGCCCCGTGCGACCGAGAACGTGACGTCGTGCAGCACCTCGACCCGCGACTCCCCCGACCCGAAATGGCGTGACACTCCCTCGACACTGACGTGGGCTGGTTCGGTCATCTCGTCAAGTGTTCCACCCGGTCCCTCATCGGCCGGAGCCGGCGTCCGCGGTGGCCTCCTCCGTGTCATCACAGCCCACCGACCCTGCCCAGATCATCGACCTCTCCCGCCAGCAGTGGCGCTGGATGTCCGAACGCGAAGCCGATCCTGGAATCGAGACAGGTTGCGGCAAGAGCGGGCGCAGGGTGAGGTCGCTTCGGCTCAGCAGCGATCGGTTCAATCGCTCTCGACGGCATCCCTGAGAAAGGCGAAGGTCGAAAGGACGCCGCTGGCCACGGCGCCGCGGAGCGGACCGGGGACCACGAAGGTGCCCTCGGCGTCCGGGTTGAGGACGCCGACCCGTGCGAGGCGTTGCAGTCTCCCGTCGGCCCGGGCGTGCAGAAGCCTGCCGAACTCGTCGTCGTCAGGAGCGGGCTCGAGCTGGCCGGGCTCCAGCGCACCGATCAGCCCAGCGATCATGATCGCCACCACATCACGGTCAAAGAAGCGTGATCGGACGCCGAGGTCCTCGCAGAGGTACTCGCACACGGTCGCGGCGACCACCTCCTCGGCCAGGTCCAGCGGAGGCAGCAGCTCGGCCGTCCACTCCGCCGCGCACGGTCCTGGCACCACGCGCGTCCCGGCCACCTCGATCACCCCGGCCGCCGCCAGGGCGCCCCACCAAGAGAACAACATGGGCACGTCCATCATCGAACGGGCCCGGATGGCGTCCGCTGGGACGGCGTCGCCCTCGATCTCGATCAACGCCGGGGTGTCGAGGGCGTACGGCGGCAGCTTGTCGACACCCACCGCCGCGATTCCCAGCAGCTTGGCGGCGTGGGCGATGTCTGCACGCCGGACCCCTCCGGAAGGGGCCACCTTGCGTCCGGAGCCGATCCATCCCAGCAGTTCGGTCACGCTCGCGACGAGGTGCGTTCCGGCCAGGGCGACGCGTCGTTCGTCCGGGTCAAGCTGCTCGGTCTCGAGGATGGCGGCCCGCAGGACGTCGGCCCCCGGGGGCGGGTCGTCGAAGAGGAAGTGGATCTCCTCCCACGCCGACGGTTCGCCGCCCGTCTCGATCCGGAAGTGAACGTAGTCGTGGAGCGTGCCGAGGGCGGCGTTGACGGCCCCGTCCGGCTCCTGCTCGCGGTCGTCGCCGACGAACAGTTCGACGAGATCCACGACGCCTTGAGGGGTGCGCAGGTGGAAGCCGTGGTGCAGGGCGACCTTGAACAACTCCGTGAGCATCCCCGACTCAGCTTCGGGACTCGGCGCGGCTATCTCTGGCTCCTCTCGGAGCCACCGTTCGAACCCGCGGACGGCCGAGCGGTCGGCCAGCGACAGCTTCGGCTGGCCGGACCCGCGCTTGGTGCCTCTTGAGGACCGCCCGGACGCCGACCCTGACGACCGTTGTTGGGCCTGCACAAGTGGCGGGAGGCCCTGGTTGTACCGCGACGTCGCCCGCTCGAACGCGGCGTTGAACGCCCCGAGGTCGAGATCCACCGGCCCGCTCAGGTCGATGCCCTCCTCCGCGAGGAAGGGCGCCAGGTCGCGCAACACCTCTCGCGCCATCCCAGGCTTGTGGACGGCACCCGCCGCGGCCAGCGCTGCCTTGACCTCAGGATCATCAAATACGTTCGGCACGTCCGTAGCTTATCGACGCTCTTGGGCGCGTCCGGGGTGGGGCGATGCGCATCGCGCTGAGGACGCGGGCCAGGCGGGGTCCGTGGGCGACGGGCGGCGTCCGAGTGGCACGCAGATTGGGTGGAGGCCAGCGTCCGTGTTAGTCTTTGCGGGTTGTCCTCGACAGAGGGCGAGCGCGAGTGGCGGAATGGCAGACGCGCACGGTTCAGGTCCGTGTGTCCGTAAGGACGTGGAGGTTCAACTCCTCTCTCGCGCACAACGATGTATGGTCCCCTGACTACATCAAATCCCCTCTGACAAGGACTTCGGTCCTTCTCAGTTGTGGACTCCCATGGACACGGATGGCCTTCAGAGGCCTCCCATTCCCCACGTATTCCCCACGGTTCCCCACGTATTCCCCACGACATCCGGGGCGTGGGGAACGTCGTCGGCGTCGCCCTCTGTCCACCCACGCGTCCTCGTGCCCGTTACGGAGCGTGACGGGAGGGAAGCACCATGGGTAGACCACGGGCCAAGGTCAAGCGCGGCTTCGGTGAGGTCGGCCAGTTACCGAGCGGTCGGTACCGGGCGCGCTACACCGGCCCCGACGGCGGCCGGCACAGTGCTCCGATCACCTTCGTGGCCCGGATCGACGCTGAGGGGTGGCTGGTCGACCAAGAACGGATGATCAGTCGCGGCGAGTGGGAGCCACCGGCCCGTCAGGTGCGGGAGGTTCACGAGGCACCCCTGCTGCTGGGTGAGTACGCCGCCACCGTGGTGGCCCGTCGGCGGATTCGACCCGGCACGGCGGCGCTGTACGCGAAGCTGCTGCGGTTGACCATCCTTCCCGCGTTCGCCAAGCGCCCTCTGGGAGAGATCACCACGGCGGAGATCTCGACCTGGTACGCCGGGATGCGGTCGACGCCCACCCAACAGGCCAATGCCTACGGGCTGCTCAAGTCGATCTTCAAGGAGGCAGTCGAGGAGAGGCTCGTGGAGGTGAGCCCGTGCAGGGTGAAGGCGGGTACCCAGAAGGAACGCGCCCGTGAGATCGAGGTGCTCACCGTCGACCAGCTCAACCGCTACCTGGCTGCCGTGCCTGAGGCGCGGCGGGTGCCCCTCTTGCTGGCCGGGTGGTGCGGTCTGCGTTCCGGCGAGGTGCGCGGGCTCCGCGTTCGTGACCTGGATCTGGACATCGGCGTGGTGCATGTCCGTCAGGCCGTCGTGCGACTCAAGGGGCAGCTCCTGATCGGCCCACCCAAGACGGACGCCGGGGTCAGGTCGGTGTCAATCCCTCCCCACCTACTTCCGGCGTTGCGGGAGTGGGCGGCTCGACAGCCGGTGCGCGAGCGGGACTCATTGATGTTCCCGGCTCGCGACGGAGACTCCCCGCTCAACGACAGCGTCCTCCGGGTCGCCCACAACAAGGGCAAGGCGGCCATCGACATGCCCGGCTTGACGGTGCACGGGCTGCGTCACACCAGCGCGACGCTGGCGGCGCAGTTGGGAGCCACCCTCGCTGAGCTCCAGGCTCGGATCGGGCACAGCACGCCGAACATGGCCATGCGCTACCAGCACGTCGCCGCCGAGCGTGACGCCCAGCTGGCCGCCCGGATGTCAGCGTTTGCCACAGGTCGCCGCAATTGGCTCGCGGCATGCGGCGACGAGAGCCGCTGATCCAGCCCGGGTTCCGTGTTGCGCGATCGCATGCCTGCATCACCTTGGCGCGCGGCCGGCGGTGGGACCCAAGGCGCGCACGCAGCTTCCGGCGCGCCGCTAGCTCGCCCTCGCCCCCATAGGTCTCAGGAGACCGCTGACGACCGTGCCGAGCACCGC
>WBZS01000301.1_pt1 | contig 37717 bp, 30 predicted proteins | sample 5204201 | NCBI WGS metagenome assembly WBZS01 (sample SAMN12344357, study PRJNA552823) | activated sludge metagenome | biome: Activated sludge suspended growth; feature: Nitrification reactor; material: Wastewater; isolation source: activated sludge from nitrification reactor of wastewater...
GCATGCGCCGACGGCAGCAGCCGCGCCTGCGGGGCGGGCTTACTGCGCAGCACGTAGGCGCCGCCCGGTGTGCTCAGTTTGTAGGTCGGGTTGGACTGCCCGCCCTTGAATTGCTCGACCGTCAACGGCCCCTGGAAGCCTGGCAGCTCGGCGCTCAGCCAGGCCTGCAGTGCCGCGTTGTCCACGGCATGGCGCGCGGGGGCAGCCGCGCCGCGGCTGGAATCGTTCATTGATGCATCGACCTTTCTCGTGCCCATTGCGGCACAACGCGCGGGCCCGGGCGACATTGTCCGCCGGCGCCGCCGACCGACCGCGCCGCGGCCTGTGCATGGCACGTTTGGCGCTGGCACGGCACCCCCGTTTTGAGCGGGCGCCCGGCACTTTGGCTGACCGGTGGCGTGGAAAGCTGCATGCTAGAGTGCCCAACCGCCCGTGACCCTGCTGTCCCGGTACTTTGCGACTGCCCGCCGCATGCCGTTGAAACGTCTGTTGCTGAGTTTGGCCATCGCGCTTTTGTGGGCCGGGCGCTCCGCATTGGCCCAGGCGGTGCTGCCCGTCGCCGAGCCGGTCCATGCGGCGCCGGCCAATACCGCGGCGGCCCCCGCAGCCGCTCCCACGGTGGCTGACGCGACCGGCGTGGCCACGCTGGAGCAGCTCAAACTGCAGGAAGCGCAGATCAAGCAACTGCTTGACGCCAATGCGCGCCAGCAGCAGCAATTGACCCGTCTGCAGGCGCAACTCGCGCTGACGCAGGCCGAGGCCGGCTGGCTGCCCTGGCTGGCGGCCATGCTGGTCGGCAGCGCGGCGTTGTCGGTGTGGTTGGCCTTGCGCGCGCGTGGCGTGCACCGCTCGCGCGAGCGCGCGGTGGCGCTGGCCACGCAGCCCGGTGGGTCGGCCGACCTGCGGTCGTCGGCGCCGCAGCGCTTCGGCGCGGTCGCGCCGGCATCGGCGCAATTGCGCGCGGCGCAGGCGCAGGCGCACCCGCCGCTGGCGCGCGATTCCGGCTGGGCAGGCGGGGGCCACGGTCACGGCGGGCACACCGAGCCATTTGTCGGCGCCGCGCCGCAGCCGCGTGCGTCCGCGCCTGCGCCAACCGCGGCCAATGCACGCGCCTGGTCGGCGCCGTCCTCCGGCATGGCCGCAGCGCCGTCGGCCTCGCACGCTGTCGACTTCTCGCTGGGCACAGGCGTGCCGCCGCGCGAGGTGACGGTCGAGGAACTGCTGGACCTGGAGCAGCAGGTCGACTTTTTTGTCGTCCTTGGCCAGCACGAGGCGGCGATTGACCTGCTGGTGGCGCATATCCGCGCCAGTGGTGGCACCAGCCCGCTGCCTTACCTGAAGCTGCTGGAGATCTACCGCAGCCATGAGCGGGTCGACGACTACGAGCGCACCCGGTCGCGCTTCAACAAGCGCTTCAGCGCGCAGGCGCCGGCCTGGGGCGGCGAACTGGCCGCCGGCCGGGCACTGGAACACTACCCGGAAGTGGTCGAGCGGCTGCAACTGATGTGGCCACTGCCCTCGCAGGCGCAGCGCGAGCTGGAGAACCTGATGCTGCCCAACGAGCGTGGCCAGCATTTCGACCTGCCGGCGTTTCGCGACCTGCTGACGCTGCACGCGGTGATCGGCGACCTGATTGCCCATCCCGAGCCGCTGCATCCGGGCGATGTCGACGTGTTGCTGCCGCTGTCGGAGGAGGCGCTGGTCACCACGTCGCCGCAGCCGCGGCTGTCTTCACGGCCGATGTCGCTGCAGATGATGATGCCGCGGCCGGCACCTGACTTGCTGGAGGAACGCGTTCCACCGGTGCTGCCTGGCGGCGCGGTCGACCTGGACTTGAGCACCTCGGCGCCGGCGCCGCGTGAGTTCAGCCAGCCGATGGCCTTGACCGACGCCAGCCGCTTCCGCGACGACCGTCGCTCGGGCTTTGCACCGCTGGCCGACGAGCTGCCGCCGCGGCCCAGAAACCCGGGTTGATTCATCGACGTAGGCCGCGGTCCGGTCGCCGCGGGCCAAGCGGTCAAAGCCGGCGCAGGCGCGCAAGGGCCTCGCGCAGCGTGTCGTCGCGCTTGGCGAAGCAAAACCGGGCCAGCCCCTGGTCGCGCGCGTCGCCGTAAAACGCCGACAGTGGAATCGCCGCGACGCCGATTTCGGTGGTCAGCCAGCGACAGAAATCGGCCTCGCCGAGCGTTGAGACACGGCTGTAGTCGACGCACTGGAAGTAGCTGCCCTCGCTGGGCAGCAGCTCGAAGCGCGTGCCGGCCAGACCTTGGCGGAAAAGGTCGCGCTTGGCCTGGTAAAAGGCGCCCAGGCCGAGGTAGGGCGCCGGGTTGGCCAGGTAGCGCGCCAGCGCGTGCTGCACCGGGGTGTTGACGGTGAAGACATTGAACTGGTGCACCTTGCGGAATTCGGCGATCAGCGGCGCCGGCCCGACCACCGTGCCGACCTTCCAGCCGGTGACGTGGAAGGTCTTGCCAAAGCTCGACACCACCAGCGCGCGCGCCGCCAGCTCGGGCAGCGACGAGACGCTGACGTGCGGCCGTCCGTCATAGACCATGTGTTCGTAGACCTCGTCGCTGATCAGCACCGCCTCGGTCGGCCGCAGCAGCTCGGCCAGCCGCGCCAGCTCGTCGGCGCGCCAGACCACCGCGCCCGGGTTGTGCGGCGTGTTGATGATCAGCGCGCGCGTGCGCGGCGTCAGCGCGTTGGCAATGGCGTCGAAATCGGGCCGCAGGCTGCCGGCGGTCAAGGCCACGCGCACCGCGCGACCACCGGCCAATTCGATGCTGGGCACGTAGCTGTCGTAGCACGGCTCAAGCACCACCACCTCGTCGCCGGGGCCAACCAGCGCCAGCACCGCGGTGAATATGGCCTGCGTCGCGCCGGCGGTGATGGTGACCTCGGTCTGCGGGTCGTAGCGCTGTCCGTACAGCGCCGCCACCTTGTCGGCCACCGCCTCGCGCAGCGGCGCGACGCCGGCCATCGGCGGGTATTGGTTCAAGCCCTCGGCCATCGCCACGCTGACCTGGGCCGGCAGCGCCGGGTCGCAGTCGAAGTCGGGAAAGCCCTGGCCGAGGTTGACCGCGCGGTGCTCGGCGGCCAGCGCCGACATCACGGTGAACACGGTGGTGCCGACCTGCGGCAGCCGGCTGGGCGGGCGGGGGCTTGGAAAGTCGGACATGGGTGGACGACGCGCCGGGCAAGTCCCGGCGTCAGAGGTCGTAGGTCGCGGCCGGCGGCTGGCCCGGCCGCTCGGCCATTGCGCGTTCGATCAGCACGCGGCTCAAGCGCGCGTCGAGCAGTTCGGCAAAGGCGTAGACAAAGTGGCGCAGGTAGGCGCCGCGCTTGAACGCCACGCGCGAGGTGTTGCTGCCAAACAGGTGGCCGACCGGCCGCCACGCCAGCTCGCCACCCGGCGGGTCTTCGCGCACCGCCAGCTCGGACACCAGCCCGACGCCCAGCCCCATGCGCACATAGGTTTTGATGACGTCGGCGTCGATCGCTTCGAGGGCAACGTTGGGCTTGAGCCGCGCGCGCGCGAACGCCGAGTCGATGCGCGTGCGGCCGCTGAAGGTGGGGTGGTAGGTGACCAGCGGTTCGGCGGCAATCTGCTCCAGCGTCGGCCGCTCGACCGCCGCCAGCGGGTGGCGCTGCGGCACCACCAGCACATGCTGCCAGTCGTAGCACGGCAGGCTGAGCAGGCCGTCGGCATCGGCCAGCACCTCGGTGGCGACGCCGATGTCGGCGATGTCGTCGACCAGCATGCGCGCCACCTGCGCCGGCGTGCCCTGGTGCAACACCACCTGCACCTTTGGAAAGCGCCGCCGCAGCAGCGCCACCGGCTCGGGCAGGAAGTAGCGCGCCTGCGAGTGGGTGGTGGCGATCGACAGCGTGCCGGCCTCCTGCTTGGAAAACTCCTCGCCGATGCGCTTTAAGTTGGCCACCTCGCGCATGATCAGCTCGACCGACTGCAGCACCAGCCGGCCCGGCTCGGTGACCCGGCGCAGCCGTTTGCCGTGGCGCGCAAAGATGTCGACGCCGAGTTCTTCCTCCAGTTCGAGGATGGCCTTGCTGATGCCGGGCTGCGAGGTGTGCAGCGCCTTGGCGGTTTCGGTCAGGTTCAGGTCGCGGCGCACCGCTTCCTGCACAAAGCGAAACTGGTGCAGGTTCATCGGAAGGGCACCTCGTCGGCCGACGCCGCGGCGGCCAGCGCCGCGCCGGCCATCGCCGCCACCACGTCCGGGTGCTGGCCGACCGATGGCCGCAGCCGCCAGTGCAGCGCCGGGTGCTGCGCCTGCAGCGCGGCAACCTGCAGCGGCACGTCACGCCGCACATGGCCGCCGGCACCCAGGAACAGCGGCACGATGTCGACGCTCTGGCAGCCCGCCGCCGCCAGCGCCGCACCGGCCTGCGCCAGGCTGGGTGACATGAATTCCAGGTACGCCAGCGCCACCACCGATTCGCCACGCTGCGCGCGGCAGGCCTGGGCCACCGCCTCGAAGGGCTGCGCCCATTGCGGGTCGCGCGCGCCGTGGGCGAACAACAGCAGGCCGTTGCGCTCAGCGTTCGGGGTTTGTGCGGTGGGAGAAGAGCTCATCGGTAGCGCACCAGCCAGGCAAACGCGGCCATCGACAGCATCAGGTACAGCAGGCTGGGCGCCGCCGCGGCGACCCAGGGCGTCCAGCCGTTGAGCAGGCCCAGGTGGCCGCTGGCGCTGTTGAGCAGCACGAAGCTGATGCCCAGCATGATGCCGCCGAAGACCTTGAAGCTGACGCCGCCGGCGCGCGCATGCAGATAGGCAAACGGCAGCGCCAGCGCCACCATCACCACGCAGGCCAGCGGGTACAGCGCCTTTTTCCAGAACTGGATCTGGTAGCGCTGCACCGCCTGGTCCTGGTCGGCCAGATGGTTTGCATAACGCCACAGGTCCAGCGTCGACATGGTTTGCAGCGGCAACAGCGCGGCGTTGACCACCGCGGCGTCAAGGTTGGTCGCCCAATCCATTTGCGCCAGCGCGCGCTGCGTCAGGCCCATGCCTTGCACCAACTCGGTCGGCGACGGCCAGTCGGTGCGGCGCACGTCCTGCAGCCGCCATGGCCCGTCGGGCCGGACCTGCGCCTGCGCGGCGTCGATGCGGGTGCGCAGCCGGCCGTCGGCATCGAGTTCGAAGATGCGCACGTCGCGCAACAAGCCGGCACCGTTGGTGGCGCCGACATTGACCGACAGGCTGCGTGCGCCGTCGGCGCGGCCTTCGGCCGCCGCGCGCCGGTCTTTCAGCCACGCGCCGGCGGCCGGCGCCGCCAGGCCCTGGCCGACCCTAACCGCCAGGCGCTCGGTGACCGGCGCCACATAGTCGCCGACGACGAAGGTCAACGCCGCACACAACACGCCGGGCAGCGCCAGCAGCGCCAGCGCGCGGTCGGGGCCCAGCCCGGCGGTGCGCAGAATAGTGAACTCGGACGACTGCGCCAGCCGCGCCATGGCATAAATGGTGCCGATCAGCACCGCGATCGGAAACAGCTCGTAGAAGTGGCCGGGCAGCTCCAGCAGCGCGCGCCACGCTGCGTGCGCCAGCGTGTAGCCGTCGCGGCCGACGCGGTCGAGTTCGTCGACAAAGTCAATGAAATAAAACAACGACAAAAACGCCACGGCGACGAAGACCACCGACCAGCCGATGTCGCGGTAGAGCAGGCGGCGGACGGTTTTCATTGGGACGATGCACGCCGGCGCGCGGCGCGCGGCCAGGTCAGAACGCCGGCCCAGTCGCGCCACCAGATCAGCCCGGCGCCTATGCACAACGCGCCGCCGTGCAGCACCAGCATCAGCGGCATGGCGGCAAAGCGGCCGGCGGCGATCCAGGCCTGCGACAGGTTGACCAAGTTGAAATAGACCACGAAGGCCAGCAGCGCAAACAGCAGGTTCCAGTTGCTGGCGCGCCGTGGCGCGCTGGCCGACAGCCCAATGCCCAACAGCAGCAGGTTGGCCGCCGCCAGCATCAGCCCGAAGCGCCAGGCCAGTTCGCCCTGGTTGCGCGGCGTCGGGCTGCGCAGTAAGTCGATGGTGTCGATGGCGCTGGGCAGGCGTTGCACCGCATCGCGGCCGGTGTTTTCGCCGATCACCAGCTCGTACTGGCTGAACGAGGCCAGTGTGTGGCCGCCGTCGGTCGCCGCTTCGTTGCGCTGGCCCGACTGCAGCCGCAGAAGTCGGTCCGCACCGTCTTGCACCACCTGCCCGGAGTGCGCGGTGGTCACCGATTCAGCGCCGCGCTGTCTGGCCAGCACGAACACCTGGTGGCCGATGACGCCTTCGCGGCTGGCCGAATCGACGAAGAACACCCGGCTGCCGTCGCGCGAGGCCTGAAACACCCCGGGCGTGACCCGTGACAGGTCCGAGCGCTGCTCGTAGCGGCTGCGCAGCTCTTCGCCGCTGCGTTTGCCCCAGGGCCAGACGAACAGCAGCAGCGCCGCGATCACCAGCAGCATCGGCCAGGCCATGTGCAGCACCGGGCGCACGAAGCGCGCCAGCGACAACCCGCTGGCAAACCAGACCACCATTTCGCTGTCGCGGTACATGCGTCCGAGCGACACGACGACGGCGATGAACATCGACAACGCCATCATCGTCGGCAGGTGGCCGAGCGCGAAATAGCCCAGCAGCAGCGCCACGTCCTGCGGCGCGACCTGGCCGTTGGCGGCCAGGCCGATGACGCGAATCAGCATCATCGTGATGACGATGGTCAGGATCACCACCAGCGTGGCGCCGAAGCTCTTGGCCAGCTCCTTGCGGATGGTCGAATCGAATAACATCCCGGCTCTTTTTTGCCGGGCGAATTATGGACTTCCGCTGCCAGATGATTACCGTCAACGGCACGGGCGGCAGCATCGCCGCGGTGGCCGCCGACGCACTGCTGATGCTGGTCGCCGGTGAGCGCGCGCCCGACCACTTGCCGCCGCCGATTGCCGCGGCGCTGGCCGACGCGGTGGCGCAGGGCGACTTTGAATTCAAGCCGGCGCGGCTGGCCTACTGGCGCCAGCTTGACGGCGTGCAGGCACCGCGGCTGCTGGTGGCGTGTGCCGGCGATGGCAGCGCCAAGGCGCTGTGCAAGGCGGTTGCGGCGGCGCTGGCGCAGGTCAAGACCTGGGGCGTGGCGCACCTGGCGGTGGCCATGGCCGGGGTCGATGCCATCGGTTCGGCGCACGCCGAGGCGCTGGCCGCCGCGGTCGGCGAGGCCTGCTACCAGTACCGCCACACCAAGCCGAGTGCGCCAGCGCCAGCCAAGCTCAAGCGGGTGACGCTGCTGGTCACCGACCGTGCCGCGCAGGCCAACGCGCGGCGCGGCCTGGCGCAAGGCGCGGCGATTGCCGAGGGCGTGGCGCTGGCGCGTGAGCTCGCCAACCGGCCGGCCAACCACTGCACGCCCAGCGCGCTGGCCGACGAGGCACGCAAGCTGGCCAAGCAGCACGGGCTGAAGTGCCAGGTGCTGGAGCGCAAGCAGATCGAGGCGCTGGCGATGGGCGGCCTGCTCGGCGTGGCGCAGGGCTCGGACGAGCCGCCGCGCTTCATCGTCATCCAGTACCGCGGCGGGCCAAAGTCGCAGCCGCCGCTGGTGCTGGTCGGCAAGGGCGTCACCTTCGACTCCGGTGGCATCTCGATCAAGCCGTCGGCCGAGATGGACGAGATGAAGTTCGACATGTGCGGCGCCGCCTCGGTGCTGGGCACGCTGCGCGCGCTGGCCGAGCTCAAGCCCGCTCTGAATGTGGTGGGCCTCATCCCGGCGTGCGAAAACCTGCCATCTGGCCGTGCGCTCAAGCCCGGCGATGTGGTCACCAGCTTGAGCGGCCAGACCATCGAGGTGCTCAACACCGACGCCGAGGGGCGGCTGATCCTGTGCGACGCGCTGAGCTACGCGCAGCGACTGAAGCCGCAGGCGGTGGTCGACATCGCCACGCTGACCGGTGCCTGCATGATTGCGCTTGGCGCGGTGCGCTCGGGCCTTTTTTGCGCCGACGATGCGCTGGCCGCCGACTTGCTGGCCGCCGGCGACGCCGCGCTCGACCCGTGTTGGCGCATGCCGCTGGACGACGAGTACGAAGAAGCGCTGAAGAGCAACTTCGCCGACACCGCCAACGTCGGCTCGCGCGCTGGCGGTGCGATCGTCGCGGCGCGCTTTCTGCACCGCTTTGCCGGCAGCATGCGCTGGGCGCACCTGGACATCGCCGGCACGGCGTGGAAGTCGGGCAGCGCCAAGGGCGCCACCGGCCGCCCGGTCGGCCTGCTGACGCACTGGTTGCTGCGTCAGGCCGGCTGAAAGAGCTGCCGCGCTGGCACGGCGGCCTTGGGTTGATGGCACGCGAGATCGAGTTCCACCCCGGCGTGGCCGACCTGCCGGCGTATGCCCGGCGGCTGCTGTTGAAGGCCCACGCGCGCGCGCTGCGCGTGGTGGTGACCGGCGCGGCCGAGCTGTTGACCCGCCTTGACTCGCTGTTGTGGGTCGCCGACCCCGGCGACTTTGTGGCCCACGCGCGGCTGCGCGCCGGCGCAACGCCGGCGCCGTTGCTGCTGGCGCGTACGCCGATCTGGCTCGCCGACGAGCTCGGCACGCTCGCTGGCGATGTGCTGCTCAACCTGGGACCGCAGATGCCGCAGCCGCTGCCGCCGGACGGCGGGTTCGCGCGCCTGGTCGAACTGGTTGGCAGCGACGAGGCCAGCACCGCCGCCGGGCGCCAGCGCTGGCGCGCCTGGCTGGCTGCCGGCCACACCCCGGTCGACGTACGCAAGCGCGCCAGTGCCGCTGACTGAACCCCGCGCATCCGCGGGCATTCCCGTGTTGCGCGACACCGTGGTCAGCGCGGTATCGTCGCGGCGCGTTGAGTGCGCGCCCGGTCGGCGGCGGCAGCGCCGCGGTTTTTTTTCGATGAGCAGGCGCACCCGGGAAGCGCGCGGTTCATTTCCTTGAGAATCAGACCTTTGCCGGTTTTCAGTTCTCAACCCATTCACCCCTGGAGGTTTTCGATATGAAGAGCAAGCTCAGTCTGGTCGTCGGTGCCGCATTGCTGGCCGTCTATGGCTCCAGCATGGCGCAGGAGATGGTCGTCAAGATCGGCCACGTGGCACCACTGTCGGGCGGCCAGGCGCATTACGGCAAGGACAACGAGAACGGTGCGCGCATGGCGGTCGAGGATCTGAATGCCAAGGGCGTGACCATCGGCGGCAAGAAGGTGCGCTTCGAGCTGGTGCCCGAGGACGACGCCGCCGACCCGAAGCAAGGCACCGCGGTGGCGCAAAAGTTCTGCGACAGCAAGGTCTCGGCGGTGGTTGGGCACCTGAATTCAGGCGTCACGATTCCGGCCTCGAAGATCTACAGCGAGTGCGGGATTCCGATGATCACGCCGTCGTCGACCAACCCCAAGCTGACGCAAAACGGCTACAAGCACATCTATCGCCTGCTGGCCAATGACAACTCGCTCGGTTCGGGCCTGGCGCTGTATGCCGCCACCGGGCTGAACGCCAAGAGCGCCGCGGTGATCGATGACCGCACTGGCTACGGCCAGCCGCTGGCCGAGATCTTCAAGAAGACCGCCGAGCAGCGTGGCATCAAGGTGGTCGACCACCAGTACACCACCGACAAGGCGACCGACTTCACCGCCATCCTGACCGCCATCAAGGGCAAGGGCCCGGACGTGATCTTCTACGGCGGCATGGACCCGCAGGCCGGCCCGATGCTGCGCCAGCTTGAGCAGCTCGGCATGGGCAAGGTCAAGTTCCTCGGCGGCGACGGCATTTGCACGACCGAGATCGTCAAGCTCTCGGGTGGCGCGAAGACGATCGAGAACGTCACCTGCGCCGAAGGCGGCGCGTCGATCCAGAAGATGCCCGGCGGCACCGCCTGGAAGGCCCGTTACGACGCCAAGTACCCGGGCCAGTTCCAGGTCTACAGCCCGTACAGCTACGACGCGGTGATGGTGTTTGCCGACGCCATGCAGCGCGCCAGTTCGTCCGACCCCAAGGTCTATGCCGCCGAGCTGCCGAAGACCAACTTCCAGGGCGTGACCACCCGCGTGCAGTTCGAGGCCGACGGCGAGCTGAAGAACCCGGCGATGACCTTCATCGTCTTCAAGGACGGCAAGAAGGTGCCGCTGAACTGATGCCGCACCGCGCGGGCGCTGCGCCAAGCATCGCCCGCGGCAACAAAAAAAGCGCCGCGAGGCGCTTTTTTGTTGGCTGCCATCGTGCGCCCAGGACGCGATCGCAGCAACGCTTTCAGGCCGCGGCCAGTACCACCACGCTGCGGCCGTTCAGGCCATAGGCGCCGACGTGCAGCGTGTCAACCGCCGCGTCGTCGCTGCTGTCAAGCAGCAGCCGCCAACCGTTGTCCTGCGCCGGCAGCATGAACAGCACGTCGGCAGCGACCGCATTGAACAGCAGCAGCAGCGGTGCATCGTGGCCGCCGGGGCGGCCGATCAACGTGCCGAGCACCCGCGCGGCGGTGGAGTTCCAGTCGGCTTCGGACAGCGCCGTGCCGTCGGCGCGCAGCCAGCCGAGGTCGGGTTCGCCATTGGCGCCGACGCTGCGCCCGTCGTACCACTGCGCGGCCATCGGCTGGTACTGTCGCCGCAGCGCCAGCAGGCGTTGCGTGAAGCGCAGCAGGTCGGCGTCGAGTGCCGACCAATCGAGCCAACTGATCGGGTTGTCCTGGCAGTAGGCGTTGTTGTTGCCGTGCTGGGTGCGCCCGAGTTCGTCGCCGGCGCACAGCATCGGCGTGCCCTGCGCCAGCACGGTTGAGGCCAGCAACGCACGCTGCAGCCGGCTGCGCGTCTGGCGCACCTGCAGGTCGTCGGACGCGCCCTCGGCACCGCAATTCCAGCTGTGGTTGTCGCCGTGACCGTCGCGGTTGCTTTCGCCGTTGGCCAGGTTGTGGCGCTGGTTGTACGAGACCAGGTCACGCAGCGTGAAGCCGTCGTGCGAGACGACGTAGTTGACCGAGTCGACCGGCAGCCGGCCGCGGCGGTGGAAGCGGTCGGCCGACGCCGCCAGGCGCTGGGCAAACTCGCCGCGCGTGCTCTCGTGGCCCAGCCAGAAGCGCCGCATGGTGTCGCGAAAGCCGTCGTTCCATTCCGCCCAGCCACGCGGAAACTCGCCAACCTGCCAGCCGCCGGGGCCAATGTCCCAGGGTTCGGCGACCAGTTTGCCGGCCAGCAGCAGCGGCTTGAGCACCGGGTCTTGCGCCAGCGCCTGGAAAAACGGCGCATCGCGGCTGAACCAGCCGCTGCCGCGGCCAAGCACGGTGGCCAGGTCGAAGCGAAAGCCGTCGACATGCATCTCGCTGACCCAGAAGCGCAGGCTGTCGAGCACCATCGCCAGCACCTGCGGCTGGCTCAAGTCAAAGGCGTTGCCGCAGCCGGCCGGGTTGTCGTAATAGGCCGGGTTGTCGTGCAGCAGGCGGTAGGTGGCGGCGTTGTCCAGGCCACGCCAGCACAGCGTCGGGCCGAGTTCGTCGCTCTCGGCGCTGTGGTTGTAGACCACGTCCAGGTGCACTTCCAGCCCGGCGGCGTGCAGTGCGCGCACCATGCGCCGGAACTCATTGCGCGCGTCCGCCGGGTCGGCCGCCAGCGACGGGTCGGGGCAGAAAAAGCCCAGCGTGTTGTAGCCCCAGTAGTTCGACAGCCCCAGCCCGTGCAGCCGGGTTTCGTCGACCTTGTAGTGCACCGGCAGCAGGCTGACCGCGGTGACGCCCAGCGACTTCAAGTGCTCGACCACCGCCGGATGCGCCAGCCCGGCGTAGGTGCCGCGCAGCGCTTCGGGCACCAGCGGGTGCAGCCGCGTCAGGCCTTTGACATGGGCCTCGTACAGCACGCTGTCGGCCAGCGGCGTGTGCGGTGGCGCGTCGTCGCCCCAGTCGAAATGGTCAGCGACAACTTGCGACTTCAGCGCCAGCGCGCCGTTGTCGCGCGGGTCGGCCAGGTTGGGCTGTCCGCTGACATGGCCCACATGCAGCGCATCGGGCTGGAAGCGGCCGACGATGGCGCGCGCGTAGGGGTCGACCAGCAGCTTGTTCGGGTTAAAGCGGTGGCCGCGCGCCGGCTGCCACGGCCCATGCGCGCGAAAGCCGTACAACTGGCCCGGCCCGATGCCGGGCAGCCAGCCGTGGTGGATGTCGTGCGTGCGGCCGGGCAGCGCGATGCGCGCGGTCTCGGTTTGTCCGTAGATGTCGAACAGGCACAGCTCGACCGCACTGGCGTGAACCGAATGGACCGCGAAGTTGACCCCGCGGCCGTCCCACTGCGCGCCCATCGGCCAGGGTCGGCCGACAGCCATCGCGTTGGTCATGTGCGCCCCGCCACCTTCCACACCTGGCTGGCATATTCGGCAATCGTGCGGTCCGACGAGAACACGCCCATGCCGGCGACGTTGGCGATCGACTTGCGCACCCAGGCCTCGGGGTCGCTGTACAGCGCATCGACGCGGCCTTGCGCGGCGATGTAGCTGTCGTAGTCGGCCAGCAGCATGTAGTGGTCGCCGCCCCACAGCAGCGCGTCGACCAGGTCGCGGTAGCGGCGCGGCTCGTCGGGCGAGAAGGTGCCGCCGGCGATGCAGTCGAGCACGCCCTTGAGCGTCGGGTTGGCGTCGCACAGCCGCATCGGCTGGTAGCCGGCGGTGCGCAGCGCCGCCACTTCATGCGCCAGCATGCCGAAGATGAAGATGTTGGCGTCGCCAACCTGCTGCCGAATTTCGATGTTGGCGCCGTCGTCGGTGCCAATGGTCAGCGCGCCGTTGAGCGACAGCTTCATGTTGCCGGTGCCCGAGGCCTCGGTGCCGGCGGTGGAGATTTGCTCGGACAGGTCGGCGCCAGGCATGATCACCTCGGCCACCGACACGCCGTAGTTGGGAATGAACACCACCTTCAGCCGGTCGCCGATGCGCGGGTCGTTGTTGACCACCTGGCCGATGTCGTGGATCAGCCGGATGATTTGCTTGGCCATGTAGTAGCTGCTGGCCGCCTTGCCGGCAAACAGCACGGTGCGCGGCTGCCAGCCGTCACCATCCGGGCCATCGGGCTGGGCCAGGATGGCGCGGTAGCGCGTCACCACATGCAGCAGGTTGAGCAACTGGCGCTTGTACTCGTGGATGCGCTTGACCTGCACATCGAACAGGCTGTTCGGGTTGACGACCACGCCAGTGGTCTTCAGGATCAGCCCCGCCAGGCGCTGCTTGTTGGCCAGCTTGACGGCGCGGAATGCGCTGCGGAAGGCCGCATCGTCGGACTTGGCGAGCAGGCCCTTGAGCGCGGAGAGGTCACGCCGCCAGCCTTCGCCCAGCGTGTTGTCCAGCAGCGAGGCCAGGCCCGGGTTGGCCTGCGCCAGCCAGCGCCGCGGCGTCACGCCGTTGGTCATGTTGGTGAAGCGCTTGGGCCACATCTTTGCGAAGTCGGCAAAGATGGTTTGCACCAGCAGGTCGGAGTGCAGCTTGGACACGCCGTTGACGGTGTGGCTGCCGACGATCGACAGGTGCGCCATGCGCACGCGCCGGTCGCCCGATTCCTCGATCAGCGAGACGCGGCGCTGGAAGTCCATGTCGTTGGGCTTGAAGGCCTGCACCTGGACCAAAAACTCGTGGTTGATGCGGAAGATGATTTCCAGGTGGCGCGGCAGAACCTGCTGCATCAGGCTGACCGGCCAGGTTTCCAGCGCCTCGGGCATCAGCGTGTGGTTGGTGTAGCTGAAGACCTGGGTCGTCAATGCCCAGGCCGGCGCCCACGAGAAGCCGTGCTCGTCGACCAGCAGGCGCATCAGTTCGGCGACGCCGATCGCCGGGTGCGTGTCGTTGAGGTGGATGGCCACCTTGTCGGCCAGGTTGGTCAGCCGGCCGTGCTCGGCCAGGTGGCGGGCCAGGATGTCCTGGATCGACGCCGAGGTGAAGAAGTACTCCTGCTTGAGCCGCAGCTCGCGGCCGGCCGGCGTCGAGTCGTTGGGGTAGAGCACCCAGGAGATGTTTTCGAAGGCGTTCTTGAACTCGGCGGCGCGCGCATAGTCGCCCGAGTTGAACGCCAGCAGATCGATGTGCGCCGGGGCGACTGCCTTCCACAGCCGCAGCGTGCTGACCCGCTGCGTGGCGTGGCCGGGCACCACATGGTCGTAGGCCTTGGCGGCGACCATGTCGCCGTGGCGCCAGATCGGCGCCGCGTCGGGTGACTCAGGCCGCTCGACCCAGCCACCAAAGCGCACCTGGTAGGTGGTGCTGGGGCGCGGAAACTCCCACGGCGTGCCGTCTTCGAGCCAGGGATCGGGGTGCTCGACCTGGCGCCCGCCCTGGATGCTTTGCGCAAACATGCCGAACTCATAGCGGATGCCGTAGCCGTAAGACGGCAGGCCCAGCGTGGCCATCGAGTCCAGGAAACACGCCGCCAGGCGGCCCAGGCCACCGTTGCCGAGCGCGGCGTCGGGCTCGCGGCCCTGGATGTCTTCCAGCGTGCGTGCGTGGCGGTTGGCGCTTTCGGCGGCCGAGCCGGTCAGGCCCATCGCCGCCAGCGCATTGCCCAGGCTGCGGCCCATCAGGAATTCCATCGACAGGTAATACACGCGGCGGGTCTTGGCCTCGGCGTCGGCGGTTTCGCCGGCCACCCAGCGCTTGGAAAGCTCGGACCGCGTGGCCTGGGCCACCGCGGTCATCAGCTCGATCGCGCCCGCGTCGGCAGGCAGAACGCCGACCGTATTCAGCAGGTGGCGCTCGACGCGTTCGCTCATCGAGAGTTCGTGAATGCTTGCGGGTGCGTTCATGGTGTTAGGTTTGTTCGAGGTTTGATCGGACCGGGTAGGACGGCATTATTGATGCGCGCTTGACGCGCAGCCAAGTGGGACCTGTCCGAGCCGTGGCACCATCGGAACTGGATCGACGAAACGTTGCACCGTGCGACCTCTGCTGTCGCCGGTGACGACAGCAACCACAGCCCGAAAAACCAAAGAGGACCACTATGCTGCAGCTATCCGAACTCGCCAGCAGTCTTGACCTGCCCCGTGAAACCGTCGCCCTGGTGCTGGCCGGCGGACGCGGTAGCCGATTGAAGGCGCTGACTGACAACCGTGCCAAGCCCGGCGTGTACTTCGGTGGCAAGTTTCGAATCATCGACTTCGCGCTGTCGAACTGTCTGAATTCGGGCATCCGGCGCATCGGTGTCATCACCCAGTACAAGAGCCACAGCCTGTTGCGCCACCTGCAGCGTGGCTGGGCCTTCCTGAAGTCGGAAATGAATGAATTCGTCGATCTGCTGCCGGCGCAGCAGCGCGTTGACGAGGAAAGCTGGTACCGCGGCACCGCCGATGCGGTCTGGCAGAACCACGACATCCTGGATTCGTACGACGCCAAGTACATCGTCGTGCTGGCCGGCGACCACATCTACAAGATGAACTACGCGCTGATGCTGGCCGACCACGTCAAGAACGGCCGGCCGTGCACGGTGGCCTGCATCGAGGTGCCGCGCGAGGAAGCCAAGGCCTTTGGCGTAATGGGCATTGACGACGAACGCCACATCGTCGAATTCGTCGAGAAGCCGGCCGATCCGCCGCCTATGCCCGGCCGTCCCGACAAGAGCCTGGCCAGCATGGGCATTTACGTCTTTGACGCCGACTTTTTGCACCGCGAACTGGAGCGCGACCTGGCCGACCCGAATTCCAGCCACGATTTCGGCAAGGACATCATCCCGGCGATCGTCAAGCGCAACCAGGCAATGGCCCACCCCTACGACATCAGTTGCGTCGGCATGAAGCCCGGGCTGCTGCCTTACTGGCGCGACGTGGGGACCATCGACGCCTATTGGGATGCCAACATTGACCTGACCGCCACCGACCCCGAGCTGAACCTGTACGACACGCACTGGCCGATCTGGACCTACCAGCCGCAGTTGCCACCGGCCAAGTTCGTGCACAACCACGAAGACCGGCGCGGCATTGCCGTCGAGTCGATGGTCTCGGGGGGCTGCATCATCTCCGGCGCGGTGTTCCGCTCGGTGCTGTTCTCCAGCGTGCGCGTGCACTCGTACGCCAGCGTCAGTTGGGCGGTGCTGCTGCCCGGCGTGGTGGTTGGCCGCGGCGCGCGCATCAGCAAGGTGGTGATCGACCGCGGCTGCATCATCCCCGACGGCATGGTCATCGGCGAGAACGCCGAGGACGACGCGCGCCGCTTCCTGCGCAGTGAGCAGGGCGTGACGCTGGTCACCGAGCCGATGCTGCGCGCGCTGGCAGGCTGAACATGGTCGACGCCGCTGTAACTGCTGGTTCGGCCGAGTACCACGCGCCGGCCGCGCCGATGCGCGTGCTGCACGTGGCGGCCGAGGTCTATCCGCTGGTCAAGACCGGCGGGCTGGCCGATGTGACGGCGGCGCTGCCGCCGGCGTTGATCGGGCAGGGCGCCGACGTGCGGCTGCTGCTGCCCGGGTTGCCGCAAATGCTTGATGCGCTGGAAGGCTTGCGGCCGGTGCTCGACATCGGCAACTGCTTTGGCGCGATGCGCGTGCGGCTGCTGCTGGGCCGCATGCCGCACACCGGCATCGAGGCCTATGTCATCGATTCGCCCTACCTGTACCAGCGCGGCGGCGGGCCCTACCAGTCCAACGACGGTGCCGAATGGCCCGACAACCTGCAGCGCTTCGCGCTGCTGGGTTGGGTCGGCGCGCACCTGGCCGCCGGCGACGCCGACCCGACCTGGGTGCCCAACATCGTGCACGCCCACGACTGGCATGCGGCGATGACCTGCGCCTACATGGCCGACCACGTGCCAACCCAGGCGGCGTCGGTCTACACCATCCACAACCTGGCCTTCCAGGGCCTGTTTCCGCACCACGACTGGGCCCGGCTCGCGCTCAGTTCGCAGTTCATGGCGCCCGAGGGGCTGGAGTTCCACGGCCGGCTGTCGTTCATGAAGGCCGGGTTGAAGTTCTCCGACAAGGTGACCACGGTCAGCCCGACCTACGCCCGCGAAATCGCCACCCATGAACAGGGCTGGGGCCTGGACGGCGTGATCCGCGGCCGCGGCACCGATGTCGTCGGCATCCTCAATGGCATCGATCAGGACGTCTGGAACCCGGCCACCGACGAGGCCATCGCGCAGCGCTACGACGCCGCCAACCTGCGCGGCAAGCACGACTGCCGGGTCGCCCTGCAGCGCGCGCAGGGGCTGGAGGTCGACGAGCACGCGCTGCTGCTGACCGTGGTCACCCGGCTGACCTCGCAAAAGGGGCTTGATCTGGTGCTGGCGGCGTTGCCGGCGCTGGTGGCCTCTGGCGTTCAATTTGCGGTGCAGGGCACCGGCGAGCCGGCACTCGAGGCAGCGTTTCGCATTGCCGCCCAGGCGCACCCGGGTCGGGTGTCGGTGTTCATGGGCTACGACGAGGCGCGCGCGCACCAGCTCATCGCCGGCGCCGACGTGATTGCCGTGCCATCGCGCTTCGAGCCCTGCGGGCTGACGCAGATGTACGGCTTGCGCTACGGCACGCTGCCGGTGGTGCGGCGCGTCGGCGGCCTGGCCGACACGGTCTCCGATTTCAGCACCGGCTTTGTGTTTGACGCCGCCACGCCGGCGGCCTTTGAAGACGCGGTGCGCCGCGCTGCCGGCACGCGGCGCAACCCGGCGGTGTGGGACCGCATGGTCCACACCGGCATGGCGCAGGACTTGTCGTGGAACGGGCCGGCGCGCGACTACCTGGCGTTGTACCGCCAGGCGCTGGCCGGCCACCGGTTGTCGCCGCGCGGGGGCGCGGGCTGACGGCGTGCACGGTCAGCGGCGGCGCCCGCCCGCGGCGGTGACAGAGTGTCTCTGCCGCGGCACGCCGCCCCCTGCGCCCGGACGCTGGCCAGCCGGCGCGTGCGCCCAGACACCGGTGCTTCGGTAACGCGGGGCCGCCGCGCCGCGCGAGCCGCGGCCAATTGGCCTTGGGCCCAGCGTTTGCTTGTGCTGGCGCATGACGATTGCCGATCCCGCGCTTGCGAATCGCGCCACGGCCGCCTGGCGTGGCGCAGCGCCTTTGGGCAACGCGCTGACCATGGCGGTTGAGCGCTGCACGGTGGCCGCACCGGCCCGGCTGCATCTGGGTTTTCTTGACCCGTCGGCGACGCTGGGGCGCCGCTTCGGCAGCCTGGGGCTGGTCATCGACGGTTTCGAGGCGGTGGTCGAACTGGCCACCGCGGCGGTCGACAGCGCGCAATGCGACCCCTGCCTCGACCCGGCCAACGCGGATGCCGCCGACGCCAGCGCCGACCTGGACCGCGCCTTGCAGCACGTGCACCGGCTGCGTCAGGCCACCGGATTGCGCCGGCCGCTGGCGTTGACGCTGCGCCAGCGCCTGCCGGCGCACGCCGGCCTGGGCTCGGGCACGCAGTTGGCACTGGCGGTCGGCGCGGCGTTTGCGCGCCTGCACGCTCTGAAGGTCGATACGCCGACCCTGGCCGCGTGGCTGGGCCGCGGGCTGCGCTCGGGGGTGGGCATTGCCGGCTTCGACCATGGCGGGCTGCTGCTCGACGGCGGCCCGGGTGCCGACGGCCGGCCGGCGCCGCTGCTGTCGCGGCTGGCGTTTCCGGCGCGCTGGGCGCTGCTGGTGGTGCTTGACCCGCGCCAGCGCGGCCTGTCCGGCGCCGACGAAAAAGCCGCCATTGCCGGCCTGCCGCCGCTGCCCGCGGCCAGCGCGGCCGAGTTGTGTCACGAGGTATTGATGCGCGTGCTGCCCGGCGCGGCCGAGGCCGACTTTGCGCTGTTTGCCGCCGGGCTGACGCGGCTGCAGGCGGTGATTGGCGCGCACTTCGCGCCGGCGCAGCACGGCTTGGCCTACACCAGCGCGGCGGTCGGCCGCTTGATGGCCTGGCTGGCGCAGCAGCACGGCGCCGCGGTTGGCCAAAGTTCGTGGGGGCCGACCGGTTTCGCCGTGCTGCCCAGTGCCGCGCAGGCGGCTGCCGCGCTGGCCGCGGCGCAAGCCGCCGGGCAGGTGGATGCCGCGCTGCGCTGGCGCATCGTCGGCGGCCGCAACCGCGGCGCCCAATACCTGAGCGCCGCCGGCTGAACCGCTGCCCATCGGCCGCACCGGCTGCCCGGTCCGGCGCGCCGGGCGACTCTTCCCAACCAAAGACAACCACACCACATTCGAGGCCACGCGATGGAACGTCCCTACATCCTGCACATGTTCACCCCGGGCCGGCAAATGAGCCCGTTCGACATCAACATGGCCGCCGACGCCGGCTGGCAAATGGTGGTGCCGTATGCCGAGGCCGGGCTGGACGCGATTGCCGCGCTGACCCAGGACACGATTTTTTCGCGCGGGCCGAAAGGTGTGACGCGCACCGGCATCTTCATCGGCGGGCGCGACGCCGCGCTGGCCGCCGACATGCTCGACAAGTCGGTCGCCGCGATGGTGCCGCCGTTTGTCGTCTCGGTGATGACCGACCCCAGCGGCGCCTTCACCACCGCCGCGGCGATGGTGGCCTGCGTCGAGGCCGCGCTGGCCGGCCGCGGCCGCACGCTGGGCGGGCAGCGCGTCGTCGTGCTGGGCGGCACCGGCCCGGTCGGCCGCATCGCCGGCGTGATGGCGGCGCTGGCCGGCGCCGAGGTGGCGCTGTCCAGCCGCAACGGCATCGATGTCGCCGAAGCCGCCGCGCAGCACACCGCGCAGCGCTTTGCGGTCCGCATTGAGGGCATCTCGGGCGGTGACCGCGCCGCGGTGCGCCATTCGCTGGCCGAGGCCGACGTGGTGCTCGCCTGCGCCGCGGCCGGCGTGCAGGTGGTCTCGGCCGAAGACCTCGGCTTTGCCAAGCGGCTGCAGGTGGCGGCCGACGTCAACGCGGTGCCGCCGGCTGGCATCGCCGGTCTGGGCGTGATGGACAACGCCAAACCGCTGGCCGGGACCGACGCGCTCGGCATAGGCGCGCTGGCCATCGGCAACGTCAAGTACCAGACCCAGCACCGGCTGCTGGTGCGCATGCGTGGCTCGGACAAGCCGCTGCGTCTGGGCCACGCCGAGGCCTTTGCGATGGCGCGTGAGGTGTTGGCCGAGCAGGCCGCCGGCCGCTAAAGGCGCATGGCGCTGCCGCGCAAACCCCTGCTGGCGCTGGCCGGCCGCTCGGTGCGCGCGGCGGCCGAGGCGGCGCGCCGCGACGGCTTTGCGGTCTGGGCGCTGGACTTGTTCGGCGACGTCGACACACGCCGCGCCTGTAATGGCTGGCAGCGCATCGGCGACCCGGCGGCGCTGCGCATCGATGCGGTCGCGCTGCGCAACGCGTTGGCGCGGGCCGCCGCTGATGGCGCCATGGGCTGGATCGCTGGCAGCGGCTTTGACGACATGCCCGAACTGCTGGACGCGGGTGGTGCAGCGCTGCCGTTGCTGGGCACCGCGGCGACGAGCCAGCGCCGGCTGCGCGACCCGCGCGAATTCTTTGCCCTGCTCGACGCCCAGCAACTGCCGCATCCGGCGGTGGCCTGGCATTTGCCGGGCGACGCGGACGGCCGCTGGCTGGTCAAGGACGCTGGCGGCAGCGGCGGCGACCATGTGCGCTGGCCCGAGCCGGGCGAGCGCGAATTGCCGCCGCGCCACTACGCGCAGCAGCACGTGGCGGGGCTGGCAATGTCGGCAACCTTTATTGCCGAGGTCGGCGGCGCCCGGCTGCTGGGCTGCAACCGGCTGCTGCAGCGGCCGCGGCCGGCGCGGCCATGGCAGTTTTCCGGCGCGGTCGGTCCGGTCACGCTGCCGGCTGCGGCCAGCGCGACCCTGCAGCGTGCACTGCAGGTGCTGAGCATGGCGTTTGACCTGCGCGGCCTGGGCAGCCTGGACTTCGTGTTTGACGGTTGCCAGCCGCAGTTGCTGGAGGTCAACGCGCGCATTCCGGCCACCATCGCGCTGTACGCGGCGCAGGCGCCGGTCGCCGGCCATGTCGCCGCCTGCCTGGGCCAGCCGGTGGCCGCGGTGCCAGCGCCGGCCGCGACCGACCCCGTGCACGCATTTGAAACATTGTGTGCGCGTGGCGGCGGGCCGGTTGGCGCCTGGCGCGCGGCAGCCCTGGCTGCGCTGGCCGGCGTGCACGACTTGCCGCATGCCGGCGACGTCTTGCCCGATGGCGCGCCGCTGTGTACCGTCAGTGCCGCCGGCGCCAGCGCCGAGCAGGCCTTGGTCCGGTTGGCGCGGCGCGCGCGGCAAATCGACTGCGCCGTGTCCCACCTGTAGTCCGCCCCCTTGACCGTCAAAGAGCCACCATGAACCAGCCCCACCTCAGCGTCAACGACGGTGCCTCGGCCATCGTCCATCGCCTGCTGCACCAATGCGACGAGTTGCGGCTGGGCGTGTCGCCTGGGCCATTCGGCATCACCGTCATCGACGCCGGGCTGGACATGCCGGGCAGCATTGCCGCGGGGCTGGAAATCGCCGCCATCTGCATGGGCGGGCTGGGCTCGGTCGGCCTGGCGCCCGGTGGCCGCCACGGCTGGCCGGCCTGGCTGGAGGTGCACAGCGCACAGCCGGTGCTGGCCTGCCTGGGCAGCCAGTACGCCGGCTGGAGTCTGGCCGCCAGCAAGGAAGAAACCGGCGGGCGCAAGTTCTTTGCGCTCGGCTCGGGACCGGTGCGCGCGCTGGCCTGCAAGGAGCCGCTGTTCGAAGAACTGGGCTACCGCGACCACGCCAAGCATGGCGTGCTGGTGCTGGAGGTCGACCGCCTGCCGCCGCCGGTGGTGATCGACAAGGTGTTGCGCGACAGCGGGCTGAGCGGCGAGGCGCTGACCGTGATCATCACGCCGCCCACCAGCCTGGCCGGCGCCACGCAGGTGGTGGCGCGGGTGCTGGAAGTCGCGCTGCACCGGGCGCACGCGCTGGGCTTCGCGCTGGAAGACATCGTCGAAGGCACCGGCTTTGCCCCGCTGCCGGCGCCCAGCCCGAACGCGGTGGCGGCGATGGGCCGCACCAACGACGCCATCCTGTACGGCGGCCAGGTGCAACTGGTGGTTGGCGGCAGCGACGACGCGGCGCGCCAACTGGCCTCGGCACTGCCGTCGCGCAACTCGTCGGACTACGGCAAGCCGTTTGCCGAGCTGTTCGAGGCCGCGGGGTTTGACTTCTACAAGCTCGACGCCGGCCTGTTCGCGCCGGCCGAGGTGTGGGTCAGCAACCGCGACAGCGGCAACACCTGGCATGCCGGCGCGGTGGACATGCCGCTGTTGCACCGGCAGTGGCTGCAAAGCGCCTGAGCGTCGGGCCAAGCAGGCAGCCGCGGTGCGCGTGGCGATCGTCGCCGACGAAGTCGGCTGGCACACCCGGCAGTTGCAGGCCGCGCTGCGCGCGCGCGGCGCGCAAGGCCGCTGCATCGACCTGGCCGACTGCGCGATCGACACGCTTGGTGCCTGGCACGGCCTGCGCTTGCCGGGATTTGGCACCGGGTTGCCCGACGCGGTGCTGGTGCGCGGCATCGCCGGCGGCACGTTCGAGCAGGTGACGCGCCGCCTCGGCGTGCTGCATGCGCTGCGCGGGCTTGGCGTGGCGGTCTACAACGACGCGCGGGCGATAGAGCGCAGCGTCGACAAGTCGATGACCAGCCTGCTGCTGCACATCGCCGGCGTGCCGACGCCGCCAACCTGGGCACTTGAATCGGTGGCTCAGGCGCGCCGCGTGCTGCTGCGCGAACACGCCGCCGGGCACGCGCTGGTGCTCAAGCCGCTGTTCGGCTCGCAGGGCAAGGGCTTGCTGCGGCTGGCCGCGGCCGACGGCGCCGGTGGCGCGCCGCGGTTGCCGGCGCTGGACTGCGATTTCGGCGGCCTGGCCTATCTGCAGCGCTGGCTGCCGCCGCTGGCCGACCCGGGGTTCGACTGGCGCGTGCTGGTCATCGGCGGCCGCGCGGTGGCGGCGATGCGCCGCGTCAGCCGCCATTGGGTGCACAACGTGGCCCAGGGCGCGCGCTGCGAGCCGGCCGCGTTGACGCCTGAACTGGCCGCGCTGGCCGAGCGCGCCGCCGCGGCGCTAGAGCTCGATTACGCCGGCGTCGACATCATGCCGGCCGCGCAGGCGCCGACGCTGCAGGTGATCGAGGTCAACGGCGTCGCCGCCTGGCATGGGCTGCAGCGGGTGACGCCGTTCAACATCGCCTGCGCGCTGGTCGACGACCTGCTCGACCGCCGCTGCCGAACCACCACGACCGTGGTACGCCGCGCGTGAGCGCCAACGCGCGCCGGGGGGTTGACGGCGTGCGCGGGGGCCAGGCGGCCCGCGCCGAGCGCTCGGCGTCAGCCGGCGCCGCCGAGCGCGCGTTCATCGACGCCTGCCGGCTGGACGTCGAGGTGCGCAAGCCGGGCAACGTCAGCCTGGCCTCGCCCGGGCACGGCATGCTGGCGGCGCAGTTCATTGCCAGCGCCCAGGCCGCCGCGCCGGCGCTGTGCGTGCCTGGCGCCACGGTGGGCGCGCGCATAGAAGCCGCGGTGGAGGCCAGTTGGCGTGCGGTCGGCTGCAACACCAACCTGGGCATCGTGCTGCTGTGCGCGCCGCTGGCGGCGGCCCGCGATGCCGGCTGTGGCGCAAGGTCCGACGCCGCGGCGTCCGGTCTGCGCGCGCGGCTCGGTCAGGTGCTGGCAGCGCTGGACGTGGCCGACGCCGCGGCGGCGTTTCGCGCCATCGCACGGGCGCAGCCGGCCGGGCTGGGTCAGCGCGGCGAGCACGACGTGCGCCGCCCGCCGACCATCACCCTGCGCGCGGCCATGGCGTTGGCCGCCGAGCACGACAGCGTCGCCCGCCAATACCGCGACGGGTTTGCCGACTTGTTCGACATCGGTTTACCTGCGCTGGGGCCGGCGTCGGCGATGCCCGATGCCCAGGCGGTGCAACGGCTTTACCTGCGCTGGTTGTCGGGCTGGCCCGATTCACACATTGTTCGTAAACAGGGTGCCGACGCGGCACACAGTGTCATGGCCGCGGCGCAGCCCTGGTGGCGGCGCGCCGCGGCCGGCGAGCCGGTCGGCGACGATGCGGAATTCGCGCGTTGGGACGCGGCGCTCAAGGCGCAGGGGCGCAACCCCGGCACCAGCGCCGACCTGACCGTGGCCACGCTGATGCTGTCGGCGCTGTTGGCCAGCGCGGCCTGACAGACGCCACTGCGCGGTGCCGCGGGCCGATCCTTCAGGCAGCGGATCAGGCCGCCGGCGCCGGCATGGCACGAAACGTGAATGCACTGATACTCGCGCTGGTCCGGCGCCAGGCGCTGTACTCATCTGAAACAAGCGAAATCCAGGAGATTGAACCTATGGCAAAAATTGATCGCATGATGGTCGGCGAGTCGCTGGTCGGCGATGGCAACGAGATTGCCCACATCGACCTGCTGATCGGGCCGCGTGGCACGCCGGCCGAATCCGCTTTCGCCAATGCGTTGACCAACAACAAGGACGGCTTCACGTCGCTGCTGGCGGTGGTCGCACCCAACCTGCTGACCAAGCCGGCGACCGTGATGTTCAACAAGGTCACGATCAAGGGCGCCAAGCAGGCGGTGCAGATGTTCGGCCCGGCGCAGCGCGCGGTGGCGATGGCGGTGGCCGACAGCGTCGAGGACGGCACGATTCCCGCCGCCGAAGCCGACAACCTGTTCGTCTCGGTCGGTGTCTTCATCCACTGGCTGGCCGAAGACGACAAGAAGATCCAGGATTTCAACTACCGCGCCACCAAGGAGGCGATTGCCCGCGCGGTCAACGGCTCGCCGACGGCCGCTGAAGTGGTGGCCAAGAAGGGTGCGGCCACGCACCCATTTGCCGCAAATTGATCTCGGCAACGCGCCGCCGCCCGGCGCCGGCGGGGCGCGTTGATCGATTGATTGGGGCAGCGACGGCAGGGTTGGCCAGGGGGCGGCCCTGTCGATCATGCAAGCCGCCAGGCCATATGCCGGGCGGTTGTTGAAAGGGCCCGGCCTGCGGTCGGGCCCTCTTTTCGTTTCGGCGTTGGCGCTTCGGTGGCGCAAGCGCGCGTGTTCAGCGCCGCGGTTGCGGCACCATCCCGGCGCCGATCAACTGCAGCACCGGTGCGGCGCTGCCGCTTGCGCCGGCCGCATGCGCGGCCGCGGACGGCCTGGCCGAGCGGCGCTCAATTTGCACGCCGACCGCGTGGACGTCGTCGAACTTGTTCGGCTTGACCACTTTGACGCGCACCCACGCGGCGTGGAACTCGTCGAGCACGATGTCGCACACCGCCTCGGCAAAGGCTTCAAGCAGTTGCAGCCGGTGTTCGCGCATCAGCCGCAGCAGCCGCTCGCGCAGCACGCCGTAATCAATGGTGTCGGCAATGCGGTCGGTGTCGCAGGCCTGGGCGCGGCGCAGCCCGGCGACGACGTCGATCAACAGCGGCTGCGGACGGTGCAGCTCGCTGTCATGGATGCCGATCACCGTCTGCCCGGACAGACCTTCGATGAACACCAGGTCAAGCGCCGCCGGGGCGTGGCTGGCGTCGGGCGACGAAGACAGCACGGAATGCAAAAACGCCATGGTTGCGCCACACCTGAAAATGAACACCATTCTGGCGCAGGCAACTTGCGGGCCAGCGCGCCAATGGCAAAGGCTTGGGCGTGCGTTTATGCGGCGCACTGGTCGCTGGTTTTCACCGGCCAACGCGGGCCGCCACGGCGCCGACAATCGACGGCTACCTTGCTCTGTACCGTGAAGGATTTCACCCGATGAAGCTGGTCCTGCCGCCGCCTGCCGACTCCCGCCTGTTCAGCGCCCGCGAGCACGCCGAGCGCGTGCTGCGTACGGTGCAACTGGGCTCCCGTGACAGTCTGCAGGAGGTGGTGGCCAAGTCGTGGAGCCGCTGCGTCAACGAGTACCAGTTGCGTCCGGACAGCGGCCGCGGGCCGTCGGTGTTGAGCCGTTCGGCGATCGATGAGCGGCTGGCGCGCCACGCCGACGTCATCGAATGCGCGCGTTACGAAATGACCACGCTGTTCCAGCAGTTGGGCGACGCCGAGTCGGCGGTGGTGTTGACAGACACCGACGGCGTGATCGTCCACATGGTTTCTTCGGCCGAGTTTTCCGCCGAGGCCGGCCGGCTCGGCCTGCGCGTGGGCGCGCTGTGGAGCGAGACCGAGGCCGGCACCAACGGCATGGGCACCTGCCTGGCCGCGGCCTCGCCGGTGTGCGTGCGGCGCGACGAGCACTTCTTCAGCCAGCTCACCCAGCTCACCTGTTCGGCGGTGCCGGTGTACGACCCGTCGGGCGACATCACCGCCGTGCTTGACGTCACCAGCCGCTCCAGCCTGATGCAGCAACACCTGCTGGTGTTGCTCGGCATGACGGCGCGGATGATCGAAAACCGCTTGATCGACAAGCGCTTTCAAAACGCCTATCCGCTGCATTTCCACAGCCGGCCCGAGTTTGTCTACACGCTGCACGAGGGCAAGCTGGCGATCGACGACGACGGCCGCGTGCTTGCCGCCAACCGCAGCGCGCTGTTCCAGCTCGGTCTGGGTGGCGTTGCCGAGGTGCGCAGCCGCCGCATCGACGAGCTGTTCCAGACTTCGCTCGAAGACATGCTGCAACGCAGCCTGAGCTCGTCGTTCCACCCGGTGGTGACCTACCGCACCAACGCCGCGCTGCGCTTTTTCGCCGTCGCCCGGCGGCCGCTGTCGGGCGCCGAAGCCCCCGCGCGCCCGGTGCCCAGCGCCGAGGCGCTGGCCGCGCCAGCGCCAGGGCCAGCGCCAGCGTCGAACGCCGCGCGCGGTGCCGCGGTCGACGCCACGCCGCGCGGCGCGCGCAATGCGGCGACCTTCAAGGATCCGCGGCTCAGCCATGCGCTGAGCGTTGCGCGGCGCGTGATTGCGCGCCAGACGCCGGTCTTGCTGTGTGCCGAAACCGGCGCCGGCAAGGAAGTGTTCGCGCGCGCGGTGCACGACGCCAGCCCGCACGCGCGCGGCGCCTTCGTCGCCATCAACTGCGCCAGCCTGCCCGAGACGTTGATCGAGTCCGAGCTCTTTGGCTACCGCGCCGGCGCGTTCACCGGTGCCCAGCGTGCCGGGCGGCGCGGCAAGATTTTGCAGGCCGACGGCGGCACCCTGTTTCTGGATGAAATCGCCGACATGCCGCTGGACCTGCAGGCGCGGCTGCTGCGCGTGCTCGATGAGCGCCAGGTCACGCCGCTGGGCACCGAGGAAACTTACGCGGTCGACTTCCAGTTGATCAGCGCCAGCCACCACCGCCTGCCCGACCTGGTGGCGCAAGGGCGCTTCCGCGAAGACTTGTTCTACCGGCTGGCCGGCATCGAGCTGTCGTTGCCGGCGTTGCGCGAGCGCAGCGACCGCCGCGAACTGATACGCACCTTGCTTGATGTCGAAGGCGGCGCTGGCGCGCGGCTGTCGGCCGAGGCCGAACGGCTGCTGCTGGACCACCCGTGGCCAGGCAATATTCGCCAGTTGCGCCATGTACTGCGCAGCGCCGCGGCGCTGGCCGACGGTGCGCCAATCGGCCGCGAGCACCTGCCGTCGCTGCACAACACCTTGCCGCGTGGCAATGCGGCCGGGGGCACAACGCCTTCGGCCGCTGCCGAAGCTTCGGCCGGCGCGGGCGCCGATGCCGCGCCGCCGCCGCGCAAGCTCAACCCGATCCAGGCCAACGAGCGCCAGGTCTTGCTGCAACTGCTGGAACAATACCGCTGGAACGTCAGCAACGTGGCCAAGGCGCTGGATGTCAGCCGAAACACCCTCTACCGTAAGCTGCACAAGCTGCACATCGACATCGCCCCGTCCGAGTGATTCGGCGGCCAGCGTCGCCGCCTCAGACTCTCAGCGCAGCCGCTTCGCCTGGTGCATCACCGGCTCGGGCCACTTTCTTGACGAATCGCTGGCCCTGGCGCGCCGGCTGCCGAACGTGGATCTTTTCCTGTCGGCCGCCGGCGAGGAAGTGCTCGGCATTTACGGCCTGGACTTCGAGTCGCTGAAGCCACAGTTCCGTGTCTTTCGCGACAAGACCGCCAGCGCGGTGCCGGTGGGCCAGCTCTACGAGGACGTCTACCACACGGTGGTGGTGGCGCCGGCGACCAGCAACACGGTGGCCAAGTGCGCCTATGGCCTGTCCGACAGCCTGCCGACCAACATGGTGGCGCAAGCCGGCAAGCTGGGCATCCCGTCGCTGGTGTTTGCCTGCGACACCGAGCCGGTGGTGGTGACCCGCGCGCCCCACGCCTGGGTCACGCTGCGGCCACGGCGCATCGAGCTGGACAACGTCGAGCGGCTGCGCGGCATCGACTTTTGCCACGTGCTGACCTCGCCGGCCGAGCTGCAAGCCGCGCTGGGCACGCGTCTTGCCCAGTTGTCGCTGGCATGGAACACATCGTCTTCTTGACCGGGCGGCTGGCGCAGCCGGCGCTCGAACGCGTGCTGGCCTCGCTGGCGCCGGCGCCCTTTACCTGGGAGGTGCGTGAAATCGGCCTGCAGGTCGCCGCGCTGATGACCGCCGAGATGGTCAAGCGCCGTGTCGCCACGCCGCTGCGCGCCGACCGCCTGCTGCTGCCCGGGCGCTGCCGCGGCGACGTTGATGCGCTTTGCGCGCACTACGGCATACCGGTGCAGCGCGGGCCCGAAGAGCTGAAAGACTTGCCGCGCTACTTCAACCGCCCGGCGCAGCCGCCGGCGCTTGAGCGTCCCGGCACGCGGCTGTTTGCCGAGATCGTCGACGCGCCGCGGCTGACGGTGGCCGAGATCGTGGCGCGCGGCCAGGCCCTGGCTGCCGACGGCGCCGACGTCATCGACCTCGGCTGCCTGCCAGAAACCGCGTTTGCCCACCTTGAAGACAGCGTGCGCGCGCTGAAATCCGCCGGGCTGGCGGTCAGCGTCGACTCGCTGAACAGCGACGAGTTGCTGCGCGGCGGCGGCGCCGGTGCCGACTTTCTGCTCAGCCTGAGCGCCGACACGCTGTGGATCGCCGACCGCTGCGCCGCGACGCCGGTGCTGATACCGCGCACGCCGGACGACATCGATTCGCTGGAGCAGGCGATCGCCGGCATGCGCCAGCGTGGCCGGGCGTTCTACGCCGACCCCATCCTCGACCCGCTGCCGTTCGGGCTGGCGGCGGCCATCGTGCGCTGCCATGCGTTGCGTCAGCGCCACCCCGACATCGCGCTGATGCTGGGCGTGGGCAACCTGACCGAGCTGACCGAGGCCGACACCAGTGGCATCAACGCGGTGCTGCTCGGGCTGTGCGCCGAACTTGGCGTGCAGGCGGTGCTGACCACGCAGGTCAGCGGCCACGCCCGGCGCGCGGTGCGCGAGGCCGACCTGGCCTGGCGAATGATGGCCGCCGCGGTGGCCGCGCGCGTGCTGCCCAAGGGCCTGAGCGACGCGCTGATGACGGTGCACGACCGCCTGCCGTTTCCCGACGACGACGACGAAATTGCCGCCACCGCGGCGCAGGTGCGCGACCCGAATTTCCGCATCCAGGTCTCGGCCTCCGGACTGCATGTCTACAACCGCGACGGCCTGCGCCAGGCCGTCGACGCGATGTCGCTGTGGCCGCGGCTAGGCCTGCAAAACGACGCCGCGCACGCGTTTTACATGGGCCACGAGCTGGCGCAGGCCGAAATCGCCTGGCGGCTGGGCAAGCGCTATGTGCAAGACCAGCCGCTGCAGTGGGGCTGCGCGGTGCCGGCGGCGGTGGTCGACGCCAGCGCCGACCACTGCGCACCGGGGCCGACACGCGGCCATCGGCCCGACGCCGAAAAACCGAGCGCCGATCCGGCATGAACGACCAGATTTTTGAGACCGTGGTGACCACCCAGTCGGCCGCCGGCGTGGCCCACCTGGCGCCGCTGGGCGTGCGCTACCGCGACGACGGCCAGGTGCTGTTGATGCCGTTCAAGCCGTCGACCACGCTGCGCAACATCCAGGAAACCGGCGTCGCTGTGGTCAACCGGGTGGTTGACTCGCGGTTGTTTGCCGGCTGCGTGACCGGCCGCAAGCACTGGCCGCTGCGGCCGACCGAGCGCGTCGCCGGGCAGCGGCTGGCCGCGGCGCTGTCGCATGTCGAGTTGCGCCTGCTGCGGGTTGACGACAACGACCAGCGCCCGACGCTGTGGCTGGCGCCGGTGCACGAGGCAGCGCACGCGCCGTTTCTTGGCCTGAACCGCGCGCAGGCGGCGGTGCTGGAGGGCGCGGTGCTGGTCAGCCGGCTGCACCTGCTGCCGGCCGACAAGGTGGCGCGCGAGATGGCCTACCTCGACATCGCCATCGCCAAGACCGCCGGCGCCGAGGAGCACGAGGCCTGGGGCTGGCTGGTCGAGGCGGTGGCGCGGCACGCCGCAGGCGGCGCGGCGCCGGGGGTTGCCGCCTGCGTTGCGCCAGCGGCGGCTGCCGACGCTTCGCGCGGGGACAGCGCATGAAGCTGCTGGTCAGCGCGCGCAACCTTGCCGAGGCGCGCACGGCAGTTGCGGCTGGGGTCGACATCCTCGACCTGAAGGAGCCGGCGGCGGGCGCGCTCGGCGGCCTGCCGCTGGCTGAAATCACCGCCATCGTCGCCGCGTTGCGCGGCGAAGGCGTCAGGCTGCCGATCAGCGCCACCATCGGCGACTGGCCGCCGCAGGCGCTGCAGGCCATCGCCGGGCGGGTGCGCGCGGTGGCCGCCTGCGGCGTCGACCATGTGAAGGTCGGCGTGGCCAACGACCCGGCCGCGCCGGCGCTGCTGACCGAACTTGCCGCGTTGGCCGATGAGGGCTTGTCGATCGTGCCAGTGTTCATCGCCGACCAGCCGATTGCCGAGCCGCTGTTGGTTGAAGCACTGGCCTACCGACGGCGGCAGCCGGCGGGTGCCGCCGGGTTCGCTTTTCCGCTGCTGATGGCCGATACCGCGCAAAAACTTGGCGGCAGCCTGCTGCAGCGGCGCAGCCCCGCCGAGCTGGCGCGCCTTGTCGGCGCGGTGCGGGCGGCTGGGCGGCCGGTCGGGCTGGCCGGTGCGCTGCGCTTGGCCGATTTGCCGGCGCTGGCCGCGTTGGCGCCGGATTTCGCCGGTTTTCGCAGCGCGGTCTGCTCGGGCGACCGCGCCGCGGCGCTGGACGCGGCGCGGCTGGCGGGTTTGCGCGCGGCGCTGCAGGCGGTCTCAGGCGCGGCCGGGCAGCACGCGTCCAACCCGGCGCTACCGGGCGTGACGCGGCGTTTCAGCCCGGCAGCGTGAAGTAAAAACGCGCACCGCGGCCGACCTCGCCGTCGGCCCAGACCTCGCCACCGTGGCGGCGCACGATGCGCCGCACCGACGCCAGCCCGACGCCGTTGCCAGGAAAGTCGCTGGCGCTGTGCAGCCGCTGGAAGACGCCAAACAGCCGTTCGGCAAACCGCATGTCAAAGCCGACCCCGTTGTCGCTGACGACGAAGGCCAGGCCACCCGGCCGCGCGGTCTGCTCGAAGCGAATCTCCGCTGCTGCTGTCTTGGCGCAGTACTTCCAGGCGTTGCCGATCAGGTTGTCCAGCAGCATGCGCAGCAGCGTCGGGTCGCCGTTGGCGCACAAACCGTTGGCGATGTGCACCTTCACCTCGCGTTCCGGCGCCTCGCGCTGGAGTTCGTCGACCACCCAACTGGCCATTTGCGACAGGTCAACCGTTTGCCGCGCCAGCGGCTGGCTGGACAGCCGCGACAGCGACAGCAGCGCGTCGATCATCTGGTTCATCCGCGCGGCGGCGGCCAATACGCGGTCCAGGTGGTCGTTGCCAATGCGGTCAAGCTGCGCGCCGTAGTCTTCCTTCAGGATGCGGGCAAAGCCGTCGACGACGCGGATCGGCGCGCGCAGGTCGTGCGAGGCGGTGTAGACGAAGGCGGCGTGTTCGTCGCCAATCGCCCGGTCGAGATCGCCTGGCGGCGGTGCTGCAGCGGCTTCCGCCATTGGCGCCGACGCGCCGGCCGCCGTGGCTGTGTCGGGCAGCGCGGCGGCCAGCGGCGACAGCACGCCGACGTAGCCGGCAAACAGGCCCAGCCGGTCGTGCCAGGGCAGGCCGCGCAGGCGCCAGGCGCCGGTCGCGTCGACATCAACGCGCCGCACCGTCAGGTCCAACGCGGAGTGCGCCTGCAGCCGTGCCCGCAGCGTGCCGTCGGCGTCGTCAACAAGCTGCCACAGCGCATGGCCAACCCCGGCGCCGTCATGCGGCCACTGTGCCGCTGGCGTGTCGGCCGGAGGCTGCAGGCGCAGCAGCCGGTGACCAGAATCGGTCTGCCACTGCCAGGCGTCAACCAACTGGCTGGCCAGCGCGTGCTGGCGGCGCAATTCGCCCAGCGTGCCGCCAAGCTGCTGGCGACTCCACAACACGCCGCTGGCCAGGGCGCCGACGGCTATCAACGGCAATGCCAGTGCCAGCCACGCCTGCCCGGCGCTGCCGAACACCGCCCAGGCCCACACACACACCGCGCCGGCAAGTAGACCGGGCAACCAGGTTGCGCCGGCGACTGCCGCACGCGCGCCGCGCCGCGGTGCAACGCCGGCGTCGCTGTCGCGCATCATCGAAGTCATTGTAGAGAGCTGGAAATCGCGCCAAACCGGCACGATCGCACGCTCAGGCGGGGTGCAACGGGTCTGTCTGCGTTGGCCGCGCGTGTGCCCGACCTTGCGCAGTTGACGGCCCGGCGCCCAGGGTTCATGCTGGTTGGGCAGCGCACCGGTGAGTCCGGCGCGCGTGGCCCCTCGTTTGTCATGTGTTAACCGATTGATGAATTCCTGCGCACAACCTGAAGACGCGGCTGCCGGCCCGGCGCGGCAGGTGCTGGAGCCGCGCGCCCTGGCGGAACTGCAGCAGCTTGACCCAACCGGCAGCCACGGCCTGGTGCAGCGCGTGCTGCGCACCTACGTCACGTCGCTGGAGCGGCTGGTCGGGCAGATGCGCGGGTCGCTCGATGGCGGCGATATGGACGCGCTGCGCTTGTCGGTACACACCCTAAAATCGTCCTCTGCCGCCATTGGTGCGCTGAATTTGGCGTCAATGTGCGCCGATGCCGAGGCCATGGTTCGAGAGTCGCGGCGCGTTGAGTTGTCGGCCTTGATCGCCCGCCTGTTGATTGAAGCGTCGCAGGTCGAAGCCGCCGTCCGGCGCCTGCTTCCCCACTGAGTTTTCGGGCAGCCCAGCAGTTTGTCGCCCGTGCGAAAGCTTCCTGAGCAATGATTCCTTCACATGCCTTCGACTCCGAAAACAGGTCTGAGCGTCCGAAGGTGCTGCTGGTCGACGACGACGAGGTCGCGTTGATGTTGACCGCGGTTGCACTGCGCGACCGCGGTTTCGAAATCACCGAGGCCACCAGCGGCGAAATGGCGCTGGGGCTGGTGCAGGACTGGTCGCCCGAAATCATCGTGCTCGACGCGCTGATGCCCGGGCTGGATGGCTTCGACACCTGCAGCCGGCTGCGCCGGACCACCGGATTCGAGAACATGCCGGTGCTGATGCTGACCGGCCTGGACGACGAGGCCTCGATCACCCGCGCCTACCGCGTTGGCGCGACCGACTTTTTTGTCAAGAGCACGCAGTGGAGCCTGCTTGCCGGTCGGCTGCGTTACCTGCTGCGCTCCTCACGCACCCGGTTGGAGCTCGAGCGCAGCAAGGCCAAGCTGGCGCGCGCGCAGGATCTGGCGCGCATGGGCAGCTTTGACTGGCGGCGGCTGATGGTCGGCGTCGGCGGCTCGCCCAGCCAGCCGATGCCGCTGACCGCCAGCCAGGGCATGGTCACCGGCTTTGGCCTGCTGGCCGATGCCGACGTGCCTTCGCCGGCCGCGCTGACGGCCAGCCAGCGCGGGGGTGCCTCGTCGCTGGGCGCCGGCACGCTGGTGCTGGCCTCCGAAGGCCGGCGCGTTTTCGGCTTCGCGCCGGAAGACGTGGTCACGCTGCGGCGCCTGGTGCGCATGGTGCCGCTGCCCGAGCGCCGCGGCTTGACGCGGGTGCTGGGCGACGTGGCGCGCCAGGGCAGCGTGCTGGCCATCGACGTGCCGGTCAATCTGCACGATGGCCGCATGCGCATCGTGCACATCGAGGCCGAGCCAGAGTTCAATGACCATGGCCAGAACGTCGGCTACACCGGCATCGTGCAGGACGTGACCGACCGCCGGGTGGCCGAAGACCGCATCCGCCACCTGGCCAACTTTGACGCGCTCACCGGCCTGCCCAACCGCCGCCAGTTGATCTGGCGCAGCGAGCGCGCGCTCGACCACGCGCGGCGGCTGAACCAGCAGGCCGCGCTGCTGCTGATCGACCTTGACCGCTTCAAGGTCATCAACGACACGCTCGGCCACGCCGCCGGCGACGAGCTGCTGGTCGAGGTCGCGCGCCGACTGCGCGGCTGCGTGCGCCACAGCGACCAGGTGATGGACGTGGCGCTCGAATCGGCGGCGCGCTCGCACCGCACGCTGGAAGCGGTCGGGCGGCTGGGTGGCGACGAATTCATCGCGCTGCTGCCCGAGGTGTCCGACGAGGTCGACGCCGAACGCGTGTCGCTGCGCATTCTTGACGCGATGCGCGAGCCGATCTTCGTTGCCGGCCAGGAATGCTTTGTCACCGCCAGCGTCGGCATCGCCATCTATCCGCGCGACGGTCTGTCGGTGGCCGACCTGATGCGCAACGCCGACGTGGCGATGTACTCGGTCAAGAACACCGGCCGCAACGCCAGCGCGGTGTACAGCCCGCAGTTGGCCGGCCGCGGGCGTGAAAAGCTGGAGCTGGAATCGGCGCTGCACAAGGCCATAGAGCGCGATGAAATGGTGCTGCACTACCAGCCGATGATCGACGTGCGCTCGGCGCGCATGGTCGGCGTCGAGGCGCTGATGCGCTGGCGGCGCGGCAACGTGCTGGTGCCGCCGGTCGACTTCATTCCGCTGGCCGAGGAAACCGGCCTGATCGTGCCGCTGTCCGAATGGGCGCTGCGCGAGGCGGCGCGCCAGGCGCGCATCTGGTCGGTGGCTTTCGGTTTTGCCGATTCAATCGCGGTCAACCTGCCGTCGCGGCTGTTCGAGCGCAGCGATCTGGTCGAGCACATCCATCAGTCGGTCAACCTGTACGGCGTTCCGCACCGCGCGATCCAGCTCGAAATCACCGAAACCGGGCTGATGAAGGACTTGCAAAACGTCATTCCGGCGCTGCACCGGCTCAACGAGATCGGCGTCGAAATCGCCATTGACGACTTTGGCACCGGCTACTCGTCGCTGGCCTACCTGACCACGCTGCCGATTTCCGAGCTGAAGATCGACCGCAGCTTTGTGCGCGACCTGGGCATCACCCCGCAAAGCTCGGCGGTGGTCACCGCCATCATTGCGCTGGCGCGTTCGCTCGGCCTGCGGGTGATTGCAGAGGGCGTGGAGAACCTGCGCCAGATGGAGGTGCTGCATCGGCTGGGCTGCGGCGTGATGCAGGGTTACCTGTTCAGCCGACCCATACCACCCGACGATTTGACGCATTGGCTGCACAACACCGTGTTGCCGCGCAAGGCGCCGTGGATCGTGCAGGCGGGAGCCGATGCGCACGAGTTGCAGCCGCCGGGTGACGTCGGCAGTGGTCGGCGCTTCTGAAGTTTGCTGCCGGGCGGCCGAAAACACGGTCGCAAGCCAGTGGCTGAGCCGGATGCCGCGCTTGACCGCTCCCACCGCGCCGAACGCACGCTGAACGCGCGCCGGTCGCACTTCCCGTGCCAGCCGCGCGGCCGCGCTGGGGGCCAATTGGCGCGCGAATCCGCTGGCATCCACCACCACAGGGCGCGTCTGCCCCACTTGAACCGGGCCACCTGCGATGACCGACTCCACCACCGTTGCCGCTTCGCCGGCCCAACTGGCCAAGGGTGCACTGCGCCGGCTGGCGATGGCCAAGCTGGAGCCCACGCCGGCCAACTTCGCCCGCGCGTTTGCCGAAGAGGCCGGTGACCCGCACGCCGCCGCGGTCGGCCTGCCACCGCGCATGCGCGCTGGTGTCGAGCGCCTGGTCGCCCGCTGCAGCGACGACCCACAACTGCGCAGCGAACTGGTCAGCGCGGTGATGGACGGCCGCCACGACGAACTGCAGCGCGGCCTGGAGCGCGGCGCCGCCGCGGCGGCCGGGCAGGGCCAGGCCTGGGCGCAATTGATCGACCGCCTGGCCCGCGGCCTGGAACGCGGTGGCCGCAACTGGACCGCCGCGCGCAAAAAGGACAGCCTTCAGCGCGTGCTCGACGGCAGCCGCAGCGACGCACAGCGCATGCTCGCCCGCCTGCGCCAGTTGATGAACACCTGGGAAGCCGACACGCCCGACGAGCCGGTCGAGCACGGCCAGAGCGCGGCGATGCCATTGCACAGCACTGGCTTTGGTGCGCTGGATGCACCGCCTGCAACGGCGCGTGCGCCAGCGGCGGCTGCCGGCGCCGCGCCGCGGATCATCGACGACTTGCAGACCACGCTGCGCAGCGGTTTGCCGGCCGACGAGCCGCGCGCGCGCGAACTGGCCGACGAGTTGCAGCAGTTGGCCGGCCGCATCCAGCGCGACGGCGCCAGCGCCGAGGTGGCCGAGGCGGTGGCCGACGTCTGCCGCCGCGTGCAGCGGCTGTTCGGCCTGCGCCACGAACTGGTCGACGAGTTGATGGCCTTGTGCCGCTCGCTCACCGACGGCCTGACCGAGCTGGCCGAGGACGGCAGTTGGGCGCAGGGCCAAAGCCAAAGCCTGCGCCAGCGGCTGGACGAAGCCAGCGGCGCACGCGCGGTGCGCGCCGCGCGCGAGCTGTTGACCGACACCCGCCAGCGCCAGGCCAGCCTGCAGGTGCAGCGCGCCGAAGCGCGCGACGCGCTCAAGCAGGTGATTCAGAAGGTGCTCAGCGAGCTGGGCGAGCTGGACGCGGCAACCGGCCGCTTCAACCACCAGGTCGAAGCCTATGCCGACCATGTACGGTCGGCCGATTCGCTTGAAGCGCTGACCGAGGTGGTGCGGCAAATGGTCAGCGACAGCCAGGCGGTGCACGCGGTGGTGGCCACCGCGCGCGACCGACTGGCGGTCGAGCACGCGCGCGCGGCCGAGATGGAGGCCAAGGTGCGCGCGCTGGAAGGCGAGCTGCGCAAGCTGTCGGACGAAGTCGGCACCGACGCGCTGACCCAGGTCGCCAACCGGCGCGGGCTGGCCAAGGTGTTTGAGGCCGAGTGCGCGCGTGTGCAAGGTGAAGACGCGGCCGCGGCGCCGCTGGCGGTGGGACTGCTCGATATCGACAACTTCAAGAAGTTGAACGATTCACTTGGCCATGCCGCCGGTGACGAGGCCTTGAAGAACCTTGCCGCGCGCGTCAAAGACTGGCTGCGCCCGATCGACCATGTCGCGCGCTTCGGCGGCGAGGAGTTCGTCGTCCTGCTGCCGGCCACGCCGGTCGAGGACGCTCAGCAACGGCTGACCAAACTGCAGCGGCAGATGAGCGCGAGTCTTTTCATGCACGACGGCAAGGAGGTGTTCGTCACCTTTTCGGCCGGTGTCACCGCCTGGCGTCCGGGCGAGGCGCTGGAGCAGGCCCTGGCGCGCGCCGACGAAGGCTTGTACGAGGCCAAGCGCAGCGGCAAGAACCGCACCTGCGTCGCTTGATTCGCGCCAAAGTTTGAACCTAGTGCAGTGTTCGATGCTATGCAGCACATAAAACCGCGCCTTTGCCGCCCTGGCGTCGTTGCGAATCCTCGCGATACCACTGGGTATCGCTGCGGTTCGCGCCTAGCCAGGACGACAAATCCATCGGTTTTATAAGTGCCGCACAGCATCGAACACTGCACTAGCGCGCCCAGGCGTGCTTGGTCCGC
>WBZS01000663.1_pt1 | contig 37715 bp, 24 predicted proteins | sample 5204201 | NCBI WGS metagenome assembly WBZS01 (sample SAMN12344357, study PRJNA552823) | activated sludge metagenome | biome: Activated sludge suspended growth; feature: Nitrification reactor; material: Wastewater; isolation source: activated sludge from nitrification reactor of wastewater...
ACAAATATGAACCAGAAAAAGGCCCCGAGGGGCCAAAATAGTGAAGCGCAGCAAGGACTTGCAGTCGACGGCGCGAGGGGGGTGGGCAGGAACTTCAGTTTAGGGTGTTGGGTGTGCAAAGTCGTTGTATTGACAAGGAGCCTTGATTCATGCGTATCCCCACTTCCCCCGTTCAAAGCCGTCGCCCACTCAACGCCACCGCGGGCGTGCTGCGCGCCAGTGTGCTGGCGTTGGCGGTCGGCGCCTCCGGGCTGACCGGCTGCGCCAATATGAGCGAGCGTGAGCAAGCCACCGCCAAGGGCGCCGGCATCGGCGCGGTGGCCGGCGCGGTGCTCAGTTCGGTCACCGGTGGCAAGGCCGGCACCGGCGCGGTGGTTGGCGGCGCGGTCGGCGCGGTGGCCGGCAACCTGTGGTCCAAGCGTATGGAAGACAAACGCCATGCGATGGAACAGGCCACCAAGGGCACCGGTGTCGCGGTCGAGCGCACCGCGGGCAACGAGCTGAAGGTCAATGTGCCGAGCGACGTGTCGTTTGATACCGGCAGCGCGGTCATCACGACCAAGATGCGCCCGGTGCTGGACCAGTTTGCCAGCGGCCTGGACCGCAGCATGCAGGTGCGGGTGATCGGCCACACCGATTCCACCGGCAGCGACGCGATCAACGACCCGCTGTCGCGCCAACGCGCCACCAGCGTGCGTGACTACCTCTCCGCGCGCGGCGTGGCCGCCAGCAACATCGCCACCGATGGCGTCGGCTCGCGCCAGCCGGTGGCCGACAACGGCACCGATTCCGGTCGGGCGCAAAACCGTCGGGTCGAGATTTTCCTTGCCGACAAGGCGGCGCCGGCGTCCTGACGGACTTCAGCCGGCGGGCAACCTAAGCCCTGCCGGCAAGTCGTCCAGCGATTGCCCTCCTTGCGCCAGCAGCGCCTGCAGCGCTGGCAGCAGCGGCCCGAGGCGCTCATCGAGCGCGTCGCGCAGCGTGTCGACCACGACTTGCGTGGCGCGCTCGATCTCGATGTTCAGCGCATCGCCCTCGCGCTTGTCGCCAAAAGTGGTCATGCGCAGCGTTTCGGGGATCAGCCAGACCTCGAACCAGCCGGCTTGCCGGTCGGCTTCGGCCACCGTCAGGCTGGCGCCATTGACCGCGATATAGCCCTTGGCGAACACGTAGCGCCGGTGGCTGGCCGGCACCTCGACGCGCAAGACGTGGTTGTTTTCCGGGCGTCGCACCGAAATCAGCCGCGCCAGGCAGTCGACATGGCCGCTGATCGGGTGACCGCCAATCTCGGCGCCATCGCGGGCCGCGCGTTCGACGTTCAGCCGGCTGCCCACGTGCAGCGTGGCCAGCGTGGTCAGCCCCAGGCTCTGTTGCATCACGTCAAAGGTCGCACGATTTTCGGCCGGCAACGAGGTCACGGTCAGGCATACGCCGTCGCAGGCGACCGAGGCGCCGATTTCCAGTCCGGCTGAAAAACCCGCCGGCAGCGCCAGCTCAATGCTGCGCAGCCCGGCACGGTCGACCAGCGACGCCACCGTCGCCACGCCTTGAACAATGCCGGTGAACATCTGCTTTCCTTATGTCGTGAATCGGTGCCCGTCCAATGAGGTTACCAGCGCCGTTTGCCGCCACCCGGCGGTGGCCACAACCGTAAACTCGCCCGGTGGACATTCATCAAATGCAGGTGCGGTTCGACCCGCATGCCGACCGCATCCTGTGGCAGTTGCGGACCAAGAGCGACGAAATGTTTGCCGTCTGGCTGACACGGCGCATGGTGCGCCAGCTTTGGCGGCCGTTTCAGGACCTGGTCGGCCAGGCCGCGTTGCCACGCACGCCCACCGCGGCGTCGGTCATGCCGGAAGCGCGTGAAATGATGGCCCAGACCGCGCGTCTAAGGCCGCTGCCGGGCGCCGATTTTCAAGCCCCGTTCAAGCAGGAGGCGGCCACCAAGCCGCTCGGCCCTGAGCCGCTGCTGCCGGCGGCCATTGACCTGGGCCCGGGCAACCAAGGCAGCGGCCTGGCGATACGGCTGCGCGAGCCGGCCGGCCGCAGCATGTCGCTGCAGCTCAATGCCGACTTGGCCACCGCGCTGTGGCGGCTGCTGGAAAAAGCGGTGCAGGACGCCGACTGGGGCGTGGTTACCGCGGCAGCGCCGGCGGCGCCCACGCCCAGTGGTGGCCCGCCGCGGGTGCTGAACTGATTGCCCGCCAGTAAGGCCAAGCGCCGGCCGGCCAAGACCGGCGCTCGGTGCCAGGCCTATTGGTAGTGGCCGTGGCGCTCCAGCACCTCGATCTTGTAGCCGTCGGGGTCCTGGATGAAGAAAAAGCGCGCCAGCAGCTCGTCGCCGCGCTTGAACTCCTTGACCTCGGCCGGCGTGTAGCCCTTGTCGACCAGCGCGGCCCGCGCCGCGGCCGCGTCGGGCACCACCACCGCGATGTGGCCGTAGCCGGTGCCGTGGGTATAGGGCTCGGTGCGGCCGTGGTTGTGGGTCAGCTCGATTTCGAAGTCGTCTTCCTCGTTGCGCAGGTAGACCAGCGTGAAGTCGGGGAAGTCCAGCCGGTGGCTGGGCTTCATGTTCATCAGGTCGGCATAAAAGCGCAGCGATTGGTCAAGATCCAGCACGCGGATCATCGTGTGAATGGCTTTGGGCATGGTGCAACGGGAAGTCCCAAACAAGTAAAGAAACGGGTCAGGTGCCGGTCAGGTGCCGACCAACGCAACAGCCAGCCAGTCCGCGGACATTCAAGCCAGACGCGACAGCGCCACCAGCCGCGGGGTCGGCGCGTCATTGGCGTTTTTTGGTGGCACCGCCGACGCTTGGGCTAAGGCACCGGCGGCCGCGTGATCGGTCGCGCGCTCGGCATGGACCAGCTTGCGGCGCAGGTAGCGCATGCCGGTCACGCGCAAGAAAGACGCGAAATTCGGCACCTCGCCGCGGTGCGCCAGGATTTCGTCGTGGAACTGCACGATCAGCGCATTGGTGGTGCAGCCCTCTTCCTCGGCCATCTCGGCCAGGATGTCCCAGACCATGTTCTCCAGGCGGATGCTGGTCAGCACACCGTGGATGCGGATGGTGCGCGAGCGCTGCTCGTACTGGATCGGGTCGGCCTTGACGAAGTATTCGCACATGCGGCGCCTCCTGCCCGGGGTGGTGGCGGGGTCAAAGTTCGCGTCGGCCCATGCGCTGCGCGATGTGGTCGGCCTGCCGAATGGCCAGCGCGACGATGGTCAGCGTCGGGTTTTCGGCGCCGCCGGTGGTGAACTGGCTGCCGTCGGAGATGTAGAGGTTGTTCACGTCGTGGGTCTGGCCCCAGGCGTTGCACACGCTGTCCTTGGCCGACGCGCCCATGCGACAAGTGCCCAGGTTGTGCGTCGACGGGTAAGGCGGGGTGCGGAAGGTGCGGATCGCGCCGGCCGCCTTGTACACCTTCTCGCCCTGGCTGAAGGCGTGGTTGCGCATCGCGATGTCGTTGGCGTGGTCGTCGAAATGCACGTTCGGCGCCGGGTTGCCCCACTGGTCCTTGACGTCCTTGTTCAGCGTGATGCGGTTGCCGGCGCGCGGCATGTCCTCGCCGACCAGCCACATGCCGGCGGTGTGGGTGTAGTGGTCCATCCACCAGGCGAACTCGTCGCCCCAGGCGCCGGGGTCAAGAAAGGCGGCCATGAACGGAATGCCCAGCGACAGCGTCTCCATCTCGTAGCCGCCGGCAAAGCCGCGTCTGGTGTTGTTGACCGCCTCGTCGCGGATGATGCCGGCCATCGTCGTGCCGCGGTACATGTGCACCGGCTGCTTGAACACCGCGTAGACCGAGCCGGTCATGTGGCGCATGTAATTGCGGCCGACCTCGCCGGACGAATTGGCCAGCCCGTCGGGGAACCTGGACGACGCCGACATCAAAAGCAGACGCGGCGTTTCGATCGAATTGCCGGCCACGCAGACCACGCGCGCCTTTTGCCGCTGTTCGGCGCCGGCCTTGTCGCGGTAGACCACCGCGCTGGCCTTGCCGGCGTCGTCGTGCTCAATGCGCACCACGTGCGACTGCGGCCGCAGGTCGAGGTTGCCGGTGGCCTCGGCCTTGGGAATTTCGGTGTACAGCGTTGACCACTTGGCGCCGCTCTTGCAGCCCTGGAAGCAAAAGCCGATCTGCCAGCAACTGTTGCGGCCGTCGCGCGGCCGGCTGTTGATCGCCATGTTGCCGGTGTGCACTTCCTTGTAGCCCAGCTTCTTGGCGCCGGCGTGCATTACCTTGTAGTTGTTGTTGCCCGGCAGGCCGGGAATGCCGTTGGTGCGGGTGACGCCCATCTTGTCTTCGGCGCGCGCGTACCAGGGTTCCATCTCGGCCAGGGTCAGCGGCCAATCCATCAATGAGGCACCGGCAATCTCGCCATAGGTGCTGCGGGCGCGGAACTCGTGGTTCTGGAAGCGCAGCGAGGCGCCGGCCCAGTGCGTGGTGGTGCCGCCGACCGTCTTGCAAATCCACGCCGGCAGGCCGGCGAAGTCCTTCGCCACGCGCCAGTTGCCCGAGGTGGTGCGTGCATCGAGCCAGGCGAGCTGGCTGAACGACTTCCACTCGTCGTTGATGAAGGAGGCCGAGCTTTGCCGCGCGCCGGCTTCAAGCACGATGACCTTGATGCCCTTTTGGCACAGTTCGTTGGCCAGCGTGCCGCCGCCGGCGCCTGAGCCGATGATGACGACCGCCGAGTCGTCGTTGAAATCAATGGTGGCCATGGGGTTGTCTCCTGGCTGCTTTTATCGGGTGGCGAACGTCAGCTGCGCTGGTAGGGCGGCGGGCTGGCTTCTGCGTCGGGGCTGGGCAGCCACTTCAGGTCCTGGAAGCCGCGTGACAGATAGCCGCCTTTGTCCCACGACGCACCCGGGTAGCCGAACACCTTGTAGGCCATGTCGTTGTCGTACAGCGAGGTGATGCACTTGCCGCGCACGGTGGCGAAAAACGGCGTGCCTTCCAGCGACTTGACCGCGCTGCGCTGGCGCGCGGCCGAGGCGCCGGCAAAGCGCCCGCCGGCGGCCTTGTCAAGTGCGGCGATGCCGCTGCGCAGCAGGTCGGCGGCCTTGGCGTCGGCCGAGGCGGCGGCGTCCAGGTCCTTGGCCAGCAGCGCGTAGACCGCATCGGGCAGGCGCTTGTGCGGAAACAGCACGCGGCCCATCTTCAGGATCGCCTGGCCCTCGGCTTGGCTCAGCGTCTTCAACTCCACCGCCCAGGCGCGCGACGGCGCCAGCGCCAGCAGCGGGCTGCCGAGTGCCAGCGTGCCAATCAGCACGCCCGAGCCTTTGAGAAATTCACGCCGCACCAGCGGCAGGTTGAGCTTGGGCACCTCGCCCGAAGGCTCGTCGCAACCCCCGCCGGCGGTGGCGGAAGTGGCGCGGTGGATGGCGATCACGCGCATGGTTGTCTCCTGGCTTGGACTGCAGGCGCTGCGCCGCTTGGTGCAAGGGCGTGTCGGCGGCGGCGCGGTGTTGTGGGTGCCAAAGCAGTGTGGCACCCCAGACGCGGCGCAAGGTGATAGATGGCTACTTACCGGGTTTGGCCTGACTTCGCGGCACCCGGTGCGCTGGCGTGGGCACCGGCGGACGAGCCACGCGTCCCGATAATCCGCCGCGATGAGCCGTGCCGCCAGCGCCCCGATCCGCGAACTGCCCGACGAGTTGATCAGCCAGATCGCCGCCGGCGAAGTGGTCGACCGACCGGCGGCGGCGGTGCGCGAACTGGTCGACAACGCGCTCGACGCCGGCGCGACCCAGGTCACCGTGCGGCTGGCGGCCGGCGGCGTGCGCGCGATCAGCGTCGAGGACGACGGCGAAGGCATTGCGCGCGAGCAATTGGCGCTGGCGATCAAGCGCCACGCGACCAGCAAGATCGCCTCGCTGGTCGACCTGGAAGCGGTGGCGACGATGGGTTTTCGCGGCGAGGCGCTGGCCGCGCTGGCCTCGGTCGCCGAGCTGGCCATCGCCAGCCGCACCGACGACGGCGCGCACGCCTGGCGGCTTGATGCGCGCAGCGGCGAGATGGCGCCGGCGGCGCGCGCGCGCGGCACCACGGTCGAGGTGCGCGAGCTGTTTTTTGCCACCCCGGCGCGGCGCAAATTCCTCAAGAGCGACGCCACCGAGCTGGCGCATTGCGTGGAGGCGGTGCGCCGCCACGCGCTGGTGCGCCCGGACGTGGCGTTTGCGGTCTGGCACGACGGCAAGCTGCTCGCGCAATGGCGCGCCACCGACGCCGGGCGCCGCATCGCCGACGTGCTGGGCGAAGACTTCATCGCGCAAAGCCGCGCGCTGCCGCCGCCCGCCGCCGCCGACCCGACGCCAGGCCACGCCGGGCTGCGGCTGGCCGGGCGCGTCGGCCTGCCCGACGCGGCACGCGCGCGCGCCGACTTGCAGTACGTCTACGTCAACGGCCGCTATGTGCGCGACCGCCAGGTGGCGCATGGCGCGCGCGCGGCCTACGACGACGTGCTGCACGGCCAGCGCCAGCCCAGCTATGTGCTGATGCTGGAGATCGACCCGCTGCGCGTGGACGTCAACGTCCACCCGGCCAAGGCCGAGGTGCGCTTTCGCGATGGCCGCGAAGTGCACCAGGCGGTGCGCCGGGCGGTCGAGGCCGCGCTGGCGCCGTCGCGCGCGGCCGCCGCTGGCGCGGCGCCAGCCATAGGCGGCGGCGCGGCCAGCGCCAGCGCCGCAGGGCCAGCCGCGCCGCCGGCGGCAGGGTCTGCCGGCCCGGCAGCGCCGCCAGCACCCGCGCCGCAGGCGCCGCGCGTGGCCGCGCCCGCCCCCGCCTGGCGCCCGCCCCCGCCCGGCACGCAGCAGCTGCTGTCGCTGCGCGACGTCGCCACGCTGTACGCCGGCGAGGACAGCACGCGCCTGGACGCCTGGACCCGCGGCGCCGCGCCGCCGCCCGCACCCGCCGCGGCCACCGAATCAGTGCCAGAAACCTCGCCGAAACCTGCCACGCCGCCGGCCGACGACGCCTGGCCGCTGGGCCGCGCGCTGGCACAGTTGGCCGGCGCCTACGTGCTGGCCGAAAACCGCGCCGGGCTGGTGCTGGTCGACATGCACGCCGCGCACGAGCGCGTGCTGTACGAGCGGCTCAAGGCCGCCTGGCATGCCGAGCACCTGCCGGCGCAGCCGCTGCTGCTGCCGGCCACCTTTGCCGCCACGCCGGCCGAGCAGGCCTGCGCCGCCGAGCATGCCGACGCGCTGGCCGCGCTGGGGCTGGACGTGGCGCCGCTGTCGCCCGGCGTGCTGGCGGTGCGCGCCCGCCCGGCGGCGCTGCCCGACGCCGACCCGGTGGCGCTGGCGCGCGCGGTGCTGGCCGAGCTGGCCGAGCACGGCGCCAGCCACACGGTGCAGCGCGCCCGCGACGACTTGCTCGCCACGCTGGCCTGCCACGGCGCGGTGCGCGCCAACCGCGCGCTCAGCCTGGCCGAAATGAACGCCCTGCTGCGCGAAATGGAGCGCACCGAACGCGCCGACCAGTGCAACCACGGCCGGCCAACCTGGCGCCAGTTGACGCTGAAAGACCTCGACACGCTGTTCCTGCGCGGGCGGTAATTGGCGCGGCCGTGACAATCGGCGTTTCGCCTTGCCGTTTGCCATGGTCACGCCCGCCCCCGCCCCGCACCCCGACGGCATTCGCCTGTCCAAGCTGATCACCGAGCGCGGGCTGGCGTCGCGGCGCGAGGCCGACGAGTGGATCGCCGCCGGCTGGGTGCGCGTCAACGGCGCGGCGGCGGTGCTGGGCCAGCGCGTGCAGCCCGACGTGGCAATCGACATCGACCCGCTGGCCAAGCGCCAGCAGGCGCAGCGCGTCACGATATTGCTGCACAAGCCGGTCGGCTATGTCTCGGGCCAGGCCGAGGACGGCTACCCGCCGGCGGTGGTGCTGGTGACCAACGCCAACCGCTGGTCGCAGGACCGCACGCCGCTGCCGCTGCACCCCGGCCACCTGCGGGCGTTGGCGCCGGCCGGCCGGCTGGACATCGATTCGACCGGCCTGCTGGTGCTGACCCAGGACGGCCGCATCGCCAAGCAGTTGATCGGCGACCTCGACGAAGCCGGCCGCATCGAAAAAGAGTACCTGGTGCGCGTGCGCCACCTGCGCCCCGGGCCACTGCCGCCCGAGCAGTTCGCGCTGCTGCGCCATGGCCTGTGGCTGGACGGCCGGCCGCTGCGCCCGGCGCAGGTGAGCTGGGCCAACGAGGACCAGTTGCGCGTGGTGCTGCGCGAGGGCCGCAAGCGCCAGATCCGCCGCATGTGCGAGGCGGTCGGCCTGCAGGTGCTGGGGCTGAAGCGGGTGCGCATAGGCAGCGTCGTGCTCGGCAAGCTGCCGCCCGGGCAATGGCGCTGGCTGGCCGCCGGCGAGCGTTTTTGACCGCGCAGGCGTGGACGCGCAGACAGGCCCGACGGTGAACGACCCCCTGCCCCGCGTGCCGGCCCCGGCCACGCCGCTGGCCGCGGCCGCCGCAGTGCCCGCGCCGGGCCTGGCCGCGGCGGCCGACGCAGTGCCTGACGCGGCGCGGCCAGCGCCGGCGTTGTCGCCCGGCTTTGCCGCGGTGGTGCTGGGGATGTTGCTTGGCCTGCAGCCGATCACCACCGACGTCATGCTGCCGGCGCTGCCGGCGCTGGCCGCCGACCTGCACGCGCCGATGGCGCCGGTGCAGATGACGATGTCGGTGCTGATGCTGGCCTTTGGCCTCGCGCAACTGGTCTGGGGGCCGGTGGCCGACCGTTATGGCCGCCGGCCGGTGTTGCTGGCCGGGCTGTCCCTTTACGCACTGGCCGGGCTGGCGGCGGCGGCCGCAGGCGCGGTCGGCGCGGTGGTCGCCTGGCGCGCGCTGCAGGGCGCGGCGCTGGCGGCGGCGGTGGTCAGCGCGCGGGCAATGGTGCGCGACCTGTACCCGCCGCAGCAAGGCGCGATGGTGATGGCGCGGGCGATGAGCGCGCTGGGCGTGCTGGCGATTGCCAGCCCGCTGGTCGGCGGCCTGCTGGTGGCGGCGTTCGGCTGGCGCGCCGCGCCGACCGCGATGGCGGTGTTCGGCATCGCGCTCGGCCTGTTCATCGCCCGCCGCGTGCCCGAGACCGCGCCGCTGGTGGAAGGCCGCCGCGTCAGCGTAGGCGCGTTGCGCCAGCAACTGGCGGCCATCTTCCGCCACCCGGCGTTTCGCGCCTGGGCGCTGCTGGTGACCTGTTCCTACGCCGGGTTGTTCATTTTTCTGGCCAGCTCGGCCTTTGTGCTGATCCGCGTGCTCGGCCTGCCGACCGCGCTCGCCGGCATGGTCATCTCGACCTGCTCGGTGGCCTATATCCTGGGCACGCTGCTGTGCCGGCGCTGGATCGCGCGCCACGGGCTGGTCGGCACGGTCAGCCGCGGCGCGCTGGTCTCGCTGGCGGCATTTGTCGCGCTGCTGCTGCTGGCCATCACCGACGCGCGCCATGTGCTGGCGGTGATGCTGCCGTGCTGGCTGTACAGCATGGCGCACGGCATCCACATGCCGGCCGGCCAGGCCGGCGCGGTGGCGCCGTTTCCACACGCCGCCGGGCTGGCCTCGGCGCTGGCCGGTTTCATGCTCGCCACCGGCGCGTTCTTCATCGGCTTGTGGCTGGGCCAGGCGCTGGACGACAGCGTGCGCCCGGTGGCCCTGGGCATGGCCTGCGCCGCCGGCGCCACCGCGCTGACCGCGCTGACGCTGGTGCGACGCCATGGCGCTGGCATGCGCTGATGTGCGCACGAACAATGAATTAGCCCCAAGTCCGCCGCACGCCGTGTCTATTTCATCGTTCATGCCCCGCGCCAGCGCGGCGGTTCTTCGTTCATCCGCGGCGTGACCCCACGCACGCTGGCCATCGTTGGTCCGACGGCGTCGGGCAAGAGCGCGCTGGCCGCGGCGCTGGCGGCGCGCTGGCCAGTGGAGATCGTCAGCGTCGACTCGGCGCAGGTCTACCGCGGCATGGACATCGGCACCGCCAAGCCCAGCCTGGCCGAACGCGCTGCCGTGCCGCACCATCTGGTCGACATCCTGGACCCGGCCGAGGCCTATTCGGCGGCGCGCTTTGCCGCCGACGCCCGGGCGCTGATCGGCCAGATCCACGGCCGCGGCCGGCATGCGCTGCTGGTCGGCGGCACCATGCTCTACATCAAGGCGCTGGTCGACGGGCTGTCGGCGCTGCCGCCGGCCGACCCGGCGCTGCGCACCGAGATCGACGAACGCGCCGCGCGCCTGGGCTGGCCAGCGCTGCACGCCGAGCTGGCGCGGGTCGACCCGCCAACCGCCGCTCGCCTGCCGCCGCACGACGCGCAACGCATCCAGCGCGCGCTGGAGGTCTGGCAACTCAGCGGCCAGCCGCTGTCGGCGCTGCACGCGCAAAGCCGGCAAGCCGGGCTGGCGCTGCCGCTTTTGTCGCTGGAGCCGGCCGACCGCGGCTGGCTGCATGCGCGCATCGCCGAGCGCTTTGACGCCATGCTGGCTGCCGGGCTGGTGGACGAAGTGCGCCGGCTGCGCGCGCGCGGCGACCTGCACGCCGCGCTGCCGTCAATGCGGTCGGTCGGCTACCGCCAGGCCTGGGCGGCGCTTGCGGCCGGCAACCTGGGCGCGCTGCGCGACCAGGGCATCGCCGCCACCCGGCAGTTGGCCAAGCGGCAAATGACCTGGCTGCGCGGCATGGTGCGCGACGTGGTGGCCTGCGACGGCGCCGCGCCGCTGGCCAGGGCGCTGGAGCGGGCATCAAGGGTGCTTGACGCGGGAAACGGCGTTGGCTAACCAGCGAGCTGCATTGCTGGCCAACCGGCGGCGTGCAGGCCGCTGCGGCCACACGCCGGTCAGGTACCGGCGCTTCACCGCAGCGTCAGTGCCGGATGGGCGCCGCTTCGGCCTAGTCAATCAACGCCTTGTACGGAACATATTTGCTGCGGCCTCCGATCACCGGCAATTTCAGCGAGATCGCGTTGGCGAACTTGCCTTTTTTTCCTTGCTGGCTGCCGCGCAGCGACACCAATTGAAATTCGCCCGTGTCGTCGATGCGGGCTTGGCTCAGCGCCACGCCGTTACCGGTTTGGATCGGGCGCGATGGATCCAACGCTTCGCCGGTCTTGGGATCCTTGACGATCTTGAACCGAATCACCACCTCACGCTGCGTTTGGCTGGCGACTTCAGGCACGCAACGCTCGGTCACGCGCGGGATGTTGGGTTGCACACGGCATTCATTGGTCGTCGGGCCCTTGCCAGGGCAGCAGCACGTGCGGCATAGATCGGGGCGCGTCAACGTACAGCTCACCTTGGACAAGTCAAGCTCGGGCAGCGTGAACGCCGCCCACGACGGCGCCGGAGCGGCCGCCAGCGCCTGCAATACGGCGCCGGTCACGGCGGCGCGCGAAATCCAACCTGTTGACATATCGAACCTCCTGACAAAAAACGTTGATTTCTTACAGCACGACAGGCACCGCTTGCCAATCGACTTTGTCATCGGCCTGGCGCAGCTGGCGTGCCAGCCGGGCGGCGTCGGGCAGCCAATCGAGCAGGCGTTGCAGCCTGTCGGCCACTGCGCGTCGTTGCTGCGGCGACCAGCGGGTCGGGCCTTCGGCCAGCGCCAGATAGGCCTGGGCCGCGGCACTGAACGGATGCTCGTCGTCAAAACTCGCGGACAGCGCGTTTGCTGCGCTGCGCCACACCGCCGTGGCCTGTTCGGGCTGCTGTTGCCGCGCCAGAGCCAGGCCTAGCAGCACGCGCGTGACGGCAACGTTGGGATGCTTCTCACGGTAGCGGCGGGCAAAGTTGGCCTCTGCGGCACGCAGCACCGCCAGCGCTTCGACATCGCGGTGCTGGCGCAGCAACGCCTCGCCGAGCAGTCGGCGACGCGGGTCGGCGCCAATGCTCGGGTCCGCACCTTCGCGTTCTGCGTCTTTCACCAGCGCCTCGAAGTACGTCACCGCGGACGCCTGGCCCCGGTACATCGCGATGCGGCCGGCGTAGTCGTCGGCCAGCCCGCGCGCCCAGGCGAACGACGCGTCATCGCCAGCGGCTGCATGCACCCGGTCAATCCAGGCCTGTGCATCGCCAAAGCGGCCCTGCCGCACCAGCGCCTGCACCATTTCGGTGGCCACCTTCAGGCTGTAGATGTGGCGCTCGCCCACTCGCGCTGAAAAGTGGCGCCACAGCGGGTGCAGCATCGCCTCGGCCTCGGCATGGCGGCCGGCGCGGTTTTCAACCATCGCCAAATCGTTGCCGACCACCGCGCCGTCGACCATGCCGGCCGAGCCGCGTTGCTGCTGTATGGCCAGCGCCTTTTGAAGTTGCTCGCGCGCCAGCTTCAGATTGCCCAGCCGCAGGCTGACCACGCCGCGGTCCTGGGCCGCGCGCGCTGACCATTCCAGATCCTTGGGCTGCAGCGCATCCAGCGCCGACTGCCCCGTCTGCAGGATTCGCGCCGCGTCGTCCAGGCTGCCCCAGAACAATTGCCGTTCACCGCGCAGCAACTCGGCCTGCAGGCGAACGGTATCGAGCGCCGCATCGCCTTCCACCGGCGCATTGGGCAGCCGCTTCAGGGCCAGCGCGGCTTCCTCGGGCTTGCCTGCACCCAACAGGCAGTCGGCGACCTGCAGTCGCGCCTGCGCGGCGGCCAGCGTGTCCTGGTCGGCATCGGCCAAATCGGCAGACCGCGTGTAGGCGGCAACCGCCTTGTCCCAGGCGCCGATGGACTGGTACATGCGCGCCACGCGCATCAGCACCAGCCGGCGCTGCGCCGGCGCCAGCTTGACCGTCACCGCGCCGTCGAGGTACGCACTGGCGCGGTCCAGCAGTTCTTCTGCCGTGAATTGCCGCGTCGCCGCCACATCAGGGCTCATGCCGTCAAGCAGGCTGGCGATCAGCCCGTCGACCGCCTCTGCCTGCGACTGGCTTTGCTGCGCCGCGCGCTGCTGCTGCCAGGCCTGTACGCCGAGCACCGTGGCCGCGGCAAGACCGATCGCGGCGACTGCCACCGGCACGCGCTGGCGGCGCACGAACAGCCCGCCGCGGCGCGCCAGGCTGGGCGGCCGGGCCAGGATGGGGCGCAACGCCAGCCAGCGCGACACATCGTCGGCAAACGCCGCCGCCGAGGCGTAGCGCGCCGCCGGCTGCGCCTCGACCGCTTTGGCAACGATGGTGTCCAGGTCACCGCGAAGGGTGCGGCGCAGTCCGTCTTGGTCGGTGCCGCGGGCCTGGGCAATCGCTGTCCACGACGGCTCCGGGGCCTGGCCATCCACGCCTACGCCCAGGCCAACCACCGACGACATCTTCGGCGCGCCTTGCTGCAGCCAATCCGCCAGCGCCAGCGCTGTCGGCGCCAGGTCGGCGCGCGCCGAACGCCCGGCCAGCAGTTCAAACAGCAACAGGCCCAGCGCGTAGATGTCGGTGGCGGTGGAAATCGCCGCGCCGGTGACTTGCTCGGGCGCGGCGCAGCGCAGCGTCATCTCGCACGGCAACTCGCGCGTCAGGTCGGGCGACTCACGCCCGCCATGGTCGTCAATCAGCTTGGCAATGCCGAAGTCGAGCAGCCGCACCTGGCCGGCTTCGTCGACCAGCACGTTACTGGACTTGATGTCGCGGTGCACCACCAGGTGCCGGTGCACGCAGTCGACCGCTTGCAGCAGCTGCAAAAACGCTGCCATGCGCTCGCGCAGCGTCCAGCGGCGCTGGTCGGCGGCATCGGTGATCGGTGCGCCAGCGACGTACTCCATCACGATGTAGGGCCGCCCCGACGGCGTCAGCCCGGTGTTGTACAGCCGGGCCACGTGCGGGTGCTCGATGCGCGCGAGCACGCTGCGCTCGCGACAAAAGCGCTCGATCTGGTGCGCACGCAACTGCAGCGTCGGGAACTTGATCGCCTCGCGGCGCAGGTCGTCGCTGCGTTCGGCCAGCCAGACCTCGGCCATGCCGCCGCTGCCCAGCAGACTGAGTAGCCGGTGCTCGCCGATTTGCGCGCCGGCGCGCACCTCATCTACCTGCAGGCGAGGCTGCGGCAGCATGCCGGTGGCGCTTTGGCTGGCCAGCCACAAGCGCTGCACCGCCGCCTGCACCGACGCGGTTTGACCGGACAGCTCCAGCCAGACCGTTTGCTGGCGGTCGGCATCACCGGCCTCCAGCAAACGCTCCAGCCAATGCAGCGCGGCGTCGTCGGTCAAGTTCATGCAGTACCCAATTGGTCAACCAAAAAGGCCTTGGCCAGCGCCCAGTCGCGGCGCACGGTGGATTCATCCAGCGCCAGCGCCTGCGCGATCTGCGACACCTCCTGCCCGCACACCGCGCGCAACTCGGCCACCAGCAGCAGCCGCGGGTGGCGCTGGCCCAGCAGCTCCAGCGCCTGGTTCAGCGCCAGCCACTGCTCGGGCGTGCCGGTGCCGACATCGGAGACTGCGGCGCCTGCGGTCAGCGGCAGCAGTTCGGCATGGCGCTTTTGCGTCATCCGCTGGCGCGCCATGTCCACCAGCAGCGAACGCATTGCCCGGCAGGCGTAGGCCAGGAATTGGCTCTGGGTGGGAAACGAGGTCTCGCTGCCCTGCATCGACAAAAACAACTCGTGGACCAATGTGCCGGTGGAAATGGCCGCCGACTCCTGACGCAGCCGTGCCCGCGCCAGGCCGGTAAGCTTTTCGTACAACTCGGCGAACAGCTCGCGGTTATGGACATACGGGGTCATGGTGTACGGCTCCTTGCGCATGCGCTGCCCCGGATTCGGCGGGTTTCTGCCGCGTTGCCAAGCCTATCGTCATACCTGAAAAAGCGGAATCAATTCACCGCCTGCGCAGCGTCTCTACAGAATTGTCTAGGGTAATACCCTGGGACAACGCGTCATTTCAACTACGTCAGGGCTGAAATTTCTCCCTCGAAATCCGGAATTCGACCGTTCCATCAACCACTTGCGATGGATTTCGGGTTTGCTTTTCTGCCTACGGCCGGATAGCCTGGATCAGCGCCTTGGCGCGCCGCTGGTGGCCGGTGGCGCCATGTCCAGGTTTGCAGCCGTGCCGGTCGAGTTGCTGTTGTATTGCACTGCGCCCTGCGTTGCCGATGGCAAGTCCTTCATGTTGATAACCGGACCGCGGACACAGCATTCCGCACGAAGCGGTTCGGGCGCGCATGACAACGTATGGACTTCGGCTAGACCAAAGGCGGCTTGGGCGCCGACTGGCAACAAGGCAGCCACCGAGAGCGCCAGCGCGCAAAGCGGGCTGGACAAGCGAGCCAAGTGGTCGTGCCGATGTTGTGCGCATGGGTTGACGCAACAGTTCATTCGAGAGACTCCTCCAGCTTCAGGCAATAAGACTCGATGCAGCGCTACATCACGACCGGCAGACGCACCCAGGTTGGCGACGCTGCGTTCGGCTGGCGCAGATGGCGGACCAGCGTGGCGGTCCCCGACTGCCAGCCCAGAGTGGCTTCAAGCCGGTCGGCCAGTTGCTGGCGCTGACCACTGTCGAGCGCACCGCTTTTGCCCGTGACGGCCAGATAGGCCTCCGTGGCCAACGACAGCGGGTGAGCGGCGCCGACGCTGGCCAGCGCTGCCTGGTTGGCGCGCGCCCAGTACCCGCGCGCCGCCTCGATGTTGGACTGGCGCGCCTGCGCTACGCCGAGCAGCAGCCGCGTCATGGCCACGCTGGGGTGGCCTTCGCCAGACAAGCGGATCTGGTTGACTTCCGTGTGGCGCAGCAGGGGCCAAGCCTCGTCGTCGTGGCCAGCGCGCAGCAATGCCTCGGCCAGTAGCCGACGCAGCGGCTCCGAATGGAGATTGGGCATCGGTTCGGACTGCAGCGTCTGCGCCAGTTGCGCGCGCAGCTGCAGCAGCGCCGCCGGATCGCCGAGGTACATCTTGATGCGGGTCGCCCAACCTCGCGCGAATGCGCGCGCGGTTGCCAGTTCAGGGCGGTTGTCGGTTGCTCGCAGGACCAGGTCGATCCAGGCGCCGGCCGAATCAAAGTGACCACGCCGCGCGTGGGCGACGATCAACTCGGTGGCGCAATCGACCGCACGCGCGAAATACTGTGACTGCCGAGTCACATGCTGGGTCCACGCCTGCATCAGTGCCTGCTCGGCAGCTTCGTGTCGACCGGCCCAATTTTCCAACGCGCCCAGTTGTTGCTGCGCCGAGCTTTGCTCATAAGTACCGGCGGCGCCACGCTGCTGCTGCAATGCGATCGCCTCTGTCAATTGGTTTCGCGCCAGCGTCAAATTGCCGGCCAGCCTGGCCGCCGTGCCGCGTGCCAGTGCCGTGCGCGCCTGCCACTCCAGATCGGCTGGCAATGCCGCCAGTGCACGCTGGGCGCGCAGCAGCAGGGCTTCGGCGCGCGCCACCCGGCTGTTGAAGAGCAGCCATTCGCCGCGCAGCACGTCAGCGCGCGCACCGAGCACCGACCATTGATCACCGGTTGCGAGGACGCGGATCCCACTCACCCGGTCCAACGCGATTGGGCCGTCGGCGCCGTTGGCCTCAAGGTCGCCGCCCGGCAGCTTGGCCAGTTCGCGCCAGGCGTCCGGCAGGCGGTCAGCGTTGATCCAGCAGTCGACCAGGCGCAAGCGCGCCTGCGCAGTGGCCAGCGCATCTCCGGCGCGCTCGGCAGACTGCAACACCGCTGCAAGGCGCTCGGAAGCCTTTCGGAAGGCGCCGACCGATTGGTATAGGTGCGCAACGCGTGTCCATACCAAACGGCGCTTCGGCGCTGCCAGCGCCAGGTCGCCGTCCAGGTAGGCGCTGGCGCTGTCGAGCAGCTCTTCCGCGGTGAACAGGCGCGTGGCGGCGACATCGGGCCCCATGCCTTCGAGCAGGCTGGCCACCAGCCCGTCGATGGCCTCAGCCTGCGATTGGCTTTGCTGCGCCGCGCGCTGCTGCTGCCAGGCCTGCGCGCCCAGCAGCATGGCCAGCGCGAGGCCAGCCGCCGCCACCGCCACCGGCACGCGCTGGCGGCGCACGAACAGCCAGACGCGGCGCGCCAGGCTGGGCGGCCGGGCCAGGATGGGGCGCAGCGCCAGCCAGCGCGAGACGTCGTCGGCGAACGCCGCCGCCGAGGCGTAGCGCGCCGCCGGCTGCGCCTGCATCGCCTTGGCGACGATGGTGTCCAGGTCACCCCGCAGTGCGCGGCGCAGGCCATCGATGTCGGTGCCCCGGGCGCTGGCGGTCGCGGCCCAGGCTGGCGGCGCCTGCGCGGCGCCGGCCAGGCCAGTGCCGACCACCGACGACATCTTCGGCGCGCCCTGGTGCAGCCATTGCGCCAGCGCCACCGGCGTCGGCGCCAGGTCGGCACGCGCCGAGCGCCCGGCCAGCAGCTCAAACAGCAGCAGGCCCAGCGCATAGATGTCGGTGGCGGTGGAAATCGCCGCGCCGCTGATCTGCTCCGGCGCCGCGCTGCGCAGCGTCATTTCGCACGGCAGGTCTCGCGTCAGCTCGGACGACTCGGCCGCGCCGTCGTCGTCGATCAGCTTGGCGATGCCGAAGTCGAGCAGCCGCACCTGGCCGGCTTCGTCGACCAGCACGTTGCTGGGCTTGATGTCGCGGTGCACCACCAGGTGCCGGTGCACGCAGTCGACCGCTTGCAGCAGTTGCAAGAACGCCGCCATGCGCTCGCGCAGCGTCCAGCGGCGGCGGTCGGCGGCCTCGGTAATCGGCGCGCCGGCAACGTACTCCATCACGATGTATGGCCGCCCGGACGGTGTCAGCCCGGTGTTGTACAGCCGGGCCACGTGCGGGTGCTCGATGCGCGCGAGCGCGCTGCGCTCGCGACAAAAGCGTTCGATCTGGTGCGCCTGCAACTGCGGCGTCGGGAACTTGATGGCCTCGCGGCGCAGGTCGTCGGTGCGCTCTGCCAGCCAGACCTCGGCCATGCCGCCACTGCCCAGCAGGCTGAGCAGTTGGTGCTCGCCGATTTGCGCGCCGGCGCGCACCTCATTGGCAAGCAGGGTCGGCTGCGGCAGCATGCCGGTGGCGCTCTGGCTGGCCAGCCACAAACGTTGTACCGCCGCCTGCAAGGCCGCGGGTTGATCGGACAGCGCCTGCCAGACCGTTTGCTGGCGGTCGGCAGCGCCGGCCTCCAGCAAACGCTCCAGCCAATGCAGCGCGGCGTCGGCGGTGAAATTCATGAGGTTCCCAATTGGTCGACCAAAAAGGCCTTGGCCAGCGCCCAGTCGCGGCGCACCGTGGATTCATCCAGCTCCAGCGCCTGCGCGATCTGTGGCACGTCCTGCCCGCACACCGCGCGCAATTCGGCCACCAGCAGCAGCCGCGGGTGGCGCTGACCGAGCAGTTCCAGCGCCTGGTTCAGCGCCAACCACTGTTCGGGCGTACCGCTGCCGACATCGGAGACCGCGGCGCCGGCGGTCAGCGGCAGCAGTTCGGCATGGCGCTTTTGTGTCATCCGCTGGCGCGCCATGTCCACCAGCAGCGAACGCATTGCCCGGCAGGCGTAGGCCAGAAATTGGCTCTGGGTGGGAAACGCCGCCTCGCCGCCTTGCATCGACAGGTACAGCTCGTGGACCAGCGTGCCGGTCGAAATAGCCGCCGACTCCTGGCGCAGCCGTGTCCGCGCCAGGCCGGTGAGCTTTTCGTACAACTCGGCGAACAGCACTCGGTTATGGACATACGGGGTCATGGTGTACAGCTCCTTGCGCATGCGCTGCCCCGGTCCCGGCGGGATTCTGCCGAGTTGCCAAGCCTAGCGCCGTACCTGACAAAGCGGAATCAATTCACCGCTTGCGCATCGCGTCTACCAATTTGTCTAGGGTATTTCCCGAAGACGACGCGACATTTCATCGACATTAGGGGTGCGCTGCCTCCTGCAGCGCATGAGCTTGCCGATTTGAGCGGCCGGCCAAAGCGGCGATGTAGACGCTGGCGCAGCGCTGCGGCTTGTGCGCCGTGGCCGACCGTGACGACACCGGCGGCGCCGTCAGCGTGCCGCGCCGTCGCTGCATCGCCTGGCCCCAGCTTGCGTCACGCGCCGGCGCTGCCGACCCGCGGCACCCGCCCATCGCGTATGCTGGCTCAGGTGTCGTCCACGCTAACCAACCTTCTGATGCAGGCCCGGCTGGCCGTCGCCCACGCCGAAGGGCCGCCGCTGCTGGCCATCCGGCCGCCCGGGCGGTTTGACACTTCGGCAATCGCCGAATTGATTGCGGCTGGCCGGCGTGCGGCGCGTGTACAGCTGCCGGCAAGCCACGCATTGCGGCAGCCGGCGACGGTTTGACAACCGCTACCGCAGCCAGCACCACCCCGACCGCGTCGCCCGCGCGGTCAGGTTCGACGCCGGTGCTGCAGATTGACGCGCTGGCCAAGGCCTATGGCGCGCTGCCGGTGTTCAGCCAGGTGTCGCTGCACGTGGCAGCGGGCGAATTCGTCGCCATGCTGGGCGATTCAGGCGTCGGCAAAAGCACGCTGCTGAACTGCATCGCCGGGCTCGACGAGGCCGACGCCGGCCGCATCCTGGTCACCGGGCGTGACGTGCGGCAGCTTGACGAGCCGCAGCGCGCCCGGTTGCGCCGCGAGCGGCTGGGCTTTGTGTTTCAGGCCTTTCACCTGCTGCCGCACCTGAACGTGGCGGAAAACATCGGCCTGCCGCTGAAACTGCTGCAGCGCCACGACCGCGTGGCCGAGATTCAGCGCGTTGACGCGCTGCTGCACGCGGTCGGCCTGGCCGGCTTGGGCGCGCGCAGCCCGGCGCAGTTGTCTGGTGGGCAGTTGCAGCGCGTGGCGCTGGCGCGCGCGCTGGTGCATTCGCCGGCCTTGATCCTGGCCGACGAGCCCACCGGCAACCTCGACCCCGACACCGCCGAACAAATGGTCACCCTGCTGGCCACCGAGGTGCGCACCGCCGGCGCGGCCTGCCTGCTGGTCACCCATTCGGCGGCGGCAGCGGCCCACGCCGACCGCCGCGTGCGGCTGACCGCGCATGGCGTCGAAGCGTTTTGACCTAATATTTAAGATAAGCGCCTAAATGGCCGTCGGGCGACCGCCAGGGCGGTCGCTGACAAGGGCCCAGGCGTTACATTTCAGCCATGCCGCTGACCCTGTATGACCGCGACGGCCACCGCCTGTTGATGTTCACCGACCTGTGCGACGGTGCCGGCACCGCGGTGCAGGCCAACCAGTTCTTGCTGGTCGACGGCGCCACCGGCGCGGTGCTCGACCCCGGCGGAAACCTGGCCTACAACGAGTTGTATCTGGCGATGCTGCGGCACTTTCCGCCGAGCGCGCTTGGCGCCATCCTGGCCTCGCACGCCGACCCCGACATCATCGCCTCGCTCGACCGCTGGACCTCGTCGACGCCGGCCAAGCTCTACATCTCGCAGGTCTGGGAACGCTTTGTGCCGCATTTCTGCAAACCCGGCAAGACCGATGGCCGGGTGATCGGCATTCCCGATGCCGGCATGCGCATTGCCGTCGGCCAGTCGACCCTGATCGCCTTGCCGGCGCACTTTCTGCACGCCGAAGGCAATTTCCAGTTCTACGACGTCAAGTCGCGGGTGCTGTTTTCTGGTGACCTGGGCACCCAGCTCGTTTCCGGCAAGCAGGCGCTGGAGCCCGTCCAGAAGCTGGCCGACGCGCTGCCGCGGATGGAAGCCTTCCACCGCCGCTACATGGTGTCCAACCAGGTGCTGCGGCTGTGGGCCGAGATGGTCAGCGAGTTGGAGATCAGCCTGATCGCACCACAGCACGGCGCACCCCTGGTTGGCGCCGCAGTGGCTGAATTCATCGATTGGGCGCGCGAGCTGCGCTGTGGCATCGACTTGTTCGGCCCAGCCAACTACCGGGTGCCGGGCTGAAGTGCGGGGCGCCATCCGGCGCCCACTGCGCCGCACCGGGCTGCTGACCGAAGTCGGGTTTGGCTTGCCCGGCCAGTAGCGACGGGTCCAATGTCAGCGCCTGGTAAAGCGCCGAAATCGACGGGCCTGGATCTGGCCACGGTCGTCGCTCTGGTTGCTGGCGCGAGTGATTTCAACGACGCAGGCGCCGGCGTTGAGCGTCAACGCCAGGGCGCGTGTGCGCCGCTCCGAGGCCACCACACCCGGCATGCACCAGGCATGCACCCCACCAACCCCAGGTCAACCCAAGCTGGTGCAACTGGTGTCCACCGGCGATGCCTCTGGTGATGTCGCGCTCGGTTCGCTGCATTTCCATCGATTCGGGTATTGGCACTGTAGGCATCCGGATGTGGCACCTTCCTGGAAGCCGGTGCCGATGACCGTATAGCTGGCGTCGCCGCTGTTGGTGAAGTTGCTGACCGTCGGCACGATCTGCAGCAACAGTCCGGCGCGGTCACGCTCCAGCCGCAGGCGGCCGGTCGTGGCTTAGGCCGGGACGATGCTCACCACCAGGTCTTCCTGCGTGAAGCCGGTTCCTTCGAGCACGCTGGCCTTGCCCGACTACCCCGCCGCCCACCGATCCCAACGTGGGCACGACCTGCAGCCCAATGCTGGTGTTGACTGGTGTTGCTGCCCAGCGCTGGCGGTCAGCCGTCAACAGGGTCGTGGTCATGGTGTTGCAGATCCTCCTCGGTTCGTGGTGTCACCCCGGGGTGTCCGGGTGTTGGAGTTTCAGAGCTGTGCTTCGACGTGGGCGACCAGGCATGCCGGGGTCGGAATGCCAATCGGGTCCTGACGGGAACAGGCGGCGACTGCGGCCGACCGCAGCCCGCGCAGGCGGTCCGGGTCCACGCGCACGGCCAGCGCGCCTGCCGGCCCGGCGACTTCACCGGAGGGCAGCAGCCGCAGCACGCTCAGTTGATCCCACCAGCCGCTGACCAGCAGCAGCGAGCCATCGGCCAGGCGCGGGCCATTGCCGTCGCCCCAGGCCCGGCCGTAGCCCGAGCCAAACCCATCGTCGTGGCGGAACGCCAGCTCGTCGTCGTCGCAGTGGCCCTCGCGGCGACGCGGCCCACCGTCGAAGCGGACGCCGTACCAAGCGGGCGAAGTGGCAGGCAGCCCGGGAACCTGGAGCTGCAGCAGCATGCCGAACGGCAGGCAGCCGCTGGCGAAACGCGCGGCAAACGGGTCGGCGTCGGGGCGGTCGGTCAGCCTGACCAACGACGTCCTGGCCACCAGTATCTCGGGCACGCGGGCGAGTGTGACGTCCTGGCCGCCGATGCGCAGCCGCGGCCGCTGTGGCGTGCCGCCCGCCAGGCTTGCCGCGACGACCTTGCCGCTGAAGAAGCCGAAGCCTTCCACCGCCCTGCCCCGCTTCAGCGGCAAGGGGGTGGCGTGGTGCGGCGTGTTGCCGAGATCCCACCAGTGGGGCGACTGTGCGGCGGGCGGGCCGGCGGGCATCTCGCCGGCCGGCAGCAGCCAGACCGGTTCGCCCGGCTGCCAGACCGGGCCCGCGTCGTCGGTGGCATAGAACAGCCACGCATCGTGAAAGCGGCCGGGCATCGTCCGCAGCCCCACGCCGGGCACGGGCGTGCGCTCCGAAAGTTCCTGCAGGCGTCGTGCGTAGGCCGAACGGACACAGGCCGCCGTGGTACACCGGTCGCGCGCCGCGAGCCATTCGCGCTGGCCGGCCTGCAGCGTCGAAGGCCGGCCGTCGGTCAGCGCGACGATCCGGTAGCGCAGGTTCAGGGCCCGGTCCAGCGATTCCAGCGCGGCATCGGCACACACCAGGCGTTCGACGGGGCCGCGTGCGGCCTGGCAGTCGAAATCGGGCGCTTCGGGGTCGAAATGCGAGGCGTACAGCAGCGGGTTGGCCTCGCGCGTGTGGAGCCTGGGCGGCCAGGCTGATGCCAGCGATCACCACCAGCACCGCCACCGCGATGCCGGTGAGCGGCACGCTGTACCACAGCATCACGCCCGGGCAGATCACCAGGAACGGCAGGTCGAGCAGCATGACACCGCGGCGCCCGAGACGAACTCGCGGATCGACTCCACGCCGTGCAGCGGCGCCGCCACCACGCCCGAGGGGCGGTGCTCGAAGTAGCGCAGCGGCAGCTCGAGCAGGTGCTCCCACACCGCCGCGCCCAGCACCGCATCGACCCGGTTGCCGGTGTGCAGCGCCAGGTACTGCCGCACCCAGGTGAGCAGGCTGGTGAAGACGGTGAAGCTCAGCATCGCCACGCCGATGGCCACCAGCGTGCTCTGGGTGCGGTGCACCACCACCTTGTCGATGATGGCCTGGGTGAACAGCGGCGTGGCCAGCGCCACGAGCTACAGCGCCAGCGAAGCCAGCAGCACGTCGCGCCAGACGCCGCGGTGCTTGAGCAGCTCGGGCACGAACCAGCCGAAGCCGAAGCGCCGCCCGGCCCATGGGCCACGACGGGCCGACGCTGCGTTGGTCAGTTTCGGCTGGCGTGGGCCGCATGGGCCGCATGGGCCGCAAATGCGGCCCATGCGGCCCAAAAAAGTAAGGGCCCGCTCACTGGCGGGCCCTGGATTTGATTGGTGCCGGTGAAGAGAGTCGAACTCCCGACCTTCGCATTACGAATGCGCTGCTCTACCAACTGAGCTACACCGGCGTGAACCGCGCATTATAGGTGCGACGATTTGGCGCGGCGCGGCCCCAAAGCAAGGCAGCCGCTTCGGCCTGTCGCACGGGTGGGGCAGGAAATTCTTCAGCCTCTTCAGACCGGGCGGCGGCGCGACAGGACCGCCAGCGTGCCCAATCCCGCGAGCATCATCGCCACGGTATCGGCCTCGGGCACCGCGGAGGGGATGCCCCACACGCTGGCATGAGAAAAGCCGCTCGCCGTGTGGAAGGCCCCGGTCGGGTCGGAGAAGCTCAGACTGGCGCCCGCGGCGATGCCCGAAAAGCTGTACGCGGCCGACGCTCTACCGAGCTTGATCAAAAGCGTCACCGGCCCGGTGTAGCCCTGCTGAAAAGTGATGCTGCCGTTGCCGCTGCTGCCGGCAATGGCGGTAAACGTGCCGTTGCCCAGGCTGTCCGAAGCGTCGTCGTTCAACAGGCTGGCCAGCGTGACCGTCGGGCCGGTGGTCGGCGTGCCGTCGGGCAGGATCCAGTGCGCGGTCGGCGCCAGGCTGCCATTGACCCAGGCGGTTTCAGTGGTCGGATTGGCGTTGCCCAGGTTGGCGAAGCCGGCGCAGCGCGTATATGCGGTGTCAAAGTCGATCACGTTGCACAGCGGCTGCGTCTCAGCCGGCATGGCGTGTGCGGACGCAAGACCCAGCGCAAGCAGGCCAGCGGCAATATGTGAAATGTTCATCGTGTGCTTTCGTTTCCAGGGCCGGTGGTGAAGACGAAGCGCTGCCGAGGCCCGTGCCAGCGAATCGAAGGGATTTGAGACAAGCATGTTACTGTTTTTACGCTTTTAACATGTTTATTCATTTGTCTAATATTTCTCACTAAAGCGCTTGGTGCGCGGACACGGGTCGGGCCCCCCCCTGGCCGCGGGGCAATCGGACCGCCCGACGAACAGGCATCGCCGGGCGGCGCGATCAAGCCGACGCGGCCAGCGCTTTTCCAGCCGCTGGCGCGGCGCCCGGCGCACCACACTGGTTGGGCGAGGCCCTGTGAAAGTCCGCCAACGGTGGCGGCTTGGGCTGCGCATCGCCGTATGCCCGACGCCACCGCCGCTGCCGCTGCCGAATCCGCCGACGCGATGTCGCGCGCAGGCGCTGCCGCGTTGGCGCTGGCGCTGCAGGCGGTGCTGCTTGACGGCGCAAGGCTGGCCGCGGTGGCGCAGGACGCGGTGCGGCTGCTGGCCGGGCGGCTGGGTTTTGACGCGGTCTGGCTGGCGCTGGCCGAGCCGTCGACCGCGCTGCGGCTGGTGGCGGTGTCGGACGGCTCGCCGGTCGAGCGCGCATCGGCCATGCGTGAACGCGCGCTGGCGGCCCTGGGTGAGGTGTTTGACCAGCGCGCAGCGGTGTGTTGGCCGCCGCCGCAGCCAGCCGACGCCGCGGCGCCGCCACGCATCGTGGTCGCCCAGCGCGCGCTGGTGCCGGCCGGCGGCGCGGCGGCGGGCTGGCCATTGGTCGCCGGCGGCCGGGTGGTCGGCGCGCTGTGCGTGGCGCGGGTCGACGGCCCGGCGCTTTGCGCCAGCGAGCTGCAGACCATGGGCCACTTGCTCGGCCTGGCGGCGCCGGTGTTGGCGCTAAAGGCCGATGCCGAGCGGCCATGGCGCCAGCGCCTGGTGGCGGCCTGGCGCGCCTGGGTTGACACGCAGGACAGCGCTGGCCTGCCGCGCTGGTGGCGCTGGCGCTGGGCGCTGGCCGGCTTGGCCGCGCTGGCGCTGCTGGCCTGGCCGATTGAGCGGGTGGTCGGCGGCCAGGCGCGGCTCGAAGGCGCGGTGCAGCGCGTGCTGTCGGCGCCCGAGGACGGATTCGTGCAACAGGTCCACGCGCGCCCCGGCGACACGGTGCGCGCCGGCCAGCCGCTGCTGGAGCTGGCTGATCAGGACCTGCTGCTCGAACGCAGCCGCCTGAGCAGCCAGTTGGCCCAGCACCTGGACGCCTATGCCGCGGCGCAGTCGCGCGCCGACCGGGCGCAACTGGCGCAACAGCAAGGCCAGGCCGCCGAGGCCGAGGCGCAGCTCGCGCTGGTCGACGAAAAGCTCGGCCGCGCGCGGCTGACGGCGCCGTTTGACGGCATCGTGGTCAGTGGCGACTGGAGCCGCCAGCTCGGCGCGCCGGTCAAGCAAGGCGGCGAGCTGATGACGCTGGCGCCGCTGGACGACTTTCGCGTCATCGTCGAGGTCGACGAGCGCGACATCGCGTTGCTGGCGCCCGGCCAGCGCGGCAGCCTGGCGCTGTCGGCGCTGCCCTGGGACACGCTGGCGCTGCGCGTGCTGCGCATCGCGCCGGTGGCGCAGGCGGTGGTCGGGCGCAACGTGTTTGAGGTCGAGGCCCGGCTGCTGCAGCGCGTGCCGGGGCTGCGCCCCGGGCTGCAGGGCAGCGCGCGGGTCTTTGCCGGCCGCGGTGCGTGGGGCTGGCGCGGGTTGCGCCACGCCCTGGCCGCGCTGCGCCGCGCGCTGTGGGAGTGGCTGGGATGAGCGTGCTGGCACGCGAAGGCCAGGCCGCCGTCGGCGTGGCAGACGGCGGCGCTTCAGCGCCGGCGCGGCGGCCGGCGTCATCCACGGCGGGGCCGCACCCTTGGCACCGGCGTGCCGCCGCCATGCCGCCGGCGGTGGCGGTCAGCCCGCTGCACAGCGTGCAGTGGTTTCGTGTCGACACGCTCAAGCCAAGGCTGGATGCGGCGGCGCAGGTCAGCCGCAGCGTGGTGCGCGGCGCGGTCTGGCACCTGCTGCACCGCGGTGACGGCGGGCGCAGCTTCCGCCTGGGCGCCGCGGCGTGGGCGCTGGTCGGGCGCTGCGACGGCCAGCACACGCTGCAGCAGTTGTGGCAGTGGGCGATGGCCGAACACGGCGACGCCGCGCCGACGCAGGATGAAGTCATCGCCATGTTCGGCCGCCTGCAGGCGGCCGGGTTGCTGAGTTTTGACCGCCGGCCCGACTTCGGTGCCGACGCCGCGCCGCCGGCCGCCGCACCCAGCGCCGCCGCCAGTGCCGACACCGCCGCCACGCCGCCACGGCAATGGCTGGCCTGGCGCCTGCCGCTGGGCTGCCCCGACGCCTGGCTGGCACGCGCGGCCGAGTGGCTGCGGCCGCTGATTGGCCCGACCGCGGTCTGGCTGTGGGCACTGCTGGTGCTGGGCGCCGCGCTCGCCGGCTGGACCGAGCGCGACGCGCTGGCCGCCGCCGGCGCCGCCGCCTTCGGCTCGGGCGCCGCGCTGGCGGCCATGGCGTTGGCCTACCCGCTGCTGAAGGTGCTGCACGAGCTGGGCCACGGGCTGGCCGCGCGCCACCACGGCACGGCGGTGCGCGAATGCGGCATCGTGCTGCTGATGGCGGTGCCGGTGCCGTATGTCGACGCCTCGGCGGCGCAAACCCTGCCGCGGCGCGGCCCGCGGCTGGCGGTGGCCGGCGCCGGCATCGTCGTCGAGCTGGCCATTGGCGCGCTGGCGCTGCTGGCTGGCCTGGCGCTGCAGCCGGGCGCCTGGCGCGACGCCGCGCTGGCGGTGGCCGCGGTGGCGGCCATCGGCGCCTTGGGCGTGAACTGCAACCCGCTGCTCGGCTTTGACGGCTACCACCTGCTGTGCGACGCGCTGGCCCTGCCCAACCTGGCGCCGCGCAGCCGTCGCCACTGGCTGGCCACCCTGCGCCGCTGGCTGCTGCGCTCGGCCGATGACGGCGCGCCGCAACCGGCCGCCGGCGAGCGCGCCTGGCTGTGGCTGTATGCGCCAGCGGCGCTGGCGATGCGCGTCAGCGTCGCGGTGGCGGTGGTGGCGTGGCTGGGCGAGGTCTCGGCGGCGCTCGGCGCGGTGGCCGCGGCGCTGTTCATCTGGCAGGGCGTGCTGGCGCCGGCGCGTCAGTTGCACCGCTGGCTGGTGCAGTCGGCACCAGCCGGCGCCGCGCCGCGGCTGGCGCTGGCCTTGCTGGTGGGGATCACGCTGCTGGCGGCGCTGCCGTGGCCGCAGGCCAGCGTGGCGCAAGGCGTGTTGTGGCCGGCCGACCAGGGCATGCTGCGGCTGGCCGGCGCCGGCCTGGTGCAGGAGGTGCTGGTCGCCGACGGCGACGCGGTGCAGCCCGGCCAGCCGCTGCTGCGCTTGCGCAACCCGGCGCTGGAAGCCGACGCCGCCCAGCTTGAAGCGCGCATCGGCGCGCTGCAGGCCGAGCGTCAGGCCAACCTGCGCCGTGACGGCGCGCGCGCCGCCAACGCGGTGCACGCGCTGACCGCGGCACTGGCCGAGGCCGACGACCTGGCCGAGCGCCGCGACGCGCTGACGCTGCGCGCGCAGGCCGCCGGCCGCGTGGCATTGCTGCGCGCGCAGGACTTGCCCGGGCGCTGGCTGGCGCGCGGCAGTTGGGTCGGCCACATCGACGGCGCCGAGCCGGCGCAGGTGCTGCTGGCCATCGGCCATGAAGACGCCGCCGCGTGGACCGCCGCCACGGCGCCCTGCCCGGTCGACGTGCGGCTGGCCGACGGCCGGCTGCTGCGCGGGCAGTGGCTGGGCGCGCTGTCCGGCGCCGCCGCGCAACTGCCCAGCGCGGCGCTGGCCGAGCGCAGCGGCGGGGCCATTGCCACCGATGCGCAGTCGTCTGACCCCTTGCAGCCGGCGCAGCCGGTGTTGATCGGCCGCGTGCAACTGGCCGCGCCGCTGGGCCCGCGCAGCGGCGAACGCGTGGCGGTGCGGCTGGCGCGCGGCCATGCGCCGCTGGCGCTGCAGGCCGCCCGCAACGTGCAGCAGCACCTGCTGCGCCACTTCAATCCCGCGCAATGAACCCGACGCTGCCGCTGCGCCTGCCGGGCTGGGTTCAAAGCGTGGTGTCTTCGGTCATGATTCCAGGCAAGAGGCAAGACTTGACCCCAGGCAAAAGGCAAGACTTGACCCCGGCGTTGCTGGCGCCGGGGGCGTTGACTGGGGGCTGGCCGCAGCGTGCCGATGCGCTGGCGGCGTGGCATTGGCCGTGGCCGGTGGCGTTGGTGCGGCGGGTGGGGTTGCAGTGGCGTGGCCGCAGCGCTGGCCATGCGGCCGACCTCGCGGCGCTGCGCGCGGCGCAGCAGCGCTGGCTGGCGGCGTTTGCTTGCGGTCGGCCCGAGGCGCCATTGCGCGGGCTGCGCGCACAGCTGGCGCGCGACGGCTGGCACGGTGCGGTCGGGGTCGACGCGCTGGGCTGCGCCGCGGCGGCGTCGGCGCACCTGCTGCAGCGCACGCCTTACGACACCCAGTTGCGCTGCGCCGGCGCGCTGCTGGCCGGGCAACTGGTGGAAATGGCCACCGGCGAGGGCAAGACGCTGGCGCTGGCGCTGGCCGCGCTGGTTGGCGCGCTGGCCGGCGTGCCGGTGCATGTGTTGACCGCCAACGACTACCTGGCCGCGCGCGACGCCGACGCGCTGCGCCCGCTGGCACAGTGGCTGGGCCTGGGCGTGGGCGTGGTGCAGGCCGCTGACGACGCGGCGCAGCGCGCCGCGGCCTACGCCGCCGACATCACCTATGCCTGCGCGCGCGAGGTGGCGTTTGACCACCTGCGCGACCGGCTGGCCGCCGGCGACGCCGGCTCGCCGCTGCGGCAGCACGCCGCGGCGCTGGGCGCGGCCCGGCCCGCCGGCGGCGGACTGGCCCTGGCTGCCGCGCCCGCGCCGCGCCGCTTGCGCGGGCTGTGCATGGCGCTGGTCGACGAGGCCGACAGCCTGCTGATCGACGAGGCCACCCTGCCGCTGGTGCTGGCCGAAACCCGCGCCGACCCGGCCGAGCGCGCGGCGTGCTTCCAGGCGCTGGCGCTGGCGCGCAGCCTGCGGCCGGGTGCCGACGTGTTGATCGACGAGCGCAGCGCCACGCTGCGGTGGACCGAGGCCGGGCTGGCGCGGCTGGACGCGCTGTGCGCCACGCTGCTCGGGCCAACGGCCACCGCCGCGGCCTCGGCGCCTGCTGCAGCCGCTGCGGCTGGCGTCGAGGTGGTCGACCGCCGCCACCGGCGCGACCGCGTCGCCAGCGCGCTGATCGCCTTGCACGCGCTGCACGCCGGGCGCGACTACCTGGTGCGCGACGGCGTGGTCGAGCTGATCGACGCGGCCACCGGCCGCGGCGCGCCGGGGCGCGTCTGGTCACGCGGGCTGCACACCCTGGTCGAGCTGAAAGAAGGCCTGAAACCCAGCCCGGCCAGCGTGACCCAGGCGCAAACCAGCTTCCAGCGCTTTTTTGCCCGCTACCTGCACCTGGCCGGCACCAGCGGCACGCTGGCCGAAAACCGTGACGAACTGGCCGCGGTCTACGGCAAGGCGGTGCGGCGCATCGCGCCGCGTTGCGCCAGCCGCCGGCAGGTGCTGCCGGAGCGCTGGTGGGCAAACGACGCGCAACGGCTGCCCGCGCTGGTGGCGCGCATTGCCGCGCTGCACGCGCAGCAGCGGCCGGTGCTGGTCGGCGTGGCCAGCGTCGACGCCGCCGACGCGCTGGCCGCCGCGCTGGCCGCGGCCGGGCTGCCACACCGCGTGCTCAGCGCACGCCACTGCGCCGACGAGGCCGCGGTGGTGGCGCAGGCCGGGCAGCCTGGCGCGCTGACCATGGCCACCGCGATGGCCGGCCGCGGCACCGACATCGTGCTTGGCGCCGGCGTCGCCGAACGCGGCGGCCTGCATGTGATTGATGCGCAGGACAGCCGCTGCCGCCGCCGCGAACGCCAGTTGGCCGGCCGCGCCGCGCGCCAGGGCGACCCCGGCAGCAGCGAATGCTGGCGCGTGATCGACCGCTGCGTCGGCCAAGGCCTGGCCGGCTGGGCGGCTCAGCGCGCCCGGCCCTCGTCCCACCGGCTGGCCGGGCCGGCCATGGCGGCGCTGCTGCGCGCGGCGCACGCCGCGCTGCAGGCGGCGACCCAGCGTGAAGGGCGGCGCCAGCGCCGCCGTGTTTTGCAACAGGACCTCGAATGGCAACGACAACTCGACTTCAACCGGCTCCACGTCTGAACCGGGCGGCAGCGCCCCGGCGCCCGGACCATGTCGGCACGGCGCCGGCAGTGCTGGCGGCGCTGTGCGCGGCCACGCTCGCCGTGTTGCCGCTGCCGCTGGCGGCGCAGACGCAGCCCTCGCTGACCGACAAGCTGTTGGCCACCGTGCCCGGCCTGGGCCGCGCCGCGCCGCCGCCCGCCGCGCCGCCGGCCTCGGCGCCGGTGGTGCGCGCGCCACGGTCGCCGGCGCGGCCGGCGGTCGGCTGCCTGATCAGCCCCGAACGGGTGGCCGACATCGGCAGCCCGGTCACCGGCGTGGTGGCCCAGGTGGTGGTGGAGCGCGGCGCGCGCGTTGGCAAGGGCCAGGTGCTGGTGCAGCTTGAACGCGAGGTCGAGACCGCCGGCGTGCAGGCCGCCGAGGCGCGCGCCAGCGTCGACGCCGACATCCAGGCCGCGCAAGCCACCTATGTGCTGGCGCTGCAGCGCCACCAGCGGCTGGTCGGGCTGGTTGGCCAGGGTTTTGTCAGCCAGCAGGCGATTGACCAGGCACGCGCTGAACGCAACGTCGCCGAGCAAAAGCTGGCCCAGGCCAAGGCGCAGCAGGCGATCCAGTCGCGCGAGCTGGGCGTGGTGCGCGCCCAGCTCGGCCTGCGCACGGTGCGCAGCCCGTTTGCCGGCGTGGTGGTCGACCGCTTTGTCAACGACGGCGAACGCGTCGAGGAAAAGCCGCTGCTGCGGCTGGCGCAGGTCAACCCGCTGCGGGTGGAGCTGGTGCTGCCGGCCACCCGCTGGGGCAGCGTGCGCGAGGGCGACGCCATCGGCGTGCTGCCCGAACTGCCCGGCGCCACGTCCGCGGTGGCGCGCGTGACCCATGTCGACAGCGTGCTCGACCCGGCGAGCAACACCTTTGTCGTGCGGCTGCAGCTGCCCAACCCCGACTTCAAGCTGCCCGCCGGTGCGCGCTGCAAGGCCGACCTGCCGCCACCCGGCGCCGCCGTGGCGGCGGCGCCTGCCGCGTCCGCGCCGGCTGCGCCGGCGCCGGCCAAGCCCACGCCGGCAAAAGCGCTGCCGGCCAGCGCCACCCCGGCCAGGCCGGCGCCGGCGCAGACGCTGCGCACCTCGGTCAAGGCCGAGGCGCACGCCACGACCGCGCCGGCGCTGTAAGCCCACACGCGGCCACCGATCGCCACGCACCGCCAGGCCCCCATGCGCGCGCTGTTTGAAGAACTTGAGCCCCGGCTGCTTTACTCGGCCGACCTGGCCGCGGTCACACTGGTCGGCGCCGAGCTGGCCGCGGCGCAACACCAGGCGCCGGTGGCCGCCGGTGGCGGCGCGGCACAGGCGGCGGCACCGGCCAGCGCGGCGGCGCAGCGTGGCCAGGAAATCGCCTTTGTCGATCTGGCGATTCCTGACGCCGCAGCCTTTGTCAGCGCCCTGCAGGCCGAGCGCGACGCCGGCCGCGCGCTGCAGGTGGTGACGATTGCCACCGGCGAAGACGGCATCGCCCGCATCAGCCAGGTGCTGGCGCAGGCGCACGGTGTCGATGCGGTACACCTCGTCAGCCACGGCGCCGACGGCGTGGTGCAGTTGGGCAACACCCGGCTCGATTCGGCCAGCCTGCTGCAGCGCGCCGGCGAAATCGCCGGCTGGGGCCAGGCGCTGAGCGCCGACGCCGACTGGCTGCTCTACGGCTGCGACGTCGCCGGGCACGCCGACGGCCAGGCCCTTGTGCAGTCCTTGGCGGCGCTGACCGGCGCCGACGTGGCGGCCAGCACCGACGCCACCGGCGCCGCCGCGCTGGGCGGCAACTGGGTGCTCGAAGAGCGCAGCGGGCCGATCGAGGCCGCCTCGGTGGCCTCGACCACGTTGCAGCAAAGCTGGGCCAGCGTGCTCGGCAGCGCGTCGGCCACCGTCAACCCGAGCAGCGCCGGCGACCAGACCACGCTCGGCGGCTCCACCGGCAGCCTGAGCGCGGTGGCCGCCGATGCCCAGGGCAACTACGTGGTGGTGTGGACCTCGATCGTCGCCAGCAATGCCGATGTCTTCGCCCGCGTCTACAACGCCGCCGGTACCGCGCTGACCGGCGCCATCGCGGTCAACACCACCACCCCCGGCACCCAGCAGCACGCCGCGGTGGCGGTCGACAACGCCGGCAACTTTGTCGTCACCTGGTGCAGCGACGGCGACATCATGGCGCGCCGCTTCGGCGCGCTTGGCGCCAACCCGGGCGCCGAATTCACCGTCAACACCAGCACCACCGGCACCCAGGACAGCCCGGCGATCGCCATCAACCGCAGCAACGGCAACTTCGTCATCGCCTGGCAGGGCGATGGGCTGGACAGCAGCATAGGCAAGACCTTCAACGGCATTTACCAGCGCCGCTTTGCCGCCGACGGCACGCCGCAGGACGCCGGTGAACGGCTGAGCAAGGGCGCAGCCACCGGCACCCAGACCGCGCCGGCGGTGGCGATGAACAACCTGGGCGACTTCATCGTCGTCTGGAACGAGGGCAACCTGCACCATGCGCGGCGCTGGACCGCCGCCGGCGTGGCCAACGGCGCCGAGTTCATGCCCGAGGCGTCGTACGCGGTGGCCGACCGCGCCGCCATCGGGCTGACCGACAGCGGCCAGGCCTGGCTGGTCTACAAGGACAACACGCCCAAGGCACTGGTCGAGATCGGTCTGTGGCTGATCAAGATCAACGCCGACAACACCACCACCGCGACCTGCATAGACACCAACAACAACACCTACGACCCGGCGATTTCGGTCGACCCGGCAACCGGCGGCTTTGCGGTTGCCTACCGCTTCAATGACGGCACCAGCCTGGCCGACGACATCGCGGCGGTCTTCTACAACGCGGCCGGCAGCGGGCAATCGGCCTACATCAGCAACCAGGCCGGCAACCAGTTCGCGCCATCGGTGGCCTATGTCAACAGCAGCCACATGGCCTTCGTCAAGAGCGGCCAGACCGCCGCCGACGCGATGGACGTCACCATTTCCTTTGTCTTCGCCAACGCCGCGGCGCCGGTGATCACGTCCAACGGCGGCGGTGCTTCGGCGGCGGTCAACTTTGCCGAGAACAGCACCGCCGCGGTGACCACCGTCACCGCGACCGACGTCAACCTGCCGACGACCCTGACCTACAGCCTCAGCGGCGACGACGCGTCCAGGTTCAACATCGACGCCAACGGGGTGCTGCGCTTCAATTCACCGCCCAACTATGAAGTCAAGGCCGACTTCAACCAGGACAACGCCTACGTGGTGCAGGTCCAGGTCAGCGACGGCGCGCTGACCGACATCCAGACTCTCAACGTGCTGGTGGTCAACGTCGTCGAGTCGGCCACCGCGGTCGCCGACAGCGCCAGCACGCCGATCAACACCGCGGTTGCCGTCAACCTGACCGCCAACGACGACAAGGGCGACCAGACCAGCCTGTCGGTGCTCGACGCCAGCACGGCGGCGCACGGCAGCGTCAGCCTGTCCAGCAGCAGCGCGACTTACACCCCGGTCACGGGCTATGCGGGCAGTGACAGCTTCGGCTACAGGTTGCTCGACCCGTCGCTGGAACTGGCGCACTACTGGCGGCTGGACAACACCAGCGGCAGCGTTGCGGACGTCGTTGGCAGCAACAACGGCACGATCGTCGGTGCGCCGACCGTGGCCGCCAGCGGCACGCTCGGTGGCCTGAAGTTCGACAAGTCAAGCACGGTCGATGGCCTGATCAGCGGCGGCGACAAGCTCGACTACATCTCGGTGCCCGGCTTCGTCTACCCCAAGAGCTGGTCGGTGGGCATGAAGTTCAAGCTCGACAGCTTGAGCGGCACCTCGCTGCAGTACGTCTACGACCATGGCGTGCCGTCCGGCTCGACGCAAGGCCTGTCGATCTATTTTGGCGAATCGGGCGCGTCGAACTACGCCAACCAGCTCGTCACCCAGCTAAAGGACGTCAACGACGCAGTGGTGCCGCTCGACATTGAAAAAATCATCGTGCCGGTGGCCAGCCTGGTCGGCGACAACCAGTGGCACGACTACATGCTGGTGGTCGGCAAGGGGGTGGGCGGCAGCGGCGTGAACTCGATCGTCTACATCGACGGCGTCCAGGCCGGCACCGCTGCGTCTGGCGGCGACAACTTTGCCCCCAGCGGCACGCTGCTGGTCGGCGCCCGCAACGGCGCGGTCGCCACGGGCGCCAACCCGCGCTTTTATGGCAACAGCCTGGACAGCCTCGCGGTCTTCAACCACGCGCTGACCGCCGCCGAACGCAGCGCCTGGTCGGCCACCAGCGGCCCCCAGCAGGCGCAGGTCAGCCTGACGGTGGTCGCACCCAACGCCGTTGACCCGGTGATCACCAGTGGCGGCGGCGGCAGCAGCGCGGCGTATTCGGTGGCCGAGAACACCACCGCGGTGACCACGCTGACCGCCACCGACGCCGACCCATCTCCAACACTGAGCTGGAGCATCAGCGGCGGCGCCGACGCGGCGCTGTTCAGCGTCAACGCCGCCACCGGCGTGTTGACCTTCCTTAGCGCGCCCAACTACGAAGCACCGACCGATGCCGGCGCCAACAACGTCTACGACCTGACGCTGCAGGTCAGCGACGGCCTGCACACCGATAGCCAGGCGCTGGCGGTCACGGTCACCAACGTTGTCGAGCCGCCGACAGCGGTGGCCGACCAGGTGGTGGTCAACGTCGGCCAGAACGTCAACGTGTCGGTGCTGACCAATGACCTGAACCCCGACGGCACCGGCCTGAAGGTGCTCGACATCACCCAGCCCAGCGCGATCGGCAGCGCCACCGTCGCGCTGGCCGGTGCGCAGGTCAACGTGGCCGCCACCACGGCGGGCAAAACCAGCATGCAGTACCTGCTCAGCGACACCAGTGACGCGCTGGCGCACTACTGGAGCTTTGTCGACGGCGGCGGCCACCTGGCCTCGTCGATGCCCGACCAGGTCGGTTCGGCCAACGCCACCTGGGGCGGCGCGTCGGCCAACATCGTCGCCGGCCGCTGGGGCGTCGGCGCCAAGCTCAACGACGGCCTGTACGACGGCGTCACCATTCCGGCCATCACATACGGCAGCGGCAGCGGCTGGACGCTGCAGTTCTGGTTCCAGGTCAACTCGATGTCCGGCACCACCATGCACACGCTGTTCCAGCAAGGCAGCTACAAGGCCAACAACAGCCTGGGCGTGTACGTGATCGAGTCCGGCGGCAGCGGCTCACTCGGCCCGGTCAACACACTGCGCACGCTGTTCAAGTCTTCAGACGGCGTCAATAGTGCGACGCTGGACATTCCGGTGGCCGGACTGAGCGCCGGCGCGTGGCACATGTACACCTTGACGGTGACCCCCGGCGTCGGTGCCACCACCTACCTCGACGGCGGCTCGGCGGTCAGTGCAAGCGTCAGTGCGCTGACCCTGACATCGGCCGCCAGCGGCCCGAAGATGGGCATTGGCGATGTCTCGGCCGACTACTTGCGAGGCGCGCTGAGCAGCATCGCGATGTTCAACAAGCCGCTGAGCGCCGCCGACGTGGCGGCGTATGCCAACAACGGCAGCCGCGTCGGCACGCTGGCGGTCACCGCCAACCCGTCGGTCAACGTTGCCGCGCCGGTGATTGACGGTGGCGACAGCGCATCGATCAGCGTCAACGAGGGACAAACGGCGGTGACCGCCGTATCGGCCACCGACATCGACACGCCGACCCTGAGCTACAGCATCAGCGGTGGCGTCGACGCAGCGCGGTTCGCGATCAATTCGGGCACCGGCGCGCTGACCTTCGTCACCGCACCCGACTACGAAGCACCCGACGACACTGGCGCTGACCACGTCTATAACCTGGTCGTGCAGGCCAGCGACGGCTACCTCACCGACACCCAGGCGCTGACCATCACGCTGCTGCCGGTCGACGACATCGCCCCGGTCATCACCACCACCGGCGGGGTCAGCAGCGTGGCGGAAAACCAGACCGTGGTGACCACACTGGCAGCCACCGACGCCGACCAAGGCGGCGTCGGCGCCACCCTGACCTGGTCGATGCTCAGCGGTGCCGACAAGAATCTGTTCAGCATCTCGGCCAGCGGTGCGCTGAGTTTCAAGTCCGCACCGAATTTCGAGGCGCCAGCCGATGCCAACCACGACAACATCTATGAGCTGCAGTTGCAGGTCAGCGACACGCAGCACACGGTGCCGCTGAACTGGCTGGTCCACGTCACCAATGTCGACGACCCGCCAACGCTGACCAGCAACACGCTGACCATCACCGAAGGCGGCAGTGCCGTGCCTGCCCTGGTCGCCACCGACACCGACACCGCGGCCACGCAGCTGACTTACCGGGTGGATCTGGCGCAGTTCGGCTACTTCGAATACACCGCCGCACCGGGACAGGCCATCGTCCAGTTCACCCAGGACGACATCGACAAATCGCTGGTCCGATTCGTGCATGACGGCAGCGAATCGCCGCCGGCGTACACGCTGCTGCTGTCTGACGGCAGCACAGTCCTGCCAGCGTCGGTGGCCCAGGTCATCTACACCCCGGTCAACGATGCACCCAGCGCCGGCAACGTGGTGTTGCCCGATACCGCGGAAGACACGGCCTTTGACTTCAGCGCCGCGACGCTGCTGGCAGCCGCCTCCGACCCGGAGGGCGATGCGCTGCAACTTGGCACGCTCAGCGTCGCGCAGGGCGGCGCGCTGGTCGACCTGGGCAGCGGGCAATGGCGGTTCACGCCGGGCGACAACTGGAACGGCGCGGTGAGCCTGCACTTCACGGTCAGCGACGGCGCGGCGCAGAGTGCGGTGGCCAATGCGGTGTTCAACGTCACGCCGGTCAACGACGCGCCGACGGTGACCCCCGTGACGCTAGCCAGCAGCGCCGAGGACACGCCACGCACGGTCAACGCCGCCGACCTGCTGGCCGGCGCTGCCGACGCCGAGGGCGATCCGCTGGTCGTCACCGGCCTCGCGGTAGCCTCGGGCAGCGCGGTTGGCGGCACGCTGGACGTGGTCGACGCTAGCCATTGGACCTTCACGCCGGCGGCCAACGCCTATGGCACGGTGACCTTGAGCTTTGCCGTCAGCGACGGCCAGGGTGGAACGACCGCCAACACCTCAACGCTGACCATCACGCCGGTCAACGATGCGCCGGCGGTGACCGCGGTCGCCTTGTCTTCTTCGCCCGAAGACCAGGTGCGCGAGATCACCCAGGCCGAGCTGCTGGCCGGCGCGACCGACGCTGAAAACGACACGCTGAGCGTTGGCAGCGTCGCACTGGACCTTGGCAGCGCCGCGGCCGGTGCCATC